>Ga0315273_10004256_pt1 | contig 17486 bp, 8 predicted proteins | sample YL17G02_0_MG_FD_205753 | JGI IMG/M metagenome (GOLD analysis project Ga0315273, IMG submission 205753) | Sediment microbial communities from Yellowstone Lake, YNP, Wyoming, USA - YL17G02_0 | ecosystem: Environmental > Aquatic > Freshwater > Lake > Sediment | place: USA: Wyoming | collected...
CTTGATCGCAGAAACCTACAGCAAAGAATCTGCATTGGAAGTAACAGGGAAAATACTGAAGGATTCACCCTATCCTTATGTCATTCTCAATGTGCGTACAGATGGGTTTGAGATTCAATCCTATTCAGCGTTTAGCGAATCAAAACTAAACGCCGCCGCACGCGATCTTCAAACAGGTCAAGGCTCTGAAAGCATCATTCACCATTTCCTTACAAGCGGCCCCATCATCACAAGTCCCCAAACCGCACACAAGCTTGGGTTTTTAACACACTTCACACAGGAACTGGGATGTCAGACTGCCGCATTTTTGCCCGTGAAGTGTAATGAGCATGTCAAGGCGATCATCATGCTTGGTTCCATAAACCAGGCGCTAACAACCACATCCATCCAGCCTTACGCGCAAATGACAGACCTGCTTTCTGCTACTCTTGAGAAAAATGCTTCGGCAAAACAAACCGAGCAACACCTTACGGAAATGGGTGCATTGGCAGCGCTCAGTCAGATTACATTTGCTTCGAGCAATCTGGAAGCGTTTTATAGCGCGCTTCATGAGCAGGTAAAAGTATTGATCGGCGACTATAGCTTCATGGTTGTATTGTACGACGCCAGAACAGACACCATTAGTATTCCATTCTCATACGAAGATGGAAAAGCATCATCAATTGAAAGCTTTCCTCTCGGCCAAGGTCTGACTTCCATTCTGCTCCGCACCAAACAACCTCTCATGCTTGTTGAAGATACAGAAAGCAAATCAATTAAGTTGGGCGCCAAACTTGTAGGCCGCCCTGCGCGTTCGTGGCTTGGAACTCCGCTATTGATACAGAATCGCCCCATTGGAGCATTGATCATTCAGGATACAGAACACGAACATGCCTTCACGGAAGATAATTTGAGATTCTTTACCGCGCTGGCAAGCCAGGTTGCCGGGGTGATCTACAATGTCATTCTGCTGGAAGAAAGTCAGAATCGAGCCATTCAACTACAGACCGCCGCCGAGATCGCGCGCGATATTAGCGCATCCCAAAACCTGGATGAGCTATTACTCAAAGCTGTGAATCTGATCCGTGACCGATTCAGTTTCTATTATGCGAGCGTATTCCTACTTGATCTACCCGGCGAGTTCGCGGCAATCCGTGAGGCAACCGGTGAAGCTGGGGCACAACTTAAACGCAACGGATACAAGATAGCAGTTGGTTCAAAGTCCATTATTGGGTATGTAGCAAGCCATGGCGAATCATTGGTTGTTAACGACACGGCAAGGGATGCCACATTCCTGCCCAACGCGCTGCTCCCCGATACGCGCGCAGAGGCCACGATCCCATTAAAATTCGGGGAACGGAAATTAGGCGTACTTGATGTACAAAGCACTACTGCTTTTTCTTTTGCAGAAGACAATCTTCGCTCCCTGCAAATTCTGGCTGATCAATTAGCCATTGCCGTTGTCAACGCAGAGCTATTTGCAGAAACACAGGAACATCTCTCCCAGCACAGACTCTTGCATCATATTATGACGGCCACCGCTTCGGGGAGCACGCTGGAAGAAGCGCTCGACAGTGCAGTCAACGGCTTGCAAGTAAGCCTTGGCGGTGACCGCGTCACAATTCTGCTCACAGATGAAGATAAGCGCCACCTGGAAGTAAAAGCTAGCGTCGGCTATTCTGAGGATGCCATTAAACAAATCATTCAGATTGGAACCGGCGTCACAGGTTGGGTTGGTGCTCACCGCAGGTCTTTGCGCCTTGATGACGTACGAGAGGATGCTCGCTACATCCAATTGAGCGCGAATACACGCTCAGAATTAGCAGTTCCACTGGTCTATCGTAACGAATTGCTCGGTGTTCTAAATGTGGAAAGTGAACAGTTAAACGCCTATACAGAAAACGACGAGGAGATGCTTGGCACACTTGGTGGCAGCCTGGCGGCAATTATTGCCAATGCCCAGCTCTTGGAGCAGATCAGATACCAATCTGAAAGGGAACGATTATTGTTCGAAGTGACAAACAAGATCCGTCGGTCATCCGATATACAAACCATTCTCATGACCACTGCCAGCGAATTGAGCAGAGTGGTAGGCGCCCGACATACCCAGATAAAAATTGATCTAAAGAATGGCAATGACAAATAAGCCGGCATCAAAATGAGACGATTATGAATCAAAGATTTTCAACAGAAATTCTCCTTGCAAAAACAGGTGGTTTTTATATCATGCTTGTTATTGCCGCCGCTCAATTACTGGCTTTTCCAGGAGCAATTCTCGGGGCAATCTCCATTCAACTAAGTGCTGGCTTCTCGCCAGCCCAGCTTCGGCAGATCTTTGGGATGGCGCCTGTATTGGTGCTCACAGGGAACTTGATCCTGCTGATAGTTGCATGGTTCATGACGCCAAATGCACGGAAAAAATTGTCAATGGTTGTTAGTGGAAGTGGGGCTCGCATAAAACCTGATCAGGAATTCAAAGCCTGGAAGGAAATAACCGGGCTCACATGGAGATATGGAGCCGCGGCAATTCCTATTGCCTATTTAGTGGATATACTTCCTCCAAGTTTATACTATTATTTAAAAGGGGAAACCTCGCAAGCGCAATTTGTCTACACCCTGGCCGGAGGGGTGGTAGCCGTATTAGGGTTGGTAATTCTTGCAGTTCTAATAATAGACTCGTTGCTCATCCCTGCTCGCCTAGCTCTTATTCCAGATAATTTTGAAACACAGATATCCGGGCGCAATGGGACCTTGCTTACTGGAAAGTTAGTCATCATCATCCTGGCCCTCATATTGATAGCGATCCTAATGGTTGTTCCAATTGGGTTTCACAATACGATGATGGCCCTGGAACAGCATGGCAACTCATCACAGATCCTGTCAGATATACAATCCCACTCCATTCTTGCAAGTTTTCTCGCTCTTCTACTCGGGTTCAGCCTGGCATATCTTGTTTCTCGCACAATCTCAGCTCCTCTCAAAGAATTAATCAATACTTTTAAGAAAGTTGAACAAGGCGACTTAAGCCAGCGGGTACGCATCACTACTACAGATGAAATCGCTGAGCTTACCATCCACTTTAATCGCATGGTGGCCAGGCTGGAAGAACTGCAAAGCGCATTGGAGAAGCAGGTTTACCAGCAAACCGCTCAATTAAAAGCCACCAACGAGGTTGGCAGCGCTGCATCGTCCATTCTTGAACCTGACGAGTTACTAAAAAAAGTTGTCAACTTAATTACAGACCGATTCGGACATTATTACTCTGCGATCTATCTAGTAGACCAAACCGGCTACTGGGCGGAACTAATAGAAGCAACCGGCGATGCAGGAAAAGTACTCAAGCAAAACAGGCACCGGCTTGAACTCAATAATAAAGGGTTGATCGCCAATACAATTAACAATCAACAGGCAACGATTGCGGATTCAAAAAACGCATCAATTCGTTCTGCGAACCCGCTTTTACCATATACCAAATCCGAAATTGCACTCCCGCTGATCGTTGGGGATCGCGCACTTGGTGCATTGGATGTCCAATCAACGCGCGAGGGCGCTTTCAAGCCGCAAGACATTGACACTCTTCAAGGCATGGCAAACCAGGTGGCAATCGCGCTCGAAAACGCCCGTTTGTATCAGGAATCACAAAAAAACCTGGAGGAAATGCGGTCCATTCAAAATCAATATTTACTCGAAGCCTGGTCCAAGGTACCCAAGGCAGAAAAATTAGAATACAACGTAGGTGATTTCGCAGACGAAAATGTCCATAAATTTGAGACACCCCTGACTTTACGAGATCAATCTCTAGGCACAATACAACTTATTACAGATGAAGAGATCTCCCATGAAGAACACAATCTTATAAAGGCCGTAGCCTCACAGGCAGCAATTGCCCTGGAAAACGCCCGCCTGGTCAACGAAAGCCGTCAACTTGCAAATCGCGAGCGGCTTGTGGCAGATATCAGTAACAAGATATGGACATCCACGACCATTGACGGTGTTTTGCAAACAGTCGTCAAAGAGTTGGGCAAAACTCTGGATACGACTCGAGCTGTGATCGAGTTGAAGTCGGATGAAAACAATGATTGAAAATAAACAAACCACCCCATCTGTAAACGCGATCGTTTCTGCCTCGCATATTTATGAAAACTGGCGCAATAGATTTCTTCGTTCAATAATGATTGGCTCGTTAGTTTTCGGTCTCATTGCATTAATTCCAAACATTTTACAGGCGCCAGGTAAAATATTCGTCGCACTTTACGTAATATCCTATATCACATTAACCATCATCACATTTGCTCCCATACCTTACAACTTGCGTGCTGGAACTTTTTTAATTCTGATCTACGGGCTTGGCGTAGTAGGCATAACGCAGGATGGTTTGTGGGGCGACGCGCGCTTATTTTTTCTTGCATTTATTGGCATCTCTTTACTTCTTTTCACCACCCGAGCCGGTATTGCAGCAACAATATTAAGTCTAATAACCCTTTTCAGCGGTAAATTCTTATTAACCAATGGCGTTATTATAATAAGTAACCCGGAAGTTAATGTTATTGGATCAACAGGCATATGGATTACCAGCGGAACGATCTTGTTGCTTTTGGCAGTCATATTTCTTGCAGGCTTGCACATTCTTCGGCAGGATTTTTCAAAAGCCCAGGAACAAGCTCGCTCTACACTCGAAGCATTACAAAAAGAACGCGCTGATCTTGAAGAGCGCGTACAGGAGCGCACATACAGTCTGGCTAGAAAATCGGAACTATTGCGAGCATCATCCTACGTATCTCGCCAGACAGCAACAAAACAGGATTTTAATTCGTTGCTGCATAGTACGGTTGAATTGATCACAGAAAAATTCGGCTATTACCATACGGGCATATTTATACTTAACGAGAGAGGCAATCAAGCAGTCTTACAGACCGCGTCTTCAGAGGGTGGCAAGCAGCTGCTAAAAAACAACTATAGCATTTCGCTGACAAAAAAAACAGATCCCGTAGCCATTGCTGTCAACAAGAACAAAGCACAGCTTGCATTGGATTTTGGTGAAAATGCAGTCGTTTTTGATAACCCATTATTGCCGGCGACCCGCTCACAAATTGTAATTCCGATTGTTTTGGGCAATAAAACCAGCGGCGCACTCGATATTCAATCCACTGAATCGCGCGCATTCACAAAGGATGATATTGACGTCTTTCAGTCCCTTGTAGATCATATCGCAATCGCGATCGAGAATGCGCGCCTCCTAAATGAAACACAAACCGTTCTAATGCAGCTTGAAGCGGTTAGCATCGCCCAGACAAACGCTACCTGGGACGAAAGATCGAAAAGCAAGTCACAGGCATATACATACACGTCCATGGGCATTCGCCCTGAAAAGCCGACAGAAGGGGATGCAAACTCGCTTAAGATCCCGATCACCTTGCGCGGACACGCAATCGGCGCGATTACACTCTCTCGCAAAGAAGGCGAGGATTGGGACAAAAACGATCAAAGCCTTGCGACTAAAATTGCCAGCCAAGCCAGTCTTGCAATTGACAACTTGCGCCTGCTTGAAGATGCACAAAAAAGCGCTGCGCGCGATCAAACGCTCACAAATGTATCCAGCCGGATTCGCGAAACACTGGACATGGAATCCATTCTTCAAAATGCGGCACGCGAATTCCAGAGGGCATTAAATCTAAAAGAAGCCGAGATACGCCTCGGAACACCGGATACGCTCAAGAATCAAGGCGACTCGGCTGGCATAGTCACAGGTATGTTACGAAGCAAAACACAAAATATTGGCAAAAAAAAGACGTAATAGATGTCAATACTTATTATCAAAATACCAAATCGTGAGATCAGCCAACCATCAGCTTAGAAATAATATTACTATCGAGCGAGAAAAGATTAAGAGCGTAATCAATGAACAACCAAAACAAAAAAAACGATTTATTTCCCACTGCATTCCCACCGACAGTCATCGATCAAACCCTCATTGAGCAGTGGCACGCGCCTTTCCTGCAATCTGTATTAAGAATCGCTGTGGTTCTTGGCCTGATTGCCTTGATCCCCGCAATGCTTGGCGCTGGTAGTGTTATTTTCACAGGTTTATATGCTGTGGCCTATCTCGTATTGATTGGAACGACCTTCGCCCCCATTCCATACTGGTCGCGCGCGGGAATTTTTTTAACGATCATTTATGCCTTAGGTGTAATCGATTTACTTATTCTTGGCATCCTGGGGGATGCAAATATCTTCTTTGTATCATTTGCAACTATGGCTACCCTGCTTTTCTCTCCACGCGTCGGGATAGGCGCAACAATCCTTACGCTTCTCACGTTTGCAATAATGGGTGCACTCATGCTCACCGGGCAAATTGCTCCCGGGAATACGCAAGCCGTAAAGAGCGTCCTGACAGACTGGCTAAGCGCAAGTGTCGTTTTTACGTTATTTTCCTTATTAATAATTCAAGCACTGCGGCTTTTGCAAAATGACTTGGGCAACCTGCAACAACAAAACAAAAAGACCCTCAACACCCTAAAATATCAACAGAGCGAACTTGAAAACCGCATCGTTTTGCGAACCAAAGACCTGGAACGTCGTTCAATTCAGTTGCAGGCAGTTGCAGAGTTGGGCAATGCGATCACCTCACTAAGAGACCTCGACGCCATGCTGACGCAAGCAACACTGTTGATCTCACAACGGTTTGGATATTACCATGCCGGCATCTTCCTGCTCGATGAGTATGGAGAATATGCGGTTCTTAAATCGGCCAACAGCGAAGGTGGCAGAAACATGCTGAAACGAGGCCATCGCTTAAAAGTTGGAGAGGCCGGTATCGTGGGCTTTGTGACCAAAACGAATCAGGCTCGCATCGCTTTAAACGTTGGACAGGATGCCGTTTATTTTGATAACCCAGATTTGCCAGAGACCCGCTCCGAAATAGCCCTGCCCATCATCGCAGGCGGGCAAATCCTGGGCGCCCTGGATGTTCAAAGCACGGAAGCACAAGCCTTTAGTGAAGAAGACAGCAGAACATTACAAGTCCTTGCAGACCAACTGGCAGTTGCAATTCAGAACGCAAGACTGTTTGAGCAAAGTGAATCTGCCCTTGAGGCGGCCCGCCGCGCATACGCCGAATCGAGCCGCGCGGCCTGGCAAAAGCATATTAGATCAGAAGAAGAGATTGGCTACATTGCCAGGCCGGGCTCTCTGCAACCAATCTCCAGCCAGTGGAATGACGATCTTATTAAAACAGTCGCAACAGGCGAAATGAAAATTGATAACTACGAACACGTAGTTAACATTCCCGTCAAAGTTCGCGGACAAGCCATTGGCGCCATCCGCTTGCGAAAGCAGGAGGTCAGTGGTCCGTGGACAAAAGAGGAAACCGCGTTGGCAATTGCCTTCTCAGATCAACTAAGCAGTGCACTGGAATCTGCCCGCATTTACCGCGATGCCCAACAACGCGCCGCGCGCGAGTCGATTGCATCTGACATATCGTCTCGCATCACGGCTTCACCTTATACGGAAAATGTATTGCGCGATACTGTAATGGAACTCGGTCAGGCGATCGGCAATGTTTCCGTCACATTCCAGTTGATCAACGAATCCGGTTCTGGCGATCAAGGTACAGGTCCGGAAAGAGGCGGGAACGGCAATGGAGCGCACAAAGTCGAAAATAAAAAGATGGGTAAAGAGTAGTCCATGACCATTCCTCAAATCCCCACAAGGTACCAAAGCGCATCCACAGATTTCAACTGCATCCTGCAGATGACCACCCAGGAACAGAGCCATTTCCTTAATGCCAATCGGCTTTCATACAATTTGGAAACACAGGCCAAGATACTGATGAGTAAAACTTCCGGTATAGAAAGCGCTAAGCGAATAATGAGGCAGTAAATTATGGATCCAAGACCTTCCAAATACGTTTCTCTACGCACCAGGCTGGCAATTTATTTCACACTTCTGTGCGTTCTAATTTCCGCGTTGATTACCGGCATCCTTTATTATAATTTTAAGCTTGAGTTAAGAGGAGAACTGAAAAACCGCCTGGTTAGCATCACATCCATAGCCGCACTACAGCAGGATGGCGATACAATTTTGAAGATCACCTCCGAAGATGATGAAAATTACAAAAAAATCAACGAACAAAATCTTAAAATCCGTGAGGCTGATTCTGATCTTGTGTTTGTTTACACAATGGCAAAGAATGAACAAGGAATTTATTTTGTTGTAGATGCACACTATCCGGACGATGAAGGGGTTTCCCCATTTGGCGAGCCTTATCTGGAACCAGGTCCCACGCTGGTGGAAAACTTCGACACTTTAAACGGGACGATCATTGAACCTGATTTTTACACGGATGAATACGGCACGTTCCTGTCGGCTTATGCGCCAATCTATGCCGCAGCCGGAGAAAAGATCGGTGTATTGGGGGTCGACATCGCCGCGAACAAAGTCGTTGCCAAAGAGCGGCGGTTTCTTACAATAAGCCTGGGTATCTTTGCAGCCTCTCTGCCAATCATTGTTCTACTCGGTTTTCTGCTGGGAGGAATTATGGTCGCTCCCATTCTAAAACTGACCAAAACAACGGAGCGAATCACCGCCGGCGATCTAAATGCCAAAGTCGCAATAGAAACAGACGATGAGATCGGCAGACTTGCAAACGCCTTCAACACCATGACCATCCAACTGCAAGAACTGGTGAATACATTAGAGCAGCGCGTAGAAGAACGCACAACAGAACTTGCCCTGGCAAATCAAGAGACTGAAAAGCGAAGCAGTGAACTGCAGGCTATTACCGAGATTTCGCAAACCATTGCGCTCGTGCAAAACATTGACGACCTTTTGCCCCTCATCACAGGCTTGATCAGTGAGCGTTTTGGTTTTTATCATATCGGCATCTTCCTGCTTGATGAGGCGCGCGAGAATGCGGTATTACAGGCCGCCAACAGCAAAGGCGGCCAGCGCATGCTGGCACGCAAACACAAATTGAGGTTGGGAAGGACAAGTCTTGTAGGCTTTGCATCGCAAACAGGCCGGGCTCGTGTGGCCTTGGATGTAAGCGCCGATATTAGTTACTTTGATAACCCCGACCTGCCCGATACACACTCCGAAGTTGCCCTGCCCCTCAAAATTGGCGAACGCGTGACCGGCATACTGGATGTACAAAGCACAGAGACCGCCGCCTTCAAAGAAGATGAACTTGGCATCCTAACAACCCTTGCGAATCAAGTGGCAGTTGCGATTCAAAATGCCCGTCTTTATCGCGAAACTCAAACAGCCCTATCTGAAGCACACAGAAAACTCGGTAGGAAATTGGCGCTTACATCCCAGGCATTCACCGGATTCACCTATACCCCAGACGGGGAAATCGAACCTGTTCCGGCAATTCCTGCAGACGATGTGAACAACAACGCATCAAACCAGACAATTATCCTGGATGCCGCTTCGGGAGCATCCACACCCACCTTGCATGTTCCCGTTAAACTACGCGACCAAATCATAGGCTTCCTCAATATACAATCCAATGATCCTAATCGCAATTGGAGCGAAGATGAGATTGCGCTCGTGGAGACAATCTCTGAGCGAGCCGCCTTCGCACTTGAAAATGCCCGCCTGTTTGAAAGTGTGGCGCGCCGCGCAGACCAAGAAGAGACGGTGGCGCGCATCACATCCAATATCAGCGCATCCAAAGATTTCAACCGCATCCTGCAGACGACCATCCAGGAACTGAGCCATTCCCTTAACGCCGATCGCGCTTACATACAATTGGGAATAGCAGACCGAGCCACCGATGAGAAAAAAATTCCGGGCTCATCTTGAGGAAAACGTCAATGAACGAATTTAAAACAAGAGACGCAACTCATTCAAAAAGGTTTAGCGCCGTACAATTGCGCACAAAAATTGTGCTGGTCATTATATTAATTGGTGGGGTGTCGCTTGGAGTCCTGGCGTTATTTGCATACAATCGCGCACAACAAATAACAGAATTACTATCCAACCGTCTCGAAAAAAGTGTAAGTCAGCAGGCAGAAGAACAAATAACATCCATTGTAGCGGCCCAGGCAGAACAACTAAACAACGGATTTTCTGATACCGCCGATGATATAGTGAGCCTGGCAAATTACCGCGCTTCTTTGGAAAATCGCTCAGCAACTCTGGGTCAGGGCGTATATTGGGATTCTCACACAAAACTGACCCGATTACCGGGGGGGCAATACGGAAATTCCACGTCAGACATAGCCTCCGTTTTTGTACCGTCCACCGTCCCGGTTGACGAAACCATCCTGGCTGACTTAAACACAACGGCCTATCTTGATTTTTTTGCACCCGACCTCTTGAAGGCACACGATTCAGTTGTTGCGGTTTATTTTATTGATACGATCGGCGCCACAACCCATTACCCAAACAATAATCTTGCAAACATTGTGCCTCCAGATTTTGATGTAACCTCACAGATTTTCTTTAAGCTGGCCACGCCTCTATTCGATCCGCAACGCGCACCTCGCTGGACAATTCCTTATCAAGATCCGGCCGGGACGGGTTTGATCGTCACAGTTACCGTGCCGGTATATACATCAGGGCAATTCAAAGGTGTCGTAGCGGCTGACCTTAAACTCGATAGGGTTTCCGCCCAGGTTGAAAAAATAAAGATTGGGCAAACTGGTTACGCATTTCTAATTAATGACACAGGCAACATCCTGGCAATGCCGCCAGCAGGATATGCGCTTTACAATTTACAGCCTGAAAAGGTTGGGGTAAATGAGACCCCAAAACAGACTGTCTCTGGGAAAGGCCCCGATGAATTGCAAGCGATCACTTCAAGAATTGCAGCAGGTGGAACCAGCCTGTTAAGATTGCAAGTAAACGGGGTGGACAATTACATTGCCTTTACACGTTTAGCCGCACCAAAATACGGCCTGGCATTGGTGGTTCCTGTAGCAGAAATGAATACTGCCGTGATAACTGCCCGCGCAGAAACACAGAAAGCTACAAGATCAACATTTCAATCAGGCGCTTTGGTTCTGATTGGCTTGTTTGGCGTGGCATTTATTGCAAGTATCGGTCTCAGCCAGATCATCACTACGCCAGTCATTCACCTCACTAAAACAGCGGAGCAAATCACCACGGGCGATCTAAATGCCAAAGCCACAGTAGAAACAGACGATGAGATCGGCAGACTTGCTAACGCCTTCAACGCCATGACGGACCGCCTGCGCGACGCACTTGCCAATCTGGAACAACAGGTGGCAGAGCGCACCGCGGCTCTCGAACGCCGTTCCACAGAATTGGAAACAATTGCCGAGCTGGCGCGCGATATTGCAACCTACCGTGACCTTGATACATTGCTTTCCGTCACCGTGGATCTCATCCGTGAACGTTTTGATTTCTATCATGCAGGCATATTCCTTAACGATGATCGCAACGAATATGCTGTCTTGCGCGCTGCCAGCGGCATCGCCGGGAAAAAAATGCTCGAAGGCCACCACAAGCTAAAGATCGGCGAGACCGGTATCGTTGGTTATGTCACCAGCACAGGCCAGCCGCGCATCGCACTTGATGTCGGCATGGACGCCGCCCATTTCAAGAATCCGCTGCTTCCTGACACAAGGTCAGAGATCGCTTTGCCGCTGCGCAGCCGCAATGTGACCATTGGCGCGTTGGATATTCAATCCAGGGAGCCGAATGCCTTCAACGACGAAACCACTAAGATATTCCTGCTATTGGCAGATCAATTGGTGGCGGCAATTGGAAACGCACAGCTCGTTCAACAAGTTGATGCCACGCTTCAAGAGCTGGACACCGCATATCGAACTCAGACCCAACAGGCCTGGCAACACACCACACAGGTACGCGGATCGATCGCCTATGAATATGACGGACTGCAAATCAAACCCGTGCCGCACGAGATATCATCCAGGGACTTAAAACAGTTGCAAAGCGGAAAAGCAATTGTGACAACAACCGGGCACTCTAACAATAATTTAGATCATGAGCAGGCAAGAAATACACTGCTCGTTCCTCTCATGATATTAAATCAGGTTATCGGGGTAGTTGGCCTGGAACAGGACGACCCCAATTACAAGTGGACTGAGGAAGATATCGCCATCGTAGAAGCCGCCGCCAGGCGTGCCGCGCTGTCACTTGAAAATGCGCGTCTGCTCGAGGAAGCCCAACGCCGCGCATCCAAGGAACGTATCATTAGCGAGATATCAACAAAAATCGGCAGCGTGGTTAATATCGACAACATCATCGAGACTACCGTCCGTGAACTGGGCCGTACCATGCCCGGCGCCGAAGTAGCCATCCAGTTCCAGTCAAAAGATGGTGAAGGCAAGTAGCCTTCAGGAGAACATCAATCCATGTTAAGAAACTGGTTCTCAGACCCCGAAGACACCAACCCGTCATTCATCCAGATGACACGAAATATCCTTATCTTCACCATCATTGTCAATGCCGCATCACTCGCTGTTGTCAGTGGGATAGAAATTAGCAACCTGGCATTAGCCGTTACTGCCAGTGGCGTAGTACTGGAAATCATTGCGCTTCTTGCACTATACTTGCGGCGCAGTGTGATCATGGCAAAAACCATCGTGCCAATTGCGCTTATTGTCATTATCTCATATAACGCCATTATAGCTGACGGCATACATGATGTTTCCATGGTCGCGCTGCCATTTGTGGCAGCCATTTCTGCATTGCTTCTGCGCCGGCGCGCGTTTACATTCATTACGCCCCTCCTTGTCATCGCAGCGTTAGTAATTGCCTATGCCGACTTTGCCGGCATCAACAAATCGATTATGGCCAAGGAAACCGGCTATGGTGAAGCCCTGCTGGTGCCTATTTTCCTTATTGGCACATCCTATATCTTAAATTTGTTAATCGAACGCTTCACTATTGCATTAAGTGAAACCCGCAAGAGCGAAGAGATATTAACCGAAACCAACAAAAAGTTGTTGGAACTACAGGGATCTCTTGAAAACCGTGTTTCAGAACGCACATCCGAACTTGATCTTGCAAATCAGCGCAATGAGCACCGCGCCAAACAGTTCAAATCTATTGCGCAGGTGGCACGCGCTACAATATTCATCCAGAACCTGGAAATACTTCTTCGGGATATTACAAAACTAATCAGTGAACAATTTGGCTTCTATCACGTTGGTGTTTTCCTGATGGATGATAGCCGCGAATTTGCAGTGCTAATGGCCGCCAATAGCAAAGGCGGAAAGAAAATGCTCACGCGCAACCACAAATTGAAGGTCGGGCAGGTCGGCATAGTTGGTTATGTGACGAGTTCTGGCAATCCTCGTATCGCGCTGGATACAGACGCTGACGCAGTCCATTTAGATAATCCAGATCTGCCTGACACGCGCTCAGAACTCGCTCTACCCCTACAAATTGGCAAGCAAATTATCGGAGCTTTAGATATTCAAAGCCTTGAATCAAACGCATTTTCCCAGGATGATGTACAAATCCTTTCAACATTGGCGGATCAAATTGCAATAGCCATTCAAAACGCCCGTTCCTTCGAAGAATCACGTAAACTACTTCATAAAGCACAATCAACAGTCAGTGGTTATATGACAGAATCCTGGCAGGCTTTACGCCCAATCCAAAAAGGCCTAGGGTATCAGTTTTCAGGGAATTCAATTAAAGTTTTGGAGAGTCCAATTGAGGGAGCTCACATAAAAGATGTCTTGAAAAAAGGAGTGGTAATAATATCAGGAGAAAACTCGGACAATCTTGCGATCCCCATCCGCTTACGCGAACAAGTGATCGGGGTTATGAACCTCCAAAACCCCGCCGGGCAAGCGTGGGACCAGGACCAGATCGACATTGCCACAGCGACCGCTGAGCGCCTGTCACTTGCGATTGAAAATGCCACCCTTCTCCAGACGACACAACGCCGCGCAGATATTGAAAGGGTTACAACTAATATTTCCACCCGAATTAGTTCGTCGACGCGCTATGAAACAATTTTGCAAACCGCTGCAGAAGAACTAAGCCGCGCGCTTGGAGGTTCTGATGTTTTGGTACAAATCGAGCCAGTTTCTATAAAAATGGATTTATCAACCTAAAAATGCGTAATTTTAAATGTCCGAACCGAAGATAAAGAGAGCCAGCTCATGAAACTATCTTCTCCAAAACAAATATTGCCTCTCCAAACGGAGCAAAATACTGATGCCTGATGTTGTCCTTCCTCCTAATAGCAAACGCCGGATCCCGGGGCTGTTGGTTTTGATCCTTGTAATCACAATCACATTGGCATCAATTTTTACCAACGCCGCACTTCCTCGCAATATCAAAGAAAGTGAGCAGGCAGCAAATTCGCTCTTGCGCCTCCAGGGGCTTGCTTATAGCCTGTCTGCTTTGGAATGGCAATCCGTCACTACGGCACCAAATTCAAAAACTATTTTTACCCATAGGTTTTGGGAGCAGGTCCAACCCCAAAATCTAGGAAGGTATTAAGAAATGTCTAATTGGATCTTTGATCGGTTCCTGCGGCGAATATCGGTCCGCGCGCGCGTGATCGGCAGTTTTATGCTGATCATGCTGTTTGCCGGCTCAATAGCTCCTGTTATTCTATTCAGCCTGAACTCGCTGGCCAAACGACTGGAACAAGTTACAAACGTGGACGCAGAAATAGAGCGCCTGCTTTTGACTTCCTCGCGGCACGTGACCGCCTCGCAACTAAACCTTAATCATTATATTCAAGGTATAGCGGCAAGTCCTTTTAAAGTGTTGGACGATACCAATCTGGCCCTTCAAGACCTGGAAAAAGCGAAAAATCTTATTACCGATCATGGACAGATACAAAGCATAGGGATAGTCATTGGTTCACTACAATTATATAGACAAGGGATCGTAGACCTTCAAAAAGCGTATATTGCGAGAGATAACATCGAAGTAGCGCGTCTGCAAATTCAACTGCAACAACTCGGAGGCAATACTAGTGCCCGCCTTGAATTGATGGCCAGCGACAACGCAAAACAAGTCGCAACGACAAATAAAGAAGTGCTAAACGATGCCCAGCAAAGTATTGTAATTGGGTTTTCGCTGGTTATCGTCGGCTTTTTCCTGGCAATCATATTTTCGGTGCTCACTTCCATCAGCATCACCCGTCCTCTGGCTGAGTTACGTACAGGCGCCGAAACCTTCCAAAAAGGCGACATGACATCACGGATCAATGTAACCGGCACGGATGAACTTACCGTCATCGCAAGAATATTCAACGACATGACCAAACAGATCGGCGGTTTAATTACCGGTCTTGAAACCCGCGTAGCCGAACGCACTACTGATCTTGAAATTGCCCGCCAGCAAAGCGAAAGGCGCGCGCGCGAGTTGCAGACCATCGGCGAAATCTCCGGCACCATTGCAAGTGAGCAAAAGACCGAGACCCTGCTCCCTTTAGTCACCCGCGTCGTAAGTAAACGATTTGATTTCTATCACGTCGGAATTTTCCTGGTGGACGAGACCGGTCAATGGGCGGTTTTACAGGCGGCAAACAGTGAGGGTGGACAAAGCATGCTTGCACGCAGACACAAGCTTGAGGTTGGCGCGACCGGTATCGTCGGCTACGTCACCAAAAACGGGACTGCGCGCATCGCCCTGGACGTAGGAGTTGATTCCGTTTTCTTTAATAATCCTGACCTGCCAGCCACCCGCTCCGAAATAGCTCTCCCACTTAATGTACGCGGTCAAATAATTGGCGCGTTGGACGTGCAAAGCACCAGACCAGGCGCTTTTACAGAAGATGATGCCAACACCCTGGGCATTCTTGCCGATCAGATCGCCATTGCAATTGAAAATACCAGGTTGTTTGGGCGAATTCAAAGTACTCTGGCAGAAGTTCAAAGCCTCTATCGCCAGGATATCGCAACGAGCTGGGCGAAGTTCGCACAAGATGAAGGCGTAGTTGGATATCATAAATCATTGACTGAAAGCAAGCTCATCAATCAGGCAGTAGATACAGACGAAATCCGCCAAACCATGAATCGCGGCAGTGTCAGCGTATTCAACGCGGACAAGAAGAGAACTGAGTCGACCCTTGTAGTACCTGTAAAACTACGCGGGCAGGTCATTGGTGTTCTGAATATCAAAGCCTCTAAAAATGAACATCAATGGTCGTTCGACGAAATCGGTCTTGCTGAAGTAATTTCTGAACGCCTGGCGCTAGCGCTGGAGAATGCCCGTCTCCTTCAAGATTCACAAAATCGTGCCGCTAAAGAACAGGCTATCAGCGAGATCACGACCAAGATCAGTGGATCCATTAATATGCGCAATATACTACAAACCGCCGTCGAAGAATTAGGGCATGCTTTGCCGGGTTCCGAAGTGATCATTGAATTTGAACAAAAGAACGGGAATGTGGAGTAACGATTATGACCACCCCTTATTCTGGCGCCCCGATATTCCAAAATAGTGAAAAAGAACAACGACAGCGTATCGTCTCGGCTGTTGCACCAGTCATTCTCCTGACTGGCGTTCTGATTTCCATTGCCATTCTTTACATCGCTATCACAACGCTCGAATGGCGCTTATTCGTCCTGTATGGCGGCAACCTGTTGTTTTTAATCCTGGTCAATTTTGGCTTAAGACAAATCCAAAAGAAAAACACGAATTACGGAATACTCTTAATTACCGGATCCATACAGGTAATCATTGCCCTTCTCCCTGCGCTATTCAAGGACATTGGGGTTGCAGTCGGCTTGATTAGTTTCCTGATGGCTTCTTTAATAATAAGCCAGACACTAGAGACAGGCATCTCTCGAAAAATAATGCCCATTAGCGCGCTAGCCAGTCTACTAACGATCATGCTTGGCTATCTACCGTTATCATTCCGCATACTCGCACCCAGCCAGCTAATTATCACGCTTGCAATAGTGGCATTCATCAATGTAATAATTCTAATCGTCATTGTGTGGATGCAATTCAGAACTTTTAACATTAAAACGAAACTGGTCGTGGCTTTTGTTACCCTGCTTGTTACTTCGGTAGTCATTCCCACAGGGTATAACGTTATGATAAATTACAGAATTCAGCGCGCACAATTATCTGCAGACCTTCAAAATGATTTATCTGCAAAGCGCTCTGCAATGGTTGACTTCCTTGAAGGCGCCAAAAAGGATGTAATTCTTCTCAGTCAGGTGGAAACGTTGCACAGTTACATAGATACAGGATCGTCCATCCATCTCTTAATAGCCGCACGCGCATTTCGTGAACTGGCCGAAAACCGAAAGATTTATGAGCAAATTCGATTTCTGAACAACACCGGCGAGGAAATCATCCGCGTAGAGACCGGTCTGGGCGGTAAATCTTCGATCGTTTCTTCATCGGAATTACGCAAAAAAGAAGATCCATATTCTGTTAGAGATTTTAATTACTTTACACAGAATAAACAATTATCCATGGGCGATGTCTTAATTTCGCCCCTTGGCCTGGATGTGTATGACAATCAGATCAGGACTCCATACGAACCCGTCATCCGGCTCGGCACACCAGTGGTGATAGACAACCAGATA
>Ga0315273_10004257_pt1 | contig 17486 bp, 13 predicted proteins | sample YL17G02_0_MG_FD_205753 | JGI IMG/M metagenome (GOLD analysis project Ga0315273, IMG submission 205753) | Sediment microbial communities from Yellowstone Lake, YNP, Wyoming, USA - YL17G02_0 | ecosystem: Environmental > Aquatic > Freshwater > Lake > Sediment | place: USA: Wyoming | collected...
TGCTATTTTAACGCCTTTGCTAGCGACGTAGTGACCGCGCTAAGGGCTGATGTCGACTTATGGGTAATCTTCAACGAACCGGCCATATTCGCCTCACTCGCATACGGCGTCGGCATCTGGCCACCGGCGCAGGGCCTAGACTTAATGCAGATGTTTCAGTTCGGCTACTACTCCGGGGATGTTTACACGGCATTTAACAATATGATAGCCGCCCATAAAGAAGTCTATGGACTGATCAAAAAAATTGACACCATCTCGACTGCAGATTCGCTGAGCAAACCCTATGGTCCTGCAGCGGTCGGCATCGCGCACAATGTCGGTTATCATACCGGCGAATCATTTATCGATAAACAAATCGCAGATTACACACGCAACAACCTGAACTACTATTTCATCGATGGCATCAAGGACCAACTCGACTTCTTAGGGCTCAACTATTACGGCGAAGAGCATATACATGGCGGCGGCATCGCGCCACTAGCCGAGCGTGAATATAGTGAATCCGGCCGCGGCATCAATCCGACAGGCTTGTTGTATACCCTCCAGGATATGCATAAGCGCTATGCTCGCGACAAATCGCCACTACCTATCTTCATAACGGAGAATGGCATTTCGGACAGCACAGACCTATTACGACCTGCCTACCTCCTCGAACACCTCCTAGCCATCGCTGCGGCGCGGCGCCAAGGGATCGACGTAAAAGGCTACATTTTGTGGACCCTATCTGACAACTGGGAATGGGCAGACGGCTATTGCCCCAAGTTTGGCGTCGTCGCCGTCGACCGCTCAACTCCGAGTTTAACACGCAAGCGTCGCGACTCCTTTAAACTCTATCAAACCATCGCAGCTAGCCACCAGGTGACCCAAAAGCAGCGGCTCCAGGCCTGGTCTATGGTACGAGAAAATATCGGCAAAAATCGCCCGTTTTGTCGCAGTAGCGATGGCAAGAGCTCACTAGATACGCCGGCTATGCGGCCCATTGTCGACACCGACTGGCGCTTTGCAGGTCCCGAGGCGCTCTAGCTTACCCAAATTAGCACTGCGATATCCTAAACTCAAAATTTAGATTATCCTAGCCTTTGCACTTTTATGGAGACTCTATGCTAAGAAAGACCTTGCTTGGACTCGCTGTGCTCTTCGCTTTATTCCTCGCCGTAGTCTCAATGCAATCCGAAGATTTTAAGCTCTCGCGCTCAGCCACCATCAGCTCGCCTCCTGCTGAGGTCTTTACTTATGTCAATGACTTCCATAAGTGGGAGACCTGGTCGCCATGGGCTAAAATGGACCCGTCCATGAAGACCACCTATTTCGGTGAGGCGATGGGTGCCGGTGCAGCCTATGCTTGGGCTGGTGACCATACAGTCGGCGAGGGCAAAATGACTATTTTAAAGAACCAAGCACCCGAGTCGATCGTGATTCAGCTCGACTTTCTGCGGCCTATGGCGGCGACCAATATATCCGAGTTTACTTTCAAACAAGAAGGCCCGGGCACCGTCGTCACCTGGTCGATGAGCGGCAAAAATAACTTCATCGCCAAGGCCTTGCACCTGGTCATGAACATGGACAAAATAGTTGGATCGGATTTTGAAAAAGGCTTGGCGCAGCTTAAAAGTGTGGCAGAAGCTGCTAGAAAGTAGTGCCATACTCCGGCTCTAGTTCATCTGATCACTCGACGCATGACGCAAAAATGCGGTCACTTTCCTAACAAGAGCCGGTCACCCTCGTCAAGAGTAAGACGAGCCGATATTTAAATCAGAATCGAAAAAACAGCGATACCAGCTAAATACTACGAAGTAACTGCATCTGCCGCCGCCGGCTGGACGAATTCGGATCGACCGGGCCGATAACTGATGGATTGCATATATGATGCATCGAGACAGCAAGGTAACCGCCCTCGTCAGCGAGCTTTTCGCCTGGATGCTGCTCGTATAGTGCCATGAAGCGCTGGTGCGCAGTACCTAGATGGTAGAAGGGCACGCGAGGGAAGGCATGATGCACCGAGTGAAAATTTAAGAAGTTAAAATACCAGCGGCCGAGCTTGTTGCTGCGCAGATTGCGGCAGCTGTAAGTCTGCGTCTCAAAATAGTGACGCCCCTTGCCCCATAGACCGTAATGCTCAACATGCGCGCGCCATTGCAGCACGCTGCCGGCAAACCACTGCAGTATGAGCCATACCGCGAAGGTATGCAGATACGAAGCCCCGAAAAAATAGGCGGAGCCACCGTAAAGCATAGCCGAGCTGACGAGGATGCCGAGCAAATCGTAGGCGAGCTGCCGGCGTAAACCTTTAGATTTAGGTGCGAAGCGGATGCCTTGGCTGATGGTCTTGTAGATGAGACCAATAGCTGCGTAGATGAAGATGTCGATAAACCACTGATAGCGAACGTAGAAGCGACCGAGGGCCGAAGCCTGAGCATACTCTTCGGCCGTCCACTGCACCCGCTCCGGATCCTTGAAATCATCGCCGTTCATCTTATGATGGATCTTGTGGATCTCGGAATAGGTGCCATGCACCCACAGCAATGGCCAGGACAGCAGCCGAGGCACCAACTCATCAAACCAGGCCCAACCGGTCAAGGTGGTGTGTATAGCGTCATGGGTGGTGATAATCCAAGGGGCAAGAAACACGCCACAGAGAGCGGCATACAAGATGGTCTCCACCCAGCCCGTTGCGCTTAGGGCCAGCATCAGAAACGGCAAGGTCAAGGCAGCACAGACCAAGGTCTTGACTACCCCAGGAAAAGGTTGCGTCTGCTGTAAATCAACCACACTGGCCTGAAGGTCCTTAGCTGTCACCATCGGTTGTGCTGTCTTCGGCATGATATGCTCCAAGGCTTGATAGCTTTTCCCTAGCAGGGACTATTTATGGCAACATGGGCCTTAGGATGAAGGGGGAACTACATGCTCGTATCGGAAGGTGGCGACTCGAACATGAACTCTGCAGCGCCCAGCGACCCAACCAGCCCTAGCGAGCCCTCTTCAGAGCTGAGCCAGACAGGGCGCACTTGCTCAAATAACCGGCCGTATCCATTGATGAAAGTTCGCAGGTGGCTGCCTTTAGGCTTGTTGGCGGCGGCGATCATAGCGCTTTGGGCCTACATCCCGCCAGTATATAAGCTGGTTTCAGGACCTGTCACGGTCACCAGATACGACCGCCGTTTCGGCGCTACCCAGGCGGTCGTCGGTCCAGGATTAAAGGGCTGGATCAGCACCGCGAAGATATCCAAGCATGCCCTACACGCGATCATCGCCGAGGAGGACGGGAGATTCTATGAACACCACGGCCTTGACTTGGATCAGATGCGCAAGAGCTACGTCGTCAACCTACGCCGCGGCCGCTACGCCCGAGGCGCCTCGACGATTTCGCAGCAAGTGGTCAAGATGGCCTTCTTGACCCGCGAAAAGACCCTAAGCCGCAAGGTCCGCGAGGCCATCGGCACGATCCTGATGGAACTGCTCCTGACTAAAGACCAGATTCTCGAATGGTATATAAACATGGCCGAGTTTGGCGATGGCGTCTACGGCATCGAAGAAGGCTGCTGGCATTACTTCAGAACTAAACCTGAACAGCTAACGGTGTCCCAAGCGGTGCATCTGGCGCTGGTCTTGCCTAGCCCCAACGGCTGGTCGCGCGGCTTACGCCGCAAGGTGCTAACGCCCTTTGGTCAGCGTCGCTTCCTAGCCATCCTGAGTACCATGCGCAATATGGGCTTCATCACCAAGACGCAATGGACCGCCGCGGTGACCACCGGCGACTTCGGCCGACCGCTAGTAGGCTATACGACGCTTGTGGAGGAAAGAGAGCTCAAAGGCGACAGCGACGTCGGCAAGCCAACCGACACCGCTCAGGAAATGACCCAAGACGACGCCGACGACGAGAGTCCAGATTCTGACGAGGCCATCGATGCTGGACCACCGGAGCCGCAGCTGTGAACAAAGCGCCACTACCACTAAAAACACAGGTGACTGCCTTTATGCTGTGGCTGGCGGCCCGACTGCTGCTAGCCACCTACCGCATCGAGGTGCTCGGTCAGCAGCACAGAGACCATGCCGCAGCCCTGCATGCGCAAGGCAGCTTTTGCATCGCACTGTGGCATGAACATTTGTTTGCGAGCATCCTAGCCCATCACGGACAACGCTTTGCGCCGCTGGCCAGCCTGTCACACGACGGGGATTTGGTGACTCGCGTGATGGACCGCTTCGGCTTCCGAACCGTGCGCGGCTCAAGCAGCCGCGGTGGCGGCGAGGCGCGTGACGGGCTGGTGGCGAGTACGGGGGACGGCTGGTTTACCGCACTGACGGTCGATGGCCCCAGGGGACCCAGGCGGCGCGTCAAAGGTGGCATTATCGACATCGCTCGGCGCACTGGGGTTGCCGTGCTACCACTGACGACGATTGCTTCATCGCATTGGATCCTTAGCCGCAGCTGGGACCAATTTAAAATTCCTAAACCCTTTGCCAAGATCGTGGTCAGCTACGGCGCGCCGGTGTTTGTCGCCCCTAGCACGCAAGGGCTAGCCTTTGGCACCGCGAAGTCACAGGTGCGCTCCGGACTCGCCACTGCCGAGGCGGCGGCCCAGACTTATCTGCAGCGCCGCGCTTTGAGGGCACCGCTGTGAACGGATTTAGGACCAGCAAATGCTTTGAAGGCTCGGGACCAGTGCTGATATGGGCGGCGACGGCGCGCTTGGCGGGTGGCGGCTGGTGGAAGGGATACCTGATTGCGGATGCTCAGCAAAAAAGCTTCGGTGTGCGCCTAGCAGCAGCCAAAGGCGATGATCTCAAAATCAATGGTGGCATCGTCACCATGATGCGCAAGCACGCCCGCACCGCCGCCATCGCCGCCGTGTTTGCGGATCCGGTCAGCGGCCACATTTGGCTGCCGCTGTTTACCGGCGGAGGTTACAGCGAGACGCCACATTTCTGGCTGCAGCTAGCGCATGGCCTGCCGCCTGAGCTACGCTTCATCGACGCGACGGGTACTGCCCTGATCCGCAAAAGCTCGCAAGGAACCTACACGAAACGCTGGGCTCTCACCGACCCCCTACCCACCTACCCGCCGCATGCGACCCTGGTAGATCTTAGCAGTAACCTGCTAGCCAGCATAAACACCGGGCAAGTGCTCGATGGGCGCACCGCACCTGCAGCGATGACCGCGGCAGCAGCACCTACTAGCACCTCGCCCCTAGGCGACGCGGCCGCAGGCGACCGAGCCACTTTGAATCCACTCCCACCCCCTCAAGCAGCGACCGCCGAAGTAGTCCCAGCACCGCTGCCTGACTACCAACGCAGTGCCCGTGACCGCTTAAACCGCCGCAGCAAAACCTTAGCTAAAAGCGCCCAGCGCCTTGCTCAGGAGCAGGTCAAGGCCGCTAGCGGTGACCTACTAGCTATCCAAGCCGCGCAGCTAGCGGCCTATTTGCATCGGGTGCGCCCGGATATGAGCGAACTGCGCTTGCTCCCAGCCGACACCGACCTACTAGATGAACTGGTGATCCCACTGGCTATAGGTAAAAGCCCAGGGCAAAACCTCTCCGACCTCTATCTCCAAATCAAAAAAGCGCGGCGCAGCGCCAGCAGCCTCGCCAAGCAGATAGCCACCCTGCAAGATGACATCATCGCACTCAGCGACGATCTCGTCTTGCTACGCAGCAGCGTGCTGCCGCTCGCAGCGGTAGAGCAGTTGCTTCGGCGCTACCATCTGAACAAAGACAGCCAGGCCCACACCACAGAACCAGCTAAGACCCCATTTCGTACCATTTACTGGCAACCACCGGGCAATCAAGACGCCACCCAACGCATCCGATTGCTCGTCGGCAAAAGCGCGGCGGATAGCGACGAACTCTGCCGCCAAGCCAAAGGCCACGACCTGTGGCTCCACGTCGTCGGCACTACTGGCAGCCACGTCATTATTCCCTTTCGCCAGCTTAAACAGGGTAGCAATCAGCAGTTGATCCGCGCCGCAGCGATCCTGGCCCTGCATTATTCCAAGCTGCGCGGCGACCAGCGCGGCGAAGTCTACGTCAGCCGACGCCAATTTATCAAAAAACGCAAGGGCATGCCCCCTGGCCTATGGCAGATCGATCAGGCCGAGACGCTGTTTTGTCGCTACGACAGCGCCGAGTTAGCCCAGGTGCTCAGCCAGACAGAAGGACCGTGAGTATGCTTACCGACGAACTGCATATCCACCTTTATGGGTGCCTGAGTGCGTCCGACCTCTGGCTGCTTGGCCGTGAGCGCTACAAAGCCATGGCGCCACGCTTGGCCTGGTACGCCAAGGAGTATAGCCATGCCTACGGCCGCACTCCCGACGTCATCAGCTACTGGACCAAGGACGACGGCTGTAGCCGCTTACGCCGGGACTTCGAGTTTACGGAACACGGTTCATTTAGGCAATTTCAAGCAAGTTTTAACCTGGCGATTGCTCTTTTTCCCGGCGTACCTGGCGACACCATGATCCTAGAGCACGTTTTAAAGGCGCAGCGCAGCCTCGGTTTGCGCTACGGCGAATACCGTTGTTTTGTGCCGCAGCATCTGAGCAGCGATCAAATCACCGCTTTTGCTGGCGCCGCTGCGGATGCCACCGCCCACATTGCCCGTGAAAGCGCCGGTCAATATAAACCGCGACTGGCCTTTAGCCTCAGCCGCAAGCCCGAACTTGGCACACTCCAGCATCAAGCCATCCGCGCCGCCCTGCGCGGCCAGCCGGAACGCCAGCTGGTCGTCACCGGACTAGACTTCTGCGGCGTCGAAGCCGGTCACCCACCAGCGCCAATGGCAGGGTTGTTTCAAGAGATCCTCACCGCCAACCAGCGGGAGCCCGCCAGCGCCCTGGCCATTCTCTACCATGTTGGAGAATCCTTCGATGATATGAGCGTGATGAGCGCCATGCGTTGGATCTGGCAGGCGCATCAACTAGGAGCACACCGCCTCGGCCATGCCACAGCACTCGGCCTTAATCTCACTGCGCTTGCTGGCACCTCCGTTTGTGAAACCAAAGTGGAGCGCCTGGCCCACCTCGCATGGCTAGAGGAGCAAGCGAATTGGCTGGGCGACAGAGGCTATAGATTTGACCTTCCCCAGGTGCAAGCCGAACGCATGCACCTTACTAAACAAACGTGCGCCGAGGGCGTGCGCATTGACTACGATGGCTCTACCCTCGCAGCGGCCCGCAGTCTGCAGAATGCCTTGCTAGAGGATCTAGCACAAAAGGGTGCCGTCGTCGAAAGCTGCCCAAGTTCAAACCTGCGCATTGGCCAAATTGCTGATCCCCGCCACCATCCCCTGATTCGTTTTGTCGCGGCTGGCTTGACCACGGTCGTGTCAAGCGATGACCCTGGTATTTTTGCTGTTGACCTAGCGCATGAAGAGCGAGTATGCCGCGAGCAATTGCTCCTTTCACAAAGTGCCCTCGAACGCCTGCAGGCAACCAACTCCCAAGTTCGGTCAGAGCTTTTAACCAAAAGACCGCATTGCTAGTATCAGATGCTTCGACGCGACCTTTTCCACAGACCTAGCCAATAAACGCTTCAAATTTAGGGATGAGCGCTGACCGGAACACTTGCAGCAGCCGGATCTTTTTTGCTTGGAGCAGCGACCGCGCCCGCGACGTTGCTGGCTTTATCGAGCTGCAAAATGACGATGTTCTTGGGCAGCGGCTTTTTGCTGAGCATTTGCGAGTAGTCGGCGGCAATACGTAGTGCCTCTTGGAGCTGGAAGTCCTCGGCGAGCGGCGCTTTGTCGCCATCTTCGTCATCGTCGTCTTGGCTCTTCTTCTTATCTTTGGCGTCAGATTTTTTAGCTTTGCCTTCTTTCTTGTCGCTCTTTGCGAACGTCTTGTCCTTAGCATCCTTCTTCGGGTCTGCCTTGCCGTCCCCGGGCTCTTCTTTGAGGCTCACCTTTGAGCGCTGTTCTTCGCTGCTCTTATACTCTTTGATCGCCGCAAAAATTTTCTCGTAACCCTTATCTTTAGCGACACGAACTTTACTCGCCTCTTTTAGCGGTTTGATGATCTCCGGCGTGACTTGACTGAAAGCTTTGTAGTCCGAGCTTGGAATCTTTTCCCAAGGCAGCGCATAGTCATAGTGCTTTTCGCCGATTTCGAAGTCGTCCATCAAATCTGGCAAGACGATGTCAGACTCAACGCCTTTGAGCTGAGTGCTAGAACCGGAAGGGCGATAGAATTTGCTGATAGTGACCTTGATTGCGCCGAGCTTCTCGTCGATGTCGTTGAGATTTTGCACCGTGCCCTTACCAAAGGTATGGGTGTCGCCGATAATCAATCCACGCTGGTAGTCTTGAATCGCACCGGCAAAAATTTCGCTAGCACTGGCCGACTGGCGGTTGATCATCACCAGCAGCGGACCGGCATAGGCCGTCTTGCCATCTTCATCCTTTTGCACAAAAACAGTACCACGGGTGTCCTTAATCTGGACGACGGGGCCCTTATCGAAAAACAAGCCGGCAATATCGATCGATTCATCGAGGCTGCCGCCGCCATTAGAGCGCAAATCGACCACCATGGCGTCGACCCCCGCTTTTTTTAGCTTATTGACTTCATTAAGCATATCGACAGACGAGCTCTTATAGCCCTTCTCGTGGTTCTGGCGGCCTTCAAAGTCCATGTAGAAGCTAGGCAAATCGATGACGCCGACCTTGATCTGCTTAGTGCTCCCGTCAGGCTCATTAATGGTCAATGGATAAACCGCTGATTTGGCCGCACGGTCCTTCAGCTGAATCTGTTCGCGAATGATCGGCACAATCAGCTGCGTCGTCTTACCGGTATCTTCACGCACCAAAGTCAAGCGCACCTCGGTGCCATGGGCACCGCGGATCTGTTTCACGACTTCACGTAAGTCCATATCGATGACGTCGACTGGGGGCTCCTCGCCCTGCGCGACGGCGATGATCTTGTCGTTGGCTTTAACCTTGCCAGTATTGGCAGCCGCACCGCCGGGCACCAGACTCTGGATGGTGGTAAAGCCGTCCTCACTGCGGAGTACAGCACCAATACCCTCTAGCGAGAGGCGGGTGGAGATACGAAAGTCCTCCAATGACTCCGGTGACATATATTCAGAGTGCGGGTCCAAGGCCAAAGAAAAGGAGTTGAGAAAGATCGTGTACATGTCATCGCTGGTCAGCTCATTTTGCCGCTTCTCCGCCAACACATAGCGCTTATGCAATTTCTCTTTAGCCTTATCCATGTCTTTGAGAGTGCCCTTAAGCTGCAACAACTGAAACTTCACGCGCTGGCGCCAACGATCGGAGACCTCCTCGGTCGTCGCGGCGTAATCCATCTTCTTGCGGTCGATGAGCATCGACTCATCAACCTTAAAATCATGCTTCGCGCCGATCCAGTCATTGATCATCTTCTGGCGCTCGTTGAAACGCTTGGCGAAGGTTTTGGCAAGCTGCTCAATCGGACGACAATCGGCGTCCATAATCAGCTCGTTAAGTTTGGCAGCGTATTTATCCTCAAACTCTTTGACGTCGCTTTTGAGAAAATAAACCTTACCCGAATCCCAGGACTTAATCAGGTTATCAAGAGTCCGATGGCTCAATTCTGCATCGAACTCATGGTGCGAAAAATGCATCTTCAAGTAAACACCGACTAGCTGCCGCGTCTGCTGGCAGTTGAGTGCGAGGCCGTCTGCGGCGAAGGCTGAAAGCGCCAGCAAGGACAAAACTGCACCCTTTAGCCCTGTAACCAAACCCCGTGCGAAAACCATCAGCCTCTCCCCAATTGTAAACTCTTAAAGCGACTAGCGGACCCACCCTCCCCTTGTCGCCACATGCAGCATCAACTTGAGACGTTCCACCAGGTCATCATCGCATAAATCAGCCGATTAAACGAGTCGCAACGGCCACCTACTTGCGGGCCACAACAAGCATAAAAGCCACCCGAACGGCCAGTCACTGCGCAACTACCCGAGCCGAGCTTAAGTTTTAACAGATGAACACCGACTAAGAGCACAAGGAGGTTGTCTTAGTGACGATAAAAACATCCAAGCGCCGCACCTATTGGCTCACCGAGGAGATCACCGCTGGTCTGCGTGAGCGTGCGCTGCTACTGAATCAAAAAGGCTACGACGTCCACTTCTTCACTTCATTGGAGGCCTTCACCGCCGCTGCAATCAAACAGCGCGCCGGAGTGATTGTGCTCAGCGATTCATTTGAAGACACGGTCACCCAACGCATCCTTCTTTCCTTTATGAGCCTAACCGAGGCACAAGGCTCTCGATTGGTTATGGTTAGATCTAACCTGACCGAATCCATCAACGCCCTGGCAGCGTGCGCCAATTGCCGCGATATCATACCCTATCATCTCGATATCAAGTCATTTCTTACTCGCTTCATCTATGCAACCGCCGGCAAGCCGATGCCTTTTATCCAGCCGGCCGGCCAATTTACCTTAAATGACATCGCCGCATTGGCGTTTCCGGCCCGATTGACTTGGGTTAGCTCAAGGCACCTGCGTTTTGAATGCCGCATCCGACCACCGGTAGGCGCCACATTGAAGTTGAAGGGTCCATTGGCCACTGCCGCCGGCGTCCCTTTCATTACCCTTGAAGTCACCGAGACTCAGCGCAGCCATATGCTCTACCGTTTCTCTGACGCCACCGTCGCCAAATGGCATGTCCCCGCCGAAGCCATGGCAAACATGGTCGGCGCCCTCGCTGACCTTAGCAAACACGACCCTGGACCGCGCTGCCGCATTTTTATCGCAGTGCCTTCACCCGAGCTACGAGCGCAGGTGCTCATCCACTTTGACACCCCACAGTTTGATATTCAGATCGCGCTGCAGAAACAAAGCATCGTCGAAGAACCCCGCTTCTTTACACCCGATACTGTCGTGATCGAAGATCTATTGTGCCTCGAAGACGGCGGCGAACGCTTCGCTGCGATGATGACCAATCTGCAAGAGCAGACCACGGTCGTGATCATCGGGAAAATGCCCGATTTCGCCGCAGTGCAAGCAGCATGGCCCAAGCTACGCGTGATCCAACATGCAAGATTACCCACAACTTTTGGGGAACGGGTCCTTACTCGCTACCTTCCGATCCGTCAAACGGTGCGCGAAGTGGACGATAAAAGTGGCGTGAATATCGCCTCGCAGCACCCCTTTTCGCGCGCCGAGATCGTCTTCCCCGCCCGCCTCAAACGCATCCACCCGCAGGTCGCGCAGCTAGCTCTGACCTTTCCAGTCAGCAACTTCGCCTTATGCCGCATCGACTCCCCGCTGCTACGCAAAATGATCGGTCGCCCCCCCTACATCAAGTTGACCAATACCTATCAAGACACCCACCCGCTAGCATCACCCTTCGTCAACCTGGTCGAAGGCTACCTTGCCGACCTCCATCCAGCCGAGCAGGCGCTGGTTGGCCAAGGGATGATCCGCATGGTTGGGCGCAGCATCGAACAGATCAGCCAAGTCAATGGCTTTATCACCCCCCAAAGGAGCGGTGGCGAAACCCGTGTTGCAGAGCCCCTAACCGATGCGACCAGGCCTAAACAACGCGCAGATGCTACAGCGCTGTCGACGTTGCTTGCCGAAGCACCCATCGATTCCAATGCTCTGCTGCGGGATAGCTTGAATCAACTGCCTCCAACTCGGACCATTGAGGCCCTGGACACCCAGGTCGTCCAGCCCGTAGCCACTCCAGCTCCGGCCACAGCCTCCTTACCTTCGGCAGGAAGCTCGGCGATCCGCCGCATTCGGGCCCGTCGCAAGACAAATTCCTTCGATTACACCACGATTTTGAAAGCCTTGGCCATTATCGTAGTCGCTGGCGCCGCCGTCATCAGCGCCTTCACCATGCTCTCCGGCCACGTCGAAAAGTCGGGTGGCAACTTCTCCGACCAACTTGAGAAATTCAACGCCAAGAAAAACGCAGCCAGAACCAGTGAATAAGCGCGCCTCAGCGTCAACCGGCGCGGTTTTTACAGGCCTTTTTTAAGCAATGTCCGAATAGATCCAACCGGTGGCTGGTCAGCTTAAATTCATGTATCGCCGCCACCTTTTCCTGCAGGCGCTCAATCTCAGCATTCTCAAACTCAAGGACCTTGCCGCAATCTAGACAAATCAGGTGATCATGATGCGCGCCAGGCTGGACGACCTCATAAAGGACGTGTCCCTCGCCAAACTGCTTCTGTTCAGTCAGTCCCGCCTCGGTCAGCAGGTTCAGTGTCCGGTAGATGGTCGCCAAGCCTATGTCTAACCCAGCTGCGCGCGCCGCCGCATGCAGAGACTCGGCGGAAACGTGGGTCTTGAGGCTAAGAAACAAGCTGACAATAGCCTGACGCTGCTTGGTCTGTTTGAGATTTTTCTTGGCCAAGTAGAGATCCAAGGCCTCGCCAAACCAGCGGAATGGGTCCGGCTTGCGCTCACTGGTTTTAACGGATTTCATGAAATGCCCCAGAGCATGATAAAATGATCATGGAATTCAACATGCTAAAGGGACCATCGTCAAGTCAATTCCGAGCGTTCTAGTCGACATAGACGAACAAGGATCAAATGATGAACAGCACACTCCATAAAACCTATGTCTTTGCGTTTGTCTGGACGGCAACGAGCATCGCGACCGGCTGCCGCAACCCGCAGCGCCATTTAGAGCCTGGAGCTGGGGTCGGTACGGTGGTGGTGCAGCTGGATAATCTAGAACTCGCCGATCGCAACCAGGCTGGATATATTTACCAACTCGGCGGCTGCTTGCCCAAGGTCACCGGTGTGCTAAACACTGGTGTCGTGTCCTTTAGCAGTGAGGGCATTCGCAATGCCCTCGCAGGATGTACACTGCAGATCAAAACGACGCAACCTTTGAGCGGCGCCAAATTCGCCGCGGGTGCCGATCAGACCCTATTGTATAGCGCGCAATTGCCTGACTTTTACATCGATGTAAACGGCGGTCTTGCCACCATTGCATCGCTCACCAAACTCTATTCGACCGGTGATGGGCCGCTGCCGAAAACCGCGAATCCAGCAGTGTCAGAGCAAGACCCCAGCACAGCCGGGGGTAGTAGTGAGGTGAATATCACGCCGCGCACCGGGAGCCATTGAGCCTATGATACATTCACCGCCTAACGGTGCCAGCCTATCCGCGAGGCTGGCGGGAGGCTACGGCCGCTTGGTGCCGCAACTCCCGGCTGATCAGGCTAGATCAGAAGTTGCTCACATAGATTGAACTGGGCTTCGTCTTGGGTACTGCTTTAGCGCGGCGCCTGACCATGGAGCTTGCGACTCCAAGTTGTCCGCCAAGATTCCAGCCAGCGTTCAACGTCGCCATAGCGCTCACTGCCGCCGCCGAATGGCAGCTACCAGAGTAACCGCTAACAGCGCTGTCTTCGCTATCGATCATCGCATCAGCATCACCTTTGTAGTCGACCCGATTGGCGCGAAAGCGCAAGAACAAGCCGAGCAAGACCAGGGCGAAGATGCCACCGCCAGCGGCGCCGTAGCGCAGGTATTCGGACTGGCGCTGCGGCGTGTCGCCAGTGACTTGAATGGAAACCATGCTTTCCCATGCGGCAGTGTAGGCCACATCTTTATCACCGCCAAAAGTCGCTGCCAGATCAGTATAGCTAAGCAAAAATTGCTTTTGCTGTCCCGATACCAAAACATGCATCTGCATCATCGGAAATTCCCCGATGTTCAAGCTGGAGTAAACAAGTAAGCCATCATTAGCGCCGTGATAATTGAAAAACTTGTGCTCTGTAACCTTAAAGTTACTCACTGAAGCGTCGCTACCGAAGGCTTTGGCCAACTGCCCTTCCAACTCCAGTGCGCGCTTTTCATCGATCGGCGACGCATTGTGTATCGCGGCGATGGTAATATTTTTTTGATACTTCGGATTGACATAGTCGGGAGTGGTTTGTTTGGGCTGACGCATGACCACCGACAAGCTGCCGGTATTGGTCGCGACTTCCCAGCCCACGGGCGGCGTGATGACCACACCTAGGGACTCAATCGCCATCGGTGCACCTTTGCTGATAAAGGCAGCAGAGACCGAGGCGTCGCCAGGGGCCGAGGCAGCGACACTAGGTGCGGCTGAATCTTGGTCTGCAGCGATAGCAATCTGTGAGTTGAGGTAGCCCAAAGCGCAGATGAGCGCAGCGGGGACGGAATGGCGCATGAAGGAGCGATTCATCAGGGAACTCCAAAGCAAGGGGGAAGGGGGATGGGGGGAACCGATTGGGAGGAGCAGCGGGTAACTGGACACTCGGAGGATCCTCTCGCTAAGTGAGGATTTTTAGAATATATAGAATATATTATAATAAGTCAACTAACTATTATAATATTAATAAAATAAGTGACTTCCTTACCTGACTCTACCGATGGAACAGCACCCTGTTTCATGCTATCCCTAGCATCATGAACCAACAAAATGACCCATACTGCATCCAAGTCAGCGGCTTAGCGCAGCCGGTACCGGCCACCAACGTCTATTGCATCGGCCGCAACTACGCGGCCCATATCCTCGAACTAGGCAACGCCACGCCTACCGAGCCCATCGTTTTTCTCAAAACGGTCACCTCTCTCCGCGCCCTGCACAGCGGCGACCTAGCCTATGAGCATGAGACCTTTCACCATGAAGCCGAGCTTGTCCTACTCATCGGCAAGGCAGTGCCCCGCGCCGGCGCAGCCGGCTGGGGCGACGTGCAAGGCGTCGGCCTCGGCCTCGACTTGACCCGTCGCGACATTCAAACTGAGCTTAAAGCCAAGGGCCTGCCTTGGGCTGCTGCGAAAAGCTTTGCTGGCGCCGGACTGTTGAGCGAGTTCGTCGTTCCAAGCGAGTTACCCGACCTTAGTAGCATTACTTTTGCCTTCAGCATCAACGGCACGCTGCGGCAGCAAGGCGATAGCGCATTCATGCTAAATCCTATACCAACCCTGCTCACGCACATCGCCCAAGCCAATCGCTTGGTCCCGGGCGACCTGATCTTCACCGGTACGCCAGCGGGTGTCGGCCCCATGCAACGTGGCGACCATTTCACCCTAGAATTTCTCCAGATAGCTAGGCGCTTTGACGGCCGTCTTTAACCAATTAAGCATCTAGCGTGCAAACAATACGGCAGTCCCAAACATAGCTTTTAAATCATCATCGTTAAACGCCAGTCCGGCGCCAAAAAACAAGCCCTCGCTCGGACGGCGGGCCTTGTTGGTAATCGGGTCGGTTTTGGTCAAGTCGTCGACGCCCATCATGGCGTAGATGTGGTTATAAAACAACACGCTGCCGTAGGCTTTTAGGTGACCGTTGCGACGCACTTCTTTGCTCTTCGTATCAAACTCATATGCCTCGGCCGTCAATTTGATGCGGTCACTCCAGAAGTACGTGTCCACCGCAACACCACCGGTCGTTTCGAACAAGCCGGCACGAACCGCAGCCCAATACCACCGTTTAGCCACCTGTGCATTGAAGCGAATCGCCTTTTTCCGGCGGTCACGATAAACCGTATGGGTGCTAGTCGGGGTATTTTTGCTGGTGTCGGTAGTAACCGTTTCCTCCTCAGTCTCGTAGGTCGTATCGGTAAGACCCATAAGGTAGTAGCGATCCGGCCGGGTCTTAAACAGCAGGTTCATATAGTACTGAGAGGATCGGTCACGACGGTATTCACCATGCACGTCGATAGCAACCTCAAGCTTGGTGACTGGGGCCAGCACCTTGCGGATATCTTTGATGGCTCCCTCTAGCTCGGTAATCGCCGTATCGTCGTTGATTAGTTTGCCGACCGTGCCCTCGCCCTTTTCAATCTTCTCAGAGATCAGGTTGATGTTCTTTGTCAGGCCGCGCACATCGCCCATAGAGTTGTCAAACTGCGCCAAAATCCGGTCGATTTTTTCTTTATTTTCCTTACTGGCAACGTCCTTAATATTGGCTGCCGCTGTCCGCAAATCACGGACACCATCGCGGACGTTGCTAACGACATCATTGATGTCGTCACGACGATCTCCGATCACGCTTTTCAAGGCAGCCGAGGTATCTTTAAGATCGTTGGTTAAGGCGTGAATGTTACTTATAATTGCGCGCATGCTTTGCTCTCCCTCGGAGTTGCCAAGCACGTTGGACAGGCTGGTCGTGACCTTTTTAATGTCCTTGGCGATACCGCCGACCATCCCGATAAGGCTTTCTATGTCTGTACCCTCGGTGTTCTGGGGAATTAGGCCACCCAGCGGTATCTCGCTGTGAACGTCACGTGGCCGCACGATCTCCAGATGCTTATCACCGAGCAGCCCGACGCTGCGGACTTCTAACCGAGATCCTTCTGGCATGGCGATGCTGTGCTCGATATTCAAAGCAATCCGCGTGCGGCCGTCGATGAGCGAGACGTCAGCAACCCGGCCTATGGTGATACCGGACGTTTTCACCTGGGTTTTGGTGACGATGCCGGCGGCATTCTCCAGGACCGTATAATATTGCTTATATTTCTTGCGCTCAAAGGCCTCGGGGCTCAGGATAAAAAACATATAGCCCAGCGCGACCATGGCGACGATGGCAAAAAGACCAACTTTGAACTCTGTCCCAAAGGACTTAAGCATGGTCAAACCCGCTTTCTAGAAATAATGGGCTTCATAGCATAGCTATCGGCGCCGCTGGCGATACATTGAGGTTTACTCATAAAAACTCCATTGGCCCTTCTACCCGACCGGAAAAAAACTGCCGCACCACCGCGTCCTTAGATGCGCGAAAATCCGCCGGCGTCCCGGCCAATGCCACTCGTCCCTGATAGAGGAACACGATATGCTCGGCCGTCTGCAAGGCCGCCTTAAGGTCATGGGAAATGACGATTGAGGTTAGGTTTTCCTCTTCCTGGCTGAGTTGCACGATTAGGCCATCGATCATCTCAGACACCAAGGGGTCCATTCCCGTCGTCGGCTCATCATAAAGGATGATATGCGGCTTCGTGGCCAAGGCCCTAGCGAGCCCGACGCGCTTCTTTTCTCCGGTCGATAGTTCGGTAGGGTATTTGTGCTGGATATTCGGCAGGCCAACCTGCGCCAACACCTCCTCTACACGCATCAGCATCTGCGGCAGGCTGGTGCGATGGTGCTCGGCCAGGGGAAACAGCACATTTTCTCCAACCGTCATACTATCGAAGAGGGCCGCGTGCTGGAACAACATGCCAAACTTTTTGCGGTATTGTCGCAATTCCTCCTTAGACTTATCGACAATATCCTCACCGTCGACGATGATTTGACCTTGGTCTGGACGAAGCAGGCCCATGATGTGCTTGATGGTCACCGACTTGCCTTCACCCGATTTGCCTAGGATAAAGGTGATTTTGCCCTGAGGAATATGCAGGTCGAGGTTATCCAGCACGCGGTGCCGACCAAAGGTTTTGCTGATGCCCTTAAATTCGACAATGTCCATGCTCACCACATAACTTGAATATAGGTCATCATTACATCCACAGCCAACATCGACAACAGCGTTACCACCACGGCATTGGTCGTGGCGATGCCGACACCTTTGGCCCCGCCAGAAGCGCGC
>Ga0315273_10004258_pt1 | contig 17485 bp, 23 predicted proteins | sample YL17G02_0_MG_FD_205753 | JGI IMG/M metagenome (GOLD analysis project Ga0315273, IMG submission 205753) | Sediment microbial communities from Yellowstone Lake, YNP, Wyoming, USA - YL17G02_0 | ecosystem: Environmental > Aquatic > Freshwater > Lake > Sediment | place: USA: Wyoming | collected...
TTGATGAGTACGTTGCTCTTAATCCTAATCCAATGAATATTAGTGAGTAGTTCAGCCAGTCTGGCACTTCTCTTGTTTTTATGTCTGTAAGGCTTCCTATTAATAGTGCTATGAATGTTATTGTTAGAAGTATTGCATACATCATTTTTGTTGTTTTTATCACAACAAAGTTTATAAAGATTGCTGTCCTAGTACGGATTGGGGGTTGTGGTATGTTTGATGTTTTTGTTAATGTTAAAGATTCTTCTTTGAACTATGCGAAGATTCCTAAGCACTTGGCTATGAATATTGCTGGTGTTACAAAATGGGCTGAGCGCGAGAATATTCCTTTGGCTGATGCTTTCAAGAGGAGTTTTGCTGTGATGGAGGATATTATCCGTTTTCAGGTGAAGCTTAATATTCCGATTCTGACTTTTTTTGTTTTGCCAGAGACTTCTAAGAAGTCTCAGCAGTTTTCTGTGTTGCTTGATTGTTTTGTGCAGTTTCTTGACAGGATTTCTTTTGGTGAATTGGTGAATAAGAATAAGATTAAGGTCACGATTTTGGGCAAATGGTATGATCTTCCTGGCAGGGCTGTTGACAGGATTAAGTCGATTATTGAAGAGTCTAAGGATTATGATACTTTTTTCCTTAATTTTTGCGTGAACTATAATGGTCAGGAGGAGATTGTTGATTCTTGCAAGATTATTGCTAAGAAGGTTGCTGCTAAAAAGCTTGATCCTGATGATATCACTAAGGAGACTATTAAGGATAATATTTATTCTTCATATTTTATCCCGCCTGATTTGATTGTCAAGAATGGTGTCAGGATTGAGCAGGATTCTTTGTTGTTGTGGGATTCAATTCATGCTCACATCTATTTTTCTAGGAAATTGTTTCCTGACTTGACCATTTCTGAATTAAAGTCTGCGATTAAGGAATATCAGAAGAATAAGGATTAGATGTTGTGTTCTCTTGCAAAATCATCTCTTTCTTTCTTGATTTTTGCTGTGTTCTCATATTCTCTTTCATCTGTTCGTGCTTTCATGTAAGAATTCATGAATGCTACTTGCATCCCTACCCATGCTTGTCTTATCTTGTTGTCTAGTTGTTTGTTTTCCCATACTTGCGTTATTTTTTGCATGTCTTCTTTCATCTGTTTTGGGAAATTTTTTGTTTTTGCGTAATCTAGAAGTCTTTGTTTTGCTTTTGGTTTTTCAATTTTTAGATTGTGTGTTACAGCGTCAAGGTATGGGATTAGGTATTCGTTCATGAATTGGTTTATGTTGTATTGTCTTTGCTGGATTTTTTTCTTTTCTTGCTGTCCTGTGTACACCAGCGAGTATATCTTTGATAAGGAAAAGATTTCTTCTTGTAATTGTTTCATTTTTGGGAATCTTCCAACGTTCATCAGGTCTGTGCCTGTTTCTAATAGGTGTGTTTTGTTTTCAAGTTCGTACATTGGTGAGATGAAAAGTCCGTTTTTTTCTCCTGCCTGTTCTGCTACTGATTCTACTGATTCTATTGTGCCTTGCATATTTTTAGTGCCTATTATGCTGCTTGTCTCTGTTAGTATTGTTTCCGGCTTGTTTGTTATGTATGCTGCATAAAGTTTTTTTCCGCAAAGCCCGTACATCCATAGTTTTCCCTGTAGACTTGTCTCGTCTCCTCGTTCTAGGTATTCTTCCAGCCCCATGCTTGTTGGTTAGTGATTTTTGTTTAAAAATCTTTTCATTGTTAACCACTTTAGAGTTACACTAAGAGCTTTTATATTATTGTGTCTTTGTTTTTTTATGATTGAGATTTTTAAGTCTTCTAAGGATGGTTTGCAGAAGATTGATGTTTTTGAACCTGGCTGCTGGGTTAATGTGGTGTCTCCTGAAGAGGAGGATTTTGAAAGGTTGAAGTCTTTCGCTGACCTTGACAAGGAGTTTGTTGGTTATGTTAAGGATCCTGATGAGCAGCCTAAGGCTGCTAAAGAGAAGGATATGGTTTTCATCGTCTTAAGGGTTCCGAAAGAGAGTGATAATGATGAGCTTGAGTTCTCAACCTGTACTCTTGGTATTTTTATTTATAAGGATTTTTTTCTTACTTTGGCTTATGATCACAAGAATGAGATCATTAATAAGTTGAAGGTTTTGAGGATTTCTACTAAAAAGAAGATCCAGACCATTCTTAAGTTGTTCTTGCTTAATTCTCGTTCTTACCTTGATGCTTTGAAAAAGATTAACAAGAAGAGGTTGTCTGTACAGGGGGAGCTTGAGAGCAATTTGAGGAATGAGGATTTCGTACAGATGATGAAATTAGAGAAATCGTTGATTTATTTTAGTACCTCGATTAAGGCTAATAGTATTTTGATTGAGAAATTGGTCAGCAATAACTTGTTCACTCGTTTTGAGGATGATAGGGAGTTGTTGGATGATGTCATCATTGAGAACAAGCAGGCGTTGGAGATGGCCAGCATCTATTCTAATATTCTTAATGGTATGATGAATGCTTTTGGTTCTATCATCTCTAATAAGTTAAACAAGACTTTGAAGTTCTTGACTTCTGTCACCATATTGATAATGATTCCTACTCTTGTTGCAAGCATTTATGGTATGAATGTTAAGCTTCCTTTTCAGGACAACCCTCATGCTTTTGGCATCACTATAATTTTCTCTATTCTTTTTTGCACGATTGGAATAATTCTTTTCAGGAATCGGGATTGGTTCTGATTTTTGCATAAAGGTTATAAATAAAGAAGTTTTCCTTGTATATCTTTAATGAGCCTGAAAGATGTGTTGTTGGTTGAGACTGACAAGATGTTTATGGATGGAGTTGTTAAAGTTTTAAGTTCTAAATATTATGTTAGTGTTGTTGATGACCATAATCAGGGTCTTAGGTATCTTAGGGATAAGCAGTTTAGTGTTGTCGTGAATGGTTTTCCTCGTGAGGATAGTAACCTTATCTTTATCAATTTCTGCAGGTCTTTGTATCCTAAGATTCCTGTGATTAGTTATTCACTTAACCCGTCTGAAGATTTTATTTCTAAATGTTATGATGCCGGTGTTTCTTCTTTTGTTTTCAAGACTCAGAAAGTTAGTGATTTGGTTAAAGCTGTTGATTATTTTTCTAAGTTAATAGTTAGATGATTTAGTTTTGTTTTTCGAAATCTTTTTAATCAACTTCTTTCTTCCAGCATTTTATGGGAGTGGAAAGTTTCAGTTTGGTTACATTGTTTAACATGTTGAAGATGCTAGTTTCGCATGCATTCTCTGTGTGGATTGATTTCTTTGTTAGTTTCTACACTAATGGTGTTAACAAGAAAGTCATTCATAAGTTTTTTAGGAGCACAAAAGGTAGTTTGAGAAGATTATTTTATGCTTAATAGTGTGCAGATTTGTTGGGTCACTTTTTCTAGCGAGTAATCTGTGATTGGTTGTTCTTGGTATAGTTCGTTTCCTTCTTTGTACATCATTCTTGTTTGATGGTCTCTTTCTTCTAGTTTTATTATTCTGTCTAGGAATCTTACTTGTAGTGTTTGGCTTTTTGCTTTGTGTGTTTCTTCGTAAGTGTGTGTTAGTAAGAATTTGTCTTTGTTGAATGTTCTTTCTTTTCCCCATCCGTTTGGATGGTTTTCATCTCCGTACCTTTTTTCTTCCCACAAGAGTTTTGATTCATGCGGCTTTCCTAATTGTTCTGGAGAGTATCCTGCTTTTTGGATTATAGAATTTATTAGTTCATCAAATGAAACATGTTGTTTTGTATTAGTGTTTTCTTCCATGACAATCCCCAATCTATAATGGTTATGTTTTTGGCATTAATAAACCTTTCTATAATTACTACTAATTAGTACTAACCTTAACATCCGTAACCTTTATAAACCTCCTCTTAGTTCTCAAAGTTACCAGTGATTATATGATGGTCGTGGTTGGCCTGATATGAGGTAATTCTTTATTACCTTAATAATGGAGGGATTATAAAATGGTTGGAATTCAGATTGAAAAAAGTTTGATGGATAAGGTTTTTGAAGCGATTGAAGTTGCTAAGACTTCTGGCAAGATCAAGAAGGGCACTAATGAAGTTACTAAAGCTTTAGAGAGAGGTACTGCAAAACTAGTTGCGATAGCTAAAGATGTTACTCCTCCTGAAATCGTGATGCATTTGCCTTTGTTAGCAAAAGAAAAGAATATTGTTGCTGTTGAGGTTTCTAGTAAAGAAGAATTAGGAGCTTCTGCAGGTATTGAGGTTGGTACTACAGCAGTCGCGATAACTGAAGAGGGCGAAGCTAAGGATCTAGTAAAATCTATTCTTAATGAGTTAAAGATGTGAGAACATGGCAGAAGAAGAGAAAAAACAGGATAGGGCAAAGATGAACACTAGAGGTGGTCATACTCCGCCTCAAGGTCAACAACAGGAGCAACAGGCTAAGGGTGCTGTTCAGTTCACTCGTGGTTTTGCTGCTAGGGTTGAGGAAGTTATGGGTAGGACTGGAACTAGAGGAGAAGCTATTCAGGTCAGATGCAAGATTTTAGAAGGTAGGGATGAAAACAAAATATTAAGAAGAAATGTTAAAGGTCCTATCAGGCCTGGTGATATCTTGATGTTGAGAGAAACTGAAATCGAGTCTCGTCCACTTAACAAGAAAGGTAGGGGTGGTGTCTAAATGGTTAAATGCACTTTTTGTGGTTCTGACATCGAAAGAGGGACTGGCAAGATGTTTGTCAAGACTGATGGAAAAATTTTTAATTTTTGTTCTAACAAATGTGAAAAAAATATTTTCAAATTAAAAAGAAAACCTTTGGAGACTAAATGGTCTAAGTTGCATAAGAAAGGTGGTGTGAGGAAAGAGCAAAATGATTGAGCAAACTTTGGTTCTTATCAAGCCTGATGGTGTCCAGAGAGGATTGTCTGGAGAGATCATTCACAGGTTTGAACGTGTTGGATTGAAGATTGTAGCAATGAAGATGTTCTGGGTCAATAAGGAATTTGCGAAAAAACATTACAAAGCGCATGTTGACAAGCCTTTCTACAAAGGGCTTGAAGCGATGATTACTGAAGGACCAGTTATAGCTATGGTTTTAGAAGGAGTTCATGGTGTGGAGTTAGTTAGGAAGATGGTTGGTGGCACTGAACCTAAGAGCGCTGCTCCTGGAACAATTAGAGGAGATTATGCTCATGTGAGTTATGAGTACGCTGACAAGAAGGGCATAGCGATTAAGAATCTTATCCATGCTTCTGGTAATAAGGAAGAGGCTAAGATTGAAGTTGAGTTGTGGTTTGATAAGAAAGAACTGCACTCTTACAAGACAGTTCACGAAGTACATACTTTATAGAGGAGGGTTTGAAAATGGGAGAAAGTAGGATGGAAAGAGTTTTTAGGCTTGCTAGTAGTCCTGAGTATATCAGAAACGTTTGCACTAGCGCTCACATTCATCATGGTAAGACTGCTTTCACTGATAACTTGCTTGCTGCTTCAGGTTATATGTCTGAAGATAGTGCTGGTGATCTAGATGCAGGTATGGCTACTTGGCAGCACAAGGATGAGCAGGAGAGATTGCTGACTGTTGATTCTGCTAACGTCTCAATGGTTCACGAGTTTCGTGGTAAAGAGTATTTGATCAATCTTATTGACACTCCTGGTCATATTGATTTTGGTGGTAATGTTACTAGGGCTATGAGAGCTATTGATGGAACTATAGTTCTTGTTTGTGCTTCAGAAGGCATCATGCCACAGACTGAAACAGTTTTGAAGCAAGCAATTAGGGAAAGGGTCAAACCGGTTTTGTTCATTAACAAAGTTGACAGGTTGATTAAGGAATTGAAGTTGACTCCAGAAAAGATCCAGCAAAGGATTTTTGAGATTATTTTGCAATTCAACAATCTTATTGAGCAGCTTTGTGAACCAGATTACAAGCAGAAGTGGAAAGTCAATGCTCTTGATGGCAGTGTTGCTTTTGGTAGCGCAAGAGATAATTGGGCTTTGAGTGTTCCTTACATGCAGAAGAAGAATGTTAAGTTTTCTGATATTGAAAAGATTTATTCTATGGATGAGGAAGCTAGGAAAGAGTGGGTTTGGGCTAATGCTCCTTTGCACGAAGTTATTTTGGATATGGTTATCAAGCACCATCCTACTCCTCTTGAGGCTCAGAAGTATAGGATTCCTAAAATTTGGAAGGGTGATCCAGATTCTGAGTTTGGTAAGGATCTAGTGAATTGTAACGCGCAGGGTAAGCTTGCTTTTATTATTACTAGGATAGTTATTGATCCTAGGAGTGGTAAAGAGCTTTCTGCTGGTAGATTGTTTAGTGGTACTATGAAGACTGGAATGGAAGTTTATCTTAATCTTGCAAAGCAAAAGCAAAGAGTCCAAACTGTTTACATTTATAGTGGTATCAAGCCTGAGATGATTGATTCTTTGCCTGCTGGTAATGTCATCGCTATTGGTGGTATTGTTGGTAGTGCTGGTGAAACTATCACTCTTGAACCTGAACAGCCATTTGAAGAGTTGAAACACATTTTTGAACCAGTTATTACAAAGGCTGTTGAGCCTGCTAAGCCGCAGGATCTTGCTAAAGTTGTTGAGGTTTTGAGAAAGGTTTCAAAAGAGGATCCTTCTATCAAGATTCACATTAATGAAGAGACTGGTGAGAACTTGATGAGTGGTATGGGTGAGTTGCATTTAGAGATTGTGGAGAATAGGATTAGGACTGAGAAGAATGTTGAGATTAGAACTTCTTCACCCATTGTTGTTTTTAGGGAATCAATTACCAAAGCTTCTCAAGAGATTGAGGGTAAGACTCCTAACAAGCACAACAAATTTTATTTTATTGTAGAACCAATGCCTGATGGTTTGAAGAATGCGTTTAAGGAAGCTAGGATTCCGGTTGGTAGGATTAAGAAAAAGAATTTGGAATTAAGACAACAGTTGATGGATGCTGGCATGGAACTGAAAGAGGCTGATCAGGTCAAGGATGTTTTTAATGGTAGCATGTTTTTGGACACGACTAAAGGTCAGGTTCATATGGTTGAAGTTTTAGAGATGGTTCTTGACATGTTTGAGGATGTTATGGAGAATGGTCCTTTGGCTAGAGAGCCTTGCATTAATGTGATGGTTAAGTTGACTGATATGAAGCTTCACGAAGACGCTATCCATAGAGGTCCTGCTCAGGTCTACCCTGCTATTAGGGAAGGTATTAGGGGGGCAATGATGACTGCTGGTCCTGTTATGTTTGAGCCAATTCAGACTTTGTTGATTGAGTGCCCTTCAGATTTTATGGGCGAGATTACAAAGCTTGTCTCTTCAAAAAGGGGGCAATTGCTTGATTTGCGCGATGACAGTGGTCAGGCAACTATAATGGCTAAGCTTCCTGTTATGGAATTGCTTGGTTGGGCTTCTAATTTGAGATCATCAACTGCTGGTAGAGGAGTTTCATCTTTGTCTGATCAGACTTTTGAAAGGTTGCCTGGTGAGATTCAGGAAAAAGTTGTTAGGCAGATTAAGGAGAGAAAAGGTTTGAGTGATTCACAAGTTGGAGTATAAATTTCACGCCCACCAAATAAGTGGGTCAAAACAAAAGCTTTATAAATAAACAGAGTTTCCCGAACACGAGTAAGGGAAATTCACTATTAACCTTTAAAATGAGGGAGGGAGTATAATATGGCTAAGGCAAAAGTACACATAAATCTGGTTTTCATCGGACACGTAGACCATGGTAAATCCACAACTGTAGGTAGATTATTGTATGACTCGGGTAATGTTGACGAGCAAGCAATGAGAAAGTTGAAAGAGAAGGCTGAAGAGCTGGGTAAGGGTGGTTTTGAGTTCGCTTTCGTCATGGATAACTTGAAGGAAGAGAGAGAAAGAGGAGTAACTATTGATCTTGCTCACAAGAAGTTTGAGACTCCTAAGTATTATTTTACAATCATCGACGCTCCTGGTCACAGGGATTTTATCAAGAACATGATTACTGGCGCTTCTCAAGCTGACGCTGGTGTTCTTATCTGTGGAGCTAACGAGATTAAGGGTACTGAGACTATTGCAGAACTTCCTCAGCAGACTGTTGAGCACGCAAGATTGGCTAAGATCTTGGGTGTTGGTCAATTGATTGTTGCTGTTAACAAGATGGACATGCAGGGTTACTCTCAGGAAAGGTATGAAAAAGTTAAGGGTGCTATAACTAACGTTCTTAAGATGTCTGGTTGGAAGGTTGACCAAGTTATGTTTTTGCCTATCGCTTCTTTGATGGGCGATAATATTGTTAAGAAATCTGACAAGATGCCTTGGTATACTGGTCCTACACTTATGCAGTGTTTGGATTTGTTGAAGGAGCCTGAAAAACCAGTTAACTTGCCTTTGAGACTTCCTATTCAGGATGTTTACAATATTACCGGTATCGGTGTTGTTCCTGTTGGTAGAGTTGAAACTGGAATTGTTAAGGTTGGTGACAAGGTTGTTGCTGTTCCTGGAAGAGAAGGTAAGGGAGTTCCTGGAGAGATTAAGACTATTGAGATGCATCACGAACAGATGCAGAGCGCAGAGCCTGGTGACAATATTGGTTTCAACGTCAGGGGCTTTGGTAAGAAGGACATTACTAGAGGAGATGTTATTGGTCATGCTGATAATGTTCCTACTGTTGCTGAGGAGTTCACTGCTCAGATTGTTGTCTTGAACCATCCTTCTGTCATAACTATTGGTTACACTCCAGTGTTCCATATTCACACTGCACAGATTGCTTGTCAAGTGACTGCTATCTTGAAGAAGTTGAACCCTGCTACTGGTGAGGTTTTGCAGGAGAATCCTGACTTTATCAAGAATGGTGATGTTGCAATTGTCAAGTTCAAGCCAGTCCAGCCTTTAGTGATTGAGACTCAGAAGACAATTCCTCAATTGTCAAGATTTGCAATTAGGGATTCTGGCTCAACAGTTGCTGCTGGTATGTGTATTGATTTAGTTGCGAAAAAGATGGGTTAATTTTTTATTATTTTTTTAATCTTTTAATTAAGATCATGGTGAAACTGGATCTTATCATGGGGTAAACAAGGGAGAAAGGTTGTGTTATGCAAAAAGCAAGAATTAAGATAGCAAGTACCGACATTAACAAGATTAACCAAGTTTGTAATTATATCAAGGATATTTCTGACAAGACAGGTGTTGAGATGAGAGGACCTATTCCTTTACCTACTAAGCGTTTGAAGATTACTACTAGAAAATCTCCTTCTGGTGAAGGTAAAGCTTCTTGGGAAAGGTACGAGATGCGTATCCATAAGAGACTTATTGATTTAGGCATTGATGAGAGAGCACTAAGACTTGTCATGAGAGTTCCTATTCCTGAAGGTCTTAATATAGAAATTGAGATGATTGAGTAAATTATTTTTTCTTAGAATTTTTTTGGTTACGGAAAACTTTATAAACGATTCTTTAATTCTTTGAGCTAGTTGCCACGGTGGCGCAACCCGGTACCGCGCAACCCTGGAAGCTTTCGTTTTTTTGAAAGCAGAGATAGGTTGTTTCCGCAAGGATTTCCCAGTTCAAATCTGGGCCGTGGCGTAGTGCATTCGAGTGCAGAGCTGCTTTTAGGGTTACGTTAACCCTAAAGGGCTTTATTTTAATTCTGTTTTTTCTTGTGGAGTTGATGAATTATGGTTGGTGTTATTGATATCCATGAGTATGGGAAGAAGATTGAGAAGAAGTTGGTTAGTTGTGCGGAGTATTTCAAAACCCCTAATGGTTTAGTGTTGTTGGATTTTATTGATTATTTGCGGGCTAAGTGTTATTCTGAGGCTAGGATTTTGAAGTATTTGGATATGCTTCCTAGGATTGATGGGATTATTTGTAAGGTTAATGGTGTGTGTTCTAGTATTTTGTGGAGGGATGTTTCTAAGGAGCAAGTGATTAGGTATATTTCTTTTGTTGAGTGTAATAAGTTGTGGAGTGCTGAGACTAAGATGTGTTATAGGAGTGTTGTGAAACGTTTTTATAAGTGGTTGGAGGGTGATGATAAGGAGTTTCCTTCTAAGGTTTCTTTTATTGTTTCGCATGTTAAGAAAAAGGATCAGAGGATGATTAAGCCTGAGGAGTGTTATACTGAGGAGGAGAAGTTGAAGCTTGTCAGTTCTGCTTCGAATGTTAGGGATAGGGCTTTAGTTTCTTTATTAGCAGAGAGTGGTTGCAGGATTGGTGAGGCTCTTAGTATGCATGTTGGTTGTTTGAAATTTGATGATTTTGGTTGTCTTGCAACTGTTGAGGGTAAGACTGGTCAGAGGACTGTTCGGTTGGTTGTTTGTACTTCTGATCTTGCTTTGTGGTTGGATAATCATCCGTTGAAGGGTGTTAAGGATGCTCCGTTGTTTGTTAATGTTGGTAATGTTAACACGGGTGATGGTTTGCAGTATAGGAATGCGAGGAAGATGTTGGATAATCTTTTTGTGAAGGCTGGTATTGTTGGGAAGAGGACTAATCCGCACATGTTCAGGCATAGTGCTGCTTCTTCGTATGGTGGTAGGGGTATGTTTAATGAGTTTCAGATGAATCAGTTTTTTGGTTGGGTTCAGGGAGGTAAGATGGCTAGTCGCTATATTCATTTGAACAGCAAGGGCACTGAGGATGCGATGCTTTCTTTTTATGGTTTGAAAACTAGAGACCAAGTTAGTGATAACTCGTTGAAGCCTAGGATTTGTCCTAAGTGTAAAGGCATTAATTCTGTTAGAAGCAGTTATTGTACTAGATGTGGTAGTGTTCTTGATATCGAGACAGCGATGAAACTTGACGATGCTACGAAACAAGAAACAGATGCTAGAAGTGAAACTGATATTATTATGGAACAACTAAGAAAAGACCCAGCATTCACGCAAATGGTCATGAACAAGATGAAAGAGATGGGAATTGTGAATAATGTAGCAAGATAAGTATATATTAACTTATAGGGGATATAAGAAAAGATTTAGCAAATATATTTATATAGTCTCTTCTATCAAAACAGTATTATGGAAAAAGAAATTGTGCAAATAATTTTGGATTTTGTATCGCTGATAAAATACAATGGTGAAAAAAGAGATTTTATTGAAAAAGCACTGAAAAAATTCTTATTAAATCCCACAAAGGATTTTAATATAGAAAAAGAAATTGAGAAAATATTTAAGGCAGGCCCAGTACCAAATAAAAAAGACAAACCAAGGGATATTAATAATTTTTTTACTCCCGAAGAATTATTCGAGATGCAAGATTATATCCTTACAATAGATATTGATCCACAAGATTTAGTATATTACATTACTGAAAAATATTCCATCTATAATGATAGTCTTAAATCAGAAATTGGAGTGACCGTTTCTGATATTATCACATTTAGTACTGTATTGAGAGCCATTTACCACTTTGAATTGGGTGCACAAAATTACCAATTCAACCCAAATATATTCTCATCACTAGGAGAAGCGTATTATCCCTACATATTACAGCGTCCCGATAAGGCTAGTGAGCAAGTTTCAAAAATGGCATCTCTTTTGAATAAAGGCGCACTTAAATTGTTTTTGGAAAAATCAAAGATAATTGAAGATGCAAAACCACTGATTGATAATCTAGATCTACTTCTAAACCTTTTGTCTTTTGGGCAAGAAGATTTAGTTAAAGACAATAAACTCAGATTCCAGGATAAGCCTTTGCTAAAACTAGATGATGAAACATACATAATTATTAATGAAATACACTTTCTTTTTGGTCTACAATCTCGTCTGGACAGTCTACTTAATAAATATCAATGGTATAGGGATAATAAAGGAAAAATATTTGAAAAAATTGCATATAAAATTTTAAGTGAGATTAACAAGAATACGGGAATTGAAGGAACATTCTATAATACCCTATTTTATGATGTTAACGAGAATCGTTGCGAACTTGATGGTTTAATTAATTTTAAAGATTTTTCATGGTTCATAGAATGTAAGGGAAGAATTCCTCGGACCAAATCATTTAAGGGAAATGTGGATTCTGTAAAAGAGGATATCAAACAAGCGATAATTAATGCAGAAAGCCAGGCAATTCGAGCAATAAAAGAGTCAGAGAAGGTCGGAAAGATTGGAGACATTAAAATCAATGACCAGAAGGGGATTCTGATAGTTACTGAAGGCACATATCCAAACTTAAATTCCAATCCCCTAAATTATTTTCCAAAAAAAGATGAAAAGTATCCAAGATATATAATCAGTTTATTGACCTTAATGGAAATACTAAGACAACGAGACATTTATTACCTTAAGCAATTCTTAGAATGGAGATGTGACCCAAAAATGCCCCTGTATTGTATGAGCGAATTAGACTACTGGGATTACTTCACAAAAATGCAAGATGGTTTAGATAAAAAAGAAGGTTATAATATGGCAATAAAAAACCAGAACAAAATAATTTACAATGGAAATAGATTCAATGCGCCCAAATATTTTAAATAAGAATAAAGCAGGTCCCCTTAGTGGGGTATAAGGTGGCCTGCTAAACAAAAATCTTTGTTTGGTTAATGTAAAAGGTAAGTTTTATAAATATGTTAAGTCTCATAAAGTAAGACCTAAAATAAGACTATGACAAGAACAAATAAAGAATTGGTTCTAAAGTTTATGGAAGATCATGGTAGTGTTCGTTTGAGTGTGTTAGAGGAAGAGCTAGTAAGAAGGCCAACAAAATCTAAAATTTCTAAAGAAACGTTGTATCGAGCGCTTAAAGCTCTTGAGGAAAGTAAGAAGATAGTAAGGAAAGAAGTTCCTAATGGGAAGAAGCGACCAAAAGTGTTTTATGAGTTGCCAACAACGGATTTGTTATTGCAAGTTAAATCTTTTATCGAGGGGTATATTCACGAGTATAATAATAATCCTTCGCTTGAAGATATAGGTATAGCTGTTGGTAAATCTCCTTCAGAAGTTGAACCTAGTGTTTATGCTGTAGCTAGAGAGGTCGGTTGGAGAAAACCACTTAAGGAGTTTGTTGGTCAAAGATTTGGAGGTAGAAGAGAAGAGTTAGACAAAAAAGAAATACGATATATACTAAAAATGCTTGAGGATAAAACAACTGAAGACACTGCAGCACACTACTTACATCTTAAAAGTTCGCAACAACCACTCATAAAATATCCTTCTTTTTTAAGGATAATTACTAAAAAAATTGTGGAAACTAATAGTGAACAAACTTTAGCGTCACTCATAAATATGATATATTATGTTTTTATTTCGCAAGAATTCAAAGATATTGAAAGTGACCAAAAAATTGAAGGATATGAGGATTTATTAGATGCATTATTTAGTCTTGTTAAAAAACAAGATTCAAAAGAAAGAGTAAAAGATGAAGCATTGTTTTTATTAGGTTTCAGGGATGATACTCGTATTATTCCTATTCTGATTGATTCCCTTAACCAAGCTCAACTAGTTCAAGGTGATGAAACTTATCCATTCAAACATGTTTTTAGTCGTTATAACCTTGGCAAGTTCTATAAAAAACACAAGACTGAATTAATAGAAGCTTTACCAAAACTTAGCAAGACAAACAAGAAAGGAGCTAACATTCTTATAGGTTTAATGAATATGGATACTAGCTGGGAATCATAGTCCTGATTTAATTTTTTTTATTTTTTAAAAGGAAACTCCCATTCCCAACTAAGTTTTGGAGGCCAAAAACTTATCTCAAATTTTTTGAATTTTCTTATACTTCTACGATTTATGTTAATTAATTTTTCAATTTCTTTATTTAAGTTTTCCATCATTCTCGATTTCCCAAGGCAATCGGACATGACTTTTGATCTTGCCAAAGCAAGTTCTCTTTCTGTAATATTATCACCCATATTAATCAACTCCAAATAAAAATGTTCCTGAACCGACAAAAGGATCAAGAATCATTTCTTTTTATTTCTTACATTTCTTTTAGTATTATAAGGTGGATCAATATAAAAAACATCAGCAACTTAATTTTGCTTCCTTATACTCATCATAACCAATTAATGCACCTATACCAGCACCTAGCAATGCCCCAAAAGGTCCAGCAAAACTCCCTATAACACCCCCTATCGCTGCATATTTTCCTACAGTATTTACCCTTAATTTTCCGTCTTCTATCAACGCTGAACTTTGTTTATTTAGTTCTTCTTTCATTTTACCGCCCCCATGCATTCTATATTTTAATTAGTTAGTACTAAGGAGTAAGGACTTTATAAATTTTCTTATTGGGTGTCCAGTGTCCAGTGGATATACCCTGCTCATTTAAACTCGTCGCATCTTGTTAGTTGTTCGAGTGCCCAGTTGGATTGTGTGGTATTTGGGTAGTAGTTTAGGACTTTTTTGTAGTATGGTTTTGCTTCATCATATTTTTCCATATTAAAATAACAATCTGCCATGCATTGAAGGCCGTTCATGTTGATTGGGTCTGTGTTTAGTGCTTTTTCTGTGTAGTGGATGGCTTTTTGGAAGTCTTGTTTGTCTTCGTAGAACTCTGCGGCACTCAAATAGACTAATTCTCTATTTGTGCTATCTCTTTTTAATAGCGAAATACTTTTAATAATGTGCTTTTCAGCAATGTCTGGCTTGTTTAATTTGTTATAACACAGCCCTAATTCTGAATAAATTACTGGATTTTGGTTATTCTGGTCTAGCAGCTTCCATAATAGTTTTATTGCTCCGTTTGCTTTGTCTTTTATTCTTAGTACCATAGCTAGATTTATGATGGTTATATTTTTTTGGTTATCATCTTGTGTTAATTCTAGAATTCTTACAAGCGTGGGGATTGCTTTTTCGTATTCTTGGTTGATCATGTATGCGTGGACTATTGCGTTTAGTAAGTCCAGATTGTCATCATAGCAGTACATGTATGGTTCAAGTAGTTTTTCTACATCGTCGAATCTCTTTAATTTCAGCAAGGATTTACCTTCTTTAATGCTTTTTACAAGTTCTTTAGGATATTCCATGTTTTCATACTTTTTCATTTTTTATTACCCCAAAAGATTTTTCCTTAGCCTTATGTTTAAGCTTACACTTAGCTTATTATCTGTTACAACCCCCAAGAGCTTGTTAAGTCTATTTATTTATATACTTTTCTATAATTTAGAATATATTCTTATAATTATGATATAGTCTATTTTTAGTAAGATTTATATATTCCTTGCTCTTTATGGTTGTTTAAAGAGGTTTTGTTTTAGTATGGGAAAGACGTTGATTGCTACTTTGTATCATGCTGATGCTGCTCTTTTAGCATCTAACAGGCTTGGTGCTGACAGGTTGATATTGTTGGTTGATAAGAAGCCTTCAGATGAGCAGGTTAAGAGCCTGAAATTGATTAAGGAGAGCATTGGAAGGGTTATTGCTGTTGAAGAGGTTAGGACTGAAGTTTATGATATTGTTGCTGTTGCTGAGAGAGTTGTTGAGTTGATTGATTCTCAACCCAAAGATGATACTCTTTACGTCAACGTGACTTCGGGCAGGAAGACTAAAGCACTGGGGGTGTTGTACGCTGCTTACGCACGTATTGATAAGATCAAAAAGATTGCTTACAATCCTGAAGAAGACGAAAAAGCAGTTGTTTACCTACCTAAACTTTGCTTTAAACTGACTGATTCACAAAAACAAATACTAAACATAATCGGAAAACAACAATTTGAATCAATAACAGACTTGGCCAAAAAAGTAAAGATGTCACGAGCAATGCTTTACCGTAACATTGATGAATTGAAAGATTTAGGATACGTTGAAACAGAAAAAGGAATAAAACTAACAGACGCAGGAAGGATAGCGAGGTTATGAGAATGAGTTTAAATAGAAAAGAAATCGAAAAGAGTCTAAGTGAGGGTGTGGGGGTATTTAGATTAGGGAATGAAATATTATATAATATTTGTAAAAAATACCCTTTACATGATAATAAAGAAGAGATAGTGTTGAAAACGTGGCTTATCGGAAGGTCATACGCAGCTTCTATAGAAAGATTTGCGGACAAAAATGAAGACACAAATTCTTTTTATGAAAACACAGTTGCTCCTTTGTTTATAAAATCTGAATTGGACAATAAAATTAATAAATTTAAAAAAATGAAAGGTATAAATTTGAAGATTCTCCCTGAGTTAGTAGAATTGCATAAATATTTACAAGATCAAATTAAAAGCATTACAAAGGATGAAAAAAGGTCGTTTAGTTCTAAATATTTGCATTTTCATTTACCTAACCTTTTTTTTATCTATGATAATATAGTTCCTGGCAATTTGAATAAGAAAGTTGAAAGATTATCAAAAGAAGAGTTAAACATATTCAATAATAAAAATGTTGATGAGGTTTACTCTAAATTCTTCTTGAAGTGTTATAAATTGCAAAGATTGATTCAAAAAGAATACGGAATTAAAACCACACCAAGAGATATAGATTGTATTATTAGCGATTAAAACTTTTGTAGTGCAAATTTTCACGATTAAGAGGCTATAAAAAATGAAAACAAAACTTAAAGGCTGCGTTCACTTGATAATAAAACAAGGAAAGATCGTTAATGTAGCTACGCACTTGACTAAACTGCCTAAGAATGGAGTGGTGCACTTGAAACCAGACAAAACATACTCATTCACCGAGTTTAAGAAAAGTCATCCAGAAGATGCTGATGAAACTAAAGGAGGTAAAAAATGATAAATATCTGGAAAGTTGCCCCTCATCGTCAACAGAGATTGATTGGGGAGCAGACAGTAAATAAAATTACTTCAATTGGGTATTTTTGGGAATCTAATCTTAAGAGGATGAAGATTGAAAAATTTGATAAAAAATTTAAAGATGAATCCGGATATAGGATAGTGAGAAGATTTCGGTATGGAATAAAAAATAAAGATTACATAATTGCGGGAGGAGGTTCAAAAATATTTGCAATGGGACAAGTTAGCGGTCACTACAAATATAACAATAATTTAAATTTTTCACAAACATGGCCAGTAAGATGGGATTTGGCACTTTTTGATGGAGTAAAAATAGATGACTTAAAAATACCCACAAGAATCAAAAATGAAGTTAAGAAAGTCTTACTGAGACAAGACACAGTGATAGAAATGAATATAACTACAAAAGATTATCAAAAAATTATGTATTCTGCAAAATTAGCTGATGATTTCCCATCTCTTAGAAATAAAATAGTAGCAGGTCTAACAAGATCCCCCGTATATGAACAGGAAGTGGTTGTTCTTTTTACTAAACTTAGGGAGTTTGATGATAGGTTAAGGAAAATAAAATTTATCAATACAGGAATGCAAAGCGGTTTAGATGCTTGGGTGATAGACGGCAACTGTACAAAATATTTGGAATGGGAATCAAACATTTGGGCATGGTTTTTAGTAAGGGGACACATAGAACAATTGAAAGATGAGGATGAAGATTGTATTTTTGTTTGTTGGTCATGCAATCCAGAGGTAAAAAAGAGAATTGAGAAGAATGGGTATGAGGTAATTGAGATATATAGGGTATTAAAAAAATATCAAACTAAAATAAAATGCAAGACTTAATCCCTAGATACAGGAAATTGTTCGAGTAT
>Ga0315273_10004259_pt1 | contig 17484 bp, 18 predicted proteins | sample YL17G02_0_MG_FD_205753 | JGI IMG/M metagenome (GOLD analysis project Ga0315273, IMG submission 205753) | Sediment microbial communities from Yellowstone Lake, YNP, Wyoming, USA - YL17G02_0 | ecosystem: Environmental > Aquatic > Freshwater > Lake > Sediment | place: USA: Wyoming | collected...
CCCACCGACTCAAAAGAAAAGGCAGCTGGAAAAAACTGTGGCGCCAAGGAGGGGAACTGTTTTTCTTTGCAGGGCGGAATCAACCACCAACTCTCCAAAGGGAGAACCAGTGTCAATTGTTCGACAGGCCGAATGTCCTCTGCACGAACCCATACTGTCTCAGGAAAGGAGGGCAATGTATGAGAACGAAGATAGCCATGAATCCACTCCCATAGAGGCGGAAGAGAATGCGGGTAGTACCAATTAAAGCACACGGAGGATGTCTGGCCCGTATAATACGCCCAGATCCACTGAATGCCATACAGATAAGTTTTGCAAATGGCATCACGATGTGATAGTGTGCGGTGCCCTGGGAAGAAGTTCTGCAAATAGTTATTCTGCCAGTTCGTAGCGAGTTTCCGCTTATTCGCTGGATCCACAAGGCACTCTTCCGCAACATGGGCCAGAGGCCAGTTGTTATCTCCAAGGGGAATAGCCCCTGCAAGAGCCCGTGCCGTCATTCGCTTTTTAGCAATGTAAGTTTCTACGCGATCGGTCTCTTTCATAACAAGCCGCGCAAAGAGCGAGGTCAAACCGCTCAATGAAATCTCCAAGGTTGTCGAATCAACCAGTGGCTCTTGTACGCGAAGTAGATTCAATAGCTCAGCATGTCCATCCTCGCGAATTTTAAGACCGAGGGAGCTGGGAAGGAAATCATTGCCGAGCACTGACATGGCGCAGGCATAATTCAGAATAAATTGGCGTTTTACCTTTGGGTCCGATGAGAATTCAGTCGAAAGCCAGTCACGCAAGGCATGAATGGAAAACCACTCAAATTGCTCCTCTCCCATGGCGTCATAGGCAATCTGCCCTTTATCCATCTCTTCACGAAAGAGCCATATTTCATTCGATAACTTGCATTGTTCTTGACCAAGAAGGGAAAGAACAATGAGATCCGCATCCAAGCCATAGACAGCAAAATGACCCTGATACTTTCCTGTTCGCCATTCGGCCAACAGTTTGTGTTCGCCTTCACCTGGCTGATCGCTTGTACTGAGAATCCAACCCTTTCCCTTATGACGGATCATATTATCCAATCCTGTGTGGAGTTTTTTCATAAAGAGAGTTCCAGGCGTAATCGCGTTGGTGTCCCATGTCTCTGCTTTTGCATTCACATTCGTATCTGCTTTTGCATTCACATTCGTATCTGCTTTACGCAACCATACGGATTTAAAGCGACGAAGGCGCTGCTGGCGCATTTTAGCCATCGGAACCACTCCATCAATGGCGATGAATACACCCGACCGAGGAGCGACTTCCTTAATAACTTTCAAACAGTATTGTACGATACACGCAATAAACTGCAGTTCCCACTCTTCGCGCCCCGCCTCGCCTGGATAAACGGGTGTATCCGCCCGATGGAGACAGTGGTAAATGAGGCAGTTGAAATCCATAAAGAGCCAGTCAATGCCAGCATCAGGCCGCCCTCGCTTGATGAGGTCCGGAACAGTATTCAGTAGTTTTTTGTAATAGGATGGGATACCCATACCTCTCTTTATGATAAGATCGTGCGAATGCTTTATATTTGATTTGAATAGGGATCATGAGTTTGGATGATATTAAGAATTCCGCTATGGAAATTGGTGCATTAATACCCGATTCAATCTTATTTGGTTCACTATTACTCTATGTATTAACTCAAAATCTGTCTTTTGGAGTATTTGCCATTTTTATTTTTGAAAATCTGTTATCGCATAAACTCTTATCGTGGTTCATGTTACAGGTAGAAGGAGCCGAAGTATCCCGGTCCATTGAGCCAAAATGTCGCGCGGGATACAAGACGCCGCAGTTGGCGATTGATCGCATTTATGATCACAATCCCTACCCGTCCTATGGTGTATTTTCGGTTGTATCCATTGCCGCCTATCTTGGTCTATCCACCCATGAATTTTCGGACACCATGCAGCAAATGGATTTCAATAACATAGAACAGACACAGTCAAATAATAGCAAATGGAGGATGCGAAGCACCGTTGCCTATACACTCATTGGCATCTTTTTGGCACTATTTATCATTCTTCGTCTCATTTCACAATGCGATGGCTACAGTGAAGTATTCTATGCATCCTTATTGGGCCTCATTGTTGGTATGTTTTTCTTTAAAGTCAATGTATCACTATTTGGAACGGAATCCATTAATTTCTTAGGATTACCCTATATTGTAAATAAAAATGATGTAGGTGCACCGATTTATGTATGTGCTCCAACAAAACAAAAATAAAGCATACTCTGTTCTAAGAAATAGTAGTATGAGACAATGCGATCAATGCATGCTCTATTTTTATACGGATCGTGATTTACAGCGTCATCGTCTCATGGAAATGCAGCGAGAATATGATTGGTTTCTATACTATTTTAAAAGGGACAGAATGATCCGAAAGAGACCAATCGTATTAAAATAATACGAAATAGTAGAAATGGATACCTTAAAGGATGTGGTGTCAGATATCCGTATTTTCCTGTACGGTGGCATGACAACCTTGCCACTAACAATTGCAGGAACCATGCTACTAATGGGATTATTTACAGCAAATTATGCAATGATGTTTTTTCTATTAGGATATCTTTTATTATCGCCTCTTCCTACATTGATCCTTAATCTGATATTGCCACCGCGTACACCATTTCCTGATGTTCCGAACCGATGCCGTGTCGATTACCATCATCACCATAAAGATGATACTGCAGCACCAGCATCAAGTCCCTTAGGTACAACCACATGGATGAGTATGGTAAGCTTCTTTTTGGGATACATGATCAATAATGCCTCTCAGCTCTTTTCAAGAGAGTCACCCGACGAGTCACTTCTTGTGACATCCGATGGAGCCGTTATTAACAAAAAAATCCTTAATCGTAAATCACAGGCTCTCATGTCATTAATTTCCATTGTTGTATTTGCAGTGATTGTCGTTTATTTTCGATATTCAACGGGATGTGACTCGTTCTTGGGAATCATTTTAACACTAGCTGTATCGGGTACTGCAGGATTTTTCTGGTATTACATACTAAGTACGATCGGCCAGGATCGATTGTCCGATTTGTTTGGAATTGCCAATCGTCTCCTTCCTCCTAGCGCGATTCAAGATCAACCCATTGCCTGTCTTCCTATCCCCGCATAATTATTGTATGATAGTAGATAGGAATGGGACAATTTGATCTTGAAACAAGGGATTATGATGATGCGGATAGAAAACCAGAGAATGTAACTGTCATTATTTTTATACGACATGGTACATCATGTGCAAATCTACGAAAAAAAACAAGTGCAAAACTTAAGTTTTATGATCGGTTTAATATATTAGATCCAGGGCTAACACGAAAAGGAATATATGATGCAAGAAAACATGGGGTTACATTTCGAGAACAACTAATCAGGAACTATGGAATGATTATACCAACCGTATACGCATCCGTATTATTGCGAACACAAATGACGGCGTATCTAATGATGAATCCTGATCTTAATAAGCCTTATACCATTAATATTCTTGCCTATATTTCAGAGGAGGGAAATCGGCTTCAAGATGACAATAAGCCGCGAAACTTTGAGGACCAAACTAAAATGTTAAAGAAGTTAGATCCAATTTTTAATGAGATAAAACGAGAGGGATATACACAATACAAGGAAAAAGACCATCCCGATAAATTAAAGCCAAACTTTCCAATGTTTATAGAAGAATTGAAAGTGTTATGTAAGAAAAATGAGGAAAAACAACTTACATCTGTGCCTGTGCCAACCACACGATGCAGTGTAAAAAATAAGATGGTTAATATATCCGAACGAGATACACGTACTAATTATGCACCAATTGTGATTGTTACACATGGTCATGTATTGGAGAAATTTTTAGACAAAATGGGATATCCAATCGATAAAACAGAGAGACCAAATTTTGCCGCCTTTCGAGTATATTTTAATCATAAAGATGGATATTTTATAAAAAATCCAATTGATATTAACTATAAACCAGATACACTAAAAGAGAAAGCAAAAGCTCTTTTTTCATCAAAACTCCTACCTTATTTTTATCCATATGATAACACTCTTGAAGATGATTTTGATACAACAAAAGAATGTGAATATGAATCCCAATATCAAGCATGTGAGAAAGATATATGTGATCCAAATGCAAACGCATCATCCACAGAAGATTTAGGCATAGTGTCTGCAGGTGGTCGCCGCACACGAAAAAGGATGCGCAGAAAGAGTCGTAAACGAACTCAAAAGAATTCATAGAATCGCTTCATTTCTTCCAGGCAGCGCACCGTTCGCTGTAAATCCACGCGGTTACACCGCCCAAATCGCACCCCCTGTATCATCTGTTTCTCTACAACTGGATAATACGCGGTATATTGGAAGGGCTGGCTGTATCGTGTAATGGCCTGTTCCAATGAAAGACCCGATGGCTTTCCTGTTTGTTGATTGACATGCGCATGAAGATGATAGAGCCAGTTCCGAATCTCCTCTTTTGATTGAATGGGATGGGAGCTAAAATAGTCCGTATAATGCTTTTTACATAAGGGACATGGAAGTGAAAATCGTAAGCTACTGAGTAGATTCGTCCAAATACGTGTTTCTTCCTGTGGTAGTCGATCTAAGAGCCGTGTCCCAATTCGCTCGGCGGCGGAATGTAGAATCATCCATAAAGCGGGTCCCCAAATGTGATTCTGTGGGGCCTCCATGTATTGATTGCCAATGATATTTATTTTATATCCAATCGCATAAGTAGAGAGGGATGGATATAAGTGAAGCGAATGGCGATGCAAAGCCAGATTTTGTCATCCCATTGAACGTAGGCGGAGTTTCAATGAATGAAACATCCACAAATTCTTATCTTTCGGAGACGGTTTCTCTTAAATCTGCTCCTCTGAATCCTTCCCTATTAGATCGCCTGGAGCGTCAGAAATATAAATACTGGCATTTTAAATTTGTGAACCCCAATGATCTTAATGAATTTAAAAAGCGAATCATTGGGTCTGATCCGACACTTACGGTTGATGATAACGATGGAGGGCAACAGCATGCTGATATTACGATTCGTAGGAATCAGGACATTGTTGGCAAACTCCATTTTCTACATGCCAATCGCCCCGATATCTGCGAACCAAAAAAGTTTTATGTGAAGGTCCATTACTATCACTTTACCGATAAGGAATATATGGATAAGGTCAAAGAGGCCGTTCGTGCATTTTTTAATGATATGGAGAGTGTATCGCAACCTACCTCGATAGGTGGTAAGAAGACGCATAAACGGCATAAACTGCGTAATAAACACGTTACAAGGCGTAAACTGCGTAATAAACGCCAGACACTGCGTAATAAACGCCAGACACTGCGTAATAAACGGCATACACTGCGTAATAAACGCAATACAAAACACAATGCAAGACGCCGTAATAAAAATTGATACCCATTTCCTCCATTCCATTACCAACCTCATGACACTTGAATACAAAATCCCCCGTCTCCTCTGGGAGAACTTTGAATCGGTTCTTCTCGCACAGTCCAAACGATACATTGCAGAGCTGGCAAAGAGGCTCGGTGTACCCGAGAGGGAACTCATCAAACGAGTCTTGCCTCATTCCGATTCCCTGAAGGTTATGATCCAAGATTCGCAGTCAGAAACCAATCAGTGCAAAGCCTATATACAACAAGATAAACTAACGGTATTCTGTAAAAAACCGGTAGCGTATCAATCCGACTTTTGCTGCATTCATCGAAACAAGCGCATGATGGTGATTGAAACGACTCCCATCGTAGTTCAAAAGGTACGAGATTGTTACAACATGGAATCCATGTGGATTCAAGATCACCATCTCATTGACTCAACAGGATCCATTGTCGGAAAAATAAAGAAGTCCGAGCAAGTCATTAAACGGTTTATCATACAGCCTGCGGAAGTGCCTAAAAGTTCGGCGCGTATGTAACAAGTAAGATGGAGAGGGAAGAAAAGGATGAAAAAGAGGAAAAGGAAGAACCGAGCATACTTCCTACAGACCTTCTACGTATTCTCCTGCAGGCAACACTTCCCTCCTTTGCACCCATTCCTCCCTCCGATAATGACATTCCTGCATGGCTTTTTGAAATTGGCTCTGAATCGGACTCGGAACCCCTCTATCATCGAACAGAAGAGTCAGAAGAGTCAGACGGTCCTTGCCCTGACGGTCCCCCTCTTAAAAGGGCCAAGCCAAACATTCCCGAGATTGACTATAATTTTATTGAATTATCCACCAAAGAGGAACTCTATTTTACAGAGGATGACGGAAAAAACATTTTATTGCCCGAATCCGCGGAGCCCAATCTTTTTGTTCGGAAGATCCTAGCACAGTTGACGGGTTCCATTAAAGTTCGTTTACTCTATCTTGCAAAAATCATGAAGGAAAAGTCGAGTTACGATCATGATCGCCTTCTTTACCATGATCTGAAAGTGCAAGTGATAAGCGCCTATTTTCGTGAATCGCGCCTTCGATTACGATTTCGACACCTGGTACAACGATGGCGTATTCGCCGAATGGATAAGCGATTTACCAAGGATGTGGACCCAATTACCCTATCCGATCCAGAAAAGGAAGTGATCGTTTACGACTGCGCGATGAAAAAGAAATTTGTATTCGAGGCCAAGAGCATTTCGAAAATCGTGGAATCCGCACTTTTATACTACGAGGGTGGATTTGCGATGCCTAAATTCCCGCGTAATCCATGGACGAATACCGAATTTAGCTATCTTCAACTGTTTTCGATTCATCAACAGCTGCATCATCACAAGGAGCTCGGATGGTGCCTACAAACTCTCCGCGAATACAATTTTAACAAAACCACCTGGAATTCCTATCATCATACTACCATTACGATGGTCGCCATTAAAACAAGCCTACGCCTCCTGGACTCCGTCGATGCCAGAGAATTACTGGAAGATTTCATTTTTTGCAAGATCGATGAGTTAGGAATCCGAACCTCCACGCATATTCAGCGCGCCTACCAGCTAGCCATCATACATTGTCCCGATCACTGGTATTTGCAGCATTTTAAACACCTTGCCTATATGCATTATGAAGCGCAACATTTTCACCGTAATCGCCAACAGAATATTAATCAGAAATGTCTGCTGCTATTTAAAAAACAGCACTTATTTTTGAAGGATCTCATGGAACGTAACATTATCGATCACATTTAATTCCGTTTATAAAAATTGATATCGATCATATACATTATGATTACCAACATGGGAAACTGCATTTGCGGATCGGAACAGGAAGTAAGTCAGCCAAAAGAAGAAGCCGTGTACCAGAATGCAACCGATGAGAATACCCCTTATTACAGTTACGAGAATCGAAAGCAGAAAGTGAAGGTGCTTCGTGTAGTAGATGGAGACACCGTCGACATTGCCATGTATCATGCGGAAACCAATCAACTCTTTAAGTACCGCGTCCGTCTCTATGGGATCGACACACCTGAAAAGCGCCCCTCCAAAAATGATCCCAATCGAGAGAAGGAGATCGCCGCCGCCAAACAATCCTCCAAGGGCATGACCGACAAACTCCAAGAGAATAACAATATTGTTACTGCGCTCTTTTACAAGCCCGACAAGTACGGTCGTCTCCTTTGTACCTTTTATGATAACAAAGGGGAGGACATCAATGCGTGGATGATTCAGAAAGGATATGCCACCTCCTACTTTGGAAAAACCAAGAAGAGCTATGAAGAAGTATGTGTAGAGCGAGAAGACATTTATCGTATTGCGGAAAAAAAAGATAGGATCTAAGATAGGAATGAGCCACGATAGAGGAGCAGTGGCTGTTTTTTCTACGACACAAGTGGAAGGAGAAGTGGTTGCAACAGATGAATTGGATGGAATCAGAGTCGTCGCCGTTTTTACAAAGTTACCCCCTGGTAGACATGGGTTTCATATTCACAAAGCGGGTGATTTACGGGGCGAGGGATGCATGGGACTCTGTGAGCATTTTGATATAGGTCATCATTTTCACGGAGCCAGTCCGACTTCAAAGAGAGAGCGCCACACGGGTGATTTGGGGAACATTGAGATCCCTTATGGAAAAAAACAGATGCGAAAGGTGTACTATTTGTCGAATGTATCCGTGCGAGATCTGTGGGGGCGCTCCATTATCGTACATGAAGAGGAGGATGATTTAGGACTGGGTCCGTTTGAAGACAGCCTTATTACAGGGCACTCGGGTAAGAGAATGGGGTGTGCCATTTTTGGCAGAATGATGTGTCCGCCAAAGCTACAAACGACGCGAAAGAATCGGAAATGAGAGAACCCGTTTACGACGAAGAGGTGTCTTCCAATCAACTGTATCCGCGACAGGTGCAAACAGGGGTACAATGGCGGTGGGGTGGCACTCGGTCATTCGATGTTGTTCCAAGAAGGCACGCACGATGGGTCTACTATTCCATGCAAGACGCGCACATTGTGAGAGGAAGAGCCGTGCATATTTAGCAAGATGTGCCGTGTCGCGTGGATCAAGTAGACCATCTCCATGAGATCGCTCTTTCTCCGTCTTCGTCCATTCATCGGGCAGGTCATCGGGAAAGTACCGATGGTAGAATTGCTCCTCTGAATTCCAATAAATCCTCCCTTCATCAATGGTTGCATATTCAGAAAGGGCCTCATCCCAAAAGGGACATCCAATCAAGTGTGACTCGTTCAATTGCGAAACAGTGGTCGATTTCCACGATAGAGTACCGCGTCCTGCCGTACCATAGAGACAGTTCGTAGGAATGGAATAGATGCGGTATGATTTTCTACCAATATGATGTTGCCATTCGGCGAGTCGTGTGAGAGAAGTGGCGTCAATTACTAAAGGAAGGCTCGATAGACTGTGTGCCTGTTGAGACGGAGAGAGACAGAGAGACAGCACCGCAAGACATCGAATGACAGTATCATATTCTTCCGTTCGATATCCCAATAGCTGTTCGTAGTTCTGTAGAGCTTCTACACATCTATGATAAGATGCCGCATGTTTCGTGCAATGTGTCGCATACCAGGTAAGGAGTTCCCATACGCGATCCGTTGCCATTTGCCGAGACATCCACCAGGCGCTATAGGCCTTTCCCTGAAATAAGGCACGCACAAAGTAGCATTCGCGATCATCCGAAGAGGGAAGCATGGCGGGCGTCTTGGGAGTCAGGCGTTCAGGTGCAGCCCCTTGCGCGGTTAACACCAGGATGTTCCACAAAGAATGATCGCGATTCCGATAGGAGATGGCGCTGAGCTGATAGGCGGCAAGGAGAATGTCGTCTTCAGAGAGTTCCTCGCCCGCCAGAGTGGTCCATGCACCGAGCAGCCATTGAAGTTGAAAGGGACCTTTGTGCCAAAGCCATGCTTCAAAGAGGGTGGAAATGGTTTCGCCGCCGCACTGGCTTAAAAGTAATTCCTGACACCAGAAGAGGGTTTCCAGACGATCATTACGATTACTAGCATACTGCAAAGCAGCGTGGACCTCGTCGAGTGCATAGAAATGTCGTGTGAGCGGCATGGATACTCTATAGGAATGGCATACATGATATCAATTTTATTCGATATAAAGGCATTAGTATACGATTCATCAAAGATGTCGTCTCTTCGTGTCTATTATGGAACCCTAGAGAAAAACATAGACATTACAGATAGGGTATTTCAAACCCTTCTTGTGGAGGAGCATCTTGTATTTCCTGCCGATGATAATGTGCGCGCGAAACTGTTTTCAGATCCCTGCTTTGGTATTGTAAAACAGATCATCATCTCTGGCCTATCGAATACATTGTATACTATCAATCATACAACAACCGCGATCATTGATACACGAACCAATCAAGTTGTAACGGATCGGGCATGGGCGCGCAAACTCATCGCACGCACAACACTGACGTCAAAGCAAAAAGTCCTGGCACTCCATTCTCTGCTTTCCTTGGATCATGGATCCATGCGTGAAGAATTTCCAGAGCAGTGCATGGTGATGGAATTTCTGACGGGAAAGGAAACTGTTCTGGAAATTGGCGGAAACATTGGCCGAAACTCACTCATTCTTTCCTCGATCTTGGAATCAGACCAACGACTGGTCGTACTCGAGTGTTCGGCGGCGATTTCAGAGCAACTACAGGAGAATCGATCCAATAATAACATGCAGTTTCACATCGAAAATGCAGCTCTTTCTAAAACAAAGCTGATTCAAAAGGGATGGAGAACGGTTGCCTCTGATCTAATTCTGGATGGCTACACAGAAGTCAACAACACAACCTTTGCAGAGTTGGAATCGAAATACAATCTCCAGTTTGACACCCTTGTCTTAGACTGCGAGGGTTCTTTTTATCCAATTCTACATGATTTTCCCGAGATTCTTACGAACATTCACACGATCGTAATAGAGAATGATTATCTCACGCTTCGCGAAAAGGAAGAGGTGGATGCCATTCTACAGACAAGCGGGTTTCAGTGCATCTATGTCAAAGAAGGAGAGGAAGAGGCCAAGCAACTCAAGATGGCCTGCCTCTCGAATTTCTATGAGGTATGGAAGAAGCCCGTCCAGGGTGCACCTCAAGAAAGCCTGAAGAAGGGGGCGGCCTTTATGGAGAAATACCCGCATGTTCTCTTTTTCCGTTATGACAAGTACAGTGCAATCGATTCTCTCTTTGATGATACAGAAAAGATGGAATGCTCCATGCAGATCATTTCGGATCCAAAGGAGCTCTATTCATTATATGATTCGAATTATCATGTGTTTGTGACCTATGGTAAGGAAGAAAAAGAGTATCATAATGATGTGTATCAAGTGATCGCCAGTCGCATGGGTAAACGCTGGATTCATTATCAGGAGATCCCTTCTCTCGAACAATTTGTATCAGCAGTCAATTCCTGTTATATTCACCATGCACTATTGGATCGCACAGAAACGCGTCCTATTTTCTCGATTTTTACCACATGCTACAAATCCTATGATAAGATTACGCGGGCCTATGAGAGTATTCTTGCACAGCGACTGCGGGATTGGGAGTGGATCATTCTGGATGATTCACCCGATGACGCTCATTTTGCGTTTTTGAAGAAGAAGTTTCATTTGGAAAAGAGGGTTCGCCTCTATCAGCGCAGTTGTAATTCGGGGAACATTGGAAATGTGAAGAATGAGGCGGTGGGTCTTTGCCGAGGAAAATATGTACTCGAAATGGATCACGATGATGAGATTCTACCTGATACACTTCTGGATGCCATGCGCGCATTTAGCGATAAAGAGGTTGGATTCGTCTATATGGATTTCATTAATGAGTATGAAAATGGGAAGAACTTCTGGTATGGTGATTTCATTTGCAAGGGGTATGGCGGATACTATCGCCAGAAATACCGAAATAAATGGGTAAATGTGTATATGACACCAAATGTAAATAACATTACGCTGAGTCACATTGTGTGTTTGCCGAATCATCCGCGCATGTGGAGAAGGGAGACTCTGCTACAGATCGGAAATTACTCCGAGTTTCTCCCCATTTGTGACGATCAGGAGCTAATTATGCGGACGGCACTTCAGACCAAAGTGGTAAAGATTCCCAAGTTAGCGTATGTCCAGTACATGAATGAGAACAATAATAATTTTAGCCTGATTCGTAATCGCGAGATCAATCGTCTGGGCCCGCAATTCATTGTGCCGCAATTCTATAACATGTATCAAGTACATGATAAAATGAAAGAGAAGAACGCATATGAAGATGAGAAATATATTGATCATGCCAGTAAGTTATGGACGAGAGGGGAATACGAGCATAAGTATTGTAATCAGCGCATCCAATATGATTATGATATGCAGTATTGTATTATCGGTTGTAAAGCGTTTGTCAAGAACATGACGCTTCTTCAAGAAGAATATAAGAATCCGCGAGTCGATTTTCTTCTATTGGATGGAACGGGAAAGACGGATGCATTATGCCAATTTCTGGATTCGGTGAATTGCTCTCGAATGAAGTGCTATTCGCTTCCCGATACACCCACGGACCAGTTAAAGAAGTATTTTCATGATTTATATCGATGCTGCGAAAAGGTACAGATCATAGAGTAGATGAAGCTACAAGATGAAATCGATCTGCAAACGGGCGATCTCATCCTGTTTCGAGGAACGAGTTGGATCTCCAAAGTGGTCGAATACTTTGGAGTCAGTAAATACAGTCATGTGGGGATCATTGTCAAGAATCCGTGTTTTTTGAATCCTGGTCTAGAGGATGGGATCTATGTATTGGAATCCTCGTGGAATAATACACCAGATGTGGAAGATAAACAGTACAAAGTGGGGGTGCAGCTGCATTATTTGGAGGATATCTTAAAAGAGTATCCGAAGGGCTCCATTGATGTGCGTCATGTGAAATGTGAACGAACGGATGCATTTTATCAAACATTCACACAGCTCCATCAGGAGATCCACAATAAACCCTATGATATGAATCCATATGATTGGCTCTGTGCCCGATATAATATTGCCTGCCCGTTTCCACCTGAGGCACGCTATCAAACCAAGAAATCATTTTGGTGCTCCGCACTGGTATCCTATCTATTCTGTGAATTAGGTCTACTGGATAAGGAAATCAACTGGTCGTTAATGGCACCACGAGAGTTTAGTTCTGATGAAGGAAAACAGCTCCACTTTCGATGTACGGTAGAGAAAGAGAAACTTCTATATTAGCATGGTGTGAATATAAGGAGAAAATATAAAGATATAGAAAAGAAGCATGACGACGCCATTTGATGAAATGGCAAATGAAATTTTGCCAAATTTATGGCTCGGAAATGCACGTGCCTCTATGAGCGAACAATTTATTGCCGAAAAGCAAATTCATGTTGTTTTTAATTGTACGAAGAATTTGCCATTCTCTCCGATGATTCCTATTAAATATCGGATTCCCGTGGATGATAATTTGGAAGAGGAAGAAATACGAAACATGGAACTATGGTCCAGTGAGATCGCATTTAAAATCATAGCGGAGTACAAACAGGGTCGACACATTTTGGTTCATTGTATGGCGGGCATGCAGCGCTCAGCGGCTTCTGTTGCATGTATGCTGATTGCGCATTTACATATGCGAGGAAAAGACGCGATGAAACTGATTAAGGAGAAGCGCAGCATTGCCTTTCATCCACGGGCCAATTTTGGACGATCGATTGAGTATTTCGATCAACGATTTCATGAGGAAATGTTACCCCAAATAAGAAAATATAGGGAATAAGTAGAATGAAAATCGATCCCATTGCATCGGTTCTTTATAGTGAACTGGTATTGTCACTCTATCCTCTATTAATTAAAGGGGTGCCAACTAATTTATTTACACAGATTCTGGCACGATTTGGTGTCTTTTCTGTCTTAGCGCTTCTATTTGGATCCTCCTATGATTTTACATCTATTTGGGGTAATCCTTATGAAGCATCGGTAAGTCTGCTTCATAATATGATGAATATGGGTCACATTTTTGTAAGTTATTTATCATTTAAGAATTTGCCGATTGGAACATCGGTTGCCTTATTTTATCTGTATCCTATTTTTAATTTGATATTTGGTTCTTTTCTATTTGGTGAATCTCTATCGATTATTTCGCTTCTCTTAATCGTTGTCGCATTTTATGGAACTTATTTAATTGCTACTTCCTATCGATCCAAGGAACAAGATACAGAAGAAGAGAAAAAATACAACTTTGGAGTCATCATGGGGTTATTATCCGCGTTCACCGAAACCATGTTATTTCTTTTTGTTCGTTCCAATAAAGATGCGTCAAATTCTCCATTTTATATGGTCAATCATATTTATTTAATTGGATTGGTGGGTCTTATTGCCTATGGTGTATCCCATCCAACGATTGTCGATTATTCCTCGATCAACTGGCTGAAATTGATCGGATTTAATGCCATCATAGGATTTACAGGATACATCGCGCGTTTTTATAGCATTTCGAATATTCCAACGGTTGTCTTTTCACTCATGTCTTTTATTGGAGTCGCGTTTGGTTATGCATGGACGATTCTCTTTACAAAAGATACAATTACCACGCGTGCTCTATTGGGTGGAGGATTAATTGCAGGTTCGATTGCGGCGCTACGATTTTTTGATCTATGAGAATCGCTTTAACCATGAGTCGCGCACTTGTTGGCGCCTGGCTTCAGGGGTGAGCTCTTCTACCTCTACTTCATCCTCAACGGTGTCCTCTTTGAACTCTTCTATCATGTCTTCTACCCTGTCTTCCTCTTCTTTGAACTCATCTTCGAACATATTGATGAATTCAACGACTACTTCACCATGTACGATTCGAGAAAGTGGTGCGGGCTCCACCTGTTCGATATACAGATACACGGTGCGATCCATGATTTGTATCGGTATGGTAATGTTTTGCTGGATGGAATGCAGATTCATAAAGGCTTGTTCCACATAAGTAGTAAGATCAACATCAAATGCGGAGGGATCCAGTGGCTTAATCATCAGAGTAGTGGCAACAGGAAGTTCTGATACCTCTGCTTTTTCAATTTGGAAAATGGGCTGTTCGGACCGACCCAGAAGATCCAGAATCCAGTCAGGAACATAGATGGTATCGGCGTTGTCATCGTGTGCTGCATTAATCGTTACCAACTGTTGTAGATTGTATTCGGTATGAATTAGATTCACATAAAGTACAGATTCATCTTCAAATTCGCGCATGAGGCGATGAAAGAGGGACAGTGGGACAATGATTTGATCTGATAACTCCACCTCTTCTTTGTAATAATGATAATAAAGAAGAGATTGTGCGATAAACATGGCGTAGTATATGACAATGTGTTATCTTTTTTCAAATTTTATAAATGCAAATGAGTAGAATACATGGCACTTTGTAGTTGGTCCAGATGTCAATCCGTCGACGATCGCTATGATTTTCAACAGATTTTGCAACATCTAGAATTGACACAGGTCCAAAAACAAATCATCCAATCGAGATACATTGCGGTGATCGAACATGTACGAAAGCGAGTTCGGATGTTTACGCGCATGTTCTATGCAGGCCATACCATGATCACGGTGGGATCACTCTTTGTTCCTGCCTTATTATCGATTCAAAATTCCAATTACACAGCTGCTCCCAATACCTTTTCCTCTCAGATCTATTGGGCGACCTTTATTATTTCCCTACTCGTTACGATTTGTAATGGAATGTTGGCCTTATTTAAGATTGATAAAAAGTACTATTTTTTGAATACGACCTTGGAGCGATTGAGAACGGAGGGCTGGCAATATATGGGGCTAACGGGTCGATACTCGGGACATTTGCTAAATGGTATGACTCCTACGCATCAGAATCAGTTCGTATTTTTCACGCATCAGATTGAAAAAATTAAAATGAAGCAAGTGGAAGAAGAATACTATAAATCGGATGACAAACTGGCACAAGCACCTCATGCAAAGGTTGCTGCAAATACAAATGAATTATATCCACCTTCTCCCGATCAGCCCATTCAATCCATCATACAAGAAATTCCTGAGCCTGTCAAAGAAGCAGTCACCTCATTGATTAAGTCATCCGTTCGCTCCTTAGAAAATGTGGTAATTATTCCCACAGAAACAAATGAGAATATAACACCCTAATAGGGATGGTTCCGCCGACCAGAAAAAGAGCACGCTGTCAGTGCGATCCAGGATGCAAAGAGAAGCCCCTTAAGGGTCTACCTTTTTGTGAAAAGCATGCACGATTCTGTCCTCGCAAGGCACCGCTTTCAGGGTTTGAGCCAGCATATGAGCCGCATAAATACAATCGACACAAGGGGATCAGAGAATCGCATAATTGTTATGCGTATGGAATGGATTGGCTCGATTTACCTGTTTCACATGACTGTACGAAAGACTCGTGTCCCATTGGATATCCGCAACCCGGTCGCGCCAGTGGATATCCGAAGTGGTCGAAAGTAAAAGGAAAACGATGCCCTGATCTCACCGCGCGTATCATGGGCGAAGTTCCAGGAGTCACCTTCTCCACTTTTACTGCACGATGCCCGAAAGGAACGCATAAGATTGCACCCGTGATCGATGAAAATGAGGATTATCATTTTTATCGACAGGATAAGGATGGATGGTGGTCTCACAAACCAGGGTCGACGAAGGTGACGCGACGAGACGCAACAAGGAGACGGATCTATGATCCGCTATTGGCTTCACGCCAGTATTCGAAATCAGGATTACATTATAAACATTTTTGCGGATACATGTGTGTTCCTGCTACGCGAAAGCATACGTTAAAACGGGGCGGGGATACTCACCGCCGCAACAAGTAGCGTGCATAGGGAAACATTTGGCGAATGGCAATCTTCGTCATTTCATTAAAATCCGCATACAAGGAATCGAGCCACTGACAAATCGCGTGTTGTTTATGAAGGGCCGCATGCAGGTAGATTTTTTGAAAGACATAGTCCCATGCAATCGGCCGCCCAAAATCGGTATTCTCTGAATAGTCTTCCCATAGAATTTGAAGACTCTCCAGTTTTCCCGCTTGAATAAAGGGTTTGATTTCGCCAACCAGCTGTTCCTCGATCGACATCTATGAGATCTTATGATAAAATATTAAATGATATCACCCGTACCACGCCCTTCAAGCCATTTTTTCGCATAGTGTGTAATGATAAAATGACGAGGATCCAGATAATTCAGCGCCTGTACACAATCAATACGATCACGGGGCGAGACCGCGCACATTCTACGAAGCAAGGGAACAATCTTAGATCGAAAGGTAGCATAAATAGGGTCAAATGTCGGCAAGTATAGTAGCTTAGAAAGAAGATCAACCAAATTCACACCAATGGCCCAGCTATCAATCGTTCTCCAATACAGATTAAACCATGCAATATTGTCACCCGTTTGTACGGATCGACTATCATCATAAAAGAGTTTTAATTCATCATACATGTTCGTCATGGGATAGGAAAGAATGTTCGATACTTTTTTCATAATGTATGTTTTATAGATCATGTTTTGAATGGCCTGTACTGGGTTAAGCTTCTGGTAAATAGCATTAACTAACATAGAATCGGGCGGTTCTTGTGAGATGTTTGGATTATAGGTATGCAGAAGTGCTTCCACCTTGGTTGGATATTCCTTGATGATCGATAAATTAAAATCAATGATGCGCGGTATGTGATGGGTATCAATCAAAATGTTTCCTTGATGAATATCGCGATGAACCACACCAAATAGATTTAATAAGGCGCCTGCTTGAATTAAATGAGAGGCAAACTTCATATAATCAAATTGGGAAATTTGAAATCGAAAATTTGACATCGTCACACCATAATAGGACATGGAAAGAATACGAAAATCAGAGAATGGATACTTTTGTAGAACATCACACTGATGAAAATCCTTTTCCTTCTTTTCCTGCTGCTTCTCTGGTGCAGGATCACATATGGATTCCGCTACGGCAAAGTAGTTTTTCCATATAGGAATGCCTCGAATGATCTT
>Ga0315273_10004261_pt1 | contig 17481 bp, 12 predicted proteins | sample YL17G02_0_MG_FD_205753 | JGI IMG/M metagenome (GOLD analysis project Ga0315273, IMG submission 205753) | Sediment microbial communities from Yellowstone Lake, YNP, Wyoming, USA - YL17G02_0 | ecosystem: Environmental > Aquatic > Freshwater > Lake > Sediment | place: USA: Wyoming | collected...
CCGAGGAGAATTCCTACTCCGGTCGCCCCCTCGAACCGTGTGTCCGAGATCCAGCTTCCCGTAATCGGTTCTCCATCGACGTACGCCATCATGTATCTTCCGTCGTCGAGCACCTGCAGACGATGGCTCCGTTCTTTTGTGGAATCGGGGATGCTTGCCGATGCATAGACCCGGCGATCGCCCTCCGATAGCCGGATGACTTTACATTCCCGCCAGTCGACTTCCATCCCCCAGTAATTGCGTTCGTCGACGAAACGCCATACCAGTCCGACCCTGGACCGGTCTTCCTTTCCCGGCCGGACCAACGCATGGATCAGACCAGTGGGCGAGACCGGATCGAGAACGGCCATCGTGTTCTTTCCGAAAACCCTCCACACACCCCCCGTCTCGGCCTCGGCCCCGTCGAGATCCTCATCCCCCGCAAGTCGGTCCGCCGCCTGCGCCCCGGCGAACCAGGATCCGTACTCTCCCAGGGAGGCAACGCGAACCCCCTTGACCCGTGTATCGATACGCCACCCGATCTGGCCCAGGACGGCCTGCTGGATTCCGAGATACAGTTCCTCCGGGAAGGAACCATGTTCCACGGCAACCGGGCGAAAACAGGGATGGGATGCGATGCCCGGGGTTCCATCGACGGAAGATGCGTAATAGACTGCCCCTCCGGCTCGCACGACGGAAACGAGATAAAGAGGGATATTCTGGACACCCCGGAAGCATCGCGTGCGACCCCCGTTTCCCCCTACCCAGAGCTCCCCGTTCTCCGGCCCCAGGGCATGCATGATAAAAGCGTTTCCCGCCTGCCTTGGATCCGGAACGGATTTCGTCGGGAACCAGCCCACCGCCAGGTTTTCATCCATCAACGGGACCGGACCCGAATCCCTGGCCGTGCGCTTCCACCAACGGAACTGTCGCAGCGTGCGGCGAACCCGCCCGCTCGCGATCCAACGGACCAGCCGGCGCCACCGGGGATCGGCATGGCTTCCCCGAAACCAAAGGCCGATCCGGTCGCGGAATGTCTCCGGGAGAGAACCAGCCTGGGCCGTGTTGTGGCCATTCAGGATGCGAACAGAGAATGCCAGCCCGTCCCGCCGCAGGAAGGGTCCGTACGACAGCACTGCGCGGCCGAAGCCTGCTTCGACGAGGGGAGCGATCCGTAGCGCCCCGTTGTCGATCCCGAGGACCTTTTCGACATCTACTCCCAACCTTTTGTGTCCGCTGGCGGTAAGGGTACCGATGACGCCCCCCTCCGGCCGGTCGTCCGTGAAATCGTCGTGAAGCACCAACTCTTCTTTCATCGGCTCCTTCCGGTCAACGGACCCTCCATGCCGGGATGCGACTCAGTAGCAGGCGCAATTTCTCCGATTCCCAGATCCGGTCGAGGAACCGTTTCGAAAGGGAATCCCCGCCGAGGACCCTGTCCACACCGAAGACAAGAAGGGTTGTGATCCCCACGAACAATCCGCCGAGCGCGAACAACCCGAACCAGTCTACCCCGGAGAAACGGCCGCGGATGGAAGTCGCCGCCATGAAAGCGACCCCGGCCAACAGCAGGGGCAAGCAGACCGAACGCGCCAGCCCGCGCAGGGAGGATCCCCCGAACATGTAGAACCAGCCGAACAACAATCCGAGAAGATGGGCGAGGGACCCGATGAGATAGGCGTATCCGGCCCCGAGAACGCCAAGCACCGGGACCAGCAGGATGCCGGACGCCAGGGTGCTGACGCCGGCGAAGAAAAGAACTATGCTCACGACCCACGGCTTTCCGACGCCTCGGAAATAGGTCGCTGGCGGCGCGAACGCCCCCTGAGTGATGTAGCTCAAGGCCAGCAGTTGACCAACCGCCGAGCTTTCCAGCGAAAATTCCGGGTTGATCCAGAGTCTCAGGAAATCCGGCATCAGCACCACCATGGGAATGAAGAGCACTATGGAAAGGGCCAGGGCCGCCCAGGTCCCCCTCAGGAAGAACGACCGGGCGGCCTCCGGGTCCCGGTTGGCGCTGAATCGCGGCAGCAGGGTCTCGGACCCGCTCGCGACCAGCACGTGAATGCGCTGCGCCACGTTGTCGGGGGTCCCGAAATAGGCGACCTGGGAAGCGCCCATGTATCTTCCCAGCACCAATTTGCCGGATTCACGGAACATCGTATAGAAGACATGCGTCAGCATGGAATACATGCTGTACCCGATGATCTCTCGCAAGCCCCGGAACGAAAGGGATGGGACCGGTCGGATCCCCGGCCACAATTTCCGTACCACCGCGACCTGCAACACAAGTGTGGCGGCAAAGGTCACCACGTCCCACAGGACCAGGTGCAATATCCCGAACTTCGCGACGACCAGGATGATATAGCCGAGGGATCGAACAACGCTCTGGCCGATATTGATCTTGCTGCTGATGTCGTACCGCTGAAGGGCCATCGGGATCGAGCCGATCGCGCGCGAGAAGATGCCGAGGGAGAACACCAGGGCCGAGAGGCGCAGCAGCCACGATACGAGGTCCTGCTCTCCGGCGCCGATCTTCAGGAATCCCGCGAAGACGGGAGCCGCCGCAAAAAGGGTGATGGATATGACCGAGCAAACGACGGCATAAAACGTCAAAGTTGAGCCAAGGACCCGATTAACCCCCTCGAGGTCGTCGTCGCCGTTATGGTAAGCAACGTAACGGAGGGTCGCCTCGCCCAGGCCGAAATTCGCGATTCCAAGGATGCCCGTGATCGACCATATCAGCAGGAGTATCCCGTACTGCGCCACCCCCAGGTATTGGATCAGGATCGGGGAGAGCAGGAAACTGACGGCGATTCCCCAAAGGGTGAAGAATGCGTTCCAGCCTGCATTCGTCATGGCCCCCTTCGGGTGCGATACCGTCCCCTCCGTTGTTCCGGTCATCTTCGCTGCGAGGATCTTTTCATCATCGGCTGGCATAAGGCCCTTTATCTTCAGGAGGATCACAGGGAGGGCATTCTCGACAGAGACCTTACCCGGAATAGCGCGCCTTTATTTGGCGTTTGAATCGCCCGCCGGTATTCCGAAAACGTTGCCAATAATGCAGGCCTATCACTACCGTGCAGCATTTCACCTTTTCCGACGTGGAAAGCTGCGATCTCCGTACCGCTTTGAACATCTCCCAGATCATCCGCTCCCAATCGGGGAGGATGAACAATTTCCGCGCGGCGGTGGGATCGTACCAGGCGGCACGTGCGCGCGCTCCGGGGTTGGCCTTCATGGACCGCCGCGAATGCGCCCTGAGGCGGAAGAGAATCTCGTCCAATTCCCAGATCTCCCCGAGCATCGACAACTCACCAAGGAGCACATAGTCCGCTCCGAAAAACGGGGCGATCAATTTCGTCCTTCGCAGAAACTCCGTTTTGATCAATCCGAACACCGGGTCGCAGTGATTCAACGACTGAAGGAGACGCGCCAGTCGCCGGTGCGGTCTCGGGTCCCTGCACTCGATCTGATCCAGGCCGGTCAACAAGGTGTTGCCTTCCCCATCGATGAGTTCCGCCTGGGGGTAAACCATCGTCACCGTATCCGGCGTATCTTCTATGAATTCCACACACCGGCCCAGCATTGTCGGATGGCATTCGTCATCGTGCGCTGCCCATTTGAAATATTTTCCACGGGCCGCTTGGAACACCTTGTTGTAGTTCCACGCCGCCCCGAGGTTGATTTCATTCCGGGTATAGCGGATCCGCGCGTCGTTGCCGGCAAACTCGCGGCATATCAAACTCGTTTCGTCCGTGGAGGCATTGTCGGAAATGATCAACTCGAAGTCTTCATAATCCTGGACCAGGAGAGAACGCAGGGACTTCTGGATAAAATCTGCCCCATTGAATACCGGCATCCCGATGCTGACCCTTGGTCGATTCATGCCTTTGTTCCTGGAGATATCCTGTTCCATCATTACAGTGCGTCGCCTTACAACGCCCGCCTCGCCTTCAAGATGAATCTCGTCGCCAAAGCCGATTTCAGCGGCCCGAATCCTACTTGTCTCACGATGCTCCGGGAACTCTCGATAAGAGGGAGGACCTGCACCCATTCCAGACCACTGTCTCTGCACCAACGCCGCAACCGTCCCGCGCTGACAGGCTGCGCGCCGCTGATCTCATATTCGGAAAAGAATGGCCTTCTCCGACCTTCGCGCCAGTCGGTCAAGAACGACAACAACGAGGATGTATTGCTCACGCTGGCGATCAGGCAACCTTCCGGCAGAAGAAGGTTTCCCAGTTTCCGCATCCAGTCCACCGGATCAGCGACGAGATGCAAAACGTCGGCCGCTAGCACAACGTCGTATTGCTGGCCGCGGAGGCTTTCCAACACCTTGTGGAACGGACCCTCCACCGTACGGATTCCACGGCGTCGTAGCGCGTCTCCGAAGACGGCATCTACGGGAACCGCGCACACGTCGATTCCTTTCCTGCTGAGCCGCTCCTCGTTATCTCCCCAACCGGATCCGATGGAAAGGATACGCTTCGCCGATGGCGGTATTCTACCGAGCAGTTCCTCGTCGGGTCGATCATACAGATTCTTCGACCAGCGGAATCCGGGTGCTCTTGTCTGCGGATTGAACAAAGATTCGCCCGAATGACCTTGCCGGTACAGGTCGCATAGCGTCTTCGCCTGGAATTCCAACTCCTCGGCCGGGATTCCTATGTTCGAATAATATTTGTTCGCGAGATGAGGGACGATGAACTCCCGGATCCGCGAAAGACAAAGGAGTCGGCGCAGCCCGCATTGCGTGTAGATATCCGTTGCAGCGGTTTCCAGCATGCCGTATATCCCGGAGCGCGGTTCGACGAGGAAGCCGCCGGACGCAATGGCTTTCGACAGTTGTTGCCGGGTCGCAATAAAACAACCGGAATGCTGGTTGGACAACTGTGCGAAGATCTCTCCACCCCGGCTTACGACTGTGTCCGGAAGCCATCGAAAATGAGCATGAATGCTGGTTATAAACTTTCTGTCCTCGGGACTAGTCTCGGATCGCACGAAGCCTGATATTTCGTTGTCTCCTAGCTTTGCCTGTATTTCCAGAAACGACTCGATGTGTTTTTCCGTCAAGAGGGTGTCATCTTCCGTGTACACGAAGAGGTCATATTTCTCGGCGTTCTCCGCGAACAGTTTCCTATGCGCGAACGGAAGCGAGTACGGATTGCGCGACGGAAGACCCACAATCACTTCGGCCCCCCGAACAGGTTTATTTCTGTCAGACAACACCACCACCCTGTTCGGCATTTGAAGCGTACGTAATTCCCCGAGGAGCATTTCAAGATAATGATCTTGCGCCGTTCCATAACTTGCGATCGCTACAAGCAATGAAATCGTCTGTCCCATGAATATCTATATCCTCTCCATTTCTTCGGTAGCCTGTGCGGGGACGGTGCATGAGTGCGCGGAGCTAATGGCTGCAAGAGTCAGATATATGAAAAGGAACGACTGGTCGAAGTAAGAGACGGATATGAATGTCACGGCGTGGGCGAACAGAGCCGCCCCAAATCCCCAGAGCATGAACCTGGTTTCGCCGTCCAGGTCGTTCGATTCCTTCTGTAAACGACCCACAAAGATAAAAGCAACGGCAAGGGTAGCGATGAACAGGAACATCAGGGGGAGACCCCCGAGGACTCCCATGTTCAGGTATTCATTCGTTATGTCAGTGTGTTCCGGACTCCAGGAAACCCCCGTCGGCATCCAATGGCGGGTGTGATCCGTTCCGGTCATCCACCACTCGTCGATGTGCCGGATGGCCGATTCGATCAAAGCGGCGCGATGCCATCCCGTGCTCCCCGCCGCAAGATCTATGCGGGCGATCAGGTAATATACCGGTGCCTTCATGACGACAGCCAGGGAGATCAATCCCAAGACCACCAACCATTGGATCTGACGCAGGAAGGCTTTGTAACGCCACATGAACAACGCCGCGAACGCAGCCATGGCACTTAAAATCGGGCCGCTGGAACCCGAAGCGAAAATCATGCAAAAACATGCCGCAACCCCGGCAAACGCGAATTTCCGATCCTGTGGCCAGATTCCGATCAACAATGGCAAGCATGTCGCGCCGACAGTACCCGCAAGGATGGGATGGGCGAATGGTCCGAATGCGCGGATCCGTCCCTCCCGGATAAGAGGCGTATCCGGAACCCCGCCCAGTAAGGAATATAGGTTATGTATTGCCACGACCTCGTAAAGCATCTCGACGGCAACCGGGATCAGGAGAAATGCCGTACACCGGCATAGGACATTCAGATCGTCCGAGGATTGACAGAAAACGCGTACAAGAAAATAAATGCCGCAGGCATTGTATGCAAGACCGAGTCGGTTTACAAACGCCTCCGAAGGGACATTATGAAAGAAACTGCTGACAACGGCCCAGCCAGCCCAAATCAGCATTAGCCAATCCAGGCTATTCATCCCGCCTGCAATATTTTCGGACTTCACCACCACCCTGATCAACCCGAAAGCTAATAGAATCCGAATTACCGTAAAGTGAAATGGTCCTATTTCAACTCCCTGACCGAGAGTCATGTAGCAGGCCCCAACCAGCAAGGGCATGGGGGCCCATCGCTTGGGCAACAGGAACAAAATGATGGAATTTAAAAATAAAAAGGCTGTTGTGTAGGGATTCACGCCGACCTGTCGCTCTATTCTTCATCCTTTGAATGCGGAGTTATTTGACGCCTCCATTGTTTCTTCAATCGGTCGAGCATTTTCATTTGCTTCAACAACTTACGACCCAAATTGTTCAACCAACCTATAAATCCGATGCTGGATCGAAGGGCGAAGCCTTTGGTGGTAGGGGCGAAAAGCCTCACGGTTGCCTCCCGGCAGTACTGATTTCCGTATCGACTTTTGTACACGGCATCTCCAAAACCAAAATCAAATATTTTTACACCTTCCCGCGCCAATGTTTCCGCCATCCTTATCAAGCCGACGGTTCCCGGAGAATACGGAGACAAATTCGGGTTAAACCCGGTCTCATCCACATAATATGTGTCCCCATATACGGTTCCGGCCCAATAGGCCTCGACTTTATTTTTAATCACAAGTTCCTGCACTCTCAATTGTCCGCGGTTGGAGAAAAATTCATACCTCAGGCACTTCTCTTCATTATCTGAAAAACCAACCGCCAATCCCCTTTGATAGGTACCGGCTGCTACCGCTTCCAGGCGCTTGCACAAATCCGATACGTCGTTGCACTTTGTAATCCATCGCCAAGACAAATTGTTCGGAAAGCCCGATTCCAGCTTACGCTGTTTCTTTCGGATCACGTTGCGGTGCTTGGAACCAAAATTTTGTAAAGCAGACCCATGGCCTTCCGGAAGATTCATTGTCCAGTGCATGGACCATGCGAATTTCTTTTCACACCACCATCGCGGCCCGCATCGCAACAAGGCGCTCAGGAGGGGCGAATGATCGGGCAAGTTGTGAAATACCACCGCGTCCGCTTCTCCCGCGACAACCAGGGACCACAAATATTGAACCAGCGCTTCCGCCGACTCAACACTCTTTTCACCAAGCAACCCTTGATAGATGATTACAAGCACCTTGGCCGGAATCCGGACCGGCCTGAAGTATCCGATGGCTGGGGAAAAGGAGGTCTGTTCCAGTCTTCCCGCAAGCAAAAGGCGCGGTTGCGAATTCTCTTCGATAACAATTACGTAGGGACATAAAATCTCCGGCCGCAATTTGCAAACGAGCTTGAAATGCTCGAAATCGCTATTGGGGTGGCACTGCCAACCTTCCCAATAGGGACGGATGGTTTCCAATTCCTCCATGTCTCTTATCGTTTTAATTTTCATGATGTGTATAATGTCGGCGAAAATAAATCATAATAAGGAGAATATGTTATGGATTGAATCAGTAGATTTTTATATCGGTAGGTGGTTCAGGTTTTTTAACCACCCCACCACTAACATACTCAAAGGCGCCCACATCCCACACACCATCTACCCCACGGATATTGCCATCCATGTCCATATCATATGGAGCAGAGAGTATGCCTCCTGATCTTGTAGCCGACCTGAGCCGGAAGTTTCCGTTTTTAGAATCAACAAATGGATCCGAGGAAATTATGTAATTATTTTCGCAGATATTCGCGGAACATTTCGCTGAAATTCCCGATCCTAACCCGTACCAAACATTATTCCGTACAATGTCATTCGCATGCGAACCAGGAAATCGGATATGGCACACACCGCTTTGAACACCATGAAAGGTATTATTATAGACTACCCAGTTATTTGCAGAAGCTCCGCGTGCACTAACACCATCATCCCCCCCGATCAAGATACAACCATCGCTATAGTGGGTGTTCTTCGTCGTTGAGATAACGTTGCCGTATATCTCGCCATTATCAAAGTTCCCGGCACCACCAACCCAAATGCCAATTGCCGCCGTACAAGCTACTCTGCCGTCTGGAGGATCTCCGGGGACCGCTTGACACCCATCTCGCATGATATTAAAACGAATTTTAATATTGGTCGATCGGATCTGCCCTGTGATGACCTCCTTCTGCCAACTCGGACCGATCCAATTATATTCAATGGTGATCTGATCCGCCCCTGCCAATTGGAAAGGACAATCCACGTTGTGTATGTAACAGCGCGATACAGTCCAGTCTGTAACTGTCTGCCCGAAACCACCTAGATAAACAGCAGTGTCGGGGTGACCTTCCGAAAAGTCCTGGCTTGCGGTACCCCCGATATCAACGAAGCGGATCATGACGTGATCCCCGGTTACCCCATAATTTATCGAGTGTGTAATGAAAGCTGGGACATGAAATCCATACGAAGAGGCGCTATTCCAGGCACTTTCATTCCGAATTTGGCCATCAAAAACTATGTAATCTGTTATTATAATGATGGAACCAGAAAATGAGGCTTGCCCATCTCCGTATGAGTTCGACCAACCAGTATCTGTACCGTGATCTGCAACTGTAGCTTTCTTTATGGTTACTACTGATAAACCGGAATTAGGTGTATTAAATATATAACCACCATATGTCCCGTCGGAAACATAGTATGTGTATCCGCGGATCAATGTGTCTGGCAGAGAAGTGTAAGCATTATCCCAATTAGACCCACTGTTGTCACCTATTGCTCCCGCACGCACATATTTCGACGCGGCTTGTACTGTCATAACGCTTAGTAGAAGAATTGCCGAAAACAAGTTGAAGAGCAGAAATAATTTTTTCAAGATTGCACTATTTTTAGAAACACAATTCATGGTATCACTCTCCTTTTCAAAAACATTTAAAACAGGTAGACACACAAGAAAACCACCGACGAAAATTATGGTGAAATATTATTTTCTTATAACCACCCCCTTTGGAAATCCGCTTCTTCCCCCGACGAAGCACGATTGTGCTGCCCGATGGAAAGTTGGCCGAATAAACCCAATACGGAGTCCCGAACCACCGGAATGGTTGATTCGAGTCGTGACCGTACCTCGGCACGACATCCATAGGCCCGATCCACAGTGAGAATGACGTCATTCCCATCGCATCCGCGGATGTCGATCACCCATTCCCCCATCCCTACCGACTCGAATACTCCACGAAACTTGTTGCTATAGGCGAGCCCCACGGTTGGAACATGCTGGGAGATGGCGGCGATGCACGCATGCATCCTGGAACCCAGGAACAGGTCGCACCGCCCAATCAAGGCTTTCATTTCGTGCGGGTCGAATTTCTCCTCCAACAGATGCACCCGGGCATGCAAGGCGTCCTCGATGCCTCCATGTATCTTTCGGCATGCGATCAAGTCGCTTTCGTCGTCTTCGCAGGTTCCAAAAACATGGGGCACAAGCATGACATGGACGCGATGCCTGCGGACAAGGTAATCGATCAGGTCGTGCATCAACCGGCGATAATCCGACCGGATCCCGAACATGTTATCGTGCGTGTATCCCCCCATGAATAGAAGACCGCTGACGTTCAGTCCCACCAGGGGTATGCCCTTGTCGTATCCAGCGAGCCAGGCGGGAATTCTTTCGGTCCGAATACGGGGTTCCAGCGCGAATCCCATATCATAGGCGAAGGCCTGCCTCCCGCGATCGCGACCGGCCAGGCCCCGGACTGCCTCTAATCCGTCGTGGTCCCTTGTGAAAACCATGCTTGCGCGGCGGACAACGGCCCGGGCGACGGTCTTTGCGACCGCGCCCTTGAATGGTCCGATTGTTTGCGGCAGCAATACAAGCTGTTTCCCGAGGAACAATACAAGCAGCTGCGGCAGAACCACGTAAACCAGGCGCCCGAACCCGTAAAAATCGCTGAAGCTGTCCCCTCCGGCAATCGACCCCATGATATCCGCTTCCTGGATGGCGTTCAGGACACGATTCCTCCGCAGAATGCGGGTTCGCCACTTCCTCGACGGTAGAAGTCGGATACAGAAGGCAAGAACGAGAAGGTACGCGATATTGTTGGAAAGGAAAAACCGCTTCGAGTACCGGATGTTGATCAGTTCCACCGTTTCAACACCGGATGGGACCGAGACTCGATAAATTGCCGGCTCCTTGGCATAATCGAGCAGGAATATCCTCGCCGTGGGCAAGGAATTGCGTATGGAGGAGACCGCTCCGCAAGCCAGCGCCGCAACTCCGAGATTTTCCGCCCCGGGCGAAGCTCCCAGGAGCCCCACCGTAATCCGGCGCTCCCGGCCCTTCGATCCCATCGATCCCGGATCATCCCTCATGTGCTTGTCCGGAGATCCCGCCGAGGAATTTCCGGTGCCAAAGTTCAAGCACCAGAAAACAGAAGATTTCCGTGGAACGATCCGCTCCCCGCTGATCCTCCTCCACGATTTTCCGAAGCGCGTCCAGGGAAAAGTAATTCCCCAATGCACTCCCGCGGCCCAGGAGCGTATCGAAAACATAATCCCTCAAATCCTTTTTCAGCCATCGCCCGTAGGGCAGAGGGAAACCGGTTTTCACCCGCATAAGAATTTCCCTGGGAACGGATTCTTTCAACGCCGCCTTCAGGACCCGCTTGGTCGACCAGCCGCTCACCTTGAAACGCGTCGGAAGCGTCGCGGCAAATTCGAGCAGGCGGATATCCAGCAGCGGCACGCGCAACTCGACCGAGGTCGCCATCGTGATCTTGTCCGCCTTGATCAGCAGGTCATCGGGCAGCCAGGTCTTGCTGTCCACGTACAGCATGCAGTTGAGCGGCGGCTGGCCGTCGACCCGTTCGAACAGCCGGAAGGTAGGCATATCGGATCTCTCGCCGTCGAGGGCGGACGCAAAATCCTTCCGGTACAGCGCGGCCTTATTGCGGTTGAAAAACGTTCTGGGGGTCGCCGTGCGGCTGAAATAGTATTGCGAAAGCGGAAGATCGACGAGATCGCCGTACCTCCCGATGTTTTTCCGCGTTGCCATCCCCAACGCCTTCAGCCCGAAGCGAAGCATTCCGCCGCATGGACCAAAAGCCGATTTCAGCCCTTCCAGCATCAGCAGATTCCTGTAGTTCTGGTAACCTCCGAAAGCCTCGTCGCCTCCTTCTCCGGAAAGCAATACCTTTACGGACGATTCCCGAGCGAGGCGGGACACGAAGTAGAGGGCCACCGCAGGCGGTTCGAAAACGGGTTCCTCCATGTGCCAAACGTATTCCGGAAGGAACCCGTGGAAATCCTTCGCGGTCATCGTGATGTCCTGGTGCCGCGACCCGTAAGTTTGCGCCGCCAACCGGGCAAACGGACGTTCGTCGGCGAATTCCTCCCCTTCGAATCCGACGGTGAATGTCTGAATCGGCCGATCGGACAGTTCCGCGGCGTAGCGCAGCACCCCGGTGGAATCCACCCCGCCGCTCAGCAGCACTCCTACGGGAACATCGCTGATCATGTGATCCTTGACGACGCGCGGCAGCAATTCCCGGAGCGTTTCCACCGCCTCATCGAATCGACCGCTGCGCGGCGTTTTCTCGAACCGCAGATCCCAGTATTGGTGCTTGGAAACCTCCCTTCCGCGGATGGTCAGGAGATGGCCGGGCTCCAGCTTGTAGATTCCCTTGAACAACGTTTCCTTGCCCGGCATGTAGTGGTACGTCAGGAAGCGGTCGATCCCGCCCGGATGGATCGCACGCTCCACCGACGGATCCGCCAGGAGCGACTTGATTTCGGAAGCGAACAAAAAGGCCTTGCCGGTATTGGTGTAATAGAGGGGCTTGATGCCTACCTGATCGCGGGCTAAAAGAAGCAGTCGCTTACGTTCGTCCCAAAGGGCGAAGGAGAACATCCCCCGGAGGCATTTTACGGATTCCACCCCCATCTCCTCGTACAGGTGGATGATGACTTCCGTATCCGAGGATGATTTGAAAATGTGACCGCGGGCCCGCAGGTCTGCCCGGAGTTCGAGGAAATTGTAGACCTCGCCGTTGTAGACGATCCACACGGTGCCGTCTTCGTTGCACATGGGCTGGGTGCCTGTATTCAGGTCGATGATGGAAAGGCGGCGGTGCCCGATCCCGATGGGGCCGGAAACGTGCATCCCTTCGCCGTCCGGCCCTCGGTGGGAGACGAGGTCCATCATCCGCCGGACCAGTTCGGGATTTACCGGCTGTTGGCCGTCAAAGTTGAGTTTGCCGACGATTCCGCACATATCGCGAGGGGGCAAGCCCCAGGCTCCAACCCAGGATGGCCCACCACTTCCTGAACGGCGACCCCGGAGACAGTGTTTCCGGACGAACGAGACGCAGCGGAAAGGCGATCGACAGAAGGATCAATCGCCCCGCCGCCGAAATCAGCATGGAAGCCCTATAGGCGAAACCATAATATTTCCCTCTGGTCTTCCCCAGGAACCGCCGGATGGATTCGCGCATCATGATTTCCGGGAAGCCGCGGGACTCTTTCTTCGTGCTGCCGCCGCCGAAGTGGATGATGGTGGCGTCTGGAATATAGTAGTTCCTGTATCCCGACCGCCGGGTCTTGTAGGAGAGGTCGATGTCCTCCGTGTACATGAAATAATCCTCACTGAACAACCCGACCTGTTGGAACACGCTCCTTTTGAGCATCAGGCAAGCCCCCGAGATCGCCTCTACTTCCTTCGGTCCGTCTTGACTTCCAAACAGGGCCGCATTCCCCCAAAGGGACGACATCGGCCAAAATGACCGCAACAGTTCCGAGTCCAGGGCTTGATTCAAGATCGTGGGGAACGATTGAATGCAACTTGTCTGGACGCTCCCATCCGCATTGAGCAGTCTGCAACCGACCGCGCCCGCCTTCGGCAGTTCCTCCAGATGATCCAGCAGGATGGGAACAGCCTCTCCGACGATTTCGGTGTCGGGATTCAGGAAGAGGACGTTCCGCCCGCGCGACTCGAGAAATGCCGCATTGTTCGCCTTCGCGAACCCGAGGTTTGTATCCCGTTGGAAGTATCGCACCTGGGGGTAGCAATCCCGAAGCATCTCACCGGTGCCGTCGAAGGATCCGTTATCGATGACAACGACCTCGACCTCGATTCCGCGTGTATTGGCCAGTATCGAGGCGATGCACTTCCCGAGATACTCCCTCGAGTTCCGGTTGACAATGATGATGGACAGATCCATTCAGGCAGACTTGAAGAACGCGCGATACCACAATTCGAAATTGATCAATGGGAACAGAATCCTCCAATGGTCTTCCCGCCTTGAGACATGCTCCTCCAGCAGCCTCCGGATGACCTTCTGGTTGAAGAAAAGCCGGCAGTTCGAATGCGGTGAAAGGAGCAGGTCGAATGCAAATTCCCGGAGCTCATCCCGCAACCACTCGGAGATCGGAGTGGGAAAGCCTTCCTTTTTTCGGTAGATGATCTCCCTCGGGAGGAGCCGTTCCATGCTCTTTTTCAATATATATTTTGTCGAAAAGTTTTTCACTTTCATCGTGTTGGAAATGAGGAAGGCAAATTCCACGAACTTGTAATCAAGGAATGGCACCCGTGCTTCTATCGATACCGACATTCCCATTTTGTCCTTCTTCATCAAAAGATCATCGGGCAACCAGACATGAAAATCCAGGTAGAGGATTTTATCTAACGGATCCAAGTTCTCGATATTTTTTTCAAATTTACCGAAAACTCCCTGATAGACATCGCAGACGAAATCCTGTGTCAGCAGGAGCTCCCGCTTTAATTCGTTCCCTACCACAGTGTGCCAGGACATAAACCGACTCGGAAAATCTTGGATGGTCATGCTTCGATGGCCCTTTTTCAGGAGAGGGGAGCCCGGCATGGCTTTTATCAGAGTCTTGATTATTGTATTTCGCAGAGCTGACGGTACCATCTGGTAGTACCTTGTAATAATCTCCCCCCAATGCCGGTTGTACCCTGCGAAAAGTTCGTCAGATCCCTCTCCTGTCAGTAATACTGTGACCCCGTTCTCCTTCGCAAGTTCCGAGACGAAATGCATGGGCACCGCCGAATCCTCGCTGATCGGCTCGTCCTCATGCCACGAAGCTTTCGGTAAATAATCAAGAAACTTTTTTGAGTCAACGATAACCTCATAGTGATCGCTATTAAAATATTTTGCCGCTTTACGGGCGTAGGTGAATTCCGAGAAGCGGTCGTCGGGACGATTGCTGTAGCCAACGGTGAATGACTTAACAGGCTTCCCTTGCAATTCCGTCATCAGGCCAAGTATCGCGCTCGAATCAAGTCCCCCGCTCAGCAGAACCCCCAAGGGGACATCGCTTTGCAGACGTTTGTTTACCGATTCCTTTAGTTCCTCATATATTCTACGTTCGAGATAATTAAAGTCATCTAAACGTTTCTCGGGAATAGGAAGTTCCCAATATTTCCGGATCTTCGCACCGTTTGCATCGCAAACCAGCAAGTGTCCGGGGAAAAGTTTGCGAATGTTCCGGAACATCGTTCTTGGAGCTGGCACATAATGGAATGTGAGGAACTGGCTAAGCGATTCCATGTCCACTTCCCGAGGCACGCAGGGATCCTCGAGGATTGCCTTGATCTCTGAACCCCAAAGTAGAACTTCATCCCCCTCATAGAAATAAAGGGGTTTGACGCCAACCCGGTCGCGGGCCAAGACGAGCTTCCGGCTCTTTCCATCCCAAATACCGATGGCAAACATCCCGTTGAACTTCTTGAAGCATTCTTCGCCGAATTCCTCGTAAGCGTGGACAATGACCTCCGTATCGCTCTGTGATGCGAACATGTGCCCCCTGGTAAGCAGTTCAGTTCGGAGCTCCTTGTAATTGTAAATCTCACCGTTGAAGATCACCCAGACCGTCTTGTCTTCGTTGGTCATCGGCTGATGACCGAGGTGTGAAAGGTCGATGATGCTGAGACGTTTGTGGCCTAAACCAAGCCCGCCTTCCAAGTACACACCATCATCATCCGGCCCCCGATGACTCATCACAGCCATCATTTTTCGCAACAGGTCTTCCCTTACGTTCTCTCCGTTGTTATACGCAAATTTCCCGCAGATGCCGCACATGGTCAACCTTCTGAGAGTATTTTCAAACCAGGCTTTTTCGTAACATCAATTTCTTGATTTGTTCCCTGCGTAAAAACTGGACGAAAGGCATGTCATTGATCCGCTCCATTTTATTTATGTAGCACTTGAAATAAGCGTAGAGCATACTCAGGCCACCTACTACATAGGGGTAGGAGCGCATCCGAATAATCCCACGACAGACCATAAAGAAGGGATGGTAGCCCATGAAATAGGCCCCCTCACCGTCCTCGTAATACGCACTTAGCTTCCCCGAGGCTGTCCCCTCAGGGCGGTAATGGCGAACGATCAGATCCGGCCTGCACTCTGCATCCCATCCCAGCATTCTCGCCTTGATCTCATCGATGCCGTCCCACCCAATATATGGGACCAACCCCCCGATTTCCTCGAAGCACCTTTTTCGATAGACCTTCGTTGCTCCGAGCGTATGCCCTTTAGCAGATTTTTCCTCGACCCAGCCACCCACCGCATCTGGGATGTAGCTCACGCCACTCGATATGCCAAGGCGGGGACGCCTCCCGAACTCTTCCGTCAGTAGTTCCTTGAAGAATTCTGGTTCGAATGAAATATCGCCGTCCAATTTGACGACAAAGTCGTGTGGCAGTTGGCGGACGGTTTCATATCCGGCATAGAAAGCTCGAACGATCTTGCTTCCCCGCTTCCGTTCTTCCTGCCTCTCGGGAACATGGTTGACAATGTCAATCCAGTCCGTGCCACCACAAAGTTTCCTGAGGATACCTTCAGTACCGTCCGTTGAGCCGTCGTTCACAATCACCCATCGCAGTGGCTTGTTCACCTGGTTTTGCATGGAATGAACTGTAAACGCGATATAGGCTTCTTCGTTTTTTACTGGGGTCACCACGATGTATTTTGGATTATTCATAGCGACCAACCATCTTTCGCTGCGAAAGCATAAAGAAGCCATCCGAAGCAGTAAGGCCTGCTTTCCCGGAGCACTTTCAGACCACTGCTGATGCTCTTAGGAACCCCAACTGTTTTTGTTGCCACCGAACAAAATTCCTCTTGCAGAGATCGTATCCGGGTGGGTGAAATACTGCGCCAGATCATCTGCCGTTCCTTATCGATCAGGCATTCGTTGATCTCATTCTTTCCGATAATCCAATCCAGGCCACGATGGATATACTGAGAAAAATCGACGCCGGCGCGCTTTCCCGCCTCGAAAAGCGTCATGGGAGCCATCCCCTCCTGATGAACCGAATAGACGGGATATCGTCCCACTACACCCCCGGATTTCGCATCATAATGCCACCACCACTGCCCAAACTCTCCCTGAAGCCGACAAAGAGTCTTCACATTTTCAATCGCCGGATCAAGAGCCTCTTTTCGGTTAAATGCATACGAAAATATCAACAGGGCATATGAGGGATATACCTGATCTGCAAAACTCCCGATTCGCCCACGGAGTCTCCCCGTAACGCTCCGTGTCCCAGAGTGCCGAAAGATCGCCTTTCCCCCATAGTTACAAAGGATTACTCCGTAAATCTTCTCTGCAAGTTGGTCATAATTTTGTAATTGAGCCCCCAACCTTTTTTTAGCATAAGACATGCCCGTCAGTAACCAGGACAACTCCATCGTCCTTGCCTCTCGGAAATCACCAAAGCGTTCAAGGAGATTGTCCTTTAGGTATTTATCGTATAACCGGTCTAGATACTCAGGATATGCAAGAGCGCATAGCCAGATGAGTAGTCCAAGGTCACCCACGTTGTCGTTATTCCCGAATTCCAGGACAAGTTTATCGATTGTGGATCGTACATCTATAGGGGATCGCCTCCCCCCTTCTTCCAGTCTGCACAAGCCAATCAAAGTAATGATAGTGTATCGTCGGGATGTACCATAAGGGACCAAGCTTCCATCTTCGACTTCGCGCATGCGGTAGCAGAACAATCTCTTCGACGGGTCATACATCTTCACCAAACCTTTGGTGGCCAGTTCAATAAGACTTGGAACGATCTCCTCCGTTTTCCAGTCCGCCGATGTTTTGGCCATCTTCATGAGGAAAAAGAATTTTCTGCGGTGAAATTTATTAATTCATT
>Ga0315273_10004262_pt1 | contig 17480 bp, 8 predicted proteins | sample YL17G02_0_MG_FD_205753 | JGI IMG/M metagenome (GOLD analysis project Ga0315273, IMG submission 205753) | Sediment microbial communities from Yellowstone Lake, YNP, Wyoming, USA - YL17G02_0 | ecosystem: Environmental > Aquatic > Freshwater > Lake > Sediment | place: USA: Wyoming | collected...
GATGAAGCGACCGGCTCCGCCTCGTTCGCCGCCAGTGCGGCCGGTGTGGTGTATTCGACGTGCATCCGCGGTGCCGCTGCCGCGAGTCCTTCGTACGACTCCGCCGTGCGATGCCCGGTGCCGGTGAAGACCAGCGCGAGCGCGTTGCCGCTCGTCCAGCCGCCGCGGCTCACGATCTTCTGGATCACCGCCGCGAGGTCCGGCGTCTGCTGATCGGCGCCAGCCGCGCCCACCACGTTCCACGCCGCAGGCGTCCACGCCACCGACTCCACCGTACGCGCCCGCGTCGAAATGCTGCGCGCGGCCGTCGTGTAGATCGCGGCGTTGTCGGATGCCTCACCCTGGATCGTGAGTGCGGTCGCCTCGGACTGTGCTTCGTCCGCCTGGAACTGCACCCACGCCCGGCTGATCACCGAGCCGCGCGGGATCGTTACCCCGCGGAACCGCACGCCCACTGTCTGCAGGTTGCCATCGTTCACGAGTTCGAGGTCGCTGCTCGACACCGTCACCGCCCCTCCGGCGGCCTGCTCGGCGTCGTCCACTCCGGCGGCGACCCGCGCCTCGAACGTCACCACGGTACCCGTCGGCAGCACCGTCACCCGCGTCGTGTCGCTCGCGCTCAGGAGACCGTCGGTCGCGGTGAGCCGCACGAGGTAGCTTCCCGGCAGAGTGAAGCTCGCCTGCGTATCGACCGCGTTCAGGTTCACGAACGTCACCACGCCACCGAGCGGCCCATTGTCCACGCTCCACGTCACCGCCGGCGCCGTAGGCGTCGGAATGCCGTCATCCGCCACCGTGCCGTCGAGCGACGCCTGCGCCGGCTGCGTGATCGTGCGCGCCGGGCCCGCGTCCACCACCGGCGGCTGGTTCACCGGCGTTCCGGTGGTGTACTCGACATGCAGCAGTGCCGCCGCACCCGGTAGTCCTTCGAATGACTCCGCCGTGCGGTGCCCGGTGCCGGTCAGGATCAGCGCGAGCGCGCTGCCGCTCGCCCAGCTTCCGCCACTCACCACCTCCTGCACCACGTCCTTCAGCTCCGACGTGCGCTGTGGCGCGCCCGCTTCACCCACGGTGTTCCATGGCACGGGCGACCACAACGCCAAAGCCGTCGTGCGCGGTCGCAGCGACACGTTGCGCGCGGCGCTGGTGAAGGCGGCCGCGTTGCCGACCTGCCCCTTGATCGTGAGTGCCGTCGCCTCCGACTGCGCCTCATCCGCCTGGAACTGCACCCACGCCGTGCTGATCGTTGCCCCGCGCGGGATCGCCAGGTTCGAAAACCGCAGCCCCACCGTCTGCAGGCTGCCATCGTTCACCAGCTCGAGATCGCCACTCGTCAACGACACGCCACCCGTCGCACTCTCTTCGGCATCGTCCGAGCCCGCCGCGACACGTCCGATGCTGACGGTCGATACTGTCTTGGTCACCGCAAACGTCGCACTCGGCCCCGCAGCCAAGGCTTGATTGCCAGCGTTATCTGAAGCCGAGTTGGCGGCAATCGAGATGCCGAGCGTCCCGTCGCCTGAGATGCTCGATATCATCACGGTCTGTGCAACCGTGCCGGAACCACTGACAGCAACCGTGCCGTTGGCCGTGCCGAACCTATCGAGCGTCACGTCTGCGTTGGCAAGCGTCACGATATCCGCGCCCGTGTAACTGATCGTGTACGAGACCGGACCCGCGCCGGTTGTGCTCACCGATGGCGCGCCGATGCTGACACTCGGCAGCGTCCTGTCGATCGCATACGGCTGTCCGCTCGCGTAGCTTGCCGTCAGACTGTTTCCCAAGTCGTTGGTGATGGTCGCCGTCGCTGCCGGCACTTCCAATCGTAGTGTCCCGTCACCGCTCCCGGTGTTCGCCGTGACGTCAATCGTGGTACCGCTTGTGGCACTTACTCCCGTAATACTTTCACTCGTGATGCTGCTCGCCACATCCACCAGGGTGAAGTCGTCCGCCGCGACGTCGTTGATATGTTCGCTGAACGTCACGCGCCACGTCACGCTGGCGGCGCTGGTTGAGGCCCCCGCAGGCGTCTGCCGCGCGATGCTGGCCACGGTCGGTCGCGTAACGTCTGTGCCGGTGGCTGTGAACGCCAGCGGACTTCCGCTGAGGCCCGTGCCGGTGACCGAGAGACTGTTGGCGCCGGGATTCGCCCCGAGCGTCCAATTCTCCAACGTGGCAATGCCCGATGAGTTGGTTGTTGATGAGCCGCCTGAAATGGAACCGCCGCCGCCGGTCACCTGAAAGGAGATGGCGAAGCTCGACAGCGGGTTCTGGAAGGCATCCTGCACTCTTACCGAAGGCGCCACGTCCACCGCCGTGGACACTGGCGCCGTCTGGCTGTTGCCCGTGTTGATGGAGAGGGGCGATGGCAATTGCTTGAACCAGCGCAACGCGCCCTGCGCATTGTTGTCATCGGTGTAGAAGCACGACCTGTCTCCCAGTGTGTTGTCGCTCTTCAACGCCGGGGTGATGGCGAACCCCTCGATATTGGAGCCGCTCGGCACCTGGAATTCGCGCAGGGTCGTAAACTTTCGATCCGCGCCGAACGGAGCGGATGTCAGGTCCGCCACTTCCAGAATGTTGCCGTCAATGTTGTGCAGGACATACAGCCGCCCGACGGAAGCATCGAAGGCGAGGTCGCAGCTCTCGTCGCGCGATGTCTTGTACCTGCCCACCGTTGTCCAGGTGCCGTCGTTGATCAGGTCCACCGCATAGACATAGCCGGCAGTCGCCCGCGAAACATCCTGTACGGCCACCAGCATGATGCCGCCCAGGCCGTTCACGCCATGAACACTTTGGAGGTAGAGATTGCCGCTGCCGTCCCTGAAGCCGCTCGCGGACAACCACACATCGGGGACGAAGGCGATGCCTTCGGTCCCGTCGTTGGGGTCAGCCATGCCGCCGACAAGGGAGGTGAGATCCCACGTGCGGGTGAGAACGCCGGTTGAGGCCACGTATTCTCGAATGACGTTTGCACGCTCGACCATCAGGTACACGCGGTCAGCGGAGGGGTCGGCCTGCGTGATGCCTTCCAGGTCGCCGCCCGGCGAAAAGGTGTGCTCAATGGCGAAGCTTCCCAGGCCGTCTTCTTTGAGCGAAGAGAAATTTCCGGAGTTGTTGGCGACCCACAGGCGTCGGGTCACCGGATTCCAGTATGCGCCACTCAGGTTGGTCGACCACCCCGTAGGACTAAGGAAGGTAAGGTCGGTTGAGGCGCTCCACGTCTCGCCAGGCCAGGGATCAGCGGCCCAGGCACTTGCAGCCATGAAGCTGGCGACGATGACGGACACTATTCGAAGGCAAGACATGCCCTAATCCCTCCTTGGATCCCCTGGATCAGGCGATGTCTCCGCGAAGCCATGCCCCGGCGTCCAGCCGCGTTACCTGTTCCGCGACAACAACTGTAGCTGCGGTCGCAGCGCGTTACCGCGACACGATTTCGAGCGTGAGGTCGCGGTCGCGGGAGGGTGGGCCGCACGGATACCGCAGGTGCCCGTCCCCAGCGCGCTCGTGCCCAGCCGGAATCCTCATCCGTAACGACCTTCAATGTAGTCGGCAGTCTTGGGGTTCCTCGGGCTGAGGAACAAATCCACAGTGCCGTCATGCTCGATGACCCGGCCCATCAGCATGAAGATGCACTCGTCGCTGGCGCGGCGGGCCTGCGCCATGTTGTGGGTGACGATGACGATCGTGTAGTCCTGCTTGAGCTCGAACATCAACTCCTCGATGGCCCGCGTGCCCTCGACATCGAGGGCGGAACACGGCTCGTCCATGAGGATCACGTCGGGTTTGAGCGGGATCAGTCGGGCGATGCACAGTTTCTGCTGCTGCTCGAGTTGCAGGCTGGTCGCTCGTGTTTGCAGACGGTCCTTGAGGTCCTTCCACAACCCCACCTGCGTGAGTGACTGCTCGACGATCGCATCGAGGGCCGCGCGCTTGAGCGCGGACGATGGCGAATGCAGGCGCAGGCCAAGGACGACGTTCTCGTAAACCGAGAGGGGCAACGGATTGGGCCGCTGGAACACCATGCCGACCGACTTCCGCAGTTCGATCAACGAGATCTCCGGCGCGTAGATGTTCTGGCCGAGGATCTTGATCTCCCCGGTGGTTCGCACGTAGCCGTAGCGCTCGTTCACTCGATTGAAGCAGCGCAGCAGCGTCGTCTTGCCGCAGCCCGACGGGCCGATCAGCGACGTGATGAGCCGGGGGCGGATCTGCACCGAGACATCGCAGAGCGCCTGGAACGACCCGTACCACAGGTTGAGATCGCGGGCGGAAATCGAGAGTTCGGGCGGCACGCTCATCCGAAGATCCCCCTCACGTACTCGAACGTGCGGTGTTCCTTGGGGGTGTCCGAGAACATGACCTGGGTGGTGTCGAGTTCGACGATCTCGCCCTTCCACAGGAACATGGTGCGGTCGGTGAGGCGGCGGGCTTGCTGTACGAGGTTCGTGACCAGCACGATCGTGATGTCGCGGCGCAGTTCGCGAAGCACGTCTTCGATGCGCATGGTGGTCACCGGGTCGATCGCGATCGAGAACTCGTCGAGGCACAGGATGTCGGGTTGGTGCGAGAGCGCGCGGGCGATGGTGAGCCGCTGCTGCTGGCCGCCCGAGAGCGCCGTCCCCAGGTTGCCGAGCCGGTCCTTGACCTCGTCCCACAACGCCGACTGGCGCAGGCAGCGCTCCACGATCTCGTCGAGCGCGCTCTTGCCCCTGAGCCCGGCTGACCGCGGCGCGAACGCGACGTTGTCATAGATCGACAGCGGCAGGCCGACGGGCAGCGGCGCCACCATCCCGATCCTGCGGCGCAGGGAATAGACGTCCTTGACGCGGCGCACGTCCTCGCCGTCCAGGCGGATGGAGCCCGAGACACGGGTGCCGGGAATGAAGTCGATGGTACGGTTGAGGCACGCCAGCAACGACGTCTTGCCCGACTGCGCCGGCCCGATGATGCCGAGGATTTCATTGCGATAGAGGTCGAAGCTGATGCCGTGGAGCACCTCGCGATCGGCGTAGGCCAGGCGAAGGTTCTCCACCTCGATCGTCTTGGCCGGGTTCTGCGCCGGCGGCGCCTCGGGAGTCACCATTTCTTGTGGTTGCGCAGCCACACGCGCAGCCCGATGGCGGTGGCGTTGACCACGAGCACCGAGCCCAGCAGCACGACCGCGGTGGCGTAGGGGATGGACTCTTTGACGTTGGGAACCTGGGTCGAAACGGTGTACAGGTGCATGGACAACGCCATGCACTGATCGTTCAGGCCGTAGGGGAACAGGTTGCCCTTCTGCACTGCCTTGAAGAACACGGCCCCGGTGAACATGATCGGTGCGGTTTCGCCGGCGGCGCGGCTGACCTGAAGGATGACGCCGGTCAGGATGCCGCTGATCGCGTTGGGCAGGACCACGCCGCGGATGGTCTGCCAGCGGCTGGCGCCCACGTTCCAGCAGGCGACGCGGAACGCCATCGGCACCGAGGCCAGCGCCTCGCGGGTGCTGGCAATGATGACCGGCAGCGTCATGATGGCCAGCGTCAGCGACGCCGAGAGGACGGAGTAGCCAAAGCGCGCGGCGTAGACGAATGCGCCCAGGCCGAACAACGCGTGCACGATACTCGGCACGCCGGCCAGATTGATCACCGCCAGATTGATTACGCGATTGAACCAGTTGTCCTTGGCATATTCGTGCAGGTAGATGGCGGCGAGCACTCCGATCGGCGCCGCGACGGCGAGCGAGATCCCGACCAGGTAGAGTGTGCCGACGAATGCCGGCCAAATGCCTCCCTCGCGCATGCCCTTGCGGGGAATGTCGACCAGAAACCCCCACGACAGGGACGGCGCGGCGCGGTACAACAGGTAGGCGATGATCGCGAACAGCGGCAGGATCATGGCCACCGACATCGCGAAGAACACCCACTTGGCGATGGTCTCGTTGCGCTCCTTGCGGGCGACATGCGCCGTTCTGGCAAACAGCGTGGTGTGGGAGGGCGTGGTCAGGGGATCACCTCTTGCGAACACCACGGATCGCCAGGTCGGCGGCGAAGTTGACGACGAACGTGATCAGGAACAGCAGCGTGCCGGTGAGAAACAACACGCGATAGTGATTCGACCCCGCCGGCGCCTCGCCGAGCTCCGCGGCGATGTTCGCGGTCAGCGTGCGCACCGAGTCGAGCAGGCTGTGCGGCACCTGGACCGCGTGCCCGGTCGCCATCAGCACCGCCATCGTCTCGCCCACCGCGCGGCCGACGCCGAGCAACACCGCGGCCAGCAGCCCATTTCGGGCGGCTGGAAACAGAACGCGATACACCGTCTGCCACTTGGTGGCGCCCATGGCGAGCGCGGCCTCACGGTAGGAATCGGGCACGGCCTTCAACGCATCCTCGCCGATCGAGACGATGATCGGCACGCTCATCAGGGCCAGGATGACGCCGCCGTTCAAGAGGTTGACGCCGACCGGAGCGCCCGTGAGCGCGATGGTGATGCGGCTCATCACGGTCAGTCCGATGAAGCCCCACACCACGCTCGGGATCGCGGCGAGAAGCTCGATCACGATCTTCAGCGTTTCTCGCATCTTCGGGCCGCAGAACTCCGACACGTAGATCGCCGCGCCCAGCCCGAACGGAACCGCCAGGGCGATGGCCACACCGGTCACGCTCAAGGTGCCGAGCGTCATGGCCAGTGTGCCGTAGCGCACGTTCGACATTGACGTCGGGTACCACTGGGTGCTGAACAGAAACTCCGAAAGATGAAACTCCCGCGAAAACAAGACCGGGGCGGCCTCGCGGAAGATGAAGAAGAAGATGGCCAGCACGAAGAAGATCGCGCTGACGCCGGCAATCCGGATCGCCGCCTCGAGCAACTGCTCGAGGCCGACTTCAAGCAGCGATCGTTGCGGACGAGCGCCCGACCCGGGGGGCCGGCCTCCCGAGCCGGCTCCCAGCGGGTGTGCCGCGGATATCAGGGCCGCAGCAGCGTCGTTGGCGCTGTCATTTGCCATTGGCGGAAGGTGGAACCGGCACGTATCCGCTTTCCTCGACGATCTTCTGACCGGCGGGAGAGAGGATCCATTCGAGGTAGCTCTTGATCGCCCCTTCGGGGTCGCCGGCGGTATAGATCAACAGCGATCGAGCCAGGGGATAGGTCTTGTCCAGCGTGTTCGCCACGCTCGCCTGAATCGCCGGCTCGCCCGCCTTCTTCGACAGGCGGAGGATCTTGACCCCCGGTGTGGCGTAGCCCATGCCGCTGTAGCCGATGGCGGTTTTCGTGCTGCCCACCAGCTCGACCACTTCCTTGGAGCCGTTCATGTCGCGCGAACCAAGCTTGAAGTCCTTCTTGCCGAGCGCGTGCTCACGGAAGAACTCGTAGGTGCCCGAGCTCGACTGGCGACTCACGCGCACGATCACGTCGTCGCTGGCACCCGGAATCTTCACCCCGAGCTGCGACCATTTTTCGACGGTGCCGCCCTCGGCGAAGATCTGGGTGAGTTGATCGAAGTTGATCTCTTCGAGCGGGTTGTCCTTGTTCACATAGATCGCGAGCGCATCGAAGCCGACGACGAACTCCTTAACATCCTTGCCGGTGGTGGCTTTGACCTGCGCCATTTCCTCGGGCTTCATGTTGCGGCTGGAGTTGGCGATGTCGATCGTGCCCTTCTCGAGCGCCGCAATGCCGACTCCCGATCCGCCGCCCGAGACTTCGACGTCGACGTTCGGAACCACGGTCTTGTACTGCTCGGCCCATGCCTGAGCGACGTTGACCATGGTGTCGGAGCCCTTGACCTGGATCGTCGTCTGCGTCGCGGAAGTCTTTTCCGACCCGGCTTCGTTCTTGCCCTTGCTGCCGCAACCTGCCAGCACGCACGCAGCGGCCAGCACCAGGCCCGCCATTCGAAACGTCGAGAACCGCTCCATTGCCATCACTTTAGCCTCCTTGCCCGCATGAGTTGCCTCCGTGCCCGCGCCAGGTGTTCGAACCTGGATTCCCGGCATGGTGATCGTCCAGCGGCGACTGGATCGAGCCGTACCCCGGGCCCGTCGCGGTCGCCGGCTATTTCGTGTCGGCCCCGACAAATCACCCCCTTCCGCTGTCCCGGACGGCCGAGACCAGGTCGCGGATGTGGCTCCTGATGAACTGATAGGTGCTCTCATAACTCGCGTGAATCTCGGCTTCGGTTCCGGTCGTGAGGCTGGGGTCATCCGTCGGCCACTCCAGCAACACGGCCTTGCGCGGGCGGCGTGGAAACGCGCGCTTGGCTTCGGGAGCCAGAAGTACAATGACGTCCTGGTGCTCGACGTTGTCGATGCTCGAGAGAGCTCTCGGCACCGCGCGCGTCACGTCGAAGCCCTTCGAGGCCATGAAGCCCGCCGTGGCCGGCTCGATCGGCTGCGGGTTCAGCCCGGCGCTGGAAAACTCGAATCCGGGCTCGTTCAGGGACTTGCCGACGAACTCCGCCATCATGCTGCGACAGGCGCTGCGCTCGTCGACGAACAGAATCTTCAGAACACCCGAGCCCGGATGCCGCGCCACTTCGCCGGTGCACAAATAGAGCGCCTCCATCCCGATGTTGCGCGCCTGGTCCGAGACCCTTTCCAGGCGCCGGATGATCATGATCATCGGATACAGGGCCTCGAACGGCATGCGCCCATCCCGAAATTCCCGCGTGATGTCCGACGTCAGCTTGTCACGCATGAGATCCACCGCTTCGTCGGTCGCGATCGTCCTGCCGGCCAGGTCGGGATCCTGATCGATGAACGCCCGGATGGCGTCGTGCAGCATCGGCTCGGCGAGGTCGGCGATCTGCCGCAGCCTGTCGAGCGGCAGCGTCGCGTCGATCTGGCTCAGCCTCAGGGCCTCGCGGGCGATCGCCTCCGCGTAGTCGCCGACCCGCTCGAGTTCGAGGTTGATGCGGATGCTGGAGTAGGCGAAGCGCAGTAGTCCACCCGCGGGCTGGTGGCGGGCGAGGAAGCGGAGACAGAGATTGTCGAGCTGCTTCTCAATCTCGTCGATGTAACTGTCGCGGAGGATGACGGCGTACGCGATCTGCCGGTCCTTCAGCATGACGGCTTGAATGCTGCCACGGACCGCCGCCTCGGCCAGCGCTCCCATCTCCATGATCTTGTTTCGGATCTTGTCGAGATCTTCTTGGACTGCCGTATCGAGGTGACTCGCCATCGTCCAGGGATCCCCGGGTGTTGACCGTGACGAAACCGCGCGATGTCGCGAGATTTCGTCTTGATGCAGCCGGCACGGCCGCGCGAATTGTGATCGGAGTGGACTACCTCACCCGCAGGGGAAACATGACCGGGCGGGGAATGATCGTCAAGCGTAGGTCGGGGCGCCGGTGGCGGGCGCCGCCGCACAAGGTGGGGTGACGACCTCAGTCGTCACGCAGTGCGGCGGGCCATAGGGAATCTTACCTGAGGAACGCGACGCGAGGCGTGATTTTCGCTCCGCTGAGTAGCTTGCTTCTTGTAGAGGAACCCGCGCCGCGCTCCACAGCTGCGCATAATCCTCGCCTCGGCAAACAAAATCAAGCACTACCTTGTTGCCCGGACGGGCAGGGCGCCCATCGCCAGAGCGGGGGATCGCGGACTTCGTCCCAGCCCTGAGATCTTCCACGCAAGTGTGAAACCTAGAGACCCGGCAGACACACGGGAGTAGGGTAGTTGGAGCAGTCGATGGTCTCGACGCGATCCACCGACCCTGCCACTCGTGGGACACCGTGCAACGGGCAAGAATCGTTAGAGCAGATAGCGTTACCTCTTTGGTCATTCACCCGGCGGAGGTGTCGTCTGCGATTTCCCGTGGGAGGTCCGATGGCCGCGATCCTTTCCTTGCGATTCCATGTCGCGCTCGCGCTCGCGATCACACTCGTGAGCGCGTCCGGCGATGAGGCGGAAGCGGCCACCTCTTCCGTCCGGGCCCGAATCGCAACTCCGGTGGTGAACGCGGAGATCCGCGCGCAGGCGGACACGCTCAACAAGATGCTCGAGCTCGGCCAGCTCGCCGAGGCGGAGCGTGGCGCACGGTCCCTGCTCGCCGAGGCGGAGCGCAAGCACGGACCCCGATCTCTCGAAGCGGCCGTGGCGCTCGATGTTCTGGTGGCGGCCCTGCTCAACATGGGCCGCAGCGCGGAGCCGGACACAAAGGCGATGGCCGACCGCGCGATCGCGATCAAGGAGCGTCTGCTGGGTCCGCGCCATCCCGACCTCGCCTTCAGCTTGATCCACCTCGCGAACCTGCATACGAATCTGGGCGACTACGCCACCGCGACGCCGCTTGAGCAGCGCGCTCTGGCGATCCAGGAGAAGGTGCTCGGACCCGACCATCCCACGGTCGGCAAGACGCTTCACAACATGTCGATCACCCTCTATTACACCGGGGATTACGAGGGGGCTCGCAAACTGTCGGAACGCGCTCTGGCGATCTTCGAGAAGGCGAAGGGCCCGGAAGACCCCTCCGTCGGGCAAGCGATCAATGTCCTCGCGGCCCTCCATTCGGCCGTGGGGGAATTCGACCTCGAGATCCCTCTCCAGGAGCGCGCCCTCGCCATCCAGGAAAAGGCTCGTGGGCCCGAGCACCCTGACGTCGCGGTGGTTCTGATCAACCTGGCGCAGGCGCATATGTCGAACGGCGACGATGCCCGCGCCCGCCCTCTCGCGGAGCGCGCCATCTCGATCCAGGAGAAAGCCCTCGGCCCCGAGCACCCGGTCCTGGCGAAGAGCCTCAAGGCCCTCGGCATGATCCAGCGCAACCAGGGCGATTTCACGGGCGCCCGTGCTTCGCTCGAGCGTGCCCTGGCGATCCAGGAGAAGGCCCTGGGTCCCGAGCATCCCGACGTCGCGTTCTGCGTGAGTAGCCTCTCAGACCTGATGATCGACACCGGCGACTTCACGCGCGCGAAAGCGGGGTACGAGCGGGCGCTCACGATCCTCGAGAAGGCGCTTGGCCCTGACCACCCGGAGGTGGCGAACAACCTGTCCGGCCTCGCGATCGCGCTCTGCAGCCAGGAGCGATACACCGAGGCGCGCCCGCTGCTCGAGCGCGCTCAGGTCATCTGGGAGGCAGCGTTCGGGCCGGAGAGCCCGCAGGTCGGCTTCAACCTCATCACCCTCGCCGAACTCAACAGCGTCACTGGAAATTTCGCGGCCGCGCGCCCGCAATTCGAGCGCGCCCTCGCGATCCAGGAGAAGGAGCTTGGCCCCGAGCACCCCGAGGTCGCGAGGTCCCTGGACGTCTTCGCCCGAGCGACGCTGATCGCGGGTTTCTCCGCCGATGCGCTGGCGCTCGCCGAGCGCGCGGTGGCGATCAAGACCAAGGTCCTTGGAGCGCAGCATCCCGAGCTCGCACTCAGTCTGCATCTGGTCGCATGGGCAGATGCGAGCCTTGGAAAGACCGCCGCGGCGTTCGATCGCGCGTTGGAGGCCGAGCGGATCTCCCGCGAGCACCTGAGGTTGACCGGTCACTCGCTTTCCGAGCGAGAGGCACTGCGGTACGAGCACGTGCTCAGACCGGGGCTCGACCTGGCGCTGACTCTCGCCGGGCGCGGATTGGACGGTGCTTCGCGCCGCCGTGCCCTGGACGTACTGATCCGCTCGCGGGCGGTGGTGTTGGACGAGATGGGCGCCCGACACCGAGTGATCAGCACGGCCTCCGATCCCCGGATCGACTCGCTCGCGGCCGCGCTGGCCGCGGCTCGGACGGATCTCGCGGCGATCATCGTACGGGGACGTGGTGGTCAGGCCCCTGATGAGTTCCGCTCGCTCGTCGAGTCGGGACGGAGCGCAACCGACAAAGCCGAGCGCGCGCTGGCCGCCGTGAGCGCGGGGTTCGCACGGAATTTGGAGCGCGGCAAACGGGGGCATTTGGAGGTGGCGGCGAGCCTGCCGCCGGGGACCGCGTTGGTCGCGTTCGCCCAATATCGCGCGGCGGACCTGTCGGCGCCGGGGTCATCGAGCGGGACCGTGAAGGAGACCCCGTCGTATCTCGCGTTCGTCCAGACCGCCGGCGCTCAGGACCCCGAGGTCGTGGCGCTGGGTGTGGCCGACGAGATCGACAGTCTGGTCGCACGATGGATGTGGCGGGCCTCGGGCCATGCCATGCTGGGTGGCTTCGATGCGGACCGCGCCGAGGCGCTCTACCGCAAAGCGGGAGAAGCCCTGCGCCAACGCGTATGGGACCCGCTGGGGCACGCTCTCGTTGGCGTGGACCGCGTCTTTGTCGTTCCCGATGGAGCGCTGAACCTGGTCAGCATCGCGGCGCTGCCGGCGCCGGAGGGTGGCTACCTGATCGAGCATGGGCCGCTTGTCCACTACGTCTCGGCGGAGCGGGATCTGGTCGCCGGTGTCGAAGCGAAACGCGGCGAAGGACTGCTCGCCCTGGGCGCCGTGGATTACGATGCCACCTCCATGTTCGCGTCGCTGCGTGGCTCGGGCGCGGTGGCCGCGGTCCCAGCCGAGGCGGCCTCGTCGCCGACGAACGCGGCCGTGGCGACCAGCTATCGCGGGCCGCACGCGGCCTGCGCCGATTTCACTTCGCTGCGATTCGGGAGCCTGCCCGCCACCGATGTGGAGGCGGGGGAGATCGTGCGCCTGTGGGAGAAGGCCGCCCGCGGCCGATCGTCGGGGCGCACGGGGGCGCTGCACCTGCGGGATGCTGCCGCGAGCGAGACCCAGGTGAAGCACTCGGCGCCGGGGCGTCGCGTGCTCCACTTCGCGACGCACGGATTCTTCCTCGATAGCAATTGCGGATCGGCCCCCGGGACGGCCCGCGGCATCGGAAGCCTGAGCGAGACGCCGTTTGAAGCGGCGCGATCCGTGACGGAGGAGAATCCGCTCCTGCTTTCGGGCCTGGTCCTCGCGGGAGCCAACCATCGCGCCTTGGCCGGCGCCGACGAGGACGACGGCATCCTGACCGCCGAAGAGATCGCCTCACTGGATCTCTCGGGCGTTGAGTGGGCTGTCCTCTCGGCGTGCGAGACGGGCGTGGGTGATGTTCGCGCGGGCGAGGGTGTCTTCGGCCTGCGGCGCGCCTTCCAGGTGGCCGGGGTTGGCACTGTGATCATGAGCCTTTGGTCCGTGGACGACACGGCGACCCGGGTGTGGATGAAAGCCCTCCACGAAGGGCGACTCCGCAAGGGGCTCGATACCGCAGAGGCCGTGCGCCAGGCGAGCCTCTCGGTCCTGGCCAGACGACGAGCGGAGAAGCAGAGCACACACCCATTCTTCTGGGCGGCATTCATCGCGGCGGGGGACTGGCGCTGACAGCAGCAGTGGCGGGCCGCGGCGAGTCGGACGGGGTGCCGGGAGTGATCAGTCTGTCGCAGAGCTTCGGGTCGCTCGCGGAGATAGACGCGACGGTTCCAGCCAATGGGGATCCAGCCCGCCCGCCTCTACGCGTCGCTGGTGTCGGGCGTTCGGTCGCGAATAGGGTTGTGCCCGTTCGCCGGATTGGGCCTCTTCGGCATGAATTTCCGCAGGGAATCAGCAGGAGGGAGTATGCTTTCTGTCGCTGGAAGTGTAGTTGCCGCCGATTTTCAGCATTCTACTCCGGGAGGTTCCCGTGTCTTCTAGACCGGACCGCATTGCCCGCTTCCTGCTCGTCTCCCTCGCGCTTGCCATCCTCCTGGGGGCGCCGCGTGCCCATGCGCAAATCGCCGATCCCCAATTCTGGGTAACGAACGGGACGGTCAACGCGACGGCGCTGGTGGGAAACACGCTGTATGTAGGCGGGCAGTTCACGTCGTATATGGGCCCAAGCACGGGCGGGTTCGTCGCCGTGGATTCCGCGAGCGGCGCGGTCAGCACGACCTGGCCACGCGTCAACGGTGGAATCCGTGTCATGGCGCCGGATGGCGCGGGTGGGTTCTATATCGGTGGCATCTTCACCCAGGTCGCGGGACTTCCCCGGTCGAACCTGGCCCACATCCGCGGAGATGGTTCGGTGGCCGCGTGGAATCCGGGACCGATCGGTAACCCAGGACTGATCTCCGCACTCGCGGTCAAAGGCGGAACCGTGTACGTCGGCGGGTGGTTTTCAAGCATCGGTGGAACTGCTCGCAACAACCTCGCTGCCCTGGACGGGAGCACCGGCGCCGTGACCAGTTGGGACCCCGACTGCAATTCGAACGTGAACACGTTGGCGCTCGGCGAATCGACGATCTTCGTCGGCGGTGAGTTCTCGACGGTTGGCGGCCAGACCCGCGCGGCACTCGCGGAGGTGAGCACGGCGACGGGCGCACCGACCGGTTGGAACCCGGGATGCGACGGATACGTCTACTCGCTTCTGTGGAACAATGGGAAGCTCTACGTTGGCGGGTATTACTTCAACATTGGTGGCCAGGCCCGCTCCTACCTCGCTGCGATCAACGCTACGACGGGCGCGCTGACCGGCTGGAACCCGAACGTCGTCGGCGGCGGGGTCGTCGCTCTGGCGCTGGATGGCGGAACATTGTACGTGGGCGGCGGCTTCTACACTGCCGGCGGCGAGCTCCGTAACCAGCTCGCGGCCGTGAGCACCACGACCGGTCTGGGCAGCGCCTGGAATCCGAACCCGATCGGATACCCCAGTGCCGTGGGGACCATTGCGATCAGCGGCGGGACCGTCTACATCGGCGGGTCCCTCTACAGCGTCGGCGGCGAGCCCCGCAGCTACGTCGCCGCCGTGGACAAGGCGACGGGCGTGCCGACGAGCTGGCACCCGCTCTTCAGCCGAGAAGTGATTACGCTCGCTGTACATGGCGGCACCGTGTTCGTTGGCGGTCCCTTCACCAGCGCGGGGGGCCAGGTGGCGAGCAACCTCATGGCCCTAAACGCGACGACCGGCGTGCCGACGGGCTGGAATCCGAATCCCAGCGCCGCTGTGTACGCGCTGGCGGTGGGTGGCGGACTGGTTTACGCGAGTGGTGATTTCACAACGATTGGCGGTCAGTCGCGCAATAATTTTGCCGCCCTGGATGCCACCACGGGGAACGCGACGGCCTGGGACCCAAACGCCGACGGCCCCGCGATCTCCCTCTCATTGAGTGAAGGGAAGCTGTATGCAGCCGGTTACTTCCATAATCTGGGCGGTCAGCCCCGATTTCTTGTCGGCGCTGTGAACGCAACGACCGGCGCCGTGACTGCCTGGAATCCCAATTCGAATCATTACGTGTATGCCGTCGCTGCGGATGGTGCAACGGTCTACGTGGGCGGTGAGTTCTCGGCGATTGGCGGTCAGTCCCGCTCGTACATTGCGGCCCTGGACACGGCTTCGGGCGCCGCCACCAGTTGGAATGCGAGCGCCAACAGCACAGTCAAAACTCTGGCTGTCCATGACGGCACGGTGTACGCAGGGGGGTGGTTCGGGAGCATCGGCGGTCAGACGCGCAACTACGTCGCTGCGTTGGACGCGACGGGTGCCGCGACGAGCTGGAACCCGAACGCCAACTACAATATCGCCTCGTTCGCGTTCGATGGCGGGGCGGTGTACGTCGTCGGCCGGTTCTTCACCATCGGCGGCGAGATGCGGAACGGCATCGCCGCGTTGGATCCGATTACTGGCAACGCGACCAGCTGGAATTTCGGCCTGGGTACCGGTGGGTTCGCACTCGCTGCGGGCGGCGGCAAGGTATACGCGGGGGGCGACTTCGGCATCTTCAAGCTGATCCCGGCGGACGCGACCTCGCCCGCGGTCCAGGTGCTGTCTCCGAACGGCGGCGAGTCCGCCGCCATCGGATCTCATGCGGTGCTGACGTGGTCCGCGAGCGACGACGTTGCCGTCCAGTCCGTGGATCTCGCAATTTCTAGGGCGGGAGCCTCGGGCCCGTGGACCTCCATCGCGCAGGGTCTCGCGAACTCCGGCTCCTACACGTGGTCGGTCACCGGGCCACCGGTCGCCGGCGTCGCCTACCTGCGCGTGGATGCTCGTGACTACGCCGGCAATACCACCATGGACGTGAGCGACGCGGCGTTCGACATCATCGAACCGCCGACCTCGGTGCCCACGACCTCCGGAGCCGCAGCGGAGTTCGCGCTCGCCGCCCCGGCGCCAAATCCTGCGCGCAGCGCGGTTCACTTCGCGTTGACCATCCCGCGGCGCGCTCGCGTGCGGATCAGCGTCTTCGACTTGCAGGGGCGCGAACTGAGCGTGCTATCCGACGGCGAACGCGAACCGGGACGCCAGGTGGCCGTACTCGATGCCCGCACCCTGAGATCGGGGCTCTATTTTGTCCGCATGCAGGCGCCGGGAGCGGACGAACGGCGCAAGTTCATGATCTTGCGGTAGGACATCGGCTGCCCCGGACAAAGCCGGGGCGGCCGGTTACAGCGGGGACTCTGGCACTCTCGCTCGAGAACGTCACGTGCTCCCGTTCCTGCGCTGGGTCGGTGCCCGAAGCCGACGCGAGCGATAGCCATGTGCACGTCGATGCAAATGTATTCCATGGCCGACCCAGTAGGTCTCGAGCGAGTCGCCCGGACCGCGCAACCGCCACGCCGGCGATCTACTGCGCGAGGTGGGTTCGCTGGGCGCGGGTCGGCACGGGGTGGACATGGACGGGGAACGCCGGCTCCCGGCCGGCGTCTACTTCGTGCGCCTCACGCAGGGGGCGGCGAGGGCGGCGGCGCGAGTTACGCTGCTCGAATGATCGTGGAACGGCCTTGAACCAGGGCGAGGGCCACGCGGGCCCGGGGACGCTCGACGTCATCGAGCCAGCACGGCGCGCGTCGTCAGGCTGCGGCCGTCCTGGGTCAGGCGGATCAGGTAGACGCCGGCAGGCAGGTGCTGGTCCACGCCGAGGGACACCGTCTGCCAGCCCGGTCCCATGCCGTCGACGCGGCGCGTCTCCAGCCGCCGGCCGCCGACGTCGAACAGCGTCAGGGCCGCCGGCTTCGCGTCCGGAAGGCCCAAGCGAACGCGAAGCTCGTGCCGTGCCGGGTTGGGCGCGACGCCCTGCAGCGCAAACGCGACCGGCGCTCCCTCGCCCACGCCGACCAGCGCGTTGCTGAAGTAGACGTTGTCCACGAAGGCGGTGCGCGTGTCGCCCGAGAGGATCAGCTGGGCAATGTGCGCGCGAGCGGCGAGGCCGGTGAAGTTCGCGATCGGGATCTCGAGCGGAACCCACGCGCCGGTGGCGAGCGGCGGCGTCGAGGTCGCGTTGAATGTCAGCTCGGACTGGCTGTCATCTCCGCCCCCGAACACTGCGTTGGCGCCGAAGTCCACGAGCTTCACCCTGAATGTGGTGCCGCTGGGGATCCAGACATCCATGTGGAAGGTCACCATCGTGGTCGCGTCGATGGGGTACGAGGTGCATTCGATGCCCGCGTACGAGAGGTTCGTGTACGCCTTGGTCGGGTTGCCGGCGACCAGGATGTCCGCGACGTCCGCAATGTCCCAGCTGGCCGACCACGTGTTCACGGACACGTTCGCGTAGGCGTCGCTGAACAGCGAGATCACACTGGCTGCGGGAAGCGTAGGCGTGGGAGCAGCGGTGGGCGGTGGCGCGGTGG
>Ga0315273_10004264_pt1 | contig 17479 bp, 12 predicted proteins | sample YL17G02_0_MG_FD_205753 | JGI IMG/M metagenome (GOLD analysis project Ga0315273, IMG submission 205753) | Sediment microbial communities from Yellowstone Lake, YNP, Wyoming, USA - YL17G02_0 | ecosystem: Environmental > Aquatic > Freshwater > Lake > Sediment | place: USA: Wyoming | collected...
AACCTGCCACCGGGGGAATATCAGATTGTGTTGAACGCGACGGATCTGCCCAGCGGCTTGTATCTGTATCGCCTGAGGGCCGGGACATTCACCCAGAGCCGCAAGCTCGTGCTCCTGAAGTAGGGAATATCTCAGGAGAAGCGCACCGATACACGATGATTGAAAACGATCGATGACCACCATAGGAGGATGACAATGCACGCCTTCAGACGGATTACTGTAATCACGCTCCTGATTGGGGCTCTCATGTGTTTGCCTGGTGTGGTAGACGCTCAGATCCCGAACACGATCAGCTACCAGGGCATCCTGACCAATGCCGCGGTTCCGCCCGTTATCGTTCCCGATGGCAACTACAATCTGATCTTCAATCTCTACGCCGTTTCGGCCGGTGGATCGGCGTTCTGGACGGAGACCCGTAGCAATGTGCCTGTGGTCGAGGGACGCTTCTATGCAGAGTTAGGGTCGGTGACCCCATTGACTGGAGTGTCGTTTGGCGCGCCGTATTTCCTGGGGATCACGGTTAACAGCGGTGCCGAACTGCCGCGCATCGCATTAACCGCGTCGGCTTACAGTCTGAATGCGCGCCGGGTGGCGACGGTGGACAGTGCGACGGGCGGAACGATCACCGGGAATATCAATCTGCAAGCGTCCCCCGCAACGGTAGGGAGCATTCTGAAGGGCGGCGTTCTCTTCATTCACGGTCTCGACAATGACAATACATTCATCGGCCTCGATGCGGGTAACCTGACGATGAGTGGCGACTACAACAGCGGCAATGGGGCACATACACTCCAAAACAACACGAACGGCAACTACAACACAGCCAGCGGGTACGCCGCACTCCGAGAAAACAGTGGCGACTACAATACCGCCTGCGGGGGCTTTGCACTCCTGGGCAACACCACCGGCAACTACAACACAGCCAGCGGGTACGCCGCACTCCAACACAACAGGGGCGACTACAATACCGCCTGCGGGGGCTTTGCACTCCTGAGCAACATCACCGGCGAACGCAATACGGCGGTAGGACATGGCGCGGATGTTGTCTCGACCGCACTGACCAACGCCACAGCGATCGGCTACTACGCGAAAGTGAATGCCAGCAACAAGATCCGCTTGGGCAACAGCGCCGTCACGGTCATCGAAGGTCAGGTGGCCTTCACGCACGCCTCCGACCGGAACCAGAAGGAGAATTTCCGACCGGTGGACGGGGAGGAGACGCTGCGAAGGATCCGCGGGCTGAGTCTCACAAGCTGGAACTACATCGGCCATGACCCGAAGCATTTCCGCCACTATGGTCCGACTGCCCAGGAGTTCTTTGCCGCCTTTGGCCACGACGGGGTAGGGATAAGCGGCGACTCAACCACGATCAACTCCGGCGACATGGCGGGCATCATGATGATCGCCATCCAGACGCTTGTGAAAGAAAACGAGGTTACAAGGGCCGAAAACGCCGAACTGAAGGCCCAGCTCGTGGAACTGAAGAACGCGGTTGTCGAACTTCGTGACAGAGACGGGGCGGCCAGCGCGGCTAAGTGATCGGGTGGCTGAGCCTGACGTGGTTGTATTGGTTCAACCCGAATCGGACGCAGGAGGTCGTCTGGCGGAGATCAACTCCCCGCCCTCGGTGTCCAAGGAGAGACGGGGGCGGGGAAGGGGTTGCCGTCAGTCGCTGCATGTATTAGCTTGGAGTGCTGGAGTGTCCGATTTGTTTGACGACGTACAGGGTGTCAACAAAAACGGGGACAGACCAAATGACTGCATTTGCATTATTTAGGGATCGTCAAACAGTATACTCATCGAAAGCAGGAGGTTCTTTGTGAAGCGCTTAAGCATAACGATTGTCATTCTCTTTATGGTCTCTGCGATGGCCTGCAAGACATCATCGGAAATCCCTGCGCGCAATGGTCCAGGCTCTAATTCAGGCACGACACAGTCTGCCCCCGCATCTTCTCAATCATCAACAGCTTCGCCCGCCCCTGTGGCTAATCCTTTTGAGGCCGCACCTCTTTCGGCCCCCCAGTCTGTTACAGCTCCGGGCATGAATCCACCGCACGGACAGCCGAATCATCGGTGTGATATCGCCGTGGGGGCGCCGCTCGATTCGCCTCCAGGGACGCGGCCGACACCACCTATTTCCTCGCAGCTAAATGTCCCTGCCCGGACTACCCCACCCCCGACGGCTCCGGGCATGAATCCACCGCACGGACAGCCGAATCATCGGTGTGATATTGCCGTGGGGGCGCCGCTCGATTCGCCTCCGCCAAAACCGAAGTAATTGACTGCTGTCATTAACAGGACACTTCCGAAGAGGCAGGCCGGCTTGAGAAACGTGCCGCGGCAATCCGGGCCAACAAGAGATGACACTTCAACGGATGCCGACGACCGGATTGGCTTGGTGCACCGCGTGTCTTAGCTTGGAGTCCGAACGTGTCCGAAGTGGGGGACGACGTCGGCAAGCCTGGTCCCGCCCTCGGTATCCAAGCAGAGACGGGGGCGGAGCAATTGCCATTCCTCACCGCGTGTCTTAGCTTGGAGTCCGAACGCGTCCGAATTGAGTGACGACGTACACGAGGCTCAGCCCGTGAGCAACACAGTCGCGCGGTTCGCCGCAGAACCATCGAAATCGAGGTGTCGATGAATAGCAGGCCCCGACCCCCAACGCATGAAGAACTGAAGAAGCTGCGCAGACCAATAAGAAACGTCAACGTCGCACATCGCGAGAATCTCAGTCGTCTGGAGCGATTTGCCGTTTCCACCACCGATCATGTTGGCACGATGGGGTTCTTCCTGATCATCCTTGCGTGGACGGTCGCTTGGCTCAGCTGGAACACCCTCGCACCAGGGGAGTTACGATTTGATCCTTACCCCGCGTTCGTCTTATGGCTGTTTGTGTCCAATATGCTGCAGATCCTGCTGATGCCTCTCATCATGATCGGGCAGAATCTCCAGGGACGGCACGCGGAAGCGAGAGCGGAATCCGATTTTGATGTTAACGTGAAAGCAGAAAGGGAGATTGAGGCAATTCTCTTGCATCTGGAGCATCAAAATGAGCTGATACTGAAAATACTCTCTCATCTGGAGAAAGAGTAGCGGCTCGGTAAGAGTCGGGCGCGGGATGGCTTCCAGCTGAGACCAATTCCGTCCGCTCTCGGTGGCCAAGTAGAGACGGGAGCGGTGCGTCGTGCGACGAAAAGACCGTGGCCATTCTGAACGGTGCGGACCAAACGAAACAGGAAACAATGATAGCGAAGGAGCAGCCCCATGAATAAACCTCTGTCCCCGGAAGTGCTACGAAAGATGAACGCCTACTGGCGGGCGGCTAACTACTTGTCCATTGGCCAGATTTACCTGTACGACAATCCGCTGTTGAAGAAGCCGTTGAAACTGGAGCACGTGAAGCCGCGACTGCTCGGTCATTGGGGCACCACGCCTGGGCTGAACCTCATCTATGTCCATCTCAACCGGATCATCAAAGAGCACGACCTGAGCATAATCTACGTCACCGGCCCAGGTCACGGGGGACCGGGATTGGTGGCCAACACATACCTTGAGGGGACCTACAGCGAGCTGTACCCGAATATTTCCCAGGACGAGGAAGGGATGAAGCGTCTATTCACCCAGTTCTCCTTCCCAGGCGGCATCCCCAGCCACGTTGCCCCGGAAACGCCAGGGTCGATCCATGAGGGCGGCGAACTCGGCTACTGCGTGGCGCACGCCTACGGCGCCGCATTCGACAACCCCGATCTGCTGGTTGCCTGCGTAGTGGGTGATGGCGAGGCGGAGAGCGGGCCGTTGGCAGCCAGTTGGCATTCGAACAAATTCCTGAATCCTGTCCACGATGGAGCCGTCCTGCCGATCCTGCACCTCAATGGCTACAAGATCGCCAATACGACGGTGCTGGCGCGTATCAGTCACCAGGAATTGGAGCAACTGTTCTGCGGCTACGGGTACCATCCCTACTTTGTCGAGGGAAACGATCCGAATGCTGTCCACCAGCTCATGGCCGCAACACTCGACACGATCGTCGCTGAGATCAAGGAGATCCAGACCAAAGCGCGCGCCAAGGGGTTCAAGAAGCGGCCACTGTGGCCAATGATCATATTCCGCACGCCGAAGGGGTGGACCGGGCCAAAAGAGGTGGACGGATTGCCAACCGAAGATTCATTCCGGTCCCACCAGGTGCCCCTCTCGGAATTGGCCACCAAGCCATCGCATCTGAAACTCCTTGAGCAGTGGATGAAGAGCTACAAGCCCGCAGAACTTTTTGACAAGAGCGGCAGACTCATTCCGGAACTGGCCGAACTGGCCCCACAGGGCACGCGGCGGATGGGTGCCAACCCGCACACGAATGGAGGGGTCCTCCTCTGCGATTTGCGGATGCCGGATTTCCGCAAGTACGCCGTAGATGTCTCTCACCCGGGGACGGTTGAGGCGGAAGCCACACGGGTCATGGGCGCTTTCGTTCGTGACGTGATGAAACTGAATTGGGAACGGCGCAATTTCCGCGTCGTTGGTCCCGACGAAACAGCATCGAATCGTCTGACGCCCCTGTTCGAAATCACGGAGCGCGTCTCGACCGCTGAGATCCTTAAGACCGACGATCATGTCTCGCCCGACGGTCGCGTGATGGAGGTCCTGAGTGAACACCTATGCCAGGGGTGGCTGGAGGGGTATTTGCTCACGGGCAGGCACGGTCTGTTTTCCTGTTATGAAGCCTTCATCCACATCGTCGATTCGATGTTTAACCAGCACGCCAAGTGGCTCAAGGTGACCCGCGACATCCCGTGGCGACGTCCGATCGCCTCGCTGAATTATCTCCTGACCTCCCATGTCTGGCGGCAGGACAACAACGGATTCAGCCATCAGGATCCGGGCTTCATCGACCATGTGCTGAACAAGAAGGCCGACATCATCCGCGTCTATCTCCCGCCCGACGCCAATACGCTGCTGTCGGTCACCGATCATTGCCTGCGCAGCCGCAACTATATCAACGTCATCGTCGCGGGCAAGCAACCCGCACTCCAGTGGCTGGACATGGATTCGGCCGTCAAACACTGTACGGCCGGGCTGGGGATCTGGGAATGGGCCAGTAATGACCAGGGTGGCGACCCCGACGTGGTGATGGCCTGTGCGGGTGATGTGCCGACTTTAGAAACGCTGGCAGCGGTTGAGATGCTGCGGCAGCAGTTCCCGGAATTGAAGATTCGTGTCGTGAATGTCGTGGACTTGATGACGCTTCAGCCGCAGAGTGAGCATCCCCATGGCCTGGGCGACAAGGATTTCGACGCCTTATTCACCAAGGACAAACCGGTCATCTTCGCCTATCACGGCTATCCCTGGCTGATTCATCGCCTGACGTATCGCCGGCACAATCATCAGCATCTGCACGTTCGCGGGTACAAGGAAGAGGGAACAACGACCACCCCCTTTGATATGGTCGTGCTGAATGACCTCGACCGCTTCCACCTGGCTAACGACGTCATCGATCGCGTGCCGAGTCTGGGGTCGAAAGCAGCATACGCCAAACAGTTCCTCCGCGACAGGTTGCTTGATCACAAGCACTACATCCACGCACACGGTGAAGACATGCCGGAGATTCGCGATTGGAAATGGAAAGGCTCAGGGAAGTGAGCGAGACGCTCCCCAAGATCTACCTTGCCCGCCACGGTGAAACGGAGTGGAGCATTACCGGTCAGCACACCGGCCTGACCGACCTGCCCCTGACGGCGCAGGGGGAACGCAACGCGCGGGCGCTGGGCGCGCGGCTCAAAGACCTGTGCGTCGCGACGGTGCTGACCAGCCCGCTCCAGCGCGCCCGGCGCACGTGTGAATTGGCCGGTCTCGGCATGAACGCCCAGGTCGACCCTGACCTGGGCGAGTGGAATTATGGCGACTACGAAGGCCGCCGCACCGCCGACATTCGCATGGAGCATCCCGGCTGGAGTCTCTTCCGCGACGGCTGTCCGCATGGCGAATCCGTGCGAGACGTTGCCGCCCGGGCCGACCGCGTCATCGCCCGTCTGCGTGCCACAAAAGGTGACGTGCTGGTTTTCGGTCACGGCCATTGCCTGAGCGTTATAGGCGCGCGCTGGGTCGGCTTGCCCGTCGTGAAAGCCTGCGTCTTGTTGCTAACCACCGGCTCGCTGAGCATCGTCGGTTACGACCACACTGCGGAGGAACCGGTCGTCCGTCTCTGGAACGATGATCGGCACGTCGCATTGAAGGCCTGATGGAAGCAACTCTCAGCACGGCGATTTGCCCCGCCCTCGGGGGCAGAGGAGAGGCGGGGGCGGAATTGCCCTCCGGCATTTCGTGTCTTAGCTTGGAGTCCGAACGTGGACGAAGTGGGGGACGACATACAATCCGGGTCATCGCCTGAATCGCTACGTTTGCGCATGGAGAGATGTGCGCTGTGCCTCGATGAACCGATCCGCCGTGCGGCGGAGAGTTGAGATATGCTCTGGCGTCGTCCCGCAGCATCCACCAACAACCTGAACGCCGAGTTCCAGGAGCCTGTGAAACCCGCTGTCCATGATCGCAGGTGTATCATCGTAAACCGGCCGGCCTTCCACGAGCCTGGGAGGACCGGCATTGGGACGGATCAGCAGCGGAAGCTGCGTATTGTTTCGAAACTCCGAGGCGATCCTGACCATGTCGGCGATGCCATTACCGCAGTTGGAACCGATAACGTCCGCGCCCGCGCGGGCGAGACCCAGTGCGGCCTGCTTGATGCTCACGCCCATGATCGTGAAGAATCCCTGCGGTGTCGGATCGAAGGTCATCGATGCAAGAACCGGGATCGCGGGAGACACTCGTCGCGCCGCCTCGATCGCAAGAGCTGCTTCCGTCAGATCAGTCATGGTTTCAATGCAGATAATCTCCGCACCCGCCCCTACCAGCGCAGCCATCTGACGCTCGAAACTCTCGAGCACTGTTTGCGGGCTGGTGTCTCCATACGGTTGAAGCAACCGGCCCGACGGCCCGCATGAGCCGCAAACATACGCTCGATCACCGACCGCCGTGCGCGCCGCGCGAACGGCATTGGCGTTGATCTCTTCGACCTGTTCCGCCAATCCATACAACGCCAGTCTCAGGGGCGAGCCGCCAAATGTGTTGGTCAGAACAATCTCTGCTCCCGCGTCGAGGTATGACCGCGTCAGTTTCTCCAAACGCTCGGGTTCCTCAAGATTGAGTTTCTCCAGGCAAGTCCCGGGAAGCAGCCCTTCGGCCAGCAGCATGGTTCCGATGGCACCATCGCCGACCAGTATCTCGCCGGATTTCAGACGGTCACGGATGCTGAGTGTCATGTCAAACACCCACCAAGCGCTTTGCACAATCGACTGCACTGATGCAGTCGAAACAGTACGCGTCGGCACCGATCTGGCGGGCATAGTCCGATGATACCGGTGCACCGCCAATCACGATCTTGGTCTGAGGCCGCAATCCCCGCTGCTGCGCCAGATCGATGACCTTGCTCATGTTTTGCATTGTCGTTGTCAACAACGCGGACATCCCGATGATAGCAGCACCAATTCGTTGCGCTTCCCCAACGAATCTCTCAGGAGAAACGTCGTGGCCCAGATCGATGACCTCGAATCCGGCGCCTTTCAGCATAATCCCGACCAGATTCTTGCCGATATCGTGCAGATCGCCTTGCACGGTGCCGATCACGACCTTGCCAAGAGTGGGGATGTCGTCCCGTAGCAGGATCGGGCGAAGGACATCCATGCCCGCGTACATCGCTTTCGCGGCCAGCAAGACGTCAGGAAGGAAGATCTCGTGCGTCCTGAACTTGTCGCCGATGATGGTCATGCCGGCGATCAAGCCGTGATTAAGAATGATCTGAGGTTCACAACCGGCCTCAATCGCCTCTTTCGTCAACCTGGCAACACCTTCCGGGTCGCCGATCCTGAGGCTTTCCGACAAACGTTCAAGTATATCCACACCCAACCCCCTGATATGCAAAGGCGATGCTACCGCTGCTCAACCACCATCTTAAGTCTATCGCGACAGGAATGCGTGTCACAGTCATTACAGAACGTGTAGGTGTCTTCGAACGCAAAGATTGTTGTTGGCCCGACGATGAATACTCCTGAGATCGATTTCAAGGGCTGCATGAGGAGGCTCGGATTGAGCGTGATGCCGATCTCCTGCGGCTGCAGCACCTCGAATAGTCTTTTCTGCGCACCCAGATCCCAACCGCAGTAGCCGGGACTGAAGCGCAGGTATCCACTGTCTACCAGCATTTCGCCACGGTCCTTCAAGTGCTGCACGTGGGTCTTCTCCGCGAAAGTCGCCGCAAGTTCGGTGCCCTCAGAGGCTGCGGCGTCCAGCATCGACCCCAGAGCGAACTCATTCTGCGCAAACAACCGGGTGATCTCACGGCACACGGGTTCACCCACGGTGACGGCAAACAAGGCCAGGCCATGACAGAGGGGGTAGATTTGTTCGAGCGGTGCAGGGCGTTCGTTTTTCCCCTCTCCCTCGTAGATGGCGGCAAACTCCTCACTCGCGATCTCTGCAAGGACACCCTCGGGGAGGGCCAAGCTCCCGTACAGCGCAATTGCCTGTTCCGCCATCTGTACGTGTCTCGTGTGCGTTGTGTGTGTGTCCGGGATCCCCTGTGCGAGAAGAACGCTTCGCAAGCTGGGAGCGACCTGTCTTAGTGGAATGTTCAGCCTCTTGCGCATCAGTCGACCACCGGCAGTTCGGACGCGCCATAGGTGGCTGCCTCATGCCTCATCCGGTGAGTCATCTCCATCTTGACATCCGCCGACAGGCGGACTCGCTTGTGCAGTCGCACGATGCGCTCGACCTCACTTTCCGCCCGCTGCCGGAGCGTCCGACTGCCCTCCGCTTGCCAGCGCGATCTGTTGGCGCGGTCGATGACCGTGCCGGGGAAGTAGACTTCCTCTCTCAAGTGACGGCGTGTGTGGTCGGAAATCAAAAGGTGCCCTTCACGCAGCAGCTCTTCAAATCGCGGCAGTGCCGGGAAGTCGTCTCGTGGTGAGATGCCGGCGATCATTCGCAAAGCCATCCCGCAAATCTCATTGTCGAACACCAACTTCTCGTGACTGTAGCAGCTTTCAAAATCGAGCATGCCTGGGCCGGAGATATTGTTGATGCCCGCAAGCGCCGCGAGCGTCGCCCCCATGGCCGACTCCATCCCCGCCTGCCCATCCAGTTGCTTGGCGTCACTCAATCCGATGTAGGCTTGTGTGGGCAAACCGAAGTATTTTCCGATCTCGTTGTAGGCGCAGTCCATCAGCATGGTCCCGATGTCGCCCATGGGCGTGGTTTCATAGCGGATATCGAATACCGCAGGAGACCCTCCATAGAGAACTGGTGTTCCCGGATTGGCCGATTGACTGATAACCAGGCCGCTGAGAGTCTCTGCGGTGTGCTGGATTAGTGACCCCACAAGCGTCACGGGTGCCATGAAGCCCGACAGCGGCATAGCAACGTACTCAACAGGAATCGCGTAGCGCGCACAGTCAATCAGGTTCTGCGAGGTCACATCGCTCCAGCGCAAGGGGGACGTTGGACAGCACGAGAACACCGTCAAGGGTTTCTGTGCCAAAGCGTGCGCACTGCCCCGGACCGCCACTTGGAGGTCCTTCATCACCTCGAAGGCCTCGATGCTGAAAGCGCCCGTCACCACCGGTTTCTCACAGAACATAAGGCTCAGGTACAACCGATAACTGTCAGAGATTCGCTCAGGTACATCAGAGGGGATGAGCGCCGTCGACTGCGAAGCGATGTGATCCATCGCACTCACGAGCTTCGCGTACCTCACGTAGTCAGCCGCAATCGGGCGCCTGACCCCGCCCGTGCCGCCATCGAGGATGTAGATCGCCGCCGATCCGGGCGTGAAATTCACATTCCACTCTGAGAGGCGGACGGCTTCGTTCCCGAGCGAGTCATAGAGGGCGAAGGATCCGGGTGCGACCTTCAGGCTTTGGTCGATCAGCGATTCGCTAAAGAAGACGCGATTCTTCGCCTTGTCCACTCGAGCGCCGTGGTCGGATAACAGGGCGAGAACGGCTTCGTTGTGAATCTCCACGCCGAACTGACCAAGCAATGACCTCGCCTCGGCAACAATTTGCTCAATGAGTTCTTGGCTGAGAAACCGCACGGTCGGTCTCAAAACTGTCTCCTTCTCCGGCGCCAACCGAAGGGGTGCTCGCCATCTCCCCTCAGGCGAATCCCACCATGGATCAGATGCACTCCTGCCTGCCGGGAGTCAAGTAACGAAGTTGGCTGGTTCAGCCAAGATCGGACACGCAGCGGCTCTCAGCTGGGACGTGGTCTTGGTAGATTGGCTGACAAGCCAGCTAAGCGGCACAACGACTTACGAGTTTGAGGAGGGTTTCACACGGGGAGCATTTGTCCCGATCTTCAAACAGACGCAATCCCCAGAGAAGTCACTCCAACATTCCATTCAAATTGATCGCCCCGTAACGTCCCGCGTCCGCGTCAGTTACGGCAGCGGGCTTTGAATGGAGTTGGTGGAGTGGCATCGTGTCCGTGGATCGCGGCTGCTCGATTGCCGATTCCTGCGGCTGAAACGCTCCACAAGCGCCGAATCATCTGGGATTCGGTGACGCGAGAAACAAGAAGGGGCATCTGTGGACGCAACTCTGGACAGGCCTGCTGCGGTTCAATCTGCGGGCCGCCGATCGGATTGGGTTGCTCACATACAGGTGTTGTAGGGAGGCACTCCACCGCTGAAGACATAGTCGATCAGGCGAACCAGATCGAATACATCGACCGAGCCATCACAGTTCGTGTCAGCGCATCCGATTGTACAACCGTTCTGTGGCATGGGCAGCGGGACATTGCTGAAGGTGAGATCGATCAGGGCCGTGATATCAAAGACATCGGCTGCGCCGTCGCGGTTCAGATCGCCGGGCTGCGCGCAAGGATCGGGAGGTGGCAACGCAGTAAGGACTACGGAAACGACCGCGTCGGTGACCATCGGGAGAGCCTGGTACGATGTTGTTTGGTGTCCGCTGCCGACCGGTGGTGCGAACAGCAAGTCGTAAGTCCCCGCCTCCAATGCAGAAGCATAGAATCCACTGCCGTCTGTCACTGTGGCTGATTTGTGAAGCGGTATCCCATCCCGCAGGACGCTGAGTGTCACATCGGGAATCCCCACGGCTGCCGAATCGGTCGCCCACCCCCAAATCGCAACAACTGGTGCTGACTCCCCGGTCGAACGCGCGAAGTTGATCCGTCCATTGCCCATCAACCCGGCATATGCCGGGTTGATGGGGTCGATTTCGTCGGATCCCCACTCCAGAATCCGGCGGCAGGCTGCAACCGGAATCAATGGACGTAGTTGCCGCAGCATGGCCGCCAGTCCGGCCGCCAAGGGAGTCGAGAACGACGTGCCGCTCCACTGCCCCCACACATCGCCCCCCGGAAGCGCCGAGTACAGGTTCACACCGGGCGCGCAGATGTCGGCGCAGATGCCGTAATTCGAGAAATCCGCCTTGAGATCCAGACTGTCAACGGCGGCAACGCCAACGACAGAGCGATAAGCGGCCGGGTATTGCATTGAGTTGACACCATCATTGCCGGCGGGAGCGAGGGCGATGATCCCGGCGGCTTCGGCGCGTCCGATGGCGGCTCGAAGCACGTCGTCGTCGGTGGAGACTCCAAAACCCAGGCAGAGGATTTCAGCTCCTGCGGCGATAGCGTAATCGATGCCGAGCGTGACACCGAAGATGGTGCCGACTCCATTGCCGTCCAGGGAACGGATGGGCAGGATCGTCGCTTCAGGTGCCGACAAGGCCAGCAAGCCGGCAGCGAATGTCCCGTGGCCCACACAACTGCCGCTCTGGTACGATGGATACTCATCGAAATCGACAAAATCATAGCCGTCGGCGGAAAGGCGCGGCGCCAGCAGGGGATGGTAGAAATCCACACCATTGTCTATCTGGGCGATCATCTGCCCGGCGCCTCTGGCCATCAGGTGGCCCGGGGCCATTGCGGTGGTCGATATTGCATATTGACCGTAGTAATCGCCGGGTGAGACTCCTGTGGAAAACGGATCGGAATCGTTGTCGAGAAACGCCTGACTGATCTGCGCGCTCTCGACGACGCGGCAGTAGTAATTCGGTCCGGCGTACGCGACCGGAGGCAACGGGCGGAACACGCCAAGGGACGTGTCGACAGACCAGGCAATCGGGATGCGGACCAGAAACGTGCGGTTGTCGCGCAACATATGCTCGGCAATCACACCGCGTCTGCCGAGCAGACTGTCGACGTCACCCGGCGCCGCCTGATTGAGGAATTGGACAATGACGCGATTCAGTTCGTAAGAGCCCGCCTGAGCCCGGGCAGATACCCCGCTGAAAAGAGGCACGGTGGCTGCCGCAATCGCCACTGGAAGGAAACGTCGCAAGGCAAACATGATCCTCACCTCATTCTAATTCGTCAGACCGATCAAGACAAATGGCGCCCAATGGTATGGGTTCTCATAGGATTGACGCAGTTCACGAACCGCCGTGGTCCACGCAAGATTCAGACCATCTCCCTCTTTGAGACGGCGATAAAAGCATGTCATGAACACCCGCGCCGTGTGATCGTCAACCGTCCACAGGGAAGATAACACACATTTCGCACCTTGTCCCAGAAAAGCTTCGGCCAAACCATAGATTTCGCCGGACGGCAGGACACCGGGGCGTCCGGTCTGGCAGGCGGCCAGAGTCACGAGAACCTGCCGCACCGGGTGGCCGAACAGGTCAAAAGCGTAGAAAGGCCCATCGTTCAACAAGATCTCTGAGAAAATGGGATTATCCAGAGCCGCCGACGCGTGTGACGCAATGTGAAGAAAGGCCGTGTCCTTTGCGAGGGAGCGCCTGAGCTGAATGCCGTTCGCCTTGTCTTTCGTGAAATGTGACGACCCCGGGAACAAGCGATGGATCTCCGCTGCTTCCTCATCCATTTCCTTGGTTTCCGGCCGACCCGGCGAAAATACCTCCCCTTGAGGTACTTGCGGCAGAGCGGCAGGGGACCGGCTGACGGCGCTGGTCAGGTCGACCGCATGTCGCACGATGTGCGTGGCGAGCAATGGATTGCCATCTGGCAGAGGCAGCGCGTGGAATGGCACGGCGTTCAGCATGCCGAACGGAACGAATGTCAGATCACGGTGGCCGGCGAGATCGGCGAGCACAGGCCAGAGAATTGCCTCCGACAGCTCTGCCAGCTGGCTATTGGCGCTGGCGATGATTTCGGATTCGTGACTAACTCGGAATCCTCCGGGCATGCGATTCTTCTCGATGAAAAAGTAGAACCGCGTGAGGAGATCACTGAGGCGCTGCCAGCCGACCGGCAGGCGACGACAGAGAATGCGCGACCCGGTCAGGATGAAAACATACGGATTCTCACTGTCTGTGGCGAAAGCCAGAACGGCCCGCCCAGTTGGCGCCTGAAGATCGAGGGCGGATGAGGCAGCCTTCCCTGCCTGGGAGCCCGGCGTGCCAGAGAGCCGCCGACCGCGCTGCACAAGCCTCCATAACTGGTCTTCACTCCGTCGCAACACCTCGAAGCTGACGGGAGCAAATCGATCCATTGAAACGGGGAAACCATATAGCCGGTGCAGCCGCGAACGCAGTTCATCCTGGCGACGTGTGAGCGCCTGCGGCAGCAGCCCGGTGGATGTTTTCTCAGCGGCGGAGCGATAGGCGGCACGACGGATATGTCGCGAGTCTTCCAGCACTCTTAGAGCGGCTGGGTACCTTCTCTTCTCCAGCAACAACCCTAAGAGTTCATGATAGACGGCAAGCTTGTCACTCAGATAGAAGATGCGTGTTTCGTCGGGAGGGACTCCCTCCACCAAGCGCTCAGCACGCTCCATTGCGAGTTCATAGGACTTGATGGCTGCGTCGTTGTCGCCAGCCGCTCGCTGTGCCCGACCGTGCAACCACCAGGCCTCAAACGCCACGGAGGCAGGATAGGCGGAATCGTTTTCAAGGAACGGCGCAAGTCTTCGGTGTGACTGCAACAAGCGGTTTCCCTTGATGTCGAGGTCGGCCAGGAAGAGTGACGCCGCCGCGCTGCGCCTTACGTCCCCGGCGCGCCGAAACGATGTCAGCGCGGAGAGTGCACCTGCGCGTGCGGCTTCGGGTTTCCCGCCGAGCGCCAACAAGCGGGCCTCGAGAAGATCGGTCGACCCCTTCCAGACGGTATTGCCCTCTCCGTTCAGAAGACGGCGGGCCTCTCGGATGGCCATCAAGGCTCCGGGTGTATCCTCCAAGCACGCCCGTGCTTTGGCCAGAAAGTAGCAGCATTTGGCCTGCTCGTAGCGCATGCCCAACTGACGAAAGAGAAGGGCGACCACGGGGGCTTCCGCCTCGATGACAGTATGCAGATTCAACTGAAGCTGGATTTCCAGTATGTCGAGCCGGGTCTGGGCACGTCCCCGCTGATCACCCAGCGCTTCGAAGGCCGTGCGAACTTTCTCGAACTTCGTCAACGAGTCAGCAAGCTGACCTCGAAGAAACGTGAGGTATGCAAGCGAGTACTCCGCTTGAGCGGCGGCCAGCTTCATGCCCGACTCTGCGTAAAGCCTCTGGGCCTCTTCGTAGCATGCGGTGGCCTCATCAAGCCGATTGAGATTCGAGAGGATGTTCCCCCGGTTCAATTGGATGAGGGCCAGTGCCGGTGTCTGACTTGTGGTCCGGATGACCGCGTGGGCGCTGTCATAGGCCTGAAGAGCGCGAAGATTATCATCCTTGCGGTGGTAAACATTCCCCAGATTGCAGATTGTCTGAGCCCACTCGAATTCCATTTTGCGGCGCCGGAAGACCCGAGCCGCATCGCGCCCAATCTGTTCCGCTTGATCGTATCGCCCCAAATACATCAGGACATCGACCATCGCGCGCGCGACGCGCGCCGCAGCAATATCCTCACCAGCCCGCAGATAAGAACGATGAGCGCGACGGTACCGGTCGAGGGCGCCTTTGGCATCACCGGAAAGATGACGGTGGCGCGCCCCGATCCGCAGAACCAGCGCCCGATCGACACCGCGGAAGAACGGGATCAACTCCTCGACGCGCTTTGCCAGAATCCCTGCGCCTTTCAAGTCCGTGCGCACGGCCTGATTCATGGCATCGCTCAGGTTTGCCAGAAACCTGGCGGAGTCCCCGCCAAACCGTTGTTCGATGAACAGGCGGATCGACCGGGAAGACAGGTGGCGCGGGAGCAAGTTGTTCATCAGCCGATTCGGACACGAGATAGCTTAATTGTTTGTTCTCCCAAGTGGAAGGTCAGCCCGGCAATCCCCGGAGCGACCGCGTCAAAAGCGAATAGCCCGCGCGTATCCAGAGGTGCCGTCTTGCGGCCACGTTGTTGCAGCGTAGCCCGACAAGACAAAGGCAGGCGATCTGCTGGCAATACCTGCCCGAGCAAGTCGAACGATCCTCGGTGAATCCTCGATATCTCCAGATCAATCTCATAGGGTTCCGCGGCAAACAGCAAACGCCTCTGCCCCGAAGCGGGAGCACGTGCGCCGGCTGGGAGCGGGATCCAGGCGGAGTCAAACATCAGAATGGCATGGAAGATGCGGGAATTGGTCTCATTGCGCCGGCGCTCGTAGTCGGCAAAGATGCGCCGTCCAGCCGCAAGCATGTTTTCCGGAGGAGCCTCGGAGGGATCATTCCCAGCGGCTTCCAGTATCGTCTTCGCCCATTGCATCTGCGCCTCGCATTTCTTGCAGTTCGTTGCCAGATGAGATTTGATTTCATCCATGGTGGCTTGATCCAAGCGTCCCCGGACGAAGAGAGTCAACAACTCGAGACTTGGTTCGGTACGCATGATCATGCCCCGATCTCATGAGTCATCTGGTCATCGCCTTGATACATCATTCTTCGCAGAATCCCATCTTGCTGAGGGTCTTCCGGAACCTCTCGAGGCAGCGGCTTCGAGTCGGGCCGATACTGGCCACCGGCATCTGCAGGCGCCGGGAAATCTCCTCGTAATCCGGCTGGCCGTCATCGAAGAACAAGAACCACAACAGCTTCCGACACCGCTCGTCCTGCTCGTCCAGGGCACGCCTGACCATATGCCCCCTCAGGGCAGCTCTGGCGATCTCTTCGGGGTCGGTTTCAGGACCCATCGGCTCCGGTTCATTCTGTATTAAGAGCTGGGAAATACGCTGTTGGCGCTCACGATCACGGATCACGGCCAGACAGGCGCGTTGAGTTGTGGTTGAAACATACCCTGCCAAGCGTTCGGTCGACTTGATCTTGGCAAGGTTCTCGAGCAGAATCTTGCAGACCTGGCCAAAGACGTCGACGCAGTCCTCCGGGGTCAGGCGAAAACGCCGTGAAATGCCGTAAATCATTGGACCATAGCGGCAGATCAACTCATCCCATGCCGCGCCGTCGCCATCTCGGCATTCGCGGACAAGTTTCGTATCCGTCCAGCTCTTGACCTGTTTGTTCGGATTCATCGACTCAGCGCTGTCCGTCCCCGGAGCACAATCGAATCACCTCAGCCGCGCCATAAGTCCCTCTGGTACACAACCCCAAGGAAGAGAGGGTTCGAAGAAGGTAAAATACCAAAAACCCGGTTTCTTCGCAAGTATGTCAGAAAAGCAACCGACCGTCGCGCGTTCCTGCCCCCTGTCTTTGCCGAAGCGGGGAGAACCACGACACGAATGTTGGGGATGCCCACGCTATGTCGGTGTGGGGAGAGCGTATTTTTGCCGGCCAGTGCTCCCTCTTATACAATGGACGGGATGGCCCTCGCTTGTCCGTCCGGGAGATAGCCGATATGCGTCACTCAGGATCAGGATCATCGACGAAGCCGGCAAGTGATAAGATTGACTGAATCAAGCCTGAGCACACTACAAACCCGCCAAGCGTTGGCGGAGAGGAGGTTCGCACAATGAAGAAGTACCTGGCTTTACTGATCGGTGTTCTGTTGAGTGTGACACCGATCATGGCGTTCGCGGAAGACTGTGTGGAGCTCGACCTCGAACTGACTCCGGCAGTGGGACCGGACACCTGTGGCGTTCGCTGGGTCGAGTTCTCTGTTGAAGTCACGAATTGTGGCACCGAACGCGGGATGGTGGATTTCTCCGTCAAGCTGGATGTTCAGCCTCCGTTCGGAGTTGCCGCATTCAAGACGCACCGGCCGGTTGGGGCGGGACAGACGGTATTGTTCTCCCATAAGTTCCCGGTACCGCGCGTCGTTCCAGCGGGCACCTATGAGGCGTGTCTCACCGCCACGATTGGAACTGCTTCGGCGACAGACTGCGCAAGTGTCATCCTCGGGGAGCCGCAGATTACTTCCAGCGTCACATCGGGTGTGACACCGACTGCGGCATCCACGGAAGGCGAAGACTGTGTGGAGCTCGACCTCGAACTGACTCCGGCAGTGGGACCGGACACCTGTGGCGTTCGCTGGGTCGAGTTCTCTGTTGAAGTCACGAATTGTGGCACCGAACGCGGGATGGTGGATTTCT
>Ga0315273_10004267_pt1 | contig 17477 bp, 22 predicted proteins | sample YL17G02_0_MG_FD_205753 | JGI IMG/M metagenome (GOLD analysis project Ga0315273, IMG submission 205753) | Sediment microbial communities from Yellowstone Lake, YNP, Wyoming, USA - YL17G02_0 | ecosystem: Environmental > Aquatic > Freshwater > Lake > Sediment | place: USA: Wyoming | collected...
ACAGAATTATGAACTGGTCATAATAATCTAAAAACTCCAACTCGGGCGACTTCCCCTTGAAGGAACCCTTTTCAATATAGATTAGTTTATTTAGAGCGTAAAGTAGTAGAAAGCGATAGAATTTCTGTTCTCCTGTCGCCAGGTACTTGGGCACAAAGTTCTTTTTGAGGGCATCTACGCTCATTTGTAGAGATACGAACTTATTAATAGCCCTTTGTGTCATATCGCTCTTGGAATGATCTGGCACTTGACCTCTTCTTTCAAATCATCTAAAGACTTATTATTGAATAAGACATAGTCAAATTCCTCATCCTTAATTGAGCTTTGACCAGTTTCGCTGATGTGCTCAATTGGGGCCATACCAGTTTCTCGATACAAACGAATCTGAAAGAAACCCTTTTGTTTGAGATGGTCAAATTCATTCCTAAATCTAACATCAGTTACGATAATAAGATTAGGCTGACTCTTTTGCAACACAATTTGTTCATAACGATGGTCGAAATTCTCCAACCAGATTTTATCATTATAAGCTCGCCCAACTTCTGTACCAATATCAATTAAAGCCTGTCTATAGGTTAACGGCTTACCACTCTTAAACGCGCCAGGAATATTCGAAGCTCTCAAATGGGAAGGCCCATATAGATACTCCTTGTTTGCATTGGGGAACATGATCATGACAATTTCTTTAATAGGATCGGCAAAGGCCATACTTTTTGAAGAAAAAATCATGTCTTTTCCATACTGGGCATGATGCTCAGCATTGCGTAACCAATAGATTTCTTGCTCTAAAAATCTAGAAAGCGTATTCTTGCCAGTGTTAGCTTTCCCACAAATTGCAATCTTGTACATCTGATCCCCTTACCACGATGATACTACGCGCGCTCGTGATACCATATTTATATCTTGCTCTACCAAGACGGCATGAGAAAACTTATCCTTCAAACGGTCATTATGAGTAATAACTAAAATGGAATAGTCCTTTTGGAAAAACTTCACAATGTCTGCAAAGAAATCTACGCTAGCCTTATCTAAAGATTGATCAATCTCATCTAGCAATAGGAACTTGACATCCACACCACTTAACTTCTGAAGCAAAAATGACAATCCAAGTTTCAAACTAAAATTGACTGCCAACTGCATAGCTCCAGAAATATTCTCATAATAGCGTTTCTTGCCATTGATTGAGTAGTGAATGTCTAGTGTATCAGCTTGATCACCAGTCTTTTCTACAGTTTTCTCTACTGAGAATGAGAGTTGGAGACCTGGCTTTAGCTGTGTCAGCAATGCATTAGACTCTATCTGCAAATCATCCAATACGTTTTGGATGATTAGATTTGGGATACCAGTACTAGAGAAAGCTTGAACAACTGCTGGATACATACCAATCTTGTCTTCAAGCTCCTTTAGTAACTTGCCATATTCAATCTTCTTGCGCTTCTCATCAGCGCGTTGATTGAGATCATGTTGCAGAACGGCCTTATTGCTATTGAAATGTGTCAGCTCTTTGTTATTAAGAAGGTTTTGATTCTCGATACCCTTGACCTTCAGTTTTTCTTCTTGAATTTGCTTTTCTAGAATCTTAGCCTCTAGAATGGGAGAGTTCTTCAATTCAATGGCAACTGCGTCCATCTCCTTGATCTTTTCTTCTAGTTCTTGACCAAACTTATCTAATAGCGCCTTGTATTCATCATGAATGGTACGCCTATCAATCATCTCCTTCTTTTTAGAAGAAATCTTGTTGTTGATACTTTCAAGATGTTGCTTGGATAGAGTTAGGTGATTGATAGTTTGCTGATGGACGGTGTTCTGCGTGTTGAGGGCAGCGATGTCCTTCTTGCAATTCTGGATATTGGTTTGCTTCTCACGCAGCTCGTCGTTCAGCTTCTGCTGACAGATTTTCCTGTGTTCGGCTGTGATGGGCTGTCGGCACTCTTCGCACTCACCGTCATGCGGGATTGGCTTCTTGAGTTTTTCTGACCTAGCCATATCGTTCTGAATGGTTAGGTTCAATTGAGCATTTTTCTCTTTGTTCGAGACAATCTGCTCAGATAGAATATCTATTTGATGGAAATCAAGCTCAACCAATTTGACTTGAGTCTCTTCAAGTTCTTTTAGCTCAACAATAGCTTCTTTAGCTAACTTAACAATGTTAGACTTCTTAGTAGTATACTCTTTGATAGAGGTTTCTATTCTAGTCTTCTCTGTATTGAGAGTTTGCTCTCTAGTGGCCAGGGCAGAATACTTGCCTTCCAAATTCGCATGGTCATTGATAAGTTGATTGACTTTCTCATTAGCCAATGCAATCAGAGATTCAAAATCACCTACCTTAAGTGCGCGGGTTGAAATCTCTTGTTCTACTGCCGCCAGTTTCTGCGAAATCTCAGCCAATGCCCGATCTGGGTCGCCAATGTTTTCAATAAGCGTGCGGAGTCTATCAGACTCCTTGGACAAGACCGATGACTTATCTTTAGCTATCTTCTCTAGTTTAGAATAGATGACTAAATTCAAAGCGTCTTTGAGGATCTTTTTACGAGTCTCGGGTGTGGCAGTTGTTAGTCCACCGAAATCGTGCTGCATGAAATGCACAAAAATTCTAAAGGACTTCAGATTTACCTTGACTAATTTGCCAAGTTCTTTTTCTGTGTCAGCAGAACGGCGCCCGGAAATGTCTTTCCAGTACTTTTCATCTTCATCTTCTATTGGTTTGTAACGATCTCCACTGATACTATGAAGTGCTTCCGTCCCTTCGCCCTCTAACCCGGTACGTTTGTAAAGTGATAAATCACTCGTGCCCTTACGCGTGCGTGTGCGTGTGACTCTATATTCCTCATTGCCAACCACAAAATCGAATGTTACGCTGCACTTATCCGCATCGTCTCGAACAATGTTTTCTAGATTGACATCTGAGTGGTTGAACAATCCATATTCAATAGCTCGGAAGATAGTGGTCTTGCCTACGCCATTTGATATGTCATTATTATTTTCTGTTTTGCCAACGATGAGCGCTGAACTAAATTCAGAGAAATCAATATGAGCATCATCATAGCACATGAAATTTTCGATGTACAATCTGGATGGCTTCATTCTTTACCCTCAGTTTTGTGGATGTTGTGGATTTCCATAGCCAACTCAATGAAGCTTGATCTCACAGCATCTTCTATGTACGTTTGCGCATAAGTCTTGATAGCGGCAACCACGTCCATCTTGGAGTCAATAGTATTGTTGTTGTCTTTCTTGATCAGATTAACTTTCTTGGACTCCGAAATCGCATTAACATTGAAAACTCCCTGGCCAGTTAGGTACTTCTCAATTGTAGCTTTGTTGACTGATTTGAGATCGGGGGAGGTTAACGAAACCTCAACGCGCACGATCGCCTTGTCCTGTACGCCAGCTTTCTTCAACTCCTCCAAAACATAGGCGGTAGTATCTTCGGTATCTTTTGGTACACTGACGCTAATCTTCTGAAGCGGTCTGGTTGGCAAATACTCTGAACTCCAGCCGTTTTCCTCTTCACAGTTGAAAATAATAATTATCTTCTTGTGGTCAGTTTCTCCAAAATTGGAAATGTCCATACTGCCAATGTGGGCGATGTACGGATTAGCCTTCTTCATAACTTGTGGTTTATGGACGTGCCCCATCCATACATAGTCATATCCTTGGAACATATCCAAAGGGCAAAACAGTTCATTGGCGAGATCGTCAATCTCATCGCCAATAGGAATAGATCCTTCGATCGCTAAATGACCAATTATCACTTTATGATAAGTATCTGGAATACTAGCTAGTTCGTAGACAAGACTATCGCGAACCAGCGAAATTGCATCCGCATTCGATCCTACGTTGAACGATTTTCTATCACGAAATGGCACTAGCGTAAAAGCGGTAGTGCCAATGATGATTGTGTTGATATCCTTGTAGACATTGATTCCGTCCAGCTCTACTTCACTAATGATGTCGAGCGAGGAGGTTGAGACAAGTCCACTGCGTAGAATGTCATGATTGCCCACAATAATATGAACATTGACTTCATACGCTTGACATTTTTTGAGCCAAGAGATAAATAGAGTAATCAGGGATGGATGCGGCTTTGGATCTTCAAACACATCACCAGTGAGGATAATGTGTCCGGCATGGTGCTCTACGGCACGATCCAGTGTCCATTCCAACAGATTTAGTTGATCAACGATGCGACTATTCAGTGTAGAACCAATGCCACCTTTTCCGATGTTGGTTCCCTTACCTAAATGCACATCGCCAAGAATTATGGCGCTAGTCATGGTTTATATAGGGTTATGTATAGCTTGAATTGCTGAACAACTCGCTGCAAAGCTTCATTGTTCAACTTCTTCTTGCGGTTCAGCGTGTCAAATCTTTTGCACACTGCCTCAACATATACCCCTGCTTCCTCGGTCGAATATGTCTGATAAAACTCGCGAACGGCATTTGAAAAATCCATCATTATTTGCAGGCGTTCCGCCAAATCTTCCGGATCATAGATGTTATCTTCATCTATATCAGATCCAAACTGTTGAAGTATTTTGTATGCCGCCTGTACCTTTGTACAGTTTTCTAGTCGCATTACTAAATCGCAACAACGCCCTCCGGTACTGCAACCGTAACAGTTGAAACTGTTGGTCTCCGGGTAAAAGTAAAAAGATGGAGTTCTCTCACGTCCACCTTTGTGCGATTTGAATGGGCACGAAGTTTTTCTGTTATGTGGATCTAATCGAATGCTATAATGTTTGAATATCTTACCGATTGGTACTGAGTTGGCCTTGCCAATTAGCTCTTGGTAATAATCTTTTCCTGCAAAAGCTGCTGCAACACTTCCAGTTTCCCCTGGTGTCTTGCTGTCGCTATCGGATCGGGAGGTACTTGGTATAGGGCACATAATTGAGAATACTGCCCGAAACGCTCTTTTTCTTCGGAAATTAAAGATAAAAGTAGCTCTTTGGGTGTCATAGGCAAGTTATTCACTGCCTTTTTTCTTGTCAAGAGCCTTATCAATTTCTTTGTTTATGAAATCGGTGAGGGCCACCGGCTCAAACTTTTTTTGAAGAGTAACCATTGCGAACTCTAGTTCATTCAATTTATCTCTTTGCGTGAAACAAGTTTTGAGAAGAAGGACAATCCAAGTTAGTGAGCCCTCACTTTCTCTTTCATTGGGGTCGCTATTAATTTCAGCCGCTAGCTGAATCATATTTTGCAGCAACTCTTTTTCTGATTCTGCATTAAATACGTTACGATTCTGAGGGAGAGTTCTGTCTGCCATCGCTCGCTGAAATTGTACGAATAAATCGGCCGCACGCTTTTTGTACCCAGACTGAGTTTCCTGAACTTGATGAACTTGTTGCTGGAATTCTTGCTGAGAAGGCTTTTTGCGCTTGTTATCAAACATAGATTGTCCTTGAGGCTTCACACCGCCTTTGGGCGTATACTCCTCTGGATTCTGTAGTGGTATGCCTGATCCTGGTGGACCGTTTCTATTCGTCATACAGCCTCAATTATCTGTTCTTAGAAGGGATGATTGGTTTTGGAATACGTTTGATGATTACAAACTTGTCAGCCAACTCAACAGTGAAGCCAGGACCAACCGCAGCCTCTAAAGACGGAAGGGTGGCGCTAGAGCGAATAGTGACATACAAAGTATTTGGCTCTACCGTAATGAATGTGGCGTGTTGAAACACATACTGATCAGGTAGGCCAAACATCATGATTGGACGATTCTTAATCTCGTCCCAAATCTTTTCCGCCTCTGTTTTGACAGGAGGGGCTGGGGGCGCTACAACTACTGGAGGAGCGACTGGAGCCTCAACTTTCTTAACGGTCTTCTTGGCTGTTTTCTTGGTTGCTTTAGCTACGGTAACTTTTTTGTTCTTCTTGGTACTTGGCATGTTTTTCTCCACTTACAGTATTCAAGAAGTACATATATCAGCAAAAGCGCTTCTAAAAGCGCTGGTCAAAACTAGCCCGCTAATTCGCCTGACTTCTTTTCCACCTTTAAGAACTAATACTTCAGGTACTGAATTAACAGAGAACCTTTTACATTGATTTGGAAAAGCATCAACATCTACCGCAAAGAATGAAATGTCCTTATACTTTTCCTCAATTTTACCTATCATAGTAATGAGTTTATTATGATACGGCATCCAGGAGGCATAAAAATACAAAGCCTGCAATGGCAGGTCAATTTGTAATTCCTCTTCTTGCGTAATAAATTGCATTAGTTATCAAGGCCCTTTTTCTTGCTGGAAGCCTCTAAATCTGCCACGAACTCCTCTAAGTTCCTAGAAGCTTGTGCTTTTTCTAGAACTACTTTAGCTACTCTTTTAGCTATCTCTTCAGTAGTGGCAGTCAGTTCTGTTTGTGTAAAAATACCCTTTTCAATTAGAAGTTTTTCAATAGCGGTTACACGTAACATAACATCTGCCATCAAAATATCATTAGTCAGCTCTTTTTTACCATCTTTTTTATCAGTCATCAGACTCTCCTGTATCATCTATACCGGGTATTATGATTTTATGAGGGTTATTGCCGATAATAATCGGCGGCTCACAGAACTCTAACCAATCACCTTGGTATTTGCAAAGAGGGCTCTGACAACGTTGATGTCCTACGTGCCAATTTGGATCATTGACATAGACCTTTTTAGTATCGTTACTGCTGCATTTAGGACATTTCATCGGCCACAACACTTCTTATATTTCTTGCCAGAACCACAAACACATGGTTCATTTGGCCTGGCCTTTGCCGTTTGTCTAACAATGGGCATGGGTTTAGGAATGCTACGATCCATAAATAGCGTAGAACTCAAATGGTCCAGCTCGTGTTGGCAAACCACGGCCACGAACCCGCTAGCTACAAAACTATGTGGCTCAACTAAATTATTAGCAATGTACACTTCTTGAAATCTTGTGGTATTCTCCATACGACCAGGGAAAGACAAACAACCCTCATCTGTAAAAATAGCAGGGTCGTAACCTTGAACCAACCTGGCATTAACAAGATTGAAACTTATCTTGGGTAAACGTATAATAGCAATATCTTTGGCGATACCTATTTGAGGGGCCGCTAATCCAATTCCGTTTTTGCCCAAACGATTAGCGTAGTCTAACTCTTTTTCCAGAGTCTCAACTAACGAACCTACCTCGTCCATAGTCACGGGCTCGCAAAATACACGCAGTGCAGATTCATTATTTGTGATTATCATGTCTTACCTATATACCCCGAGGGATCGTAATCACTTTTTGCCACAGTTACAACCACCACTCTTAGGTTGCAGTGGCGTAAGTTTCTTTAAACATACAGAACAAATCTTATTGTTTGTGGAACAAAGTTCACAGATTACGGCTACATTGACAACGACCACGCCTTGACAGCGCATACATTGCTTCTTAGTATATAAAAAGGCTAGCTTGGAACAGTTCGAGCACATCATGTTATCATTAATACGACATTATTATATCGGAGGCGTTCATGAACGATTTCTTTCCTTTTATCCACAAAATTGAGAAAAAGAAGAAGAGCGAAGAGTTACAACCTCTTTACATTGAACTTGAAGCGCCGCCCGTTGAGCGTAAGCAGAAAAACGATGAAGAGGCTCCAAGAATCATCATCATTGAATTATGATTTCTTTTTAGAATTGACATCATCCAAAATTTCGGATGCTTCTTTGAATAGACCTCTAGCCTCAGCAAACCAAAGATAAGAACTAATGATTTCACGAGCTTCACGATAGTCTTGGGCCGGGTCACAATGATCAAGGCATGTCTGGCAAATCTTGAAACGAGTTACATTGATTTTGGATAGAGCTACGCTCTGGAGTTCTTCAAAATCGAACTCTTGAGCACAAACAATGCAGTTACAAGATGTTACCTGGGTCATGGTGCTTCCTATATATCATGGGAAAGTATATAGGTATTCCATATTATTGGCTAGGGATGGGGATAATATTCCGATTATCCCCATCCCTAGCGACTCAGGTTTTAGCCCTGCAAAAAGTCGTCCCAGTCAGAGTGCCAATACTCTTGTGGATCCGCCACATAGTAATGAGCAGAGAAAGATGGATGAGTTGGCTTCTTTAGGAGCTTCATGCCTGCTTGATCTGGCGTCTTGTCAGCCTTTTGGTTGTTACAAACCTGGCACGAGACTACGCAGTTCACGAAGGAGGTAATACCCCCTTGTGCTCTTGGTAGCACGTGGTCAACAGTAATCTGAGAAGCGGTGAGCTTCCTACCACAGTACTGACAGGTGCTTCTATCTCTTTTCACCAAAGCCTTACGGCTGAAGTTTGAGTTGAAATAGTTTCTCTTCACATGATTCTTCAATCTCAAGATAGCAGGGTGCTTAACCTTTCCAGAACCCCAGGTAATGAATTCGTCCCACGAGGAGACGACTTCAACCTTGTCCTTGAAAAGTAACTTGAATACTTTCCTTTCTGGAATGAAAGAAAGCACCTCATAACTGGCATTTAGCAATAGCGTCTTCTTCGACATGATATTCTATTTCTCCGTTTATAGCTCAGCAAGGGCATCGTATATGTCCTTACCATCAATCTCGTTACCTAGACAAGTCCAACCTGGTCGGAGTCTCCTGGCGAACAATTCTAGTTTACGAGTTTTTGGAAACATAATTTCCAAAGAGTTTTGCAAGTGTTCTGGCTTAGCCGAGTGCTTTAGGTTCTCAGCAAAACTAACCGAGCGTTGCGACTTATTAGTTAGCCGTTTATAGATACCATTATTACTAGTACCAATTAGACAAATCTCATGAGTCTGCCTAAACAATCGTCCCATACCAAAAGCTAACATAGTATGATAGTTGAATTCTCTGGCTGAAATCTGATAAGCTTGTTTTAAAGTAGTAATGAACTGACTAATCTTTTTAGATGGTTCCAAATCTTCTAGTATTTTTGTTCCTAGAACCATCAGCTTCTTGAATTCATCTAACGGTTCGATTTTAGTTTTGACCCATACATAGGTCTGCTTGTGGTTGAAGCCCCAAGCCTTCATGGTGTCTAAACCATCCTGCAATAAGGATCCCGGCACCCATAAACATAAGACCGCCCCATCGGGATGGCAAGCCTCGCTTACGGGCATCTCGCGAATTTGTTGCATTGTCATGGTGTCGTAGTTGGCCTGCGCCCCACGCTTGACTGAGGAATGTTGTAGTTTATCTGAAAAAGACCATGGTGGGTCAGCCACAATAACCGAATACTTTTTACCCATATGGGCCTCGCAATTACTTGATGATCATCATCGGTAATTCGAGTGGTGATTGGGCGCCATCCACTTGAATATCTTGTACCGCTTCAAGCTTTTCTTTGTTCATAGAAGCCTGCTTAGTGATCGTTACTCGATAAGCTCCTATACCAAGGGATGCCATCCATTTTCCAGTTCCATTTGTTCTTGTTTTGAAAACTGATTGGCCGGTTGATAGGTCAACGATCTCGACGGGTGCCAAAAAGATAGACTTACCATTTTTATCAACACATCGCTGCATGACAGGAATCTGTCCTTGCACGGACTGTGGCATTTCCTGCTCTTCGGCCATATGTGGATTATGTTGCTGCGGCTGCTGTGCAACTGGCGCTCCAAACGGATTAGGCGGGGCCATAACGCCCTTCTTGTTATTTCGTGGATTAGCCATAGCTTCTGGTGGTACCATAGCAGATGCATCAGAGGGGCCACGACCAGGAGGAGGTCCATTAGGATCATGACGAGCTGGGGGCATCTTGGGAAGCTGCACAGGCATTTTCATCTCCTGTTCAGGGTGCGGTAAGTATGTATTATCACCAGCATAGGTTTCTGGTCTAGAACTACGACGGAAACCCTGGGGCGTCATAGCTTGTGGAAGCCTAGATTCAGCCGTTACAGGAATGTTCCTCTCAGGTTCACCGGCCGGAATTTGGTCGAATGTAGGCGGCACAATATTTGCCCTCGGCGGAACTTGAACCGTCTCTACTACAATTTTTGGTGGACCAGCTTGCTGCTTATCTAGACGCCCAATTACATCATTTAGCTTATTGGATAGTACCTTAATGTTCAAATCCTGAGCACGAATTATGCCCAATAATTCCGTTACTTTGGATTCTAAATCTAACAATACGTCTGTAGCTTTTCTTGGCTCTTGTCCCATGTTACCTTTATTCTAAGAAAAGACCAACCTTTACCTTGACTCTCTTAAGAATAATTATATCATCAATTGGGACAGGATTTCCATCGCACATCTCATGTTCACCAGAGACTAATGCCATGGCCTGGTCTTCAATCTCTTCTTTGGGGCCAGAACAGACTGGTACTCCAGCTACAATTAGCAAATAAGCATCAGCCTCTAAATCTGCCAAGACCGGAAGCAGGTCTTCCGGATCGGCTGGGATATGGTTAGCTTGAATTTCTTGTTCAATAGCTTTTGGAGGAAACACTTGGTAATCAGGATGAATATCAGCAGCAGTTGGTCCATTTCGGAATCCAAAAGCTGTTTCACTAACATAATCGTTATTATCAATCATTTGTTGGTTAGGATCTATTTCCTCACCAGTCAAATCATCTACAAGATCACCATCTACACTAGACCATGTATGTTCCATATTGTTCCCTACATTTGGAACTGGCCCTCTACCAATAGGAGAGGCAATAGGCTCAGCATATGGCTGACGCACTGGTGCCCTTCTCGCCCTTGGATTATCAGAGGGTAGTTGAGTGGGCCTGGCAATTTTCGTACCAGGCACCACTGCGCCACCTTGATACTCTTGGGGTTCTTTACCATGAACCTGATATTGTGGTACATACGGCTTGTATGACGCAGGTTTACTTCTATCAGGATTCTTGATAAGTTTTACTTTTCCATCGGTATCAGACATGTTTGTTCCAGCTTATTCTGGAGATTGGCCTCGCTTGAATTTTCTCTCTTTGCGATTCTTGGCGTGTTCTGTATGACTACAGTCGCCTTTGCTACAGAGTTCAAGTTGTTTCCTTACGGATTCGTTGCGCTTTCTCCTACGTTTATCAGACGGTTTCTCGTACGATTGCTTTTCCTTATATGACGAAAGAACTCTTTCTTTCTGCACTAAGGCTCGAAAAGCTCTAAGAGCTTTGTCGAAATTGTTCCCATACACTTTCACTTCGAGGGGTTGGGCTTGCACTGCTTCAATGTGTGCAAATTTGTCGTTGACTACGACTGGCTGCGTTTCACCTCCTCTCGGTGCCTTTTTGTAATTCCTCTTACTTCTTCTATTCTGGTCTTTCATTTAGAAAACACTTTTAACCTTTTTACTTAAAGTATTTGTCGATATTCACGGAACCGCCATTCAATAGATTTTTATCTTTGACTAGTCGGTTAAGAGCATTCTGTACATCTTTATTAGTTGGCTTTTTGCGATTATGGGCTAAAGCTTCAAACATAGCAGAGATATACAATTCTTTTAAATAAGCATAAGAAAACTCGTACTTGGCAGCATATTTGGCTAGTTCTTTACACTGTTTAGCGGTGATAAGAGTTCCAAACCATCTCCTTAGATATATATAAGCCATTTCTGCATTTGGGAGAGGAATCTCGAATTTTCTATCAAATCGTGAAGGTCTATCAGTAATGTTAGCCTTCAGTTTTTTGACTTCGTTCGCAGTTGCAATAACCAGCAAACCGTTTTTCGCTGAGATGCCGTCCATCAAGTTAAGGAAGGAAGAGATATCTACGCTCTTCTCAAGTAACGAGTCTAAGTCTTCAAAGTAAAGCAGCGAGGGACTTTGCTCCTCCGCATAAGAGAATGCTTCGCGCACCGCCTCATCGTTGGCACCTGCCACAATAGTTACGGGCTTGAAATTGTAGTTAGCAATGATGGTTCTGATAATAGAAGTTTTCCCATTACCCGGCTTACCATACAACAAGATTCCTCGCTTCCAAGGAATCTTATTCTCTAAGTAGAAGTCCTTAGAGGCCAAAAAGTTCTCAACCAATCCGCGCACTTCATTCTTGATGGTCTCGGGCAAGAACAAATCCTCCCAAGAATGATCCTTGGTGTAAGGAATATCATCACCTTCAATTACGCGAATGTTGAGATTGCTACGGTCACGTTCCTGAACCCAATCATCGAACTGATTGCGAAACTTGACATACGCCTCATAGTTCTTCTGAGAAACAACCACGAAGAAACTGATTTCATCTTCTTGCTGATTGCCCTTATGAAATAAGGCGACATGCAAGAATTCCAGCCCCCTTGTCTTGATTACGAAAACTCCTTGTACGAAGAATTTTTCAAAATCATGATCAGTAGTCCAAGAGATACTAGAATCTTTCCAGATGCACTCTATACTAACATTGTGCTCTTCAGCAAATTGCATGAATTGCCCATCAATGATAATTCTGTTATGTACGAATTTCTCTAAACCAACCCGATCTTTGAGGGCTGGCCCAAATTCATCGACTGCCCAATTCATCAAATCAATGAAGTTAGCGGTCGGTCTCGGATTGTCATCCGAGGGAACAACTCTGTAGGAAGGGGCTAGTCCCGCCAATCTCTCAGGTGAAAGATGCTCCTGTCCCTCCAAAATTTCTGGAGTCAAATACTCTACTTTATCAGTTGTCATGTATCAATGTACTCGTTCTTTCATTAAGCAACATTTGCAGACGTTGAGGAAGCAATATTCACAGTGTGTTTGCACTTTGGATACCCAGAGCATCCCCAAAACTTACCAGTCTTTGTCGTACGGATTGACATGGGGCTACCACACTTTGGACACATATTAGCGCCATGCCCTAGATATGCCTTATCCAACTCCTTCTTGAATTCTGGATAAAACTTTTTCAACATATCGATATGATTAACTTTGCCGCTCTCAATTTCATCAAGCTGCTGCTCCATCTTGGCAGTGTAGTTGTAATCCATAAATGTGAAAAACTGTTGTAGTTCGTCAGTGATTTTCTTACCCAAATCGGTTGCGTGAAATACGCTACCCTTCTTCTCTACATAATTACGGTTAGTAATCTTGCTGAGAAGGTCTGCATAAGTTGCTGGGCGCCCAATGTTCTTGCTAACCAATTCTTTGATTAGTTTATCTTCAGAGTATCTGGCAGGTGGTTGAGTCGATTTCTTTTCCAATCTGACAGGAATTTTACTTGATAGGTTAAGACTATCTCCGACAGTGAGAAGCGGGATTTCAATTTTGCTGTCATCAGAAACTTCAAGAACTTCCAAGTAGCCAGCAGTTTTAAGAGCCTTACCCGCTGCGCGAACTTCAGCAGCCTTGTTGCTTTTGACGTGAGCAGTTACCTTCAATGTATTATAGACGGCCGGCATCATCTGGCTAGCAATGAACTGCTTCCAAATAACCTCATAAACCAACTTCTCATCTGGGTCAACCATAGCATAGTTGTTGTTTGGCTCTAGCGTCAAATCAGAGGGGCGAATACATTCGTGGGCATCCTGCGATGCATCCTTGTTCTTATATGCATAAGCCTTCTTAGGCACAGCATACTTCTTATCACCAATCCACGTACGAACCTCTTCTAGGGCCTCATCGCCAACTCGGACCGAGTCGGTTCTGATGTAAGTGCAGTAACCATTCTCATAGAGAGATTGGGCGGCCTTCATAGTACGGTCAGCACTGAAGCCATGATCTTTAGACATGATTCGCTGAAGCGTAGAAGTTACCAGTGGTGGTTGAGGGTACTTGGCCTCTTCCTCCGCAGTGACCTCTGAAACAACATATGGATTTACGTTGAGCAGTGTCTTGGCTGCCTGAGCGTCTTTGTCATTAGTTGGACGGCCAACAAACTTGGTAGCAAATTCTGTCTTTCCATTGGACAGCATAACCTGGATAGTCCAGAACTCTTCTGGAACGAAAACCTCAATCTCTCGTTCGCGGTCAATGACCATACGAGTAACTACGGATTGAACTCGGCCGGCCGACAGTTTGGGACCAATACAATTCATTAGGAAAGGGGACGCCATGAATCCCACCAGGCGGTCTAGGATACGACGAGCTTCCTGAGAGTGGAAGAGGTTAATATCTACGTCTCTAGGAGATGAGATAGCTTTCTGAATCTTGGCTTTCTTGATTTCATTGAAAACAACCCTTTTAATTGGCAAACCAGTATCTTTGAGGCGCTCTTGAAGATGCCAAGCAATAGCTTCGCCCTCACGATCAGGGTCGCTTGCAACTAGGATTTGGTCACATTTCTTGGCGGCTTTAAGTAGCATGTCAAGAGTGTCTACCTTATCTTCCTGCAAAACGTAATGAGGGCGGAAGTTGTTTTCAACATCTACTCCCAAACCAAATCGGCCGCCTTTAGCTAGGTCAGTGATATGACCCTTGCTAGCTAGCACCACATAATCCTTGCCCAGATACTCTTGAATCTTTTGAGCTTTAGCTGGAGATTCTACAATAACCAATGTCTTCATTTTTACCAAGTCTTTCAATATTCTCGTATCATCTTTATGGACGTCTTTCACAAGAACATTAATAGTTTTTTCGATGAACTATTAAACGATCTTCACTGCCAACGTGATACGAAAGCTTACATCGTTAGCATTTACGGAAAATACAAGACCGCCGAGTTCGATCTGTCACAAGATAGTGTCACTCTGCTGTTCGCGCAAGCCCGCAGTAAACAAGATTTTTTGACCTACCAAAATTTAGGGGATTGGATTTTTTTCGCTAATACTTTGGCGCCCAATCATCTTCACCATGCTAGCAAAGATTACTATGATACGGTCGCTAGACTATCTTATTATTCTTGCTATAAACTAATCAATCGTCAATGGAAGTTATTTGAAGAATTAGCGGACGACTTTCTATCTCTTGAAGAACAAGTTCGTAAGCGCCTTCCGCAGCTCAAAGCACAAACTTCTGAGGGTATTTATATCGGCCCTTTCGATTCGTAATTTCTGGTCGATTTTTTATTGACTTATCATTGAAAGCCCAAACAGTTGCTCCACAATCACAACCTACGTATTCTATTACGTTATCGCGCGCTAGCTGTTCGTGACGTATATGCGAATTATGTAAAGCTGGATTGTATGATTTAGCTTCTAAAGCAAAAGAAAAATCACCTAGATTATGGAAATAGCGTGGAGAAAAATCACGATACCAATCACTTACCATTCTCTTGACCCACCTCTTAGAAAACTTAGAATAGATCACGAAGTGTTTGATGTCTTTCCATTTGAACGGTTGCATGCTAGCATAATAGAAATTCGGGCCCTTACCACACTCTTTACAGCGGGCTCGCTGTAAAAACGTTGATGAGATATTGATTCTAACAACTTCTTGTTTGGGGTTCATGATCATAGCCATTGCACGATTAAGTGAATCATCTCTGCTGCTCATTAATCAGTAACCTTGCCCTTTCCACAATCTTCTTACGGATCCTATTGACATAAGCCATGCCACCCATCTGATAGTGGGGCGGAACTCGAAGATGTGTTACAGTAACTAGTGTACCTGGTCGTACATCAAACATATGAATCTTAGAGAAACTGTAGTCTCTAACATTCTGCATGAGCGGAGTTTTTGTATCTTGCTGAATGATATTCAGTAACTTACCAATGTAATATGGTTTGGTGTAAGCCGCTTTCCTACCACCAATGTAGAACTCTTTAGTTTCGTTCTTGATAGCCAATTTAATATTGACGATCCCGTCAAAAACGGAGATGCCATCAAATATACCTAGGTTCTCATCCAATATGTTATCTATCTTAATTGGTCGCCTATTTTTAATTACGAAAAATGGTAAGGAAGCTTCTAATAGCGACACGTACTCCTGAAATATCTTATGTTGAAATCCCATATGACTATCAGTGCTATTAAGCAAATAAGCCGACATTTCCTCTGGATTTCTTTCTAGGAGGCCGGCAAAAGCCTGATAAACACACTGCTTATGTCTCACGGTTGCATTAGAGCTGCTGTACGCAGCATTATTGCTTTGGGTCTCGATAATCTCTTTGATTGTCTTTACCTTATCTTGCAAATCTTCTGCAATTTCCAGTTGTGTATGAGCGTCAACATCGTGTGACTGGATGTTGTCCTTCAGACAGAATCCTTCATGGGAAGCGTCTAAAATCAACTTCTCCGGATTAGATTTAGAAGTAGGATGATGCATCTTACTCAAGTCATTGATAGAGCCAGAGAAGAAGCAGTCAAAATACGGACAAGAGACCGTGCTTGAATTATCTATCGGCTGCGGAATGAATCTCTCACAGTCCGGGCATCGACATCCATTCTTATTGTGACGATAGAATGTACGGAAGAAATATACTCTCTTAGGATCGGTAGATTCCTTTAGCTCGGATTCGCACTCATCACAATACAGAACTTTATTGAAATATAAAACAGAATACTCTTTGCCTAGAAAAACACAGCCAGGACAAATATACTCTGCTTTATGCTTTAAATTTGGAGCTGCCAACTTCTTGCATGAAGCATTTACAATGTAGAAAAGATAGTCATTGATCTCGTCAATAGGCGAGCCGTTGTTAATAAATGTCACACAACCAGTTCGTAACTCTTCTTTTAGCTCTTCAATTAGAGCGCGCAACGATAACTGATTGCCACTCTTGAAATGAATGCGGTGTAGTGTGGCAATTCCTTGTTCGCGTTCACCTAGAAAATCTTCTACTAGGGAATCAACGTCCATTAGATTTAGTGAACTTACAGCTTCCATTAGGCTCCGAAAATCTGGCACACTTCTGTAGCGTCCGTATATGCCACCTGAAAACGCTCCATATTACGGGAATTATCGCGCAAGAGAGCGTCGCCTTTTCCAAGTAAATTCTCAGCACCGACTGCATCCAAAATTACCTTGGAATCTACGTGACTTGCAACTTTACATGCAATACGGGCGGGGAAGTTGGCTTTGATGGCGCCATTTACAACATTTACCGATGGTCTCTGTGTGGAGAGAATGATACTCATACGAGCCGCACGACACTTCTGTGCCAAACGACAAAGCCTATCGAAAAACATATCTCCCTTGTCCTGCATAACCAAATCGGCAAACTCATCAATGATGATGAGAATTGGTTTTAGGTCTTTAGGATTCCACCCTGCACGAAGCTTCTCATATCTGTCTTCCATGATTTCAATCATGTTGGCAAGCAATTCTACCACATCATCATAATTATGATAAACCTGAGTCTTTCGTAAACCCTGGTACTGACCAAACTCAATGCGCTTAGGATCAATTAGATACAAATCTGCATCATTATAGTTGAATACATTGGCAATGATATTGTGCAATAGTGTGCTCTTACCAGAACCAGTAGTTCCGGCAACCAGACAGTGGGGGTTCTCTAGCAGATCGGTCCACACTTTACTGCCATCCACAGTTTGGCCTAGCATACAAACCAGCCCACCTTCAGGAACGTCATCATTCGTAAAAAGATCAAACAGCTTAAGAGGCTTCTCACGAGGAGAGGCAAACTCCACACGAACAACACCTTGCTCGTGGAGAACTTTAACGCTTGGCTTACTCTTCTTTAGAGC
>Ga0315273_10004268_pt1 | contig 17476 bp, 17 predicted proteins | sample YL17G02_0_MG_FD_205753 | JGI IMG/M metagenome (GOLD analysis project Ga0315273, IMG submission 205753) | Sediment microbial communities from Yellowstone Lake, YNP, Wyoming, USA - YL17G02_0 | ecosystem: Environmental > Aquatic > Freshwater > Lake > Sediment | place: USA: Wyoming | collected...
TCCTGATCGACCCGCAGCCGTTGGTAGGCCCGTTCTATGTGCCTCAAGTGCCGGTCGTACTCGAAGCACGCGCTGATCTGGCTCGCGTCCAGCTGCCCAGCGATCGCCGGCTCCTGGGCTACCATCTGCCTGAAGTCGCCCCGTGTCTCCCACGCCTTCATCGCGAGCGACTGAACGGTGCGATAGGCCTCGTCCTTCTGCATGCCGCCGTCAACAAGCGCGAGCATGATGTGCTCCGAGCACACCAGTCCCTTGAGCCGGTCCAGGTTGGCCTGCATGTTCCCGGGATAGACGACCATCTCGGTCGCCACGTCCGTGAACTTCCGCAGCATGTAATCGATGAGAATGCTGCTGTCCGGGAGCACGATGCGCTCGACGCTGGAGCTGGTCAGGTCGCGCTCGTGCCACATCGCCATTGTCTCGAGCGCCGGGATGGTGTAGGAGCGCACCAGCCGCGCGAGGCCTGTGATCCGCTCGCAGGTCATGGGATTGCGCTTGTGCGGCATTGATGATGAGCCGCGCTGGCCCGCACGGAACGGCTCTTCCACCTCGAGGATCTCTGTGCGCTGGAGGTTGCGCACCTCGGTGGCGAAACGCTCCAACGAGCCGGCTATAATCGCCAGAGTGGTGACGTAATGGGCATGGCGGTCGCGCTGCACGATCTGGCTCGTCGCCTTGGGAAGCTGTAGACCGAGCTTCGCGCAGACGTGCTCCTCGACCCGCGGATCCACCGTTCCATAGCTGCCGACCGGCCCGGAGGCCATGCCCACGCTGACACTCTCTTTCGCTTGGCGCAGCCTGATGGCGTCCCGCTCCAGTTCGGCAAGCCACACCGCCAGCTTCAACCCGAACGTGATCGGCTCGGCCTGTACGCCGTGAGTCCTGCCGATCATCGGGGTCCACTTGTGCTCGCGAATCCGCTCCCGGATGGCGTCGCACAGCGCCCGGATGTCCTGCTCGATGAGGTCGCACGACTCCATCAGCAGAAGGCAGAGCGCGGTATCCTCGATATCGTAGGAGGTCACGCCGAAGTGCAGATAGCGCTTCTCGTCGCCGAGATGCTCGGAGACCGCGGTGAGGAAGGCGATGAGGTCATGCCGGATCACCGGCTGGCCCGGCTTGGGCTCAAACCCGGGGACATCGCCCTCGAGTTCCAGCGTGCGATGCACGATCGAACCGAAATCGAACTCGGGCCCGAGGAGATAATCGGCGTTCGCGCGCAGTTGGGCCGCCGCATCCTGGGGGACGCGGCCGATCTCCGCCCACCCCTCGGCCACCACCACTTCGACTTCCAGCCACTTGCGGTATCGGTTTTCCGGCTCCCACAGCGCGCGCATTTCGGGATAGGAATAGCGCTCGATCATGCTCTCTTCCTCGATCACTGTTTCGACGCGAGTTTCGCTGAAGCGGCCTCGACCTTCTCGGCCATCTCCTGCTTCAGATGGGCGAGCCGCTCGGCGATGATTGGGTCCGCCGTCCCGAGTATCTGAGCGGCCAGCAGCGCCGCATTCCGGGCGCCGTTGATCGCCACCGTCGCGACAGGCACGCCGCTGGGCATCTGGACCGTGGAGAGCAGCGCGTCCAGACCGCCGAGACCTCCGCCGGCAATCGGGATGCCGATGACGGGCAACGTTGTGTGCGCGGCCAGCACCCCGGCCAAGTGCGCGGCGCTTCCCGCGGCGGCGATGATCACGCGCAGGCCGCGCTCGCGCGCGCCCCGCGCCAGCGCGATCGCTTTGTCAGGCGTGCGGTGCGCGGAGGCGATATGGACCTCATGCGGGATACAGAGATCCTGGAGCGTCTCAATGGCCGGCTTCACGGCCTCCAGGTCGGACGCGCTGCCGAGAACTACGGCCACCAGGTGCTGGCTCGATTGGGTCATCGGGCATTCCTCGCTGCGGTCGAGCGCTGAGTGCGAGCTCACTCGAAGATCGCGCTGATCGACTCGCCGGTATGGATGCGGCGGATCGCTTCGCCAAACAGAGGGGCAACCGAGAGCTGAACGATCTTCTCGGCGCGCTTCTCGGGCGGCAGCGGAACCGTGTCGGTCACGACCACCTGCCTGATCGGAGACGCCGAGATACGCTCCACCGCGTCACCGGTGAAGACGCCGTGGGTCGCACCGACATAGATGTCGGCCACACCAAATCCCTGCAGGAGCTTCACCGTCTCAAGCAGCGAACTCCCCCGCGCGATCTCGTCGTCGAAGCATATGACGTTCTTCCCCTTGACATCACCGACGACGGCTCGCACCTCGACCCGCTCGTCGCTCACGCGGCGCTTGTCGATGAACGCCAGCGGGATATTCAGGCGCGTGGCATACGACCCCGCGCGGCGGGCGGAACCCGCGTCCGGGGCGAGAGCGACGCAGTTCGCGAGATTCAGCGACTTGAAGTACTCCGAAAGAATCGGTGTTGCAGAGAGATGGTCTGCCTGACAGCGGAAGAATCCCTGTACCTGTTCGGAGTGCAGGGTCATCGTCAGAATCCTGCTCGCGCCGGCCGTCACCAGAAGATCCGCGATGAGGCGCCCCGCTATCGAGATGCGCGGCTGATCCTTCTTGTCGGAGCGCGCGTACGAGTAGTAGGGGATAACCGCAGTGATACGGCGGGCGGAGGCCGACCGCAGCGCGTCCATCATGATGAGCAGCTCGAGCAGATTCTCGCTGACCGGACTCGAGAGCGGCTGAACCACGAAGACGTCGCGCTCGCGCACGTTCTCCATGATCTGAACGAAGATGTTCTCATTCGAGAAGCGCGCGATCTCCGCTTTCCCGAGGGGAATATCCAGGTGATCGCAGATCGCCTGCGCCAGTGCAGGATTCCCATTCCCAGTGAATATCTTGACCTTGTCCTGCAACTTCATGCCTCCCGGCAGAGGAACAGGGCGCTCGCGCCCTGCCTACCCAACAGCTACAGTGCTTTCCGACCGATATCTGTGCGCCAGTGCGCGCCCTCGAACCTGATTTTGCTCACACCTTCGTAGGCGGCCGCGATGGCGCCGGCGATAGTGTCGCCAGTTCCCGTCACCCCCAGCACGCGGCCGCCGGCCGTGACGATCCCCTCATCGGTTTGCTTCGTCCCGGCGTGGAAAACGGCCACGTTCGGTGTATTCGCCGCGTCCTCAAGGCCGTCGATCAGCTTGCCGGATGCGTATTCGCCGGGATACCCCCCCGATGCCATCACGACGCACACAGCGGCATCGGGCGCGGCCTTCTCTTCGGCTTCGGGCAGCGCACCCTGGGCTGCCGCGTCCAGGAGATCGACGAGGTCAGCGCCCAATCGCGGAAGCACGGCCTGGGTTTCCGGATCGCCGAAGCGGCAGTTGAATTCGAGCACCTTCAGCCCGCTCTCGGTGAGGATGAGCCCCGCGTACAGACAGCCGACGTACGGCCTGCCTTCGGCCTGCATCGCCCGAACCGTGGGCTCCAGGATCGTCTCCATCGCTTCCTGGCGGAGACGCTCTGTCAATATCGGCACTGGCGAGTACGCGCCCATCCCACCCGTGTTTGGGCCTTCGTCGTTGTCGCAGATGCGTTTGTGGTCCTGCGATGGAGGAAGCGGATAGAGCCGCTCGCCATCGCACAGCGCCATCATCGAGATCTCAGGCCCCTCCAGGTACTCTTCGATCAGCACGCTCTTGCCGGAATCGCCAAACGCGCCGTGGATCATCGCCTCGCGGATCGCCGACTGGGCCTCCTCCGCCGACTGAGCGATGGTGACGCCCTTCCCTGCTGCAAGCCCGTCGGCCTTCACGACGATCGGCGGCGTCTGCATCTCGACGTACGACAGCGCTTCTTGCGGATGATCGAACGAGGCGAAGCAGCCGCTCGGTATATCGTACCGAGCGAGGATCTCCTTGCACCAGATCTTGCTGCTTTCCAGAAGCGCCGCGGCCCGGCTGGGACCGAAAACGCGCAGGCCCTTGGACTGCAGGAGATCGGTCAGGCCCTGTGCGAGGGGCAGCTCGGGTCCGATGACGGTGAGATCGATGCGCTCCTTTTCGGCGAAGTCAGCGAGGGCCGAAAGATCGGAAGCGGAGATCGGGACGCACGTCGCCTGCTGCGCCATTCCCGCATTGCCAGGCGCGCAGAAGATCTGGGCCGCGCGCGGGCTCTGCGCCAGCTTCCACACCAGGGCATGCTCGCGACCGCCGGAGCCGACGACGAGGATTCGAAGGCGCGATCTCATCGGCTACTGGTCTCGCAACGAGGATTGGGGCACCAGCTAGCCATCGGACTTTGGCTGGGCCGGCCCTTCAGCCGACGGCTTTTCCGATTCAGCACGTGGTTCCTTCTCCGCCGACGCCTTCATCATTTCGAACAGCGCTTCCTCCGCCGCCCGGTGACCTTCCTGGATCTCGCGAATGCGGCGCTTCGTCTCCCGAACCGCGGCCACTGCCGAGCAGAGAAACCCGACGAACGCGATGACAAGACACGCCTTCTGGGCGAACACGGCGCCGCCGGTTGGCAGGTTGAACGCTTTGGCAGACTGCGCCCTATCGTAGGCCATCAGGTACCCGGACATCGACATGAACGCCAGCCCGAGCCAGCCGAGGTAGGCGCGGTTGCGGAACGCGCTCAGCCATCCCGCCAGCATCGAGAGCCCGACAATCGTTGTGAGGCTGGCGGCAAGGCGCGGGTTCATCAGTCGCCCTCTGCGGGAGCGAACCGCTCCTCGAGATTCTCGAACCGGACGTACTCGTCCAGCCAGGCAAGTCTCACAATCCCAGTGGGACCGTTGCGCTGCTTCGCCACGATGATCTCGGCGATGTGCCTGTCGGTATCCAGATATCCTGCCGCCTGCAACTCCTGGTCGCCGTAGTACGACGGGCGATAGATGAAGCACACCACATCGGCTTCCTGCTCGATAGAGCCGCTTTCCCGCAGGTCAGAAAGCAGCGGCCGGCGCGGGTGACCGCGCGCCTCGACGGCGCGACTCAGCTGAGAGAGTGCGATCACGGGGACCTTCAGCTCCCGCGCCAGGGTCTTCAGCGAGCGAGCGACCTGGGAGATCTCCTGATTGCGGTTCTCGAAGTGACCATACCCGGAGACGAGCTGCAGGTAGTCCACGATGATCAGGTCTAGCCCGTGCTCGGCCCGCAGCCGTCGCGCCTTGCCGCGCATCTGCAGCACCGTCATCGAGGGCGAATCGTCGAGATACATCGGCGCCTTGTAGAGTTCGCTGGCGGCGATGGCGATGCGATCCATGTCGCCTCGTTCCAGATAGCCCTGTCGGACGTTCTGCTGGTTCACTCTCGCTTCCGAGCAGAGCATGCGAAGGGCGAGCTGCTCCTTCGCCATCTCGAGGCTGAATATGGCCACGCGTTTGTTCTGCGTCTTGGCGATTTCGCTGCCGATGTTCATCGCCAGCGCGGTCTTTCCCATCGAGGGCCGACCGGCGATGACGAAGAGATCGGAGGGCTGTAGGCCCGAGGTGATCCCATCCAGATCGTCGAAGCCGCTGATCAGCCCGGTGCCCGGGCGATGCGTTTCCTGCATCTCGTCGATGCGATCGTAGGTCTCGCCCAGCAGATCCCTGATAGCCGTAAACGCGGGCGAGATGGTGCGATCGCCGACGTTGAAGATCTCCTGCTCGCACTTGTCGATGATAGTGTCAACGTCCTCATCACCCGCTGACTGCGCCATATTGCGGATCTCGCCGGCCGCGCGGATGAGGGCTCGCAGCGCTGACTTCTCTCGCACGATACGGGCGTAGTGGCCGACCGATGCGGCGGTCGGAGCGGACTCCTGGAGCGCCAGCAGATACGGCAGCCCACCGGTCTGCTCGAGCTGCCCGCGGTCCTGCAGGCGCGCTTGGAGCGTCACCAGATCTACCGGCGCGCTGTCGTTGAACAGGTCGATCATGGCGCGGTAAAGCATCTGGTGCTGCGGACTGTAGAAGTCATCGGGCTCGAGCAGATCCACGACCCGCGCGATGGCTTCACGCTCCGTGAGCATCGCGCCGAGTGTCGCTTGCTCGGCCTCCAGATTCTGAGGGGGAATGCGTTCCAGCAGGGGCGCGCTCACCGTCTGCCTCCCGCCTAGCCTTCGCCTTCTTCCTCGGATTCGACTTCTATCTTCAGCGTCGCCCCGACATCCTTGTAGAGGTGGACGCTGGCCTCGTGAGAGCCCAGCATCCGGATGGGATGCTCGAAGGTGATGCTGCGCCGATCTATCTCCAGACCGTGCTCGGACGCGAGTGCGTCCGCCACCATGGCGTGTGTCACGGACCCATAGAGCTTGCCCGCTTCGCCTGCCTTGGCCTTCAGCTTCAGCGTGATCCCTGCGAGCCGCTCCGCCTTGGCTGCGGCCGTACGCGCTTCCTGCAATTGCCGCGTCTTTATGCTGACGCGGTGTTGTTCGAGATTCTTCAAGCTTCCCGCGGTCGCGGAAATGGCGAGCTTCCGGGGGAGCAGAAAGTTCCGAGCGTATCCGTCGGCGACGGTGGCAACCGCTCCGGCATCGCCGATGCCTTTCACGTCTTCGAGTAAGATAACCTTCATGAATGCGCCTCCATCGAATCCTTGCCCACAGGCATTATACAGGCTCAGGGTAGTAACGGGAAAGTGGCCGGACTTCCGACCAGCCGCCGCTTGTCGGAGATCGCCCGGCTCCGCCGCGCGTCCTTCGCTTGCGCCGCCTGCAATCCCTTCAGCGGCAGTGGATTGGGAACATCACTCGGCATACGGGAAAGCCGGTACCCCACCGATAAAAACGACCCTCCAGGCGCCGTCTTCCCTGACCATGGCGAAATTCGCTTCCGCAGGATCTTCGGCCAGCGGCATGGTTACCGACGCCCTATCGCCTTCCGTCTTCTCGCGGGCGGCGCCCAGATCGTAGTTGGGTACGCCGCTCTTCTTGGCCAGAGAGACGAAATCCTCGTATGCGTGCGCCCGTTGCGACGCCTTCGAGAGTCGGGAGTACGCGGTCCGGAAGTCTTTCCTGTTGAGGGACTGCAGGTAGTCGAGCACGAGTTGCTGCGCGGACGGCTCTACCTTCTGCGGCGGCCGGGATGATGGGCGAATGGGCGCCGCCGGCGGGTGCACGCTCGGGGACCTCAGGACCGCCACCGCGATCACCGCTGCCGCGATCAGCAGCAGAAACAGAGCCAGCCGAATCTTCATGTCACCCCTCGGCCTTCCTCGTGCTCCGCTCGAATGCCGATAGCGCGGCCTGGTAGACCGCCTTCACGGGGGTGCCGCTCTCTCGAGCCAGCCGGCGGCAATCCTCGTACTCCGGCGCCGCGGTTACGATATCCCCACCCGCGCGGCCAACCTTCACCCGCACCGGGCCGAACTCCGTCTCCACCTCATGCCATTCCCGGTCCAGGCACAGCCGAGTGACTTCATAGGACCGGATGCCCAGGGTCGTCGTCTCTCTGAAGATCACATCGCGAAGCGCGTTCGTCTTCGCGGCGTCGGTCAGCACCGTGATCAGCGTTGCAGGGCGCGATTTCTTCATCAGAATCGAGGTATAGAACACGTCCAGCGCGCCCGCTGCAAACAGCCGGTCCATGAGGTAATCGAAGAACTCGGGGTTCATATCGTCGAGGTTCGTCTCCAGCGCGACCAACCGTTGCTCCATTGGCGCGGCCGCCATCTCGCCGATGAAGACCCGGAGCGCGTTCGGGTGAGGCAGGTCCTTCGTGCCCGCGCCCCAGCCCACCGCGCGCACCGTGATGCCAGGCATGGGACCGTAGGAGCGCGCAAGCGTCGTCAGGATAGCCGCGCCGGTGGGAGTCACCAGTTCCGCGTCGACCGGACCGCCGTAGGCGGGGACATTCTTGAGTAGCTCCGCCGTCGCGGGTGCTGGTATCGGCAGCCGCCCATGCGCGGTTTCGACCCAGCCGCCGCCGAGCGGCACGGGCGACGCGTGAACTTCCGCTATGCCGAGTCGGTGCAGCCCGCAGCACGCGCCGACCACGTCAACGATGGCGTCCACCGCGCCGACTTCGTGGAAATGGACTTCGTCTACCGGCTGCCCGTGGACACGCGCCTCGGCCTCGGCAAGGCGCGTGAAAATGCGGCGGGAGCAATCGGTCACTTCCTTCGGAAGCGTTGACTGCTCGATGATCTGCAGGATGTCCTTGATCCCTCGGTGGGCGTGTTCGTGCCCGGTCGCGACTTCTACGTGCGTGGCGGCGATGCCGCGCTTCGTCACTCGCTCGGCCTTCAGCTCATATCCCTTCAACGGCAGGCGCGCCAAGTCGGCGCGAAGATCGTCGATGGAGAGCCCGGCGTCGATGAGCGCCCCCAGCAGCATATTCCCGCTGATTCCGGAAAAACAGTCGAGATAGGCAATGGTCTTGGTCACGCTAGCGCCCACGGTCCTGTTTGATCAGTAATGCCGCAAAGTACCCCGCACCGAAGCCGTTGTCAATATTGACCACAGTGACTCCGGCAGCGCAGGAATTGAGCATCGTTAGCAGAGCGGCCAGGCCCTGAAAACTCGCGCCGTAGCCGACTGAGGTCGGCACCGCGATCACGGGCGCTGATACGAGCCCGCCGACTACGCTCGCCAGCGCCCCCTCCATACCCGCGACGACGATGATGATGCGAGCGCGGCCGAGCGACTCCCGATGGCTCAGAAGACGGTGCAGACCGGCGACGCCGACGTCGTAGATGCGCTCCACGCGGCAGCCCATGCACTCGGCCGTTACCGCCGCTTCCTCCGCAACGGGGAGATCGGCCGTGCCGGCGGAGACCACCGCGACCGGCCTGGAGCGCGCGGGTGGGCGCGGCGGCTTGCCGATCACCATAATGCGGGCGGCGTCGTGGTAGATGGCATCTGGAAATGTCTCGGCCACCGCGGCGTACATCTCGTCCGTGCAGCGGGTGGCAAGGGCGATGTGATGCCGCTTCATGATCAGGCCGGCAATGCGGGTGACCTGGTCGGCGGTCTTGCCGGCGCAGTAGATGACCTCGGGGAAGCCGGTCCGCAGCTCGCGATGTGTGTCCACCTTGGCGAAACCAAGGTCCTCGAAGGGCAGCGATCGCAGGCGCTCTACCGCATTCGCGACCGTGGTTCGGCCCGCCTTCACCTCGCGCAGGAGGCGCCCCAACTGCCGCTCGGTCATCCGAGGGCCTGCCGATACTGTCTAACCCTCGCATCAAGCGGCCGGTGGGCGAACAGCCCCGCGCCGGTGACAAAATCGCTTGCGCCTGCGTCAACCAGCGTCTTGATGTTCTCCGGCGACACGCCGCCGTCCACCATGATCCGCACGTCGCGCCCCGACCTCGCAATGAGCTTGCTCAGCGCCTCGATCTTGCGGATCGAGGCGGGGATGAACTCCTGACCGGAGAACCCGGGGTTCACAGACATCACCAGTACGTACTCCATGTCGTCGAGCACCCACTCAATGGCATCGGGCGGGGTGGCCGGGTTGATCGCCACGCCGGGCTGCGCGCCCAGGTCGCGGATGTGCGTGAGCGTTCGCTGCAGATGGCCGCCGATCTCGGGGTGAACCGACACGCGGTTCGCGCCGGCCTGTATGATACCCGGAATCAGCACGTCCGGCTGGGTGACCATCAAATGGGCATCGAACGGCAGCGTCGTCATGGGCCGCGCGGATCGGATCACCAGCGCGCCCACGGTGATATCGGGGACGAAGTTGCCGTCCATGATGTCGAAATGCAGGCCGTCTACACCGGCAGCGACCACACCCGCGATCTCGTCCGAGAGGTGGGCAAGATCACTCGCGATCATGGACGGGAAGAAGCGAACTGAGGGCATGGGCGTCTCCAATAGCACCAAGTGAGTTTCGACGGGGCAGGGGAGGCGTCCTGCCCGGCGTGCAGACTATGTCCCGCTGGCGACACGGCTTGCCGGGCACTCAAGTCGCCAAGAATCGGCCGCCCGTCACCGTCTATGTAGATGACATCGGCGCTCCGGCGTGAACATGCTTACGAGGCGGGGTGAGGGACGAATGCCGCTGACAGATCGGCGATTGGTGCGGAGAGTGCTGGACGGCGACACGCACGCGCAGAATGCGTTCGCAGCCCGGTTCCACACAGACCTATTCAACCTCTTCCTGTGGCTCACCCGCGACCCTGACCTTTCGGAGAACCTCACGCAAGACACCTTCTTGCGGGTTTGGGAACGTCTCGGGCAGTTCCGCGGCGAGAGCAGCCTTCGCACCTGGCTGCACAAGGTCGGCATCTCCCTGCTCGCGGAGTACCGCCGGACGGAAGCCCGAGAGAGCCGCGCGCTGGCGGACTATGCCCGAAGCGCGATCCCGCAAACATGGCCGGAGCGACTCCGGCGGGCCGAACTGCGAGTGGCGCTGGCTCAGGCACTCACGGAACTCCCGGAAGGAGAGCGCCGGGTGATCGTGCTGTGCAAACTGCAGGGCTTTACGCTCTCCGAGGCGGCCGGCATCCTCGGCGAGCCCCTCGGAACGCTGGCGTGGCGAGTGGCAGAGGGTCTGAAGAAGCTCCGGGTGCTGCTTTCCGGAGAGCGGGACCCAGCGCTCGACGCGCCCGCGAGACTATGCAAGGAGGTGACTCGCGATGTGTCCCAAGGGTCATGAGTTGCTGATGGCAGGCAATGGATGGAGGGAAAAACTGCGATGGGCATGGCACGCCCGCGGCTGCGCTGCGTGCCGAGAGGTGCGCGCCGCCGATCGGTTTGTCGGTGTCTACGCCGCGCGCGCGGGGCGGTGGCCGACGCCGCCGACACTCCTGGGGGCTGTGATGGCCACACTCCCGGCTCCGGCCGACCCGCCGGTCAGACTGTCGTGGCCTCGCACGCGCGTCGCGATCGCCGGACTGGCCTGCGTGTTCGTGCTGGTGGCCGGCGGAGCGATACGGCAGCGGCAGTCGTCGTTCGGCGTGGCATGGGCCACCACGACCGAAGCGATGGGCAGGGTGCGCACGGTCCACTACAAGGGAAGGCAGCAGATCGCGGGCCAGTGGTTCCCGTTCGACGTGAAGATCGAGCGGCCTGACAGGCGGCGGTGGGAGACTCCCGGAGAGTTCACTGACATCGTCAACGGCGACCGAGACCTGCATGTCATGGCGCAACCGTCGAGCGCGCCATGGCATCCCAGCCCCTACAGGTATGTCCTCAGCCACGTATCAGACGGTGAACAGCGGCGTCTGCAGAGCAATGACTTCACCCTGGAGTCTTCGCTGCGATCCCTCCCCGGCCACAAGGGGCTCGTGTACAGACGGATGGGGAAGGACCCCAGGGACAGGCGCGCCATCGAGGTCAGATTCGAGTCCTCGCCCAAGCTCGACACGGTCTACACGACGACAGTATGGGTGGATCCTGAAACGCACCTGCTCACATCGTGGGATGACGAAAGCCATTGGAAGACAGAAGATGGTCGCCCGATGTCCTGGCGCTCTGAGGTCCACTTCATCGAGTACAACGTAGACTTCCCTGCCGACACCTTCAACACGGAGCCGCCGCCGGGAGAGGAAGTGCTCGACCGCTATTCCCAGGAAGGCATGCGCGCCAGCCTGGAGCACATGCTCGACCAGGCAGAGAGCGAGACGGGCGACCGTCGCGCGGCTCTGGTGAAGGAGTTCAACGACAACGACGCCCTCTGGCAGGTGAGCCGCTTGAGTCCGAAGGCCCAGAACCAAATCCGGGAGCGGATGGCGAAGCTGGGTGTCAAGACGCGAGCGAAGTAGCGTGGCGACGACGCTACCCCCCCGCCATCTCCGCCGCCAGGGTGATCGCGTCCACCATGCTGGTCGGGTCGGCGATGCCCTTGCCGGCGATCTCGAAGGCGGTGCCGTGGTCAACGGAGGTGCGGATGATGGGGAGGCCGAGGGTGAGGTTGACGCCGCCGGTGGCCAGGCCCAGTCTCGTGGGCCGCCATGCCGGCCCTTCGGGCCTAGGCGCTCGCATCCGACCTCGCCAATCCGGCCTGAAGCCGACGGTCTTCACCGCGATGTGCCCGTGGTCGTGGACCATCGCGACAACCGCGTCGAACTCACCTGCTCGTTGACGGGCGAATGCCGTGTCCGGCGGCAGCGGGCCGACTGCGTTGATGCCGTCGGCCTGCGCATCGGCAACCGCGGGGGCGATCTCGCGGGCCTCTTCGTCACCGAAGAGCCCTGATTCGCCGGCGTGAGGGTTGAGGCCGGCGACGGCGATGCGCGGCGCCATGCTGGTAGGGCAGGAGCGTGTCTCCTGCCCCGTTTCTTCGGTAGCCCCCGGGTCCGCCAGAGGCGGACCTGGGGGGCGGCCTTCAGGCCTAGCCACTTGCTGCCGAAGCCCCAAAATCCTCCGCAGCGCCTGATCGGTCAGCCTGATCACAGACAACACGCGCTCCCGCTTCACCCGGTCGCATGCCTGGCGCAAGGCGACGTGAGTCGTCACGTGTGAGACCCGCATATCGCCGTATACGAGCATCATCGCCACTTCGCAGCCCCCGCAGAGCGCGCTCAACATCTCCGTGTGCCCTGGATATGGCATGCCGGCCTGCCGAAGCGCCTCCTTGTTGATGGGGGCGGTGACTATCCCGCGAACCTCGGCGGCCTGGGCCAGGTTGGCCGCGCACATGATGTATTCCGCTGCGGCGCGGCCGGCGAGCGCCGACACCTGGCCGAACGGAATCGCGTCAGGGTCGGCGTTCCTCAGGTCGAGCAGGCAGACCGCGCTCGGACGCCCGGCGGCCTCCTCCGCGCTCATCACGGTTCGGAAGGAAAAGCACTTGCCGATCGCCTCGGCCGCGCGCCTGATGATGCGTGCGTCGCCGACGATCAGCGGACGACAGATCGCCCGCACCTTCCGCTTGCTCAGAGCGGCGACAATAACTTCGGCCCCAATGCCGGAGGGATCGCCCATGGTGATCGCGAGGAGCGGGAGCACGCGGTCGTTCATCGGGCAGCAGCCCTCACCGGCTGACGATGGCTCAGGTAGTCCAGGATCTGCACGATGGCCGTCTCCGACCCCGCCGCGCCGGGCTTCAGCACGACGGGGTGGCCGGTCAGGCTCCCACCGAGAAGGGACCCGGCGGCGATGCCGGGGAGTGGCTCGTGGTCAACCTCCAGCGCCTCAACGCCGAGCGACTCGAGCACTGCCTGCGCGGTCGAGCCGCCGCCGACGAGCAGGCCGTTCGGGGCGACCTCCCGGGTCACGACATACGCCAGATGTGCCAGGTGCTCCACCACCAACTCGACGGGCCGCTCGACATCGGGCAGCTGCCCGGTCGCGTAGACGATCGCGTCACGGTCGGCCGCCAGTTCTGCCAATGTGCGCTCAATCGCCTCCCCGAGCTCGGGCAGCGGCTGATCCCCGCGCGTCAGGTTCTGGCAGGGAAACGGGATAGTCGCGAACCCGACTCTTGACGCCATCTCGACCTGGGTGGTCAATATCTCGCTCGAGCTGGCGAGCACTGCGAGCGAGTGGCCGAACCTGTCCGGCGGCCAGCGCGGGGACACAGCCGGCCCCCACAGGCGGCGCGCGAGCGCACCGGCGAAGCCGGCCGACCCGGCGAGGGCAGGCGCGGGGTCGAGCGAGAGGGCGATCTCCGCGACCGCGTCGAGATCGGCGTCGGTCTCAGCGTCGATCAGCAGCACCCCGCGCTGAGGAATGCTGACTCGCATCCCCAGCGGGCCGGCTCGCACCACGGAGAGCGGGCAGGCGAAGACCTCCAGATCCTTGCGCTGGCCCCTGAGCAGAGCGAGCACGTCCGACTCCGTGACCGGCGCTTCGGGGTCCCGCGCCATCTCGGTCTCGGCGACAGGCGTGCCGCAGACCAGGCAGATGCCCTGCACGATCGTCCGCTCCCGCGCCGGGAACGCCGGTGCGAACAGGACCGGCCTCGATGTGACGTTCTGGACCGCGGCCAGTTCGGCACCGATGTTGCCGCGAAGGTTGGAGTCCACCTTCTTGTAGATCAGCGTGCCGCCCGCGGCGCGCAGGGCCTCGACGCTGCCGCACGCGAGATCGTACACCCGCTCTGGCGAGCAGGACCGCGAGTCCGTGGTGACCGCGAATGCCCGCCGTCCCTCGTGTGCTCGGGGCAGCGCGTCGAGCGAGACGGCCGCTGGCCAGCCCGGCCGCGCGAGCGCCGCCGCGGTGTCGGCGGCGCCGGTCAGGTCGTCTGCGATGACGCCGATGATGTGAGGTTGCATACGGGAATGGCCTTCTGCGCCCAACGGCGCTCCCCTGTCCTCGCCAGCCGCCTGGCGACCGCGGGTCTCGGGGCAGGACAGGCCCGATCGTGCGACGAAGATAGCTCGCTAACGGCGCGCGAGCGACCGGTGAGCGCAGGCTGGGTCGCGGGGCCCGTGGCCGGAGGTGCTGGTGAGCCAGGAGCTGGCGGTTCTGTACGATGTTCAGAAGACCGATACCGAGATCGCCTCTCTCAAGGAGGCCCTGGCCGGACTCGGCACCGGCGCCGAGTTGCAGTCGCAGATCGCCGCGGCCGAGGCCGAACTCGCCTCCCTGCTCGCACGCCACCATGGCACCGAGAAGGAATCGCGCGACCGGGACCTGGAGTTGAAGACGCTGGAGGAGAAGAGGACCAAGTTCCGGGCCCAGTTGTACGGCGGAACCGTCCGCAACCCCCGGCAACTCGCCGATCTCCAGGATGAAGTGGCCATGCTGAGCCGCGAGATCGGGAAAGCCGAGGACCGCATGCTCGAGCTCATGGACTCGCTCGAATCCGAGCGGACGGAGATCAGGGAGCGAGAGAGCGGGCTCGCCGACTTGCGGGAGCGGCTGCGCACTGTCCAGGAGGAATACGCTCGCGTCAGCGAGCGCCTGCGGAACGATATCGGGGTTCTCGACGGCCGGCGCAAGGAGCTGGCCACGCGGGTGCCCCAGCAGTTGTTGAAGCGCTACGAGCAGCTCCGCGCACGGCAGGGCAACATCGGCCTGGTGAGGGTGACGGGAAGCGACTGCCCGGAGTGCCGCATCGCGCTGCCGTCTGAGACGCTGAAGGCGCTGAAGGCCGACCGGGGCACGCTCACATGCGAGAACTGCGGCCGGCTGCTGTTCTGGGATTCGTCTGCCGCCGAATGACGGGGCCGCGACGAGCGCTCGGCTTGAGATGCCTCGCGGGCCGGAGCTTCGCTCCGCCCGGCTGTGACGCGCAGCGCCATTGCGGCCGCTGCGCGCCTTCGCACGACTCGGGAGGTTGCAGTGAAAGACGTCGCTGCCAGCGCTGACACGCGCGGGATCACGGTGCAACTGGTGGGGGTCAAAGACGTGCACCTGCCGGTGCGGGTCCGCCGGAAGGGGGCCGGCTTCGACAACGTGCTGGCGCGCATTGACTTCGGCGTCGAGCTTCCCCACCACTTCCGCGGCACGCACATGAGCCGCTTCGTGGACATTCTGTTCCGCTGGAGCCAGAAGCCCATCAGCAAGCCCGACCTGCAGGAGATGCTCCGGGAAGCGTGCGAGCGCCTCGACGCACGGCGGGCCCGCATCGAGGTGGCCTTCAAATACTTCATCACCAAGCGCGCGCCGGTCAGCCAGAGCGAGAGCGCGCTCGATTACGACTGCCGGTTCGAGGGCGTGCTCAACGGCGACGACTACACCTTCACCCTCGGCGTGGAGGTGCCGGTGACCATCTGCTGCCCGTGCAGCAGGGAGATCTCCGAGCACGGCGCACACAACCAGCGAGCGATCATCCGGGCCAGGCTGCGCTACCGCCCGGAGGTGATGGTGTGGATCGAGGACCTGGTGGCGCTGCTCGAGCAGCAGGGGAGCGCCGAGATCTTCCCGCTGCTGAAGCGTGAGGATGAGAAGTTCGTGACCGAGAGGGCCTACGAGAACGCGAAGTTCGTGGAGGATGTGGTGCGCGACGCCGTCGGCCTGCTGCGCGCCGACCCGCGCATCGTCTGGTTCCAGGTCACCTGCGAGAGCCTCGAGTCAATCCACAACCACAGCGTATACGCGTTCCAGGAGGAGGACGGGGAGACGGCGCTGACCGGTGATGGAGCTCGCACCGCGTCGGAGGTCCAGGAGAGATAGACGGGATGTCAGGCAAGGTCAGCATCATAGGCAGCGCGGGCCGAGTGGGATCGACCGCGGCCCACGCGCTTCAGCTCGGGGCGTGCTGCTCGGAGATCGTGCTTCTCGATGTGGCTGCGGATGCCGCGCGGGGGGAGGCGCTCGACCTCACGCACGGCCGCGCCGCCATTCCGGGGGGGCCCAGCATCACCGCCGGCGGCTATGAGGCCATCGCCGGCTCGGACATCGTGATCATCACGGCCGGCCTCCGGCGCGGGCCCAACGAATCGCGCCTTCAGCTCATCGGGCGCAACACGGAGCTGTTCCGCCAGATACTGCGGGATGTCCGGCTGGCCTCACTGCCGCCGGATGCCGTGCTTCTCGTGGTGACGAACCCGGTCGATATCCTGACCTATGTCGCGGCCACCGAGCTCGGATGGGAGCTGCACCGGGTGATCGGGCTGGGCACAGTGCTCGACACGCTTCGCTTCCGCTCGCTGCTGGGCGAGCGGCTGGGCATAGATCCCGCGAAAGTGGAGGGGTTGATCCTCGGCGAGCACGGGGACTCCATGGTTCCGGTCTTCTCCCTGATGGCCTACGACGGTGTGCCGCTGCCATCGCTGCCCGAGTACTCGTTCGGGGCTGCGTCTGCGGCCTTCGCCGCGACGCGCTCCGCCGGCGCCGAGTGCTTGCGTCTGAAGGGGGGCGCGGGGTACGCGGTTGGGCTGGCGGTGCGCCAGGTGGTCACCGCGATCCTCCAGAACACGGGAGAGGTGCTGCCCGTCTCGACGCTGCACCGATCAGGCGATTTCGCCGAGGTGGCGATGAGCTTGCCGACGCGGGTGGGCCGGAAGGGCGTCGTGGAGGTGCTCACCCCGAAGCTGTCTGGTGAGGAGTACAAGGGATTGGAGCACAGCGCCGAAGTGCTGAGGGGAACACTGGCGAGTCTGGCAGGGGGCGCGGGCTAGGAAAGGGTGGGAGCGATGAAGATCACGTTCCTCGGGCATGCAGCGTTCCTGATCACGACCGCAGATGGCACGAAGGTCGTCACCGATCCCTACGAACCAGGCGGCTTCGGCGGGGCCATCGGGTACGGCCCGCTTCGCGAGACTGCAGATGTCGTCGTGGTGAGCCACGAGCACGCGGATCACAACTATGTAAGCATGGTGCCGGGCCACCCCGTCGTCGTGAGGGATGCCGGCGAAGAGACGCATCGAGGGGTGAGATTCCGGTCGCTGGCGACCTACCACGACCCCAGTCGAGGCGCCGAGCGTGGCCCCAACACGGTGCGCGTGATCGAGGCCGACGGCATCACCGTCTGCCACCTTGGCGACCTGGGCGATCAGATCACTGCCGCAGACGCGACCTGCCTGGGCCCGATCGACGTTCTCATGGTGCCGGTTGGCGGAACGTTTACGGTTGACGCCAAGGGCGCCACCGCAATCGTGAACCGTCTCCGCCCGCGGATCGCGATTCCGATGCACTTCAAGACCGGCAAGACCAGCTTGAACCTGGCGCCTGTGGACGGCTTCCTTGCCGGGAAGCAGCGCGTGCGGAGGG
>Ga0315273_10004269_pt1 | contig 17475 bp, 16 predicted proteins | sample YL17G02_0_MG_FD_205753 | JGI IMG/M metagenome (GOLD analysis project Ga0315273, IMG submission 205753) | Sediment microbial communities from Yellowstone Lake, YNP, Wyoming, USA - YL17G02_0 | ecosystem: Environmental > Aquatic > Freshwater > Lake > Sediment | place: USA: Wyoming | collected...
TCCTCCTGCCATACTGCCCGCATCTCAACCCCCAGCGAGCGGCTCTGGGGCCTCATGCACGAGCACGTCACCCACAACAAATGCTACGCCACATGCGCCCAGTTCGCCGCCGTCACGCTCGACTTCCTGCGCCAAAAAGTTCCCGAAAACGGGCCGCAATTTCGCGACAGGGTCACCGACAATTTCCGCGTCATTTCACCCAAAGAATTTCGGGTTATGACGTGAATAGGGTAAAGTAGGTAAAATTGCCCAGCGCATGATTTGGAAACACGTCCACAGGGTTTTCTCATACCTCAGCATCTCGGCCGCGGTGTCGAATATGCGGTAAATGGGCCTGGAATTTTCTGTCCCCCGCATGGGCCCTCAGCGGGCAGGCGTGTTCCTTGGCAGTGTGGTTAAAGACCAGGTCAATACAGATGCTCATGCCATTATTGCGCAGTACCTTGGCCACGGATTCAAAATCCTCCGTGCTGCCAAGCTGCAGATTGATCGCGCGGTAGTCCATGACGGAGCAGCCGCCATCGCTGTCACCGGGCCTCGGCTTGAGGCACACCATGAAATGCACATAGGTGACGTCAAGGCTTTCCAAGTAGTCGATTTGGCCAAGAATACCCTTCAGATTTTACGTAAAGTCGTTCAAGTCGAAAACATGGTCCACATTTTTTCCGATTGAGGCCAATCGGGGCCAGATTACACTGCAGGTCAAGGTCGTTGAGTTCAACCTTGCGCTCTTTGCTGCGGGCATGCAGCAGATGCTAGAGCCTTGCCTCGAAATCTGGCTGACTGCCATAAAGGGTGCAAAGTGGCAGCAGTTGGTAAGCTTCACTGCGCGTCCAACGGAATTTAAACAGCCTTTGTTCGTCCTAAGAGAATGCCAACACCAATAAAACCGAAGCCCAGAGCATTTTGAATGCCACAAATAGGAGAAATTACCAGCCTATTTCTTCGCCTTCGTGCCGGCATTTGCTTTTAGCGCTACGGCGAAGGACTTGCGGCACCACCGCGCCATTTCTTCCCCATCCTCGAGGCTGGCGGAAGGCGCGCGAAAGTATCCCAGATCAACTCTCTTGCCCTTTCTAGGATAGGTGAAGGGCGTGGAATTTTCCGCGAGGTATTCGGAACGAAGGCTGTCGTCGGCCTTCAAATAGAGCACTTGGTCGTGGATCAGGCCAAACATCAATCCATTGTGAAAGACACCCTGTCCACCGAACATGGTGCGGATCGTGACCTCGCCGAAGCCAGCCATTTGCTCGACGATGAATTCCTTGAAGCTGTCGCCTTCGCTCAAGCTTGGGTGGCGGCGGCGACCAGCTGCACGCTTTCACCGCAGCCGCAAGCGCCGGTCTGATTCGGGTTGTTGAAGGTAAAGCCGGACTTGAGGGCGGAAGTCTGGTAATCCAATTCCGTGCCGAGCAGGAAAAGAATGGCCTTTGGGTCGATGAGCATCTTCACGCCCTTTTCCTCAATGACTTCGTCGTAGGGTTTGGCCTCGGTTGCCCATTCCATGGTATATTCCATGCCGGCACAGCCGCCATTTTTGACGCCAACGCGGAGGCCCAGAACGGGTTTTTCCGACTTGGCAAGAATGGCCTGGACGCGAGCCACGGCAGCGTCTGTCAGGGTCATGACCTTGGGGAGGGAACGGGATGTCGTTTTAGCCATAGTGTCACCTTACCACATATTCATCGCAACGCGCGCTTCTTCTGACATTCGGCTATGATCCCAGGGAGGGTCAAAGACAATTGTCGCCTTCACGCTGGCAACACCCGGCACGCTGGCCACGGCGTTTTCAACCCACCCCGGCATGTCACCTGCCACAGGGCAGCCTGGAGCAGTCAACGTCATATCAATCGACACATTCCGATCATCGTCAATGTCAACCTTATAGATGAGGCCTAATTCATATATATCTACTGGAATCTCAGGATCGTAAACGGTCTTGAGGGCGGACACGATATCGTCAGTCATGCGGTTCAACTCGTCAGCGAGAATGGCCGAAGGATTTGGGGTGTTATCCATTGCTAAGTCTGTCACAGGAGTATCCTTTGGGCAGAAATAAGAGCTTCGGCCAGTTTATCAACTTCTTCCCTTGTATTGTACATGGCAAAGGAGGCGCGGCAGGTGGCCGTGACCCCAAAGCGCTGCAGCAGCGGCTGGGTGCAGTGGGTACCGGCACGCACCGCCACCCCTGCTCGGTCGATGACGGTCGCCACGTCATGGGCATGCGCCCCGTTTATATTGAAAGAAACGATGGCCCCCTTGGCCCGAGCACGGCCAAAAATGCGCAAGGAGTTTATTTCGGACAGGCGTTCGGTGGCATAGTCCCTCAGGGTTGCCTCATGGGACGCGATCCTGTCCAGGCCAATGACCGTCATGTAATCCAGGGCAACTCCCAGGCCGATGGCCTCGACGATGGCGGGAGTGCCAGCCTCAAACCTGTGTGGCGGATCATTATAGGTTATGCTCTCGGTAGTTACCTCGTTGATCATCTCGCCGCCACCCTGGTAGGGCGGCATGCGCTTGAGGTGCTCCATCTTGGCGTAGAGTACACCCACACCGGTGGGCCCATAGGTCTTATGGCCAGTGAACACAAGAAAATCAGCATCCAGGTCCTGCACATCCACTTTCATGTGCACGGCGGCCTGGCTTGCATCCACCAGAACCGGAATGCCGCGCGCGTGGGCCAGGGCGATGATGTCCTTCACCGGCACGATCGTGCCGAGCGCATTCGACATTTGCGTGATAGCCACAATCTTCGTGCGCGGTGCGAGGAGCTTTTCAAACTCCTCCATGAGAAAGTTTCCATCCTCGTCTACAGGTGCCCACTTTATTATGGCCCCGTTCCGCTCGCGGTGGAAATGCCATGGTACGATGTTGGAGTGATGCTCGAGAATGGAAAGGACAATCTCGTCGCCTCCACCTATCACCAAGCCGCCAAAGCTTTGGGCTACCAAGTTGATTGCCTCAGTGGCGTTGCGCGTGAAGATCAACTGGTCCTTGGACGGCGCATTGATGAAGCGCCGCACCGATTCACGAGCATCTTCAAAAGCTTGCGTAGCCGTATTGGACAAATAGTGGAGCCCGCGATGCACGTTGGCATATTCATGGGCATAGCTCTTCATCATGACATCAAGAACCACTTGCGGCTTTTGCGCGGAAGCGGCGTTGTCGAGATAGACCAGCGGCTTGCCGTAGACATCGCGGGAAAGGATGGGGAAGTCGCGGCGGATTGTTTGTACGTCTAACATTCCTTTCTCCCCTTGAGGGAGAAGGAAATAAACAATGCAACGTTCATCGTGCCCTCCGACGCCGCGTCAGCCAGGCGTTGGAGAATGCCGCCAGGGCCTCCCTAATATTTTCATTCACAACCACATCGAAAGCCTCTCCCACAAAGGCCGCGATCAATAGCGATTTCGCATCAGCTTCAGGAATGCCCCGGGACATGAGGTAGAAGAGATGATCGTGGTTCAAGTCGCCTGACGTGGCGCCATGGCCGCAGACCACGTCGTCGGCAAAGATCTCAAGTTCGGGCTTAGCATCGAATTCAGCCGTTTCTGAAAGCAGAAGTGCATGGCTCGATTGCTTCCCGTCGGTTTTCTGGGCGTGTTTGCGCACCATGACTTTGCCCTGAAAGATTCCGCGGGCATGGTTGTCCATCACGCATTTGAAAAGCTCTCGGCTGGAGCAGTGGGGTTGCTGGTGGTCAATCACCAGGCGGGTATCAGCGTGTTGCTTGCCGCCCAGCATGAAAGCGCCCGACACCTTTGCATCAATGTTTTGGCCATGGAATTCCACGGTGCTGTTTTGGCGATTGACGCCTGCGCCCGAGGTGAGCGTAAAGTCATTAAGCGCGGAACTACTGCCCAGCGTCACGTTGGCGTGGGCTAGGTGGAAGGCATCTTCATCCTCCAGTTCAACCTTTACGCGGTCAAGCCTGGCAGCTTCGCCGAGGCGAATTTCGGTGACTGAATTGGCGAGATAACTGCCTTCGCCAATGTGGGTTTCAATGATGGTGGCGGAAGCACCCTGCTCCACTTCGATCACATTGTGCGTGGCGACGGTACGGGCTTCGGCCCTTGTGGCGAGGAACAGCAGCTCGATGGGCATATCGGTGGTGCCCGATATCTTAAGGTGCGCACCGTCAGTGGCAAAGGCCCGGTTCATCTGCAGCACCGGCTCATCGCTGCCCAACCTGGTCGCCACATTCTCCCTAGCAAGTTGCGAATGCCGAGGTGACAGGTGGCCGTTCACAAACACCATGCGCGCACCTGCCATTTTGGCGAAGGGCGACGACTTGACGAGGCGGTCAATATCCTGGGCCGACGCTGTAACTTTCTGGTGCGGTGGATAAGGCTTGTCGATCAACTGGCGCAAGTCTGTCCAGCGCCAATCTTCCATCTTGCGATGGGGAAGTGCCAAACCGAACACCGTTTCAGCCAACGTTTTTGGAACCAGAACATTCACGCCGCAGCTCCTGCATATTCAGCATATCCCTTGGCTTCGAGTTCGAACGCCAGTGACTTGTCGCCGGATTTCACGATCTGGCCTTTTGACAACACATGCACGAAGTCTGGCACTATGTAATCAAGCAGGCGCTGGTAATGGGTAATCACGATCATCGCACGGTCTGGCGAACGCAGGGTGTTCACGCCATCAGCTACCACGCGCAAGGCGTCGATATCGAGGCCAGAGTCGGTTTCATCGAGAATGCAGAGGGAAGGCTCAAGTACCGCCATCTGTAGGATTTCCGCCCGCTTCTTTTCCCCGCCCGAGAAGCCGACATTGATCGACCGCTTCAGCATGTCTGGACCGATGTTGAGTTTAGCGGCGCGCTCCTTCACGTAGCGCATGAAATCTGGCGTGCTCATTTCCTTTTCGCCCCGCGCCTTGCGTTGCGAGTTCAGGGCCACTTTCAGGAACTGCATGGTGGCAACGCCGGGAATCTCGATCGGGTACTGAAATGCCAGGAATACGCCCTTAGCCGCGCGGTCCGTGGCCGACTTAGCAAGCAAGTCTTCGTCCTTGTAAGTTACTGACCCTGCAGTGACTTCATAGCCTTCGCGGCCCGACAAGACGTAGGACAGCGTGGACTTGCCGGAGCCGTTGGGTCCCATGATGGCGTGGACTTCGCCTGCGTTCACAGTGAGGTTCAGGCCGTTGATGATGACACGTTCCTCCTTCGTCAGCTTGACGTGGAGGTTTTTGATTTCGAGCATACTAGCCAACTGAACCTTCCAGAGAAATACCAATGAGTTTTTGTGTTTCCGCCATGAATTCCATGGGCAACTGTTGCAGCACCTCGCGCACAAAACCGCTGACGATGAGGGCAACCGCCTCTTCCTGGGTAAGCCCCCGTGACATGCAGTAGAACATCTGGTCATCGGAAATCTTCGACGTGGTGGCCTCGTGTTCAAACTGTGCAGTAGAGGTCTTGCTTTCAATATAGGGCACGGTGTGGGCACCACACCGGTCACCGATCAGCAGCGAGTCGCACTGGGTAAAATTGCGGGCATTAGTCGCCTTGCGGTGGGCCACCACCAGTCCACGGTAGGTGTTGTCACTGCGACCTGCTGCAATGCCCTTGGATATGATGCGGCTCGAGGTATTCTTGCCGAGATGCAGCATCTTGGTGCCGGAATCCACCTGCTGCACACCATTTGAAATGGCGATTGAGTAGAATTCGCCACGCGAGTTATCGCCACGCAGGATGCAGCTTGGATATTTCCACGTGATAGCGGAGCCAGTTTCTACCTGGGTCCAGGAAATCTTGGAATTGCGGCCACGGCAGTCGCCGCGCTTGGTGACGAAGTTGTAGACGCCACCCTTGCCCTCGGAATCTCCAGGATACCAATTCTGCACGGTGGAATACTTTATCTCGGCATCGTCCAGAGCAATAAGTTCAACGATGGCCGCATGGAGCTGGTTTTCCTCGCGCATGGGAGCGGTGCATCCCTCAAGGTAGGAGACATAGGACCCCTTGTCCGCGATAATCAGCGTGCGTTCGAACTGTCCGGTATTCTTCGCATTCATGCGGAAGTAGGTCGATAGCTCCATGGGGCAGCGCGTGTTGGGCGGCACGTAAACAAAGGAGCCATCGGAAAATACGGCGGAGTTCAGGGCGGCGTAGAAATTGTCGCCGTGCGGCACCACGGTGCCCAGATACTTCCGCACCAGTTCCGGATGCTCGCGCAAGGCATCGGAAATCGAACAGAAGATAACGCCCACCTTGGCAAGCTCGGCCTTGAATGTGGTTATAACCGAAACGGAATCGAACACCGCATCAATGGCCACGCGGCCGGTAATAAGCTCATTGCCCTCGTCGTCGAGCGTGCTCTTTTCGCCCTGCTTGCGCACGCCAGCAAGAATCTCCTGCTCCTTCAATGGAATACCGAGCTTTGCATAGGTCTCGAGTAGCTTGGGGTCGATCTCGTCAAGGCTCTTGGGCGCTGCCATGCTTTTCGGAGCGGAATAGTAGTAAAGGTCCTGGAAATCGATCTTGGGGAACGACACACGCGCCCACGTGGGCTCCTCCATCTGCAACCACCGACGGTAGGCTTCAAGGCGCCATTCCAGCATCCAGGCTGGCTCGCCCTTCTTGTCGGAAATGAACTTGACGGTACCTTCGTTCAGGCCCTTTGGCGCATGGTCGGACTCGATCTCGGTGGTGAAGCCATATTTGTATTTATCAACTTCGATATTCTTGACAAGTTCAATGGTGTCGAGATCTGCCATGGCTATTCCAGATAAGTTTCCGTTGCGCCCATTAAGGCAGGATGCCTGCCGGAAGCGACTGACGAGATTGCGGCCTGCGCAGGCTTGGGCAAAAGTCGTGCCTTCAGCTTGCGCCAGACGGTGGCGAAATGTTCGATATGCTCAGGCCGCGTATTCCATCCAAGACTGATACGCACAGCGCCGCGTGCCAGTTCAGGGGCAACGCCCATAGCATCCAGTACATGCGAGCGGCCCACCTTACCGGACGAACAGGCTGAACCTGAAGAAACGGCAATACCTTCAAGATCGAAATTCATCAGCAGTGTTTCTGCGGTGAGGCCAGGCTGGCTGAAACAGGTGGTGTTGGGTAGTCGTGGGGCAGCCCGTCCATGGATGACAGCCCCTTCCAGAGAAGATTCCAATTCATCCCTTAACATGCCGAATTCAATATTTTTTTCGCGGGCCACGGCGGCAAATCCGGCAATGCTTATCAGATTTTCGGTACCCGCCCTGCGGCGTAATTCCTGACCGCCACCCAGCATCAAAGGTGCGATGGGCAAACCGTCCCGCACCACCAGCGCACCAACTGCCGGTGGCCCGCCTACCTTGTGGGCTGCAATGGTCACCATGTCTACGCCTAGCAAACCAAAATTCACAGGAATCTTTCCAAAGGCCTGGACGGCATCGGTATGCACCAACGCCCCACGTTCTTGGGCGAGTGCTACAATTTCACGAACTGGCTGTACAACGCCTGTTTCATTGTTGGCAAGCATAACACTGACCAGGGCCTTGGGGCCCACCAGCATTGCTGCCAGCGCATCAAGATCAACCACGCCCTGGTCGGTCACCGGAATGAACTTAACAGGCTTGTCAGCCACGCGTGCAGCCTCAAGGACGGCTGGGTGTTCAATCGCAGAAACCAAAATACGTTTAACCGGCGCAGAACGAATGGCCATGTTATCTGCTTCGGTGCCGCCGGAGGTGAACACAACCATGGGCGCCAGGACTCCGACCGCTTGCGCTACAGCTTCCCGGGAATCATCGAGGAGCTTGCGCGCCAGGCGGCCCTCGCGGTGACCCGACGAGGCATTGCCCTCCACGTCCATGGCTGCCCGCATGGCCTGCTTTACGATCTCACGCAGGGGGCTGGTGGCATTGTGGTCGAGGTAGGCTCTCACGCGACCGGCCTTACAAACCGGTCTTTGGCCTGCTTGATGGTGGCAGCGAGGGCGAGGTTTCGCTTTTCGCAAACATCTTCAAGGGTGATGGAACCCAGGAAATGCATCATCTGGCGACCCAGAGACGACCAGAGATCATGGGCGGAACAGGGCTGGCCCTTAACGCAACCCTCCACCGCATCACCCGAACAGCGGGTGACCTTGAGGGCCTCGTCCACGGCCTGGATAATATCGGATACAGCAATTTCACTCGCATTGCGGGCCAGCTTGTAGCCGCCGCCTGGCCCGCGGGAACTCTCCACCAATCCGCAGCGGCGCAGCTTGCTAAAAAGCTGCTCAAGATATTCCTGGCTGATGTCCTGCCGGTCTGCAATTTCAGAGAGGGAAACGGGATTGCCCAGTGAATTCTGGCCAATGTCGATCATGGCCATGATGGCATATCTGCCCTTTGTGCTCATTTTCATTCGATTTTTTCCAATGCCATATCACGAAAAACTTGCTTTTTGCCCCTTCTACTGTGCTAAAGCCCTAGCTTGTCACAGGGGATTGAAAGCCATGCGCTTTCTTGAACCATTCTAAACTAGATATAGAAAGCCCGACTGACTGAGTCAACTATTACGAGTTGACTTAGTGCAATAATTCGGCGGTCTTATAACAGTGGAACGGACCTCTCGGAATGCCAGAAGTAATATTTAACGGTCCCGCAGGACGTATTGAAGCACGCTATCACCATGCCAACCCTGCGGGATCCCCCATCGCCATCCTGCTGCATCCGCACCCCGCCTTTGGCGGTACGATGAACAACCCAATCGTGCATTCGCTCTACCAAACCTTTGTAAGCCGAGGATTTTCCGTCCTCCGCTTCAATTTCAGGGGGGTTGGCCGCAGCCAAGGCCTGTTTGAAAATGGGGCTGGAGAACTGTCGGATGCCGCCTCTGCCCTGGACTGGCTGCAATCCTTCAACCGCGAAGCCAAGATCTGCTGGATTGCTGGGGTCTCCTTCGGGGCATGGATTTCCATGCAGCTCCTCATGCGGCGCCCGGAGATCGGTGGCTTCGTGTCCATAGCACCACTCGCCAAGCACTATGACTTTTCATTCCTGGCACCCTGCCCGGCCTCGGGCTTGTTCGTGAACGGCGAAAAGGACGTGGTAGCCCCGCCCGAATCGGTCCACAGCCTTGTGTCAAAGCTCAAGACCCAGAAGGGCATCATCATCGAGCACAAGGTGGTGGCAAGCGCCAACCATTTCTTTGACGGCAAGCAAGATGAACTCACCAAGATCTGCTCGGTTTACCTCGACAAGCGTCTATCACAGGAAGGCTGACAGTCACACAACGGCTGCCAGCACACCGCCGGTGGTCGGCTCTCCAACCTTGGTTGTGCCTGGAAACGTAAGTGGCAATCCCTTGAGACTACGTACCGCAAGATAAGCCCAGGCTTCGGCCTCCATGGCATCCCCGTCAAACCCAAAGTCTTCAGCCGGCCCCACATTGGTAAGCTTTGCCGCAAGAGCCGCCATGATGGTGGGATTATGCCTGCCGCCACCGCAGATTACCCAGCATTTGGGTGGTTCAGTCAACCATTCCGCCGCCCTGGCTATGGCTGAGGCTGTCACCTCAACAAGGGAAGCGGCGCCATTTTCCGCGGAAAGCCCGTCCATGGAAATGCCCGCAAAACTGTTGCGGTCCAGGGATTTGGGGGGTGCAGACTTGAGGAATTCGGCAGCCATGAACCGGTCGACGGTCGCCTGATCAACAGCTCCGGCTGCCGCCAACACGCCATCAACGTCCCTCGCAATGCCGGTGTGCCGGTGCGCCCAATCATCCAGCAAGGCATTGCCAGGACCTACATCAAAGGCCAGCATTTCACCGTTCTTGCCAATTGCGGTGATGTTAGAAACGCCGCCAATGTTCACGAAGGCGATAGGCCGGTCCTGGATGGTCGCAGCCAGGGCGCGGTGATACACGGGCACAAGGGGTGCGCCCTGCCCGCCTGCGGCCACATCGGCTGCCCGCATGTCATAGACCACGGGAATTGCAAGTGCCTCGGCCAGCATTTTACCGAGGCCCAGTTGGACCGTGAGTTTTTGATCCGGCCGGTGAATGACGGTCTGACCATGGAAGCCTATGATCTCCACGTTAGCGGGATTATTGGACAGGAAGTGCTCAACCGCATAAACATGCCACTCGGTCAGTTCCTGTTCCGTGGGGCCAAGGCTGCCCGGACGTTCATCGCGCTGCCTGATGGTGCGGGCATCTGCCAAAGCTTGTTGCAGCAGCTGGTGCTGGCAGTCGGCATAGGCGAAGGTCATGGCTGGCCCCCGCTCAACGATCTCTTCGCCATCGGTCCTGATGAGCGCCACATCGATGCCATCCAACGACGTTCCTGACATCAAACCCAAGGCTGTTACAAGTTTTGACACGCGATTATCCCATGCTATGAGCAGGCCATTATGAGCACATATAAATCTGAGTTTCTTAACACCCTTTCAACCCGTGGCTACATCCATCAGAATTCCGATGCGGCAGGCCTCGATGCGCTGGCTGCCAAGGGAGACGTATGCGCTTATATAGGATTTGACTGCACTGCGAAATCCCTGCACGTAGGCTCGCTGGTACAAATCATGCTGCTGCACTGGGCCCAGCAGACCGGCCTGAAATCAATTGTTCTCATGGGCGGCGGCACCACACGGGTGGGAGATCCTTCCGGCCGCGATGAAAGCCGCAAACTGCTTACCCTCGAAGATATCGAGGCCAACAAGAGCGGTATTCAGCAGGTTTTCGAAAAGTTCCTGAAGTTCGGAACAGGCCCGCGCGACGCCATCATGGTCGACAATGCCGAGTGGTTGGCAAAGTTGAACTACCTCGACATGCTGCGCGATGTGGGCAGGCATTTTTCTGTGAACCGCATGGTGGCCATGGACTCAGTCAAGCTCAGGCTGGAACGTGAGCATGAAATGTCGTTCATCGAGTTCAACTATATGGTGCTGCAGGCCTATGATTTTGTCGAGTTGGCGCGCAGGTACAATTGCAATCTGCAAATGGGCGGGTCCGACCAGTGGGGCAACATCGTCAATGGCATCGACCTTGGACGCCGCATGGGCACGCACCAACTCTACGCACTGACCACTCCCCTCATTACCCTGACGTCTGGCGCCAAGATGGGCAAGACTGCAAGCGGCGCCGTCTGGCTCAACGCCGACATGCGCACGCCTTACGATTACTGGCAATTCTGGCGCAATACGGAAGACGCTGACGTGGGCAGGTTCCTCAAACTCTTCACCAAGCTGCCACTCTCAGAAATTGCACGTCTGGAAGCCCTGAGTGGTTCTGAAATCAACGACGCCAAGAAGACACTCGCAAACGAGGCAACGACATTGCTGCATGGCCGTGAGGCAGCCGACGCGTCGTCTGAAACAGCGCGCAAGACATTTGAAGAAGGGGCCGTTGCCGAGGGCTTGCCGACTCTGCCGATTGATCTCTCTGCCGGCATGGGCATTCTTCAAGCTGCTGTTCTGGCGGGTTTTGCGACCTCAAATGGTGAGGTTCGCAGGAGCATCCAGGGAGGCGCCATTCGCGTCAACGATGTGCCTGTCAGCGACGAGCGCATGCAACTCACTCTGCAAGACCTAAACGCCGACGGTATCATCAAGTTTTCTATGGGCAAGAAAAAGCATGTCCTTATCAGACCGAAGTGAATTCAGTTATGGGATTCGTTAACCCGTTGCTTGGGCGGTTGTCCCACGGCATCAAACTCAAAGAAACGGCGCAGAATCCCGGGGGCGATTGCTGACACGGGATTTACCTGGAATTTCGGGTGTTCGAATGTCCCACCCATAGCATAGGTCAGGCCAAATATGCCCTGCCCTTTGCCGCCGGCCAGTATGTCGCCCACCAGCGGGATATTGCTTAGGGCAGAGTTCAATCCGTAAGCCGGGATGATGGTTCCAGTGATGTCGATGGCACCATCCGACTTGCGAATAAGCCCCTTGTCTACCGTGGCACCGAGATCGTTCCCCTTGAGGAGCGTGTTGCCGATGCGAATGAATTTCGCATCTGTTGTAAAAGGAAGCTTGAGCTTGGTGAAGTTCAAGCCTTCTGGTCGGGGGCCGGATTTTTTTGCCTTGCCACGGCTGTCGATGCTGGCAAGGGCTGCCTCGTTGCGAACCGCAAAATCACGCAGCGTGAGTTGGCCTTTCTGGATGGTTGAGTCGGAACCACTTGCCATAGATGCGGAAAACTCGAGTTCGCCACCCGCCACTTTTGAGTAGAGGTTGGCTGCCCGCAGGGCCGCACCGCCATCTGAACTGTTGATTTGCAACTGGCGGCCACCGTCGATTGGATGTACATGCACGGCGATCGGCAGTCCGCTGAGAAACTTGCCCTGTATTTCCGCCTCTGCCAACTTGTTCCTGTTGATGGTCAAATTTGCGGTCACACCCGCCAGCACCTCACCACGCTGGGCAATCACGCGGTCCAAATTGGCCACGACGTTCATGCTCTGGGAGGGATCGTCGCCGGTGGACGCTCCTGCCGATCTGGAGAAAATGGATGCAACAAGCGGCCGCGCATCAAATGAGCTCCCGTTGACCTCAATGGATTGTCCATTGTCACCGGGTGTGACCTTCAAGGTAAAATCATTCTCGTCACTCAACTTGACCTGAGACAAGGTAGCAGACTTCAAACCGCCGGTCTCATTCAGCAAAATGTCCCCCTTGATGCTGAGCTCGGGTCCCTTGACGATGAGATTATCTATTTTGCGTCCGGCATCGCCGTTGTTTTCATAACTGAAGCTAGCGGTTGTGTTCTTTGTTGGAGGACGGTACCAATTGATCGAGCTAATGGCCATTTCTGACCGGCCTAGGTCTGCCGTGACCTTCATGGACTGTGTCTTTTCACCAAGACCGGTTATGTCAGCGGTGATCTTAGCCGGCCCCTGCAAATAGGTACCCAGCTTGATGCCCAGTTTTTCGCGACCATCATCATCTAGCTCTGTAACCAGGGTTGCAGTTGCCTTCGCGCCGTCGCCTGAGGCTCGCGACCAGCTAATCGTCGCGGGAAAGCCATTGATTTTGAGGGGTCCCATCGCGGTGATTCCCTTGCGATCAATCTGCAATGCGAGGCTACCATCGGTGAAATCAACATTGGGAACAACCTGCAGAATACTTGCATCCGTAATATTTACAGCCATCCTGGCCGTTACGCGTTCGCGCGGCACATCCTTGATGAGGGGCAAGGCAAGATCGATGCTCGCGATTGCGTTGCCGTTTAAGTTGGGCACTTTGATTCCTGACTTTTGAAAGAGGTCGAGGCTGGGCTGGCCTGCAAGCTCAAGCAGAACGGGTGCGCTGGCAGCCAAATTAATTTCCAGCGCACCTGGCACCTCATCGGCCAGCAGATTGGTCACGGAAAATGTTGTGTCCCTGACCTGAACAATGCCCTGGGAAGGCATTATGACCTGCCCCTTGGCTATGTTCAGGTCAAAACTATCTCCTCGCAGGTGAGCTGTGCCAGAGGCATGCACAAGTGTCGGCAACGTCTTGAAATAGTTTGAATTCACGTCCTCCAGCGAAAATTGGAAATCGATGTCTTCATTCGGCATGATTTTGTTGCGTATGGCACCGGCAACCCCATTGACTGGGATACTCACAGAAAAGACACCATCGGACATTCGCCCGGCCTGAATGTTTTCGGCAACCCATTCGCGCGACTTCGGAGCAACGATGGGTGGCCACAGCTTTTTCAGGAAGTCCGCCGAAATGCCGCGCACGCGGCCCGCCAGCTGAATGCCAGCCGACTCATCGCCCCCGGTAATTTTGCCGCGCAACCGCACACCGGCATTGCCAGACATGACCACAAAATCCATGATTTCCAGCTCCGCACCCTCGACCGAGGCCTGCCCCGTAAATTCCACCTTGTCCACAAGGACAGGATTTTTCACCGTGCCTTGTGTATCTACGCTGACGTTGGTCGCCTTGATGTCAATCTTGAAATCCATGAGTCGGCCGTCCTTGGCGCGGATAGGATCCACCCGACCCGTCAGTTCCGCGCGTGAGCCACCGATCAAGATGATGGAATCCACAATTTTGAATCCACCTGTCACGACATCGTAGTCGACCCGCAACGCACCTTCGTCAATAATTATGGGCTGGGCGATATACTCTGGCAAGCTCACGACACCGGCCGAGGCGGCAAATTCCGCCGATGCCTTATTCATTACACCTTCGTCGGTGATTTCCACTTCAGCGCGGCCTGACAACGGTATGTTCACGCGGGCAAACTGGGCCAGGGCAAATATCTTATCAGACACGTTGGCCGGCACCAGGTCTTCTATGCGTGCGCCAATGGAAAAGGTCCTGGAGTCCGTCCTGTAGTTGGCAGAAATGTCCGCCGTCCAAGTGGTGGGCCCGCTGGCGACCGAGGCCTTGGCAAACACTGTAAATCCAAAGGGCATTTTCTTGAAGGTCAGGTCCGCTTCGGGCGCAAACCAGTTTGACTGGTTGGCCTCGTCAAACAACTCTATGGAGGCGCCCGAAATGCGGATGTCCGCAATCGAAGAGGCCATCGAGCCTGCCGCCTGCCCCGACAGAATGTCAATCAGGGACTTGGCTGTCGTCTCGGGAATTGCCGAAGTATTCGCCTCGCGATCCGCTTTTGCCAGGTCTCCGTTGACGGCCTGCTCATCAAGGCTCACAACAGCATCTTCAGCTGCCGGGGGGCTGCCAAACCCAAGGCTCACACTTCCATCCAGTTGGCGTTTGATGAGGATGCGCGCACCAATTAGATCAAGGCTGCGAGGAACGAGCAAACCTATGAACATGGACCTACCATCAAAACTGATGGCCGCCTTTTTTGACTTCGCGATTAGGTCGCCCGTCTGGTTCAGCAACACCACGTCACGCAGACGAAAATGCGGAATATTGGTTTTTGCATCAAGTTCAAAGATCGCACTGCCGACCTTCACGGTCACACCGCCCAAGGATTTGTTGATCTGGGCCTCAATGGTCTCAGTCATGAAATCAAGTGACACAGGCCCCTGGGACAGGCGCCAGAAAAAGGCGGCACCGACGATAACCAGCACAGCCGTCATCGACAGCAGAGCCAGTACAGTTATCTTAGCCAACCGGTGCCGCAATTCGTGTTGCCTCAAATAACTTTCTTCATAATGTCTCAACTTTCTTAGGAATTGGTACTTTCAGGAACAAAGCACACCTCAAATCCGGCAAACAGGCACAAAACAGTGATTTATTGGCCAGCAAACAAGGGCCAAACAAAGGCAGAAATCCGCTTTGCGTTTTTTCTATGTTCGATCGTGCCCGGAGCGACCTGAAATCTTCCATGACAACCGAGATTCAAGAGGTTAAAGTGAAGCGAAGATGGCCCAGGTAAGCGTAGTCAATTAGTCGATCGCGTGCGAATGTAACCACTACTGATTCTTAAAAAAATGTGGCGAACACAAAATGATTTTCAAACGTCCCAAGCAGGGGTCTAATGGCGCGGCCAGCACAACCTGTGCAACACCTTCGATGGTGGCGCAGGATGTCACGATTGAAGGCAATATAACCACGAACGGGGAGCTGCACATAGACGGCACGGTTTACGGCGCCGTTCGGGCTCACTCTTGTGTGGTTGACCTGAATGGCTTCGTCCACGGCGAAATCACGGCGGATGAAGTCTTTATACGGGGCAAGGTCATTGGGCCCATTCGTGGCATCCACGTTAATCTCTATGCTGGCGCTCAGGTAGAAGGCGACATTCTCAACGAAACCATTTCAATCGAAAATGGCGCCAATCTTTACGGGATGATCAGCCGTTCGGAAACGCCCCTGGCCAATGGCCAAACCCCACCCAGCCCGCCACTACAGGAAAATTTTGTCAACACGCCAGGCCTGTCATTCGAACAGGAAAACTATCTCAGTGCTCAGGATGACGATTCCTACCCGCCCATTAAGATCTTACGGCCGCGCTGACGTTTCAGTCGAGATCTTCAACAAGATCCGAACTGATTCCCTTCAGGCGATTGGCAAGTGATGCCTGGATAAAATCGTCGAGACCGCCGTCGAGAACTGCCGTTGGATTGGTACTGGTAAAGCCTGTCCGAAGGTCCTTGACAAGTTGGTAGGGCTGCAGAACGTATGACCTGATTTGGTGACCCCAACCAATATCGGTTTTCTTCGCGTTGACAGCGTCAATCTTTTGCTGTTGCAACTGCAACTCGCGCTCGTAGAGCCTGGCCTTCAGCATCTTCCACGCGGTGGCGCGATTCTTGTGCTGGGAGCGCTCGGCCTGGCAGGCCACGATGATGCCGGTTGGAATGTGCGTGATGCGGACAGCTGAGTCGGTTGTGTTGATGTGCTGGCCACCAGCGCCCGAGGCGCGGTAGGTGTCGATCTTGCAGTCGCTTTCATTGACTTGGATATCGATTTCATCATCGATAACAGGATAGGCCCAGACGGACGCAAAGGACGTATGGCGGCGCGCATTTGAATCATAGGGTGAAATCCGCACCAGCCTGTGTACGCCGGACTCTGTCTTCAACTTGCCATAGGCATTGTGTCCTTTAATCTCGAGAGTGCACGACTTGACGCCAGCTTCTTCGCCCTCATGCTGGTCCAGGACGACAACCTTGAACTTGCTCTGGTTGGCCCAACGCGTATACATGCGCACGAGCATGGACGCCCAGTCCTGGCTCTCCGTTCCGCCCGCGCCTGCATTGATCTGCAGGTAGCAATCATTACCGTCTGCTTCACCTGATAGCAAGGTCTCAAGTTCCTGTTCTGCCACATCCTCCTGCAGCGCAGTCAAGGCTTTCTCGGCCTCGGTCACGATCCCCTGATCGCCTTCAAGATCGCCCATCTCTATGAGTTCCACATTGTCGGCTATCGTTTGTTCAAGGCGCAGGACCGAATTGATGCGCGCATGAAGGTCCTGGCGCTTGCGCATCACCTCCTGGGCCTTCTGCGGATCATTCCAAAGGGTGGGATCTTCAGACTGCGCGTTTAACTCGGCGAGCTGGCGGATGGCTGAATCCCAGTCAAAGATGCCTCCTAAGAAGGCCGATGGACTGCTTCATGTCGTCAACGAGTTTGTCAATTTCAGCGCGCATTATTCGATAAGCTTTCGATCAGTTGAGATGGCTCAATAGAGGCCACCGCCACTGGTCGTCAAGTCGCCACCTTGCACGGGCTGCTGTGCCTGGAGTGGGGCCTCGGGCGGTACAAGCAGCTGCCCGCCGCCTGGTGACTGAACCACTGCCCCCGCAGCCACGTCTTCGCCAATAATCTTTGTGTTTTCGGGTGGCTCATCACCGGGTTTGAAGGCCTCCAGTATCACCCCCTCATGGCCAAAGATCGCACGCTTGCCGGTATTAGCATCGATGGGGATGAGTTCAATGGCGCGCGGAACGCGAAATGGGGTTGCCGGCTGGTCGCGCAAGGCAAAGCGCATGAAATCCGCGACGATGGGAGCTGCTAGTTCACCGCCCGTGCGCTTAGCTCCCATGGGCTTTGGCGTGTCGTACCCCACATAGACACCGACCGCGAGGTCAGGTGTATAGCCCACAAACCATGCATCCTTTTCATCACTTG
>Ga0315273_10004270_pt1 | contig 17475 bp, 12 predicted proteins | sample YL17G02_0_MG_FD_205753 | JGI IMG/M metagenome (GOLD analysis project Ga0315273, IMG submission 205753) | Sediment microbial communities from Yellowstone Lake, YNP, Wyoming, USA - YL17G02_0 | ecosystem: Environmental > Aquatic > Freshwater > Lake > Sediment | place: USA: Wyoming | collected...
CGCCTCGGGGGGGGGGGGGGACCCCACATAGGGGGCGCGGGGGCTCCCCCACCCCGGGGGGGGGGGGGTCTCGTCCCCCCCCCCGCGCCGATGCTCCCCCGGGAGATACAGGCACTTACGCGGCGGGTCGCGAGACCCGCCGCGCACGATCGCGCGAGACCCGCCGCGTACGATCGCGCGAGACCCGCCGCGTACGATCGCGCGAGACGCGCCGCGCAGGGCTGCGATGGAAGTCGCTCTTCGGCCACACGGCGCTCGTGGCGCTGAGCTTCGTCTACGTGCTGCCTTTTGCGTGGCTCGTGACCACGTCGCTCCAGCCCGACGAGGAGCGGTCGAAGGCGCCGCCGGCGTTCATCCCCGCCCCCGCCGTCGTGGCCAAGGCCCTCGATGACGCCACCGGCCATCACGTCGCCTATGACCCCACGGTCATCCACTACGTCAAGGGCGTGACGCGGGTGCCGGTGCCGCTGTTCTTCCGCAACACGCTGCTGGTGTGCATGCTGACGGTGATCGGCACGATCCTCTCGTCGGCGCTGGTGGCGTACGGGTTCAGCGTGCTCGTGTGGCGCGGCCGCGACACCATCTTCTATATCATGCTCGCCACGATGATGCTGCCGGGCCAGGTGACGATGATCCCGGTGTTCCTGATCTGGCGCCAGTTCGGCCTGATCGACACGTTCGCGCCGCTGGTGATCCCGGCGTTCCTGGGGAGCCCGTTCTTCATCTTTCTCTTCCGCCAGTTCTTCCTGACCATCCCGCGCGACCTCGTTGAGGCGGCCCGGATGGACGGCGCGAGCGAGCTCAGGATCTGGGCGGGGATCGTGATGCCCCTCTCGACGCCGGCGATCGCCACCGTGGGCCTCTTCGCGTTCCTCGGGGCGTGGAACGATTTTCTCGGCCCCCTCATCTACCTCGCCGACCAGAGCCGCTACACCCTCAGCCTGGGCCTGGCGATGTTCCGCACCCAGTACGGCAGCGAGTACGGCCAGATGATGGCCGTTGCCACGCTCATGGTCATCCCCATCATCGTCCTGTTCTTCTTTGCGCAGAAGACGTTCATCCAGGGGATCAAGACGTCTGGCATGAAGATGTGAAACCAATGCGGAATGCGAAATGCGGAATGCGGAATGGGGGATGAACGGCAAAGGCAGGCTGCAGGCTGGAGGCAGTTCCGTTCCTACAGCCCGCAGCCTGCAGCCTACAGCCGCCTCTCTGAACTTCACTTCCCCGGCTTCCGGACGTCCAGGCACTTCATCTGATGCAAATCCCTCACGATGAGCTTCCCGTCGGAGAGCGCCATCGGCGCCCAGACGGTGGCGCCTTCGGCCTTGAGGATCTTCGCCTTGGCGAGCGGCTTGAAGGCGTCCGGGGCCGCCTCGACCAGCGAGAGTTCGCCGGTCTTGCCGTGCATGATGAAGATAAGATCGTCGGCGACGAGGAAGCCGCCGGCGTCGAAGGTCGCCTGCGGGGCGCTCTTCCACTTCAGGTTCCCCTCGAGGTCCAGGCACACGAGGCCGTTGGCCTTCGTGGGCTGGTGGATGTCGAAGCTGTTGGCGTACAGGCGCCCCTTGTAAAGCGCCGGCGTGTGCAGGTGGGCGGCACAGTTATTGTTATCCTTGAATGCGTACTCGGTCGACCACGTTTCGCCCTCTTTCTTCACCTTGAGCGCGAAGCACCCCACGCCGTACGCCCCGGAGATAAAGAGGCGGTCCTCGCCGATCTTCACCGGGTTTGAGATGGGCAGCTTGTACGGCTTCCACGTCTCGAGCGTCCACAGGACCTTGCCCGTGGCGGCATCGACCGAGGTGACAATCGCCGGAACCCACGCATCGACCTTCTTGTTCGCGAAGACCACCACCTGGTCCGCGCCCGCCAGCGTGGCCAGAAAGGGCGATGCGTAACAGAACGTGCCCGGCCCGACCGGCGGCGACTTCCACCGCAGCTTCCCCGTGGCCTTCTCATACGCCACCACGCCCACCTTCGGCCCGAGCGGCGCGAGGATGAGGGTGTCTTTGTACAGGGCCGGGCTCTGCGTGAAGGCCCACGTCGGCAGGACCGGCTGGTCGGCCTTGGCCGCGCCGGGCTCGCGAAAATCGTTGACGACGTGGTGCGACCAGATCGCCTCGTGCGTCGTGCGGCTGATCGCGTGGACGTTGCCGAACGGCCCGACCGTGAAGATCACGTCGCCGTCGACGGTCGGCGCCTGGCGCGAGCCGGGGTACGGCACCTCGCCGGGGGCATCGTAGGCGAAGCGCCACTCTTCCTTGCCCGTCGCCAGGTCGAGGCACCGCAGAACGTCCTGGCGGTCCTTGATGCGGTCGAGGACGTAGACCTTGCCGCCGACGACGGCGGCGCTGCCGAAACCGTCGCCGAGGTCCAGCGTCCAGAGGACGGGCGGCCCGCCCTCGGGCCAGGACCGCGCGAGGCCCGTCTCGGGCGAGACGCCGGTGCCGTCCGGCCCGAGGAATCGCGGCCAGTCGGCGGCGGAGGCCGAAACGGCCCACACAAGCAGCGCTGCCGCGACCAGGTAAGAGCCGCAGGCGCCGAGGGTGCCACGTCGTTGCATGAGGCCATCCCCTTTCGCCGGAAATCGGTACACGCCCCGAGCCCGCCGCGGAAGCGGCGTACGTGTTCAGCGTTTTGCCCCGGACAGCCGGGTGGCATGCCCACGCCGCTGTTAGCGTGGGCATGCACGCCGGACATCGGCGAACATGCCCAGGCAAAGGCGGCCTGGGCATGCCACCCTGCAAGTGAGCGTCCACAAGCTAAACAGGTACGAAGCGGCGGGCGTTCCGGCGGTCGATGTCTCCCGCCGCTCCCGCGGCGGGCTCGAATAACTTGAAAACGCCCCGGCGGGCTCGAAGAAGTTAACCTTCGCCAAGCCCCGGAGCAACCGATTATTTTTCGCCTTTTCGCGCATGCGTTTCTCGCTTGCCAAAGCCGGAAGCACCCCTTATGATTCCCGAGGGGGTAGGTGAGGAGCCTCTAACGGTCCGCGCCCGGCTAAGTTTTACCGGCCGGAGGGGCGGACTTGTCGCAGAACCTTGCCGTGCAACTCGCATCCCAGAAGGTAAAGCTGAGAGACGCATGGCTCAGACGGGCGAGCGCGTTCGGCCTCGCCATGAGCAGGGTGGGAAGTTCCTTGCCATAGGGGCACTGTGGGTACGACAAGCGCGGCGGGCAGTCTTGCCCGCCGCGCGGTGGGCAGAACTGCCCACCGCGCGAGCGAGTTGAACCCCAATAATAACTGTCACGTGGTACTGGGGGATGGGCGTAAAGACGTACGGGGCAGAAAACCCGACGAAGACCGGAGAACGGGCGTGACCAAGGCCCACGAATCTCATGAACCGACGCTGGCCGAGAAGCTTCACAAGGCTACCGGCGCCAACGTGGTCGAGTGCTACCAGTGCGGCAAGTGCACGGCCGGGTGCCCGATGGCCCGCTTCATGGACCTCGCCCCCAGCCAGGTGATGCGCCTCGTGCAAATCGGCGATGCGGCGGCCCTCGCGAAGCTCCTGACGAGCACGGCCATCTGGAGCTGCGCCGGGTGCCTCACCTGCACAGAGCGGTGCCCGAAGAAGCTCGACCCGGCGGCCGTCATGGACGGCCTGCGCGAAATGTCGTATCGGCGCGGCATGGTGTCGGCCCGGCAGAAGAAGGTGCTGGCGTTTCACCGGGCGTTCCTCAAGCTGGTCGAGCACACGGGGCGGATGAGCGAGATGCCGCTGACGGGCCTCTACAAGATGACGACCGGCGACTTCTTCAGCGACGTGACGCTCGCGCCGGCGATGATGCTCCGCGGCAAGCTGCCCCTCGTGCCGAAGACCGTCCGCCACCGCAAAGAGATGCGGCGCCTCTTCGCCGCCTGCCGCCAAGGGGGCGAGCGATGACCCTGATCGGCTACTATCCGGGCTGTTCGTTGCACGGCACGGGCCGCGAGCTCGACCAATCGATCCGCGCGCTGTCCGAGGTCGCGGGCGTCGAGCTCAAGGAGATCGAGGACTGGAACTGCTGCGGGGCCACCGCCGCCCACTGCCTCAGCCACGACCTGGCGGTCGCCCTGCCCTACCGGTGCCTGGCGCTGGCCGAGCAGCAGGGGATGAAAGAAGTCCTCGCCCCCTGTGCCGCCTGCTTCTCGCGACTCAAGGGCACGGCGGTGCGCCTGGAGCGCAGCGCCGAGCTCATGGCCCGCATGAAGGAGCTCACGGGCCACGATTTCCACGGCGGGGTGAAGCTCCTCAACATCATCGAGTACATCAACTTCCTGCTGGCCCACGGGCTGAAGGAGAAGCTGAACCCGGCCCTGACGGGCCTGAAAGTGGCGCCGTACTACGGGTGCCTGCTGGCGCGCGGCGAAGACGTGATTACCGACAACGCCGAGCATCCGACGGGCATGGAGGCGGCCATCCGCGCCACGGGGGCCGAGCCGGTGGAATGGAACTTCGCCGTCGAGTGTTGCGGCGGCGGCTTCAGCATGTCGAAGACCGAGGCGGTGCTCGACCTCTCGCACGCGATCCTGGCCGACGCCGAGGCCGCCGGGGCCCAGCTCATCGTGGCCGGGTGCCCGATGTGCCACTCCAACCTCGACATGCGCCAGCAAACGATCAACGCGGCGGGCATGGGCAACCATGACCTGCCCATCCTCTACCTGAGCGAGCTGGTGGGCTTGGCCGCCGGGCTGGATCCGGCCCGTCTCGGCCTGGACCGCCACTTCGTCGACGCGATGCGCCTCGCGCCGGGGAGGGCCTGACCATGGCACGCGTAGGCGTCTTCATCTGTCATTGCGGAGAGAACATCGGCCGGTCGGTCGACTGCGCCGCCGTGGCCGCCGCGGCCGCGAAGATGCCCGGCGTGGTCGTCGGCGTCGACTACAAGTACATGTGCAGCGACCCCGGCCAGCAGATGATCAAGCAGGCCATCCAGGAGAAGAAGCTGACGGGCGTCATCGTCGGGGCGTGCAGCCCGCGGATGCACGAGACCACCTTCCGCCGCGCGGCCGCCGAGGCCGGCCTCAACCCGTACCTGCTCGAGATGGCCAACCTGCGCGAGCACTGCTCGTGGGTCCACCAGGACCGCGAGGCGGCCACCGCCAAGGCGATCGACCTGGTGCGCGTCATGGTCGAGAAGGTGAAGCGCAACCGGCGCCTCTTCCCTATCCGCGTGCCGGTGGAGCCGACCGCCCTGGTCATCGGCGGCGGCATCGCGGGCATCCAGGCGGCCCTCGACATCGCCAACGGCGGCAAGAAGGTCATCCTCGTCGAGAAGAGCCCCTCGCTGGGCGGCCACATGGCCCGCCTGAGCGAGACCTTCCCCACGCTCGATTGCAGCCAGTGCATCCTGACGCCGCGCATGGTCGAGGCCGCCAGCCACCCGAACATCACGCTGATGACGTACTGCGAGGTCGAGGCGGTCGAGGGGTTCGTCGGCAACTTCGACGTCACGGTCCGCAAGAAGGCCCGCTTCGTCGACCCGACGAAGTGCACCGGCTGCGGCTCGTGCTACCAGAAGTGCCCGGCCAAGAAGATCCCGAGCGAGTTCGACGCCCGGCTGGGCAACCGCACCGCCATCTACACGCCCTTCCCGCAGGCCGTGCCCAACAAGCCCGTCATCGACGCCGAGCACTGCATCATGCTGACGAAGGGCAAGTGCGGCGCGTGCGCCAAGGTCTGCCCGCGCGGGGCCATCAACTACAAGGACCAGGACGAGCACGTCAAGATCAAGGTGGGCGCGATCGTCCTGGCCACCGGTTTCGAGCTGTGGGACCACTCGGCCTACGGCGAGTACGGCGCCGGGCGTCTGAAGGACGTGATCGACGGCTTCCAGTTCGAGCGTCTGGCCTCGGCCAGCGGCCCGACGGGCGGCGAAATCCGCCGGCCCAGCGACGGCACGGCGCCGCAAACGGTCGTCTTCATCAAGTGCTGCGGCAGCCGAGACGAGAAGATCGGCAAGTCCTACTGCTCCAAAATCTGCTGCATGTACATCGCCAAGCACGCGATGCTCTACAAGCACAAGGTGCACGGCGGCCGGGCGGTCGTGTTCTACATGGACATCCGCGCCGCCGGCAAAGGGTACGATGAGTTCGTGCGGCGCGCGATTGAAGAGGACGGCGTGGAGTACGTCCGCGGCCGCGTCAGCCGCGTCTACCGGCGGGCCGACGGCAAGCTCATCGTCCGCGGCGCCGATACGCTGGCCGGCCAGCCCGTGACCATCGAGGCCGACATGGTGGTCCTGGCCGACGCCATCGTGCCGCGCCAGGGCGCCGAGAGCCTCGCCCAGATGCTCGGCGTGGCATACGACACCAACGGGTTCTACAGCGAGGCGCACCCGAAGCTGCGGCCGGTCGAGACCGCGACGGCGGGCGTGTTCCTCGCCGGGGCCTGCCAGGCGCCGAAAGACATTCCCGACACGGTGGCCCAGGCGGGGGCGGCCGCCGCCAAGGTGTTGGGCCTCTTCGCCAACCCGGAGCTGGAACGCGAGCCTGTGGTCGCCCGCGTCAACCAGGTCACGTGCGTCCACTGCCGCGCCTGCATCAACGCGTGCCCGTACCACGCCATCGAAGACTTCGACATCACCGACTCGAAGGGCAACGTTCTGCGGACCGTCGCCCGCGTGAACGAGGGCCTGTGCCAGGGCTGCGGCACGTGCGTGGCGGTGTGCCGGTCGAACAGCATCGACCTGGATGGATTTACGGACGAGCAGATTTACGCGGAGATTGAAACACTCGAATGACGAATTGCGGATTGCGAATTGCGGATTAGAAACGGCGGCGGAGCCGCAAGACGCGGTTTCCGGCCCCTCTTCCGGCTCCGCCGCTTCTTTAATAATCCGCAATCCGCAATTCGCAATCCGCAATTGAAAGTGGCGCATGACCCAAACTGCAACGACAACCGCTGAAGCAACGAAGGCTTTTGAGCCGCGCATCGTGGCCTTCGTCTGCAACTGGTGCACCTACGCCGGGGCCGACCTGGCGGGCACCAGCCGCAGGCAGTACGCCCCGAACGTGCGGATCGTCAAGCTCCCCTGCACCGGCCGCATCGACCCGCTCTTCGTCGTCAAGGCGTTCGAGGGCGGGGCCGACGCGGTCCTCGTCAGCGGCTGCCACCCGGGCGACTGCCACTACACCAGCGGCAACTATCATGCCCGCCGCCGGTGGACGATCTTCCGCAAGCTCCTGGACCTGACCGGCATCGACACGCGCCGGCTGACGTTCAGTTGGGTGTCGGCCGCCGAAGGGGCGAAGTTCGCCGACCTCATCAACGACGTCACAGCCAAGGTCCGGGCCCTCGGCCCGTTCGAGCCGCACAACCCGGCAAGGAGGCGGCTGTGGAAATGACCGCCACCCTCTGCGCCGATGCCGCCGCCGTCCTCGCCGACGGCCGCGCCAAGATGGTCATCGGCTTCCGCACCCTCGGCGACCGCCGCAAGCCCGTCTTCATCACCGACGGCAAGATGGCCGAGATGCTCGTCTCGGACGCCGAGTGCCGGCAGAATCTGGCCGCGTACCTGCGCAAGGGCGAGCTCAAGCGGTTCCGCCCCATCGCGCTCGTGGCGCGGCCGGCGGTCATGCGAAGCCTGGTGGTTCTGGCGGCCGAGACGCAGATCAAGCCCGCCGACGTGCTCGTGCTGGCCGTGGGCGAGAATGGCGAGTATCACGGCGTGCTGGACCTCGCGGGCGCCACGGCGCTCCTCAAGGAGAAGTATCCGAAGCTGATGCCGCCCGAGGAGACGCTGAAGCTTCTCCAAGAGCTCGCGGCGATGACGCCGGAGGAGCGGGCGGAGTTCTGGAAGGCCGAGTTCGCCAAGTGCACCCGCTGCTACGCCTGCCGCGCGGCCTGCCCCGGCTGCTACTGCACGCGGTGCATCGTCGAGAAGAACGTGCCGCAGTGGGTCTCGGCCGCGGCCGACCAGCACGGCAACTACGCCTGGCAGGTCATCCGGGCGTTCCACCAGGCGGGCCGGTGCACGCTGTGCGGCGCCTGCGAGGCCGCGTGCCCGCAGGGCATTCCGCTGATGGCGCTGAACGTCCGCATTGCCGAAGACGTGGCCGAGGAGTTCGGCGTCCGGCCGGGCGAAGACCCGGAGGCCAAGCCCGTCATCGGCTCCTGGAGCGCCGATGATGAAGAAGACTTCATTCGTTAATACTACGACGCCGCTTCGCGCGGCGGGTCTCCTGACCCGCCGCGCACCAGCGTTATCTCGCCGCTGGGGTGAAGTTACCACGCGGTGGGTCAGGAGACCCACCGCGCACGAGGTTACGTTGTGAATTACGAGGTTGGCATGAAACTGCTCGACTCCAAGAAGCTCGGCGACCTGGCGGCCGCCCTGGCGGCCAACGGGTACCGCGTGGCCGCGCCGATCCAGGAAGACGACGCGGTGCGCCTCAAGGAATGGTCGCCCGGCGCCGTCATCCGGACCGACGCGATCCCGATCAACTCGGCCAAGGACTTCCTGTTTCCGCGAAGCGAGATCATCGGCCGCTGCAAGCTCGAGGGCGACAACTTCACCCCCGAGGACGTGCCGCCCGACTCCACGAAGACCGCCCTCCTGGCCGTCCGCCCGTGCGACGTGGCCGCCCTCGCGATCCTCGACACCGTCTTCAACTGGGATTACAAGGACGAGTTCTACAACGCCCGCCGCGCGGCCATGACGATCGTCAGCATGGCCTGCACGCGGGCCGACGCCCAGTGCTTCTGCACGAGCGTGGGCGGCCGGCCCGACGCCTCGGCCGGGGCCGACGCCATCCTGCGCCCGGCCGACGGCGGCGCGAAGCTCATCTTCGATCCGCTGACCGAGAAGGGCCAGGCCCTCGTGGCCGCGGCCGGCGGTGCGCTGGCCGACGGCGAGGCCAAGGCCGACCCGCCTGCCGAAGTGCCCGTGCGGTTCGATCCCAAGGGTGTCGGCGCCTGGCTGGCCGACAACTTCGACTCGGACCTCTGGACCACGCTCAGCCTGGCGTGCCTGGGGTGCGGGGCGTGCGCGTACTCGTGCCCCACGTGCCACTGCTTCGACATGCAGGACGAGGCGACCCGCAAGGAAACCGTGCGGCGGAGAAACTGGGACTCGTGCGGCTTCGGCCTGTTCACGGCCCACGCCGGCGGGCACAACCCGCGGGCGAACCAGTCGGCCCGCTGGCGCAACCGCGTCATGCACAAGTTCTCCTACATCCCCGATCGCTTCAAACTGCTCGGGTGCACCGGCTGCGGGCGATGCGGGCGGCTGTGCCCGGCGGGCATGGCCATCGCCGACATCTGCGCCGAGATCGTGCGGGCGAGCGAGGCCCTGAAGAAATGACCGAGAACCTCTACCAGCCCATGACGATGAAGATCGCCGCCTCGCGCGACGAAGCGCCGGACGTGCGGACGGTGCGCCTGGAGTTCCCCGACGAGCCGTCGCGCGCCGCCTTCTTTGCGAAGTACCGCGTCGGCATGTTCGGCCTGTACGGCATGCCGGGCGCGGGCGAGAGCACCTTCTGCGTCGCCAGCCCGCCCACGCGCACCGAGTACATCGAGTGCACGTTCCGCCGCGTGGGCCGCGTGACGAGCGCCCTGGCCGACCGCGACGTGGGCCAGACCCTCACCTTCCGCGGGCCGTATGGCAACTTCTTTCCTATCGAGACGTGGAAAGGCAAGAACATCCTGTTCGTGGCCGGCGGCATCGCCCTGCCCCCCTTGCGCAGCGTGATCTGGAACCTCCTCGACCGCCGCGCCGAGTTCGGCAACGTCACGATCGTCTACGGCGCCCGCACGGTGGCGGACCTCGTGTACAAGCACGAGCTGGCCGAGTGGGCCGCACGCGGCGACGTCAAGCTCATCACCACGGTGGACCCCGGCGGCGAAACGCCCGACTGGAAAGACAAGATCGGCTTCGTCCCGACGGTGCTCAAGCAAGCCGCGCCGAGCCCGGCCGGCGCCGTGGCCCTGGTGTGCGGCCCGCCCATCATGATCAAGTTCTCGCTGCCGGTGCTGAAGGACCTGGGCTTCCCGCCGGGCGCCATCTACACGACGCTCGAAAACCGGATGAAGTGCGGCGTCGGCAAGTGCGGCCGGTGCAACGTCGGCAAGTTCTACGTCTGCAAGGACGGCCCGGTCTTCACGGTCGAGCAGCTCCAGGACCTTCCGCACGGCGATATGTAGGCCGCAGCGACATTTCACGTAGGCCGGGGCGCAGCCCCGGCATCATCCGAGCCCCGGAGGACCTTCCGCATAGCGACATGTAGGCCGCGGCATGTCCTGTAGGCCGGGTGGCATGGCCACGCGATGTTGCGTGGCCATGGACCTCGAAGCAGGTAAGAACATGGCCACGCAACGGCGCGTGGCCATGCCACCCGCTCACTCCAACAGCAGCACATCCCCTTCCGCAAGCTCGGGCACCGTGATGCTGAGGGCCTCGCCCGACTTCTCGACCGCCAGCGCCTTGTCGAGCCAGACCGACGTGGCCCTGGCCGCGCCGTCCGCGCCGCGGATCGTCAGGCGGACGTCTTTAAGCGGCACGTGATTAGCCCCGCGCTTCCCCGCCGCCGCGTACGTCCAGTTCATCAGGACCACCGCCAGTTTGCCGGAGTCGCGGTTCTTGACGAGAACGCCCTCGACGGTCGGCACGGCGGCATCCACGACCGGCCGCACGGGGGTCCCGCCCAGCGGCAGCGTCACCCAGCCCCGCATGTCAGCGCGGAAATCCTTCGACATGTCGAACGACTCGCCCCGCACCGCCGCGCTATACTCCAGGCCCGGGAAGAGCCCGACCACGTACGCCCTGCCCTTGCCGAACGTGCGGCGCGTGACGGCGGCGGCGCCGTCGGCGAACTTCGCCAGGACCTCGGTGTCCTTGGCGGGCCTGAGAACCTCGCGCCCCACAACGGGCGGGAACGATCCCCCCGCCTCGCCGCCGACGATCCGCGCGCCCTCGGGCACGGGGGCGAGAGCGTTGCGCGCGTCGCTGAACGACTCCAGCGTCGTCGCGCCGTACAAGCTCACGCGCAAGTACATCTCCGGCGTGCCGCGGCCGTCCAGGCCCAGAACAGGTTCGAGGGCCTTGAGCGGCTGGTTCGCCTCGTCGCGCGCCAGGCCACCGCCGCTGGTGTAGAGCGTGCCGCCCGCCTCGACCCACCGCGCCAGCTTCGCGGCCGCGGCGCGGGTGATATTGATTCCACTAACATAAATCACCTTGTAGCGGCCGAGGTCCTCCGCCGCGAGCATCCCTTCGTCGAGGGCGTCGACGGGGATGTGGGCGTGGGCGAGGGCCGTGTACGTCCACTTCGCGTTCTCCCAGGCGGCGGCGTACTCGGGCTTGCCGGTGAAGCCCATCCAGTACTCGCTCGTGCGCGGGCTGACGACCGCCACCTCGGCGGGCCTCGCCCACGCGGCGCCGTAAAGCACGCCCTCGGCCTTCCCGAGGAGCCGCGCGGCCTTGCTCACGAGCACCAGGCACTCCGAGTCCTGCGAGAAGCTGTCGCCCTTCTTGTAGTCGGGGCCGTAGGTGTACCAGTAGATCATGCGGGCGCCGCGGGCCGCCGCCGCCAGGGCCCGCTGGATCGGCGCCCCGCGGTGCGGCTTCACGTACACGCCGAACTCCAGGCCCATCCGCCCCGACACCCCGCGGCCCACGTCGCACAGGTAGCTGTCCCAGCTCCAGACCTGCGTCCCGCGGTTCGACATCTCGTACACGAAGGCGTTGTCGGCCTGGCGGTAGAAGTCGAAGAAGTCGAGGCTGTGCCCCTTCATCAGGAACGTGTTGCCGCGCAGGGCGTACGAGTAGACGTAGGGCCGCGCGGCCTCCGGCGCGTCCTTGCGGCCCTCGGCCAGGGCCTTGCGCTTAGCCTCGTTGGCGCGGGCGCAGGCGTCGCGCAGGGGCGTGAAGAGCTTGGCGCTCGCGTAGTTATTGAACTGTTTCGTATAGTAGGCCGCGAGCGCCTGGCCCCGGTCGGCGGCATCGAACCCCGGCCCCTCCTTCGGCGCGAGGTCCGCCGGCTTGACCTCGGCCCAGTCCGCCTTGCCGAAATCGGCGGGGGCGAGGCCCTGCCCCCGGAGCCACGCGCGGAACGCCTCTGTGCAGCGCGGGCACCGGCTGAAGTGCGACTTGCCGTCCGGCGCATGATCGACCACCGTGCCGATCTCGTCGACCGTCAGGCCCCAGACCTCCGGCAGGCGGATCGCGAACGCCTCGTCGAGCGCCTTGCGGACGCCCTCCTCCGTCAGCGCCGCCACGCCCGTGCCGAACGGGCACCCGGCCTCGGGGTTCGGCGGCTTGGCCCGCTCGCCCGGCACGGGGTAGCCCATGATGCCGATGTCGCACCCTCGGCCGAAGCCCTTGGCGTACCCCTCGCCGCGCACGGCCATCTCCAGCAGGAACGGCGGCGCGGACCGGAAACTGTTGACGCCCAGTTGGCGGAGGCTCCGGCACTCGGTCTCAACCACCGCCTTGTTCGTGGTGCGGATGCCGTAGCCGATGCCCTCGCCGTACCCGCCCACGTCGGTCAGGATCATGTAGCGCGCGGGGACGGGCATGGCGGCCCACGGCAGCTTCTCGAGCGTCGCGGTGCGCCGCCGCGCGTACTCCAGGATGCCCGTGAGCTCATCGAGGAACCGAGGATCGTCGGGCTTGACGCCGCCGGCCAGCCGGTAAGCGGGGATGACCAGGCCGACAGTTCCGCCGTCGGGCCCGCTCTCGCGGACGGTCTTGACCGTGCGGCCGCCGAGGGCGAACTCGAACTCCATCTCCACGTCGGTCGAGAAATCGATGCCGCGCTCGGCCCGTTTGCCCCCGCGGCCGGACCGGCCGGCCGTGAAGGTCAGGAAGAGCTTGTCGGGGAACCGGCCCTTGATGAACGAGTTGACAGCGACGGGGGCGGTCCACTGGCCCGTGGGCACCTTGGCGCCGAGCGTGCCGCGGAAGACCTCGCCGCCGAGGCCCTCGCCGCCGCGCCGCCACGTGATGTCGGTGGGCTCGTCGGGCTTGAGTGCGGTCACGCGCACCCGCACGGTGAAATCGTCGGGCACCGCGTTGGTCGCCTGCTCGACGTTGACGTCGATCTGGCCCTTGTCGACGGCGGGGGCGGCCTGGGCGGAGAGCGTCGTCGGCAGCGATGACACCGCGGCCAAGAGCGCCGCAAGCACTACAACGCCACTTGACCTCGTGCGCGGTGGGTCTCCTGACCCACCGCGAGGCAATTGCTCCCGGGCGGCGAGATAACGCAGGTGCGCGGCGGGTCGGGAGACCCGCCGCGCGAAGCGGCGTTGTAGTTCTAAGCGTGCACGCAGAACGCGGGAGGATTCGAGGATGGCCATGGCGCCCGTCCTTTAGAAGAACGATTCCTGTGCGGCATCCTACCACAGGGACGGCGCCGATTTCAAAGCCCTAGGAAACAGTCCGCGTGCGAGGAGGCAGGTGACAACGCGGAGGGCGGGCCAACGTTTGCCCGCCCCCGCATCCCAGCGCAAAGGCCGTGACCGGCCTTCAAGCCCCAAACTCAATGCACCCGCACTCTCTGATACGACAAAGCGTCCTCGGAAGCATTGGGTGGATTCCCTGATTTTCGACCTCGAGAAACCTTAGATACCTGTGGCGGGGACAACCTTAGATGCGCAAGGCGCCGGCGTAAGCGTCGTGCGCCCCCAGCGGCGTGCGAGACTGCCGCCAAGAGGATGACGCGCACCTCTTCGGCCCGGGAGGATTCTCTTCCCAACACGCCGCCGGCTGGTAGACTCCTGTCGGTCAACCGGTACAGGGAGGGCGCTCCATGGACAAGACGAACCGGCGGCGACGCCGGCTCTACGGACTCCTGGGCGACCTGCCGCCGCGCCGCCGCAAGGTCGCGGCCCGGAAGGTCGGCGAGGAGCGGCGAGGGGCTTACGTTGTGGAGCGGCTCGTGCTGGACCTGAACGGCATCGAGCCCGTTCCGGCGTACTTCGTGCGCCCGGTGGAGGACGCCGGCCCGCGTCCGACCGTCCTCTTCAGCCACTCGCACGGCGGCAACTACGAGCGGGGCAAGAACGAGCTCCTTCGCTCGTGCGAATATCTGTCCATGCCTCCGTATGCGGAGGAGCTGACCGGCCTGGGGTGCAACGCCCTCGCCATCGACCACTGGGCGTTCGGCGAGCGCCGCGGCCGGACGGAGGGCGAGATCTTCAAGGAGATGCTCTGGCACGGCCGCGTCATGTGGGGGATGATGGTCTACGACAGCCTGCGGGCGATCGACTACCTCGCGGCGCGGCCCGACGTCGACGCCCGGCGTCTCGCCACCCTCGGCATCTCGATGGGCAGCACGATGGCGTGGTGGGCGGCGGCCCTCGACACGCGCATCAAGGTGTGCGTCGACCTGTGCTGCCTGACGGACTTCCACGCGCTCATCGAGACGCGCGGCCTCGACGGCCACGGCATCTACTACTACGTGCCGGAACTCCTGAAGCACTTTACGACCGCCGAGATCAACGAGCTGATCGTCCCGCGGCCGCACCTGGCGCTGGCGGGCAACTACGACCGGCTGACGCCGCCGGCGGGCCTTGAGCGGATCGACACCGCCCTGCGCAAGGCCTACCGCAAGGCCGGCGCCGCCGATGCCTGGCAGCTCTCGCGCTACGACTGCGGCCACATGGAGACCGCCGCCATGCGGGCCGAGATCGTCGCGTTCCTGAAACGCTGGCTTTGAAGTGTGGCACGCCGGCCCTCAGGCGTGTATAACATGCACAGCCGAGGGCGGCTGTGCCACACCAGCGCCCATTTAGCCGCCCAGCTTGCTGGGCGCGTGTTTTGGGCTCAACCGCCGACTTGCGGCGCGCGAAAGGGGCACCATGAAACAAATCACGATGGTCATTATCGGCGCCGGAGGCCGCGGCACGGGTTATGCGAACTTCGCCACCCTGCACCCCGACCAGGCGAAGGTGGTCGGCGTGGCCGAGCCGCGTGAGTTCTGGCGCCAGCGCCTCGTCCACGACCACGCCATCCCGGCCAGGAACGTGTTCGAGGACTGGAAGCCCCTTGCCCGCCGGCGGCGCTTCGCCGATGCGGCGCTCATCTGCACCCTGGACCGCATGCACGCCGCGCCGGCCATCGCCCTGGCGCGGAAGGGCTACCACCTCCTGCTCGAGAAGCCGATGGCCCCCGTCGAGAAGGACTGCTGGCGGGTGGCCCGCGCGGTGCGCAAGGCCGGCACCCTCATGGCGGTCGGCCACGTCATGCGGTACACCGACTACACGCGGCAGCTCAAGGGACTGGTCGACTCCGGCCTCATCGGCGACGTCGTCGACATCCAGCACCTGGAGCCGGTGGGCTACTGGCACCAGGCCCACTCGTTCGTGCGCGGGAACTTCCGCAACGAGGCCGGGTCGTCGTTTATGCTCATGGCCAAATCATGTCATGATCTCGATTGGATCAGCCACATGATGGGCGCGCGGTGCCTGAAGGTCTCGTCGTTCGGCGGCCTCAACCATTTCCGCAAGGAGCAGCAGCCCGCCGGCGCCGCCGACCGGTGCCTCGACTGCGGCGTCGAGCCCGCGTGCCCGTACTCGGCCAGGCGGTTCTACCTGGGCCGCGTGGCCAGGGGCGAGACCGGCTGGCCCGTCGACATGCTCACGCCGGACCTCTCGGCGGAGGGCGTGACGAAGGCCCTGCGCGACGGCCCGTACGGCCGCTGCGTCTACGCATGCGACAACGACGTGGTGGACGACCAGGTCGTAAGCATGCTCTTCGAGGGCGGCCGCACCGCCACCTTCACCATGACCGCGTTCAACCGGCAGCGCGACCGCGAGACGCGGATCTTCGGAACGCGCGGCGAGCTGTACGGCAACGGCCGCACCATCGAGCACTTCGACTTCCTGACCGAGAAGACGACGATCATCGACACGCAGCGGCCCGACGTCGCCGACGATTACGGCCACGGCGGCGGCGACTACCGCCTGATGCAGGCCTTCGTCGGCGCCGTCGCAACGGGCGACGCCTCGAAAATCCTCTCCGGCGTGACGGAAACGCTGGCGTCGCACCTGATGGTCTTCGCCGCCGAGAAGGCCCGCCGCAAGGGCCGCGTGGTCGACGTGCCGCCGCCGGAATGAAAGTGGTGCGCGGTGGGTCTCTCGCCACGGCGAGTCTTTGACCTGGCCCACCGCAAGAGTGTCAATGACGGGTGGCATGCCCAGGCCGCCTTTGCCTGGGCATGTTCCCGGATTTCGGGCGTGCATGCCCACGCAAACAGCGGCGTGGGCATGCCACCCTGCAAACGCTGCTCAGCAAGGAGGCGCCCTTGAACCGCGTCCACGTCGCCCACGTCGCCCTCACCGCTTTCGGAGCCCTGCTCATGAGCGCCGCCACCGCCTACGGCCTCACGCTTTACGTCGCCCCGGACGGCAACGACCAGTGGTCGGGCCGCCTCGCGAAGGCCAGCGCCGACAAGTCCGACGGCCCCCTCGCCTCCCTCCAGGGCGCCCGCGACGCGGTGCGGAAGCTCAAGGCGGGCGCGCCGCTCAAGGAGGCCGTCCGCATCGCCATCGCCGACGGCACGTACCCGCTGCCCCAGGCGGTGGTCTTTGCGCCCGAGGACAGCGGCACGGCCGACGCGCCGGTCTCGTACGAGGCGGCGCCCGGCGCGAAGCCCATCTTCGACGGCGGCCGGCGCCTCACCGGCTTCAAGGCCGGCGCCGACGGCCTCTGGACCGCCCAGGTGCCCGGCGTGGCCGAGGGCAAGTGGCAGTTCGACCAGCTCTTCGTCAACGGCCGCCGCGCGACGCGCGCCCGCACGCCCAACAAGTTCTACTTCCACATGGCCGCGAAACTCCTTCGCGGCGTCGACCCCGCGACGGGCAAGGAGGCCGACCTCGCCAGCCGCGCCTTCATCGCGCGGCCGGAAGACATCAAGCCGCTCCTGGCCGTGCCGAAGGACAAGCTCGGCGACGTGGTCGTGGTGGTCTATCACTCCTGGGAGGCGTCGCTGCACCACGTGGTCTCGGTCGACGAGAAGACCGGCGCCGTCATCCTGACCGGCAAGGCCCCGTGGCCGATGATGCAGTGGGAAGGCTCGCAGCGGTACCACCTGGAGAACTTCCGCGAGGCCCTCGACATGCCGGGCGAGTGGTTCCTCGACCGCGCGGGCACGCTCTTCTACAAGCCCCTGCCGGGCGAGGACCCCGCCAGGGCCGAGGTCTTCGCGCCGGTGGCCGAGACGTTCCTCCAGTTCGCCGGCGATCCGGCGGCAGGCAAGTATGTCGAAAACATCACGTTGAAGGGCCTCGCCTTCCGCCACGGCCAGTACGTCCTGCCGCCGGAGGGGCACGCCGACGGGCAGGCGGAGGTCACGATTGGCGCCGTCGTCATGGCCGACGGGGCGCGGAAGATCGCCCTCGAGAACTGCGCGATCGAGCACATCGGCACATATGCGGTCTGGTTCCGCCACGCGTGCTCCGACTGCCGCGTGGTGCACTGCCTGCTCCAGGACCTGGGGGCCGGCGGCGTCAAGATCGGCGAGGGGTGGAAGCGCGACAACCCGCAGCC
>Ga0315273_10004271_pt1 | contig 17474 bp, 12 predicted proteins | sample YL17G02_0_MG_FD_205753 | JGI IMG/M metagenome (GOLD analysis project Ga0315273, IMG submission 205753) | Sediment microbial communities from Yellowstone Lake, YNP, Wyoming, USA - YL17G02_0 | ecosystem: Environmental > Aquatic > Freshwater > Lake > Sediment | place: USA: Wyoming | collected...
TGTTTTCAATCTTCGCAGAACGGAGTGTGATTGAACTCCCTGTCTTTGTCTTAATAACCTAAACTCTTGTCGCAGCCCAGAGTGTTCTGTTGGCTTGGTGTCTTGCTCATACTATGGTAACAATATAAATTAATTGAAGAACTGAGGCCGGTGTGAAGGTCTGATGGTTTTCTATCTATTTCAAATCCCTTTTGGTATTAAGTATTTTCAGCAAACTTTCGTTAACTCTGTCTGTGGAGATTTCTTGGTTTTCGATTAACTGAGTTAGTGTATCCAAGATATTTTCTTTGGAGGTTGGAAGGCCTACATATAGGACAATATCAACGCCGGCATTTATTGATTTTAGAAGTGCGTCTTTGACGGATATTTTGGTGGAGGTGTGAAGCATATTCATATCATCAGTGATTATTAATCCTTTGTATTTTATTTCCTGTTGTAAAATATCGGTAAGAAGTGTTTTGGATAAGGTAGCCGGGTTATCAGGAGCGATATTTTTGAATAATAAATGCCCTACCATAATTGCTTTGGAATTTTCGATGCGTGCGAAGGGTAAGGCGTCATGAGCCAACCAATCGGTCTTTGACTCATTCGTGCTTGGGAGTTTGTAATGGGAATCCTCTGTTGTTGTGCCGTGTCCTGGATAATGTTTAAGCGTTGTAAAGACATTTTCTTCTAAAGAACAATCAATATATATTTGTGCTTTTTCAATCACTGTTTCAGGATTTGATGAAATTGTACGGTTATTAATGTAGCCACCACTTGTATTAGATAAATCCACAACAGGTGAAAAATTTAGATTAATTCCCCCATCATACAGGATTGAAGAGCGTTCTTTTGCCTGGCTACACAATTCGGTTTCACTCATATTCGCCCACGCATTTTGCCCGGAGGTAGTATCCCAATAAATCCGCTTGACTACTCCACCTTCCTGGTCTGTGGCAATTAATAACGGGAATTGGCTGTTTGTTCCTTGCAATCCGGCTGACAATTTTTTTAACTGTGATGCATTAGCAATATTATTTCCCATCAGGATAATTCCGGCTGGACCGATTTCCTGCAGATTTTTTGTCAGGTTTTGGTTAATGCTCTGCTCGGAAATTGAAAACATAAGTAATTGCCCGGCTTTCTGTTTGGACGTCATAGAATCAATAATTTCCGTGATCTCCCGTTCTGTCTTGCCCCAAAGGGGGTTTGCAAAGATTTGTTTTTCTGTATTTTGGGCAAATAAGTCCGCGATATTTGTTTTGGCTGTGTCAAAATATTTTTCCGTTTGGACTTTCTTGGAAAAGAGTTCGAGAATTGCACTTGGCTCAATAGGAATAATGTTGTCTGTGGCTGGGGAAAAAGTCCCGACACCTTCATCGATTGTAAGGTCTAGGTAAGTGAGTTGACCTTGTAAGTCCAGAGCATCAACTAACAAAATTTGCAATTCTTGAGTAATTTTTTTTGCCTCAATTTGCAAAGTGTCTGATAATTCAATATTGGTCTTTGTGAGCTCGTTTATATTATTAAGAATGAGTGGACTCAAGAGAATGGGCCTAGGCACATTATCGGTTAGATTTTGAGACGTGATTTTGTTTAGTGTGCTGATATTTTCCTTATATGTGTTGTACTTATTGACATAAAAAGAATAAGCAACCACCCAAGAAAACATATAGGTAGTGATTATTACTGCGATGAGAATTTTTAACAACTTTGCCTTATTTGAATGCTTCGGTTTTTTTACCTCGAAATGGATGGACATAATATCATTTTAGCATAAATCAAATTTCAAGAATGAATCGAGAATTTTCAAAATTATTTCTATATAGATTTCTAAATTTATCGTATCTCTCATAAAAAATTCCAGGTTGTGGAGCTGTAAGGTCCTCATTTACAATCGTAACAAGGATTTCCTGCAAATGTGCTAGGTGTTGAATTAATGAAACAGGTTCCTTGGTTTCTTGCCCATTTCTATCACTCCTTATGCCTTCTACAATATTTATTGGTGATACCACGAGATAATTTATTAATAGATATATTTTTTTGAAAAAAATGAATATAAATAATTATACACAATAAAATTCGAAAATGATAAATAAAATTTGTATTATCTTCAAACATCAAGACAAATGGACTTATACAAGATATTGTCAGAATTGAAAAAAGATATTATACTTAAAACATGGATGGCGTTATGTTAACCTTTTTTTTATCAATAGTTTGTTCGGCAGTTGCCGTGGTTTTGGTTCATCTTTCAAGAAGACCAAAAATTCCCAAACCAATTGATAGTCCCCCAGCTACGCCCATTACTATTGGCTTTTAACACGGTTATTAGTATATTTTTTATATTATTTTTATTTTTTATTTTATAATTTTATGAAAGTAAAATTGAAGGTCTCAAAAGCGTCATTGCTGGAAGTGATGTCAGAGTTCTTCGGAACCTGGTTCCTAGTGATGACGTTGTTTCTGTCCAGTTTATTTTTGAGAGGCAATGAACCCCTTTTGGTTGCCATTATTTACATTGTTTTACTTCTAACTTTTAGTAATTTTTCCAGAGGCCATTTAAACCCACTTTTTACGTTGGCACACCTATTTACTAAAATTATCGAGTCGTATAAAAATAAAGTAATCTTGTATAAGGAATTGCGAATTGCGGGAATGTATTTACTGGCTCAGACACTAGGAGCGATCACCGCTTATCTAGTGGTAATGAGAATCCAAAACGCTGTAATTGACTTCCAACTAGTCAAAGCAGGTATGGAAATAACTGCAGCAACTAAGGACCAGGTCTTGGCTCAGGTCTTATATACAAATGTATTTCCTGCTGCTTCTTGGAAAATAGCATTCTTTGTTGAGGCATTATTCTCCTTTATGCTGGCATTGGTTTACTTAGTTAATTACTTTAGTGTTAAGACCAAAGCGTCTATTGCAATGGCTGTAGGTCTATCTTTTTTTGTCATTGAGGTATTCTCGAATGATATTAACGGTAGTTCTTTTCATTTTATCAAAACACTAGTAGCCGCTTTGTTTAAGGGTGGTGAAGCATTGAGTGGAATTTGGGTATATATCGGAGCAGGGGTAGCCGGTGCATTGATGGCGGCTTTGGTATATGTTGCCTTTGCTAAATTACAAAAAACAATTAAAAAATAAAATATGGTTTGGCAATTTGCCCATAGAATTCCCAAAAAAATTCGCCAGGCCTTAATTAAATACAACGATTTTGAAGCTCAGCTTCTGTTTAATCGGGGTATTAAGACAACTAAAGAGGCGGAAAAATATTTTGAGCCAAAGTTAAAGGATATTGTGACGGCAGGGACTTTACCGGGTGTAAAGAAAGCTGCCGCAATTATTTTGAAAGCAGTGGCTTCGGGCAAGAAAATATTTATTTATGGTGATTATGATGTTGATGGAATTTGTTCTACTTCGGTTCTGTTTGATTTCCTATATCGCAAATTAAAAGCGAATGTTTTACCCTATATTCCTGATAGATTTGAGGAGGGTTATGGCTTAAGCGAGTTAGGACTCGAATATATTTTGGCAGAAAAGGGGGAATTAGTAATCACTGTTGATTGCGGGATAAGAGATAAAAAATTGGTTGCAGAATATAGCAAGAAAGGGCTTGAATTTATAATCACCGACCATCATAACTTATCACTTGACAGCAAAGGTAAACCGGAATTACCAAGTAAAGCAATAGCAATTGTGCACCCTCAAATTGGTAAATATGATTTTCCGCAGATTTGTGCAACTGCTGTTGTTTGGAAACTGGTGCAGGTAATCGGAGAACTTGTAGGTACAAAAAAGGAATTATTGGAAAGTCATGAATATTTGGATTTGGTTTCTTTGGCCACAGTATGCGATTTGATGCCTCTATGTGGGGAAAACAGGAATATTGTTTTTGAAGGAATAATGGCGATTAAAAATAATAATATCAATAAAGGTTTATTGGAGTTAATCAAGCACGCAAAGGTGGAACAAAACAGTTGTGACAGTTATCATTTTGGCTTTATGCTTGGACCAAGAGTCAATGCCGCCGGTCGAATGGACCACGCTCTCAATGCCGTTCGACTTTTTACTTCAAATAATCCACAGCAAATAAATACCTTGGCATTAAAACTTAATTCCTTGAATATCAAAAGACAGGAATTGACAGAAAAAATGTTAAAAGAAGCCCTTGTGGAAGCACTAAAACAAATCGATGCGCAAAAGAAATTGCTTTTTGTAGTTAAGGATGGCTGGTCAGAGGGCATTGTCGGACTGGTAGCAGGGCGTCTTAACGAAAGATTCCATTTACCGGTATTAGTTGGTTCCATCAAAAATGGTATAGTCAGGGGCTCTGCAAGAAGTATACCGGGTTTTGATATTACTTCCGCAATTTCACAGGCAGACGAATTACTTGAAAAATTTGGAGGGCATAATCAGGCAGCGGGATTTACTTTGCTGGAGGAAAATTTGGAAGCGTTTATTGAAAAAATCCAGGAAGTTGCCATGGAGAACTTATCAGCAGAAATGCTTTTACATTGCTTGATTCTTGAGACAGAACTTAGTGGGAAAGATATTAATTTGGAGTTTGTTGAAAAGCTTGAAAAATTTAAGCCATTTGGGAATGGAAATAAAGAGCCACTATTTGCGCTAAAAAATATTTCTCTTTCTCAGGCGCCAATTTTGATGGGAGCAAAGGCACAACATATTAAATTTACCGCGATGACAGAGGATAATATTTTGGTGGAGGTGATTGCTTTTAATCAAGCCGAAAAATATTCTGCTATAATTGATATTAGTAAAAAGTATGACTGTGCAGGCACTCTAGGCATAAACCAGTGGCGAGGCAACAAGATAATTCAACTTCGACTAAGGGACTTAGTTCCTGTAAATTAATAGAATACGACTAATGAATAAAATTGGAAATTGGCTTACCAAAAATATATACAATATTGTACTGGCGGTTATTGGCGTGTTAAATGTGTTGCCGATATTGGCGCCAGTGCTTGCTTATTTGAAAATAAATTTTCTGGCAAAAGCAATATATTTCGTTTATTCGTTTTTTTGTCACCAATTGCACTGGCGCTCCCTTCACGTCTGCGACTATCAATACGGTTGGTGCACTCGCTGTACCTTCATTTGGCTTAACATCTTCCTTACGGGGCTACTCGTCAAGGTTTTCAAAGTCAAAAAAATTAACTGGTATTGGTATGCCATATTTATTATGCCCATAGCCCTTGACGGTATAATTCAAACAGTTGCTACATTGATTGGTCTGACCACAATCTCAAATATTTATTATATGAGTAATAATTTAATTAGGATGCTTACCGGTTCTTTTTTTGGTATTGGCTTTGGTTTATTTATTTGGCAAAATCTATCAGATAGTGGAATTATCGAACTCAAAGAAAAATTACCAAAGAAAAAACGAATTAATGTCTTTTCAATTACCATCCTTTTGTTGGTCTTATCTGCCATTCTTTATTTTCTGGCAGTAGTAATTTGGCAACAAACATCCATAAACTACCTACCTGAAAACCTACTCGATTTTGCTGTAAAAATTCCGCCACTTGCAGTAGATTTTTTAAATCGTGGAATTAATGGTGTGAGATGAGATAGGAACTTGGGCAGAAAACATTTCTTGTCTGACTTTGTCATACAAGACAATGCTTGCAGCAACGCTCATATTCAGTGAATTTACTTTGCCTTTCATTGGAATTTTGACAAAAAAATCACATTTTTTTTGAAGTTCAGTACTCAATGATTTGTCTTCTCCGCCTATGAGCAACATTATTGGGCCTGTCAAGTCACAATTAAAATAATAATCTTTTCCCGTAAGTTCTATCCCGACAATTTTAATACCAAGATGTCTTATTTGTTTGATGGCTTGAAATAGACCTTCGTGAATGATTACTATATGTTCTGTTGCTCCCATTGCAGAGCGAACCATATTTGGAGTAATTTCCAGTTTTTGGGGCAAAATAACAGCATCTACTCCCACTGCCTCTGCACTACGAATAATTGCTCCCACATTGAATTCATTGAAGGCATCATGAATATATAAAAGGAATGGGAAGCCGGTTCTTCCTAGGACGGGCATATTTTGTTCCCTGGTGGCAGGAGTACCCGCAGGAGTACCAGCAGGAGTACCAGTAGGAATACCAGTAGGAGTCCGGGCAGGAGTACCCGAAAACGTGCCTAAAAAATGTTCCAAAGACAACTCGGTACTTTCCTCTTTAACAGCCAATACGCCTTGATGCATTGGACTCTCTGCCAGTTTATTAATGAGACGTTTGGATTTACGAGATACAGGCACATTTTGTTCTGTAGCCAAATCCAAGATGTGCTGTAACTTTTCGTCAATCACTGCCTCTTGATTGAGGTAGATTTTCTTAATTTTTGATTTTGCAACCAGCGCTTCGAGTACTGGATTGCGACCGATTATTTTCATATTATTTTGCTTCGTCCTCTACTCTAAACTCTCTGATAGCAGTCACTTTGACCGAACCGGGATAATTTTGAGTTCCTTCAATTTCTTTGGCTATTTTATTAGTCAAAAGCACTACATCATCGTCAGTAGTTATGGATGGTTTAAAGATGACTCGAATCTCACGACCTGCATGAATTGCATACGCCTCATGGACTTCTTTATACTGTTTAGCAATATCTTCAAGTGCCTTGACTCTTTTGACATAATCGTCATAATTGTCTTTTCTGGCTCCGGGCCTGGCTCCCGAGATTGCATCAGCTATTTGGACAATAATTGCCTCGACTGACTTGGCTTCAATATCACCATGATGGGCTTCGACAGCATTTGCTAATTTCTCATCTTTTAAATATTTCCTAATAATATCGCCGGATATATGATGATGTGGCTTTCCCTCAATCTCGTGTGTTAAGACCTTCCCTATGTCGTGGAGTAAACATGCTTTCTTTGTAAACGCAATATTAGCTCCCAGTTCTGTTGCTAATTGCTCTCCAATCATAATCATCTCCAAGGTATGCTTCACCAAATTTTGACCATAACTGAATCTGTATTTAAATCTTCCAAGTAATTTTGTAATCTCCGGAGGTAAATCGGCAAATCCGGTCTCAAAAGCCATTTTTTCACCTGTTCTTTTGATTTCTTTAGCAATTTCAACTTTTATATTTTTAATTGTTTCCTCAATGGAACCCGGGTGTACACGGCCGTCTTTTAATAATTTCTGCAAGGCAAGTGCCGCCACTTCTCTACGAATCGGGTCGAAACAGGAAAGAGAGACCTGGTTAGGGGCTTCATCAACAATGATGTCAACCCCTGTAAGTTTTTCAAAAGTTCTAATATTTCTACCTTCTTTTCCAATAATTTTTCCTTTCAATTCTTCACTTTCTATTTCAATTGTCGTTGATGTGGTCTCCGCAACATAATCGGTTGCACTTTTCTGCATTGCATCCACCAAGATTTCTTTGGCTTTGTCATCGGCAGTATTTTGAATGGTATATTCTGCTTCCTTAATTTTTCTAGCAATTATGGATTTTAATTCTTCCTCTGTTTGTTGCATTAGCTCTGCTTTTGCTTCTTCTTTTGTTAATTGGGACAGTCGTTCTAATTGTGTTCCAAGTTGGTCTCTAACTTTACGTAAGTCCTTTTTGGCTTGGTCAAGGGACCTTTCTTGTGTTTCGATTTTGTCAAATCTACCATCAAGTATTTTTGCTCTGTCAATAATTTGTTTCTCGCGGACGTCAAGACGGTCTTCTTCTTTTTCTAATTCCTTTCTGTTTGTGCGGATTTGCTCCAGATTTTTTTCTCGTGTCTTGCTCACTTCATTTTCTGCCTCCAGCAAAATATTTTTTGCTTTAACACTTGCTTTTTCGATGGCCTCTTCTTCAGAAAAATCTATTAATTTTTTGTCGCTTAATTTCTTGGTTAAATCCTTGCGGGTATAATTCAAATACACTGTAGCCGCTAATAATCCCGTCGAGATGACGGATAGTAATACTAAAATAATCGTATCCATTTAAATAAAAATAATAAATAAGTCAGAATATTTAATCAAGAAGAATGTACTATTTAAACAATAATATGAATGTGGTAGCAGATGAGATTTCCTTTGAAAGTAATATTCAATAAATTTTCAGTTATAAAATTTTTTTGCATAATATTACAAAAATTACAATAAAAGACACAGACAAAAGAATAATCTATACACATATTCATTTTTTTCAACAACTTCAATAAATTCATTCTTAATTAAATAAATATAATTTTAACATAATCATAATATGCTTAAACAATTAAGTAGTCAAGGAATTTTGAGTGATTTTATGTGAAAATTAAAAAATGTTCTAGATTAAGACGATACTATTGATTTTGTAAAAAACTCTTGCTTTATTTTCATTTTTTGCAATAATAATATTATTAGGTGGATTTACTTTTTACGTTTTCAAGTAATCTGGCTGATAATAGTGTCTTGCTACCAGTTTTGGATGCCTATATCAATGAACCGGATGGAAGTCGTGTTAGTTACCAGTATTCCGTAATATTTGTGACGGCTACGACTTTCTAGAAAGTAATAATTGCTCTCTTGATTTAATTTTTAATAAAGATTAATCTATATCTATAATTTCATTATTATTTATAAAATAAAAAAATGCTTCGTATTACCAAGGCTTTATAAAGTATTAAGTCGCTTATTTATTATAAGTTTCTTCATTTCTTTTTTCACTGTAAACGTTTTTGGATTAGGCACATTGTTGCCTACAAAAAATATTCCAACCTTAGAACAAGCATATGCGGAGATACAAAGTGAAGCTGAAGATAGTAATACATTAATGCAATTTACAAGTGGTGGGCATGTGCTTGGATTTGATAAGGGTTCTGTATTGGTAGCAACCGGAAGTCATGCTTTAAAAGTTGAATTTGTTAATGGTCAGCAAGTGATGCCGGTTAGTGAAGGCACAAAGGACAACCAAGATGTAGAAGTAGATCAGAGTGATAAGCTAGCTCAGGGCGGTGGGCTTGGTCAGGGCGGTATACAAAGGCAGAGCGGTGCCACTCAACTGGGTAAGCTTACTTATAAGGGTGTTTGGGAAAACATCGATATTAGTTACACTTCAAGTCCCGGCGGAATAGCCGAAAGTACATACTATTTAAATAATACAACAGAAAAAAATGCAAATGTTGAGAATATAAGGCTGAAATATAATCGTGCATTAAGTTTAGATCAACAGGGAAATTTGTTATTCACATTTGAAACAGGGAATATGACGGAATCAGCTCCTGTTGCCTGGCAAATAATAAATGGAGAGGAAAACCCTATAGAAGTGGAATTCACACTTTATTCAGAATACGAGGTCGGTTTTAAACTTGGGAAATACACATCCGGAATTCCAATTGTTATTGATCCTGTGTTGACCTGGAATACCTTTCTGGGTGGGAGTGATATTGATTCCGGATATGGAGTTGCAGTGGATTCAAGTGGAAATGTATTTATTACTGGGTATAGCAGTGCCTCATGGGGTGACACCGACATCGACACTTCTGCAGATACAGCTAAGATTTTAGTTTGCGCTTCGTCCGGAGTAACAAATGGTGCCTGTAACGGAACCCAACTTTGTGCTTCTGCATTAACGACAACCGGCTTATCCTTATCTTGTGTATTTGATGACTCAGCAACCCCTATTAAAGCAAGCGGTAACTACAGTGCTTACGTATATGTAATAGACAGACATAATATGGAGGCATCAGGAGGAGTAGAAGGAACAAATGTGGGATACTCAGTAAATAATATATCTCCTGTAGTAAGCAATGTGTCAATAAACGGAGGGAGTGCAATCAATTTAACACCAAACGCAACAACATCAATAGATATAACAGCAACAATAACTAACTCCAATAGTTGTCAGAACTTGGCTGTAAATCCTGTAAGTGCAAAGGCATACCGTTCACCAGCGTTTACAGCAATAACCTGTACATCAACGGATTCAAAGTGTTACGTAATAGTAAACACATCATGTGTGGCAGATGCAGGAGACCCATGCAGTGGTTCTACAGATGCAACTGTAAAGTATAAATGTACTGTATTAATGCAATATTATACAGATCCGACAGACGGTAATGTTTCAACAAACCTATATTACGCCGATACATGGAAAAGCACAGTAACAGCAATCGATCAGTCATCAGCAACTGGAAGTTTGGAAGGGGTAACAGGAGTAGAAATAAACAGTTTGAATGCAATGCAAATAGGAGCATCAATTGATTATGGATTATTGGGACCAAATGTTGCCTCCGGCTTGGGAGTTATAAATATTCCAGTATCAATAACAAATGTTGGCAATGTGGGACTGAACGCAGAAGTAGCGGGTAATGGCTCCGGCTTATGTACTAATTATCCAACCTGCAGTGGAGGTGTTATCGCATTATCCCAACAGAAATGGGAATATCTAAATAACACAACAAATTATAGTAGTGGTACGCATACCTTAACTTCATCATTGACTACTTTGAGTTTAGGAATTAAAAAGCCCCTTCTGTCACAAAATCCAACTACTGGAAGTGTTGACTGGGGTATACTTATCCCATCAGCTCAGGTTATTGGAAGTTATAGCGGTGCAAACACAATAAATTCCTTGGTAAGTGCTCCATCGAGTTGGTAATTAAATCAAGTTATGCAAGTGATTCTCTGTGGGATCATTTCGCCAGGCGCTCCTGTATTACTGTTTCTACCTGCATATCCGTTTTATCTCCCTGACGGACGAGGATAATCAAACTTCGGTTATTCTTTGTAGCCAAGGTTGATTTGTAATTTGTATAACCTGGAAACGGGCCGGAGTTGTTCAATTGGTCAAATTCCCAACCTTGGGATTTAACGTATTGGTTATAAAAATCCACCACACTAGCAAAAGAAGTATCAGTCCTGAACTTTACATCAAAATTATTCATACCGGTAGGGTCACACTGGGAAGAATTGATTTTTGCCTCCGGCTGGAGCGGAATATCATTGGGCCAATTATCAGGTAGTTGATTGTTATCCGAGATCTTACATTCGGAAGATTTTCTGACCGGGTCCCCCTGTCCGCCGGATTCGGAGAGTTTCGAAATAACCACAAAGATGCCGATACCCGCTAGGATAAGGATGGGGATAAATAAAAGATTTTTTTTATTCATATTCATAATTCAAAAAAATATAATTCTAATATTCTAATGGAATTAATGAAAATATGCAAAAAATCAAAAAAAGTATTGCACTCTCTTTAAATATACTTTATTATTATTTTATCTCATTAGTTGAAATTATTTTTTCTCTATGAATATGAAGAATATTGCAAAGTCCTTAGTGGTTTTATGTTTTGCTTTTATTATTTTCCTTTTTGGGGTCATTCTAAAAACCGAAATTACCAAATCTATTTCTGTAGGTTTTGCAGGGGGAGATGGTTCGGCTACATATCCATTCAGAATCACAACTTGCGAAGCATTACAAAATATTGCTGACGACACTGATGCAAATTACTTGCTGTTCGATAATATCGATTGTTCGGATACTATAAATTGGAATAGCGGTGCAGGTTTTGTACCTCTAAATTTTTACGGGACTTTTGACGGTAGAAATTATACAATTTCGGAACTTACCATTAATCGCCCGAGCGATAGCACTGTTGCCTTGTTTGGAAACGTTATAGGTGCAACGGTTAAAAATTTAAAAATTACCGGAGCAAATATTATCGGAGATAATGAAGTTGCGGTATTGGCAGGTAGCAGTTCAAACTCAAGTATAAATCATATTTTTGCATCGGGAAGTATATCTGGAAATCTTAATGTTAGCGGATTAATTCACGTTCTTGGAAATAATTCAACTCTATCTGGTAGCTCTTTTTCCGGCACGATAACAAACTCTTCTGGCAGGAGTGGCGGTTTGGTAGGTAATATTTCAGACAGTACGGTTACTAATTGTTATTCCAATACCGAAATTACGGGTGTAAATTCAGCCGGAGGTCTTGCCTTAAATATTTCAAATACCGATGGAAATTCCGCTAGGATTGAAAAATCTTACGCAGTAGGTTCTTTGGGTAATAATAGCTTAAAAGGCGGGCTTGTTGCTTCTTCTGCAGGAAACAATGTAAGCATAGAAAATAATTTTGTGGTTACAAATCTGGAAGATATTGGGACATATAGTGGAGGTGCATTTTTTGGTGGCTTTGGAGTTCCTGATACTGGACCCTCCTCAGTTATAAATAATTATTTTGATATATATCAGGTGGGGACATCTTTTTGTAGTGCTGATAATAGTTATTCTTCTGCGGGTTGTACCGGTGTGAGTGGGGTTGATACGGATAACAATCCGTCGTTTCCTTTCAAAAATACTTCCGCGATTGCTCCACTTACTTCCTGGGATTTTGATGATGTTTGGCAGTTAACATCCGACTATCCAATCCTCAGAGAGGCAACTTTGGACGCTTTGACTCCACCTGGTGTACCCGGTATTCCATCAGGTTTTTCTGCAAACTCGTGGGAATCAATGATCAGTTTGTATTGGACAGCACCTAGTACAGGGGGTAGCCCGATAACAAAATATATTGTTTTCTACAAAAAATCTTTAGACGCAGAATGGATACGAGCAGGAGTAGAGCCGACGAGTCCTTCTCTTGGTTTTGCCTTTCTACAACCCGAGACAGAATATAGTTTTATGGTTGCAGGAGTTAATTTTTTTGGACAAGGAGAGTTAAGTGAAATATTTTCTTTTTCTACTACTGCTCATATTGACCCGCCAAGTGTGCCCACAGGCCTGATAATTACAGAGGGCTCCTGGCCCCAGGCGGTAAACCTTAACTGGACAGCACCTGATGATAACGGTGGTCAGGACATTCAATATTACGAGATTTTTGTCAAAAAACATGCAGATGATTGGGCAAATTTTCAAAACTCAATCACTACGATTGATAACAGCACATTTTATAATGATTTTGCCGATTTCTTTGTTTCGGGAGATACCTATGATTTCAGGGTACAGGCCTATAACGGCGAGGAATGGAGCGAGCCGTCGGAGGAAGTAACATATACTCTTACAGACCTCCCAATCCATAGCATCTCAACTTGTGAGGAATTACAAAATATTAACCAGACCATTTTTGATGATTACGATACGCATGATGATAAATATCTTCTTGAAAATGATATTGACTGTTCCGTGACCACCAGCTGGAATCCCTTCACTTATAATAGCAAGCCCAAATACCACGGCTTTGTTCCGCTTGAGGGCTTTGGTGGTATCTTTGATGGTCAGGGCTTTACGATAAGCAATCTTTATGAATTTTATCCGGGAGAAAATGACCTTGGGTTATTTTATGAACTTCAGGACGCACTCGTCAGAAATCTAAAAATGACAGGTTCTGACATCAAAGGGAATAATGAAATCGGTACGATAGTTGGATACATTGAAGTAGGTTACGGGCCATTTATCGATAATGTATCCGTCTCGAATGCGAAAATAAATGGAAAGGACTTAGTAGGTGGCATTGCGGGATATATGGACGAATATACCTCTATTAAAATTACTGATAATGTTTCTTTTTCAGGAAGTATAAAATGTAATAGTAAATGTGGTGGTCTTATTGGTTCTGCCGGTAGTGGCAGTAATATTTACATTGAATCTGCGACCAACACAGCGAATATTGATGGGGACAACCGCCTCGGCGGATTAATAGGATTTGCCGATAACAACGATGATGTACAAATTCTCAGTTCAACAAACACCGGCAACATTACCGGTAACAACCGGCTTGGTGGTTTTGTCGGCTATGTGAATAACCAAAATGAAATTAAAATTATCGATTCAACGAGTTCCGGCAATGTTACTGGGAATTTATCAGTCGGCGGGTTTGTCGGATTTGCTGACACAAAGGCAACTGTAAGGATTAGAAGGTCCACTGCCTCCGGTACGATTTCAGGTTTTCAGGAAGTCGGCGGATTTGTGGGATATGTTGACAAAAAAGTCATAATCAAAAACTCTTCCTTTACAGGTTCGGTTACAGGAACTGACTACAGAGTAGGCGGACTAGTGGGCTCTGGACATAATGTTGAGATAGAAAATTCTTTTAATACAGGTCCGGTCACGGGAACTCACCGCGTAGGTGGACTGGTGGGCTCTGCAGATGATTTACTTATAGAGGCCTCACATAATACAGGTGAAATAAATGCAACTTTTACAGGACAGGATAGTTTGATGGATTACAAAGGAGTAGGCGGGCTTGGGGGGATTGCCTGGAATACAGAAATATATGGCTCATATAATTTGGGTGAACTGAGCGGTAACGGCTCGCTTTATGTTGGTGGATTAATGGGAGCAGGAGGAGATGTCAGCATTGACTCCTCATATAATTCCGGCTTGATTAACGGTAATATCACCGACCATGATTTGAACGGTGTAGGGGGATTAATTGGCTCATCAATGTATAGCATAATAAATAATTGCTACAACGACGGTGTAATAAACGGGTTTATCAGAGTAGGAGGACTATCCGGCTTTACCTTTTTGACCAACATCCACGACTCCTACAATTCTGGGGACATTTTCGGTACAAATACAGAGTCAATCGGAGGATTAGTTGGTTCAAATTATTCAATCCCCGCAGACCCTCGTATAGCAAGTTTGTCTGTAGAAAATTCTTTTAATACCGGCGAGGTGGTCTCATATAATACCAACGATGTAGTTCCATTTAATGAAGGAGGAGTCCCTCTCGAGCCACTCGGGCAAATCAACACATTGGGATTTTTGGAACCAGGAAGTGATGATGGCGGAGTGATTGGCTACGTAGGTCTAGTCACAGACCGTACCGTATATCTTGAAAATAATTGGTGGTACAACGCACTTGACAATGGTATCGGCTACAATGAAATGATTGCCCCGCAGGACCCGCAGGAGCCGGAAGTAGTAGGACAGTACGAAAAAGCAGAGTCAAAGGATGTATTTCAGGGTAACGAAAATAATTCTCCCCTCGATACTTGGGATTTTGATAACGTCTGGTATGCAGAAGAAGGTAAATATCCCACATTCCAATATTCTCATGATTTCACATCTCCGGAAATAATATTAATCGGCTCGGACATTGTCCACGTGGCTTTACATTCCACATATGTTGATGCGGGCGCAACTGCTTTTGATAATGTGGACGGAGATATCACCGACAAGATTCTCGTAGATAGTCATGTAAATACCAATATCGTAGGCACATATCATGTTGATTATTATGTAGAAGATACCGCCGGGAATGAAGCCGAAGCGTACAGGACAGTGATTGTTGACCCGGACGGTAGTGTCACACCTACACCGACGCCAACTTCAACACCAATTCCTACTTCCGCTCCGACTTCAACGCCAAGTCCAACACCGACGCCAAGTCCAACTCCGACACCAATCAATCTCTATATTCTTCTAAATGCATTTAACGAATATTTAGACGGTTCGGGCAAAGTGCTCGATCTTATAGTAGGCCAAGTGATTTATTTCAACGTAGGGACAGAGAGCCATACAGCAACTATTTTACAGGTCTTTGATGGTTATGTTTTATTAATTCTTGCATCTACTCCTGTTGATATGCGTTTAAATATTGGTGAGACAAAACAAGCAGATGTCAGCGGTGATGGAGTGAATGATATTGCTGTAACACTTAATTCAATAATGGGCGGGAAGGCGAATCTTTCTTTTGCCCAACTTAATACTCCTACAATTTCTGAATTACCGAAAACCGGAGAAAAGACCACCACTCCTACAATTACACCCACACCCCCTGAAAATAGTTCAACCACATTAGTATTAGGGTGTATTATTTCAATAATAATCCTATTTATTATCTTCATAATTTTTCTGCTATATCCAAAGAGAAGAAGATATTTTAGAAGTAAAAAACTTTGAGTAAGATTAAAATAAAATTCCGAAAATCAAAAACCATCCCGCTTGCCAAAACCATCCCGCTTGCCAAAAATATTTCTAGAAAAATTCCTAAGAAACAGGCGCAAAACAAACTTAAGAAATTTTTTAAAAATACCGGTTCTTTTCAGAAGACCTTATTAATAGGGTTTATTTTGCTACTAATTTTTTTTGCTGGAATGGGGTTCGAATCATTGTTATATTATCAAAGAGATGCCAATATTTTAGTAAGGAATGGAAGGGTTGGAAATACATTAACCACAGATGTTACCGGTGATGAAACAGATACAAATTCTGCAAATTCATCAAATAATGGAGGCGTCACTTCTGTCACAATTACAACAAAATCTGAGGTAATAAATGGAGAAATCACCTTAATTGAGCCGGTAAAAATTGATGTGAAAGGAAAAGATGGTGTTACTAAATCACTCATCTTGACACAAAAAACAGTAGTAATATCAGCTGGGGGTGTAGCCGTTAAAAGTAGTGAGTTAAAAGTGGGAGACAATATTATTGCCTATTCTAACAAGGGGGAAAATGATACTTATACAGTTGAAAGAATTAAGATACTTTTGTAAATTATTGATTAATTATAGTATTCCAAGCTCAATCGCTCTTTTGATCTGAGGCATTGTTTGAGGGATTATATCATGCAAGGAATTTCCATCGTAACTCTGAATTATTTTAATCCCCTCAATATCTATTGCCACTCTGGCGTTTGAGGCAAGAATCAATCCCGGTTCTCTGACGTCTCCTTTGCCGGGACCTCCCGAAATAAAACATTTTCGCCCGTCCATAATAATCAGGTCGGGATTAACCAGTGTGCTTAGTTCTGCAATTTTCTCCTGCAAATGACCCATGTGAAGTCGAATACGTTCAGATGGTTTCATAAGTCCGATAGAAAGTTTCAGGGCTCCTGTAAACTGAGCCATAGCATGCGTCTTCAGACATGGAAGGAAAACAACTTTTTGGACTTGTCCCAAGATTTTGGGAATGCTTGCGGATTTAAGATGCTTGCCATTTGGAATATTTTTTTTCACCCAGTTTCCCTTTTTAAAATTTAGAATTTTTAATTTGGGAAAAATTTCCTGCAACGAGAAAACCCCCTTTTTTTCCATTACTCTGTCTGGATTCATCATAAATGTTGATGTCTCGCCGAGGATTACCTCACCTGCACTCGCCTCATACATTAATTGAATAACTACCCTCAGAAAATCCAAATCACTCGAACCGGGAAATTCGTCTGCAGTATTGAAATTTGGCTTCAGTAAAACATGCTCACCCTCCCCAATAAAATTTGCAACACCCCCAATTTCGTTCACCGCCTCGATGACAGCCAATCTTAAATCGCCGTTTACTTTTACCTTGCTTACTTGTTGCATATCAATTGAAGTAACAATATTTACTAATGATAACACAATGATAAATAAAACTTACATTTTAAAATGAAATATATCGTGTTTATTATCAGTTCAAGAACAAGACACCAAGCCACCTTTACACCGGCCTAAACTTTTTTAAGAATATTTAAGACAAAGACACAGAGTTTGTTCACACCTGCCTCAACACTTAAATTGCTTTATATTGCTGCAAACTCCTGAACAA
>Ga0315273_10004272_pt1 | contig 17473 bp, 12 predicted proteins | sample YL17G02_0_MG_FD_205753 | JGI IMG/M metagenome (GOLD analysis project Ga0315273, IMG submission 205753) | Sediment microbial communities from Yellowstone Lake, YNP, Wyoming, USA - YL17G02_0 | ecosystem: Environmental > Aquatic > Freshwater > Lake > Sediment | place: USA: Wyoming | collected...
CCCCCCTCGAGATCCGTGGCGGCGGTTTCGAACGCACGCGAGCCGCGCGCCCCGTCCCTGGTGATGCGGGTGGCCTCGGTGCGATAGCGCACCTGCACGCCGGCCTGCCGGAGGCGCTCCGCCATCAGCTCGCGAAGGATGGCGGCGTCGAAGGCATGTTCCCGGGTCAGGAACACGTCCTCGACGAGGTCGGCATTGAACAGCGCCTTCACCTGGGGTGACGCCACCTCGGCCGGCGCCTCGATGCGCTCGCAGAACGTCCGGAACTGGGCGGAGGTGACCTTCGATTGCCGGCGCGCGACGGCGTAGTACTGCTGGAAGTCGTCCACCACGCACGGCTTGAAGTCCAAGACGAAGGTGTCGAAATTCCGGCGTGAGCTGTAGGCGGTGAGGAACGAGCGCGGGTAGTGGTAGCCGTTGTGGATGCGCGCCTGATTGTTGTACGAGGCCCGCGAGATCAACACCGGCTCGCGCTCGAGGAGCACGACGTCCGAGTGCGGGCGCTCGGCCCTCAGCAGGCAGGCGAGGTAGCTCCCGAAGAAGCCTCCACCGATGACCAGGTACTCGCAGTCGATCATGGGTGCTGTCACAACGCCCCTTGCGGCCGGTACACGACCAGCCGTACCGCCCCTGTCGCGAACTCGCTGACCCGGGCGAGCGGCGCGCCGTCCGGCACCCGGGTCGCGCTGCCCGCGAACGGCTCCTCGTGCGACACGACGAAGTCGAAATCGCCGGCGCGCCGCAGCCATTCCGGCACGCTCGCGTGCCGCGGCGCCACGACAAAGGCCCGCGGCCGGATGCGGTACTTCATGAAGTAGAACCGGTCCTGGTATTCGTACGCGCGACCAATCACCAGGACCCGCGGGCTCGTGCCCCGCCCCGCCAGCCACCGGTAGAACTCGTCGTAGGGGACTGCCAGGTCCGCGGCCCTCTCGGTGTAATCGCCCCAGAACACGCCGCGGTCCGCGCCGAACGGACCCACCGGAGCGAGCAGGACGTTCACCGCCAGCACCACCACGGCCGCCAGCGCGACCAGCCCACGCCGGACCGAGCCGGCCGCGGCCGTACACAGGGCCAGAAAGCCGGGCAGGAGGTAGAGATTGTAGCGTGAATGCCCCAGAAAGCGCGGCCCCGGGACGCGGAGGTGGCTGACCACGGGCCAGTTGACGCACGAGAAGAACAGCGTGTAGCCGGCAAAGAGGATCAGCGCGACCGTGCACAAGAGCCGGTGCCCGTTCCGCCACGCAACCATCCACGCGACGACCGAGAGGGGCGCGAGAAGGCCGAACTGCTCCCAGAGGGCCCTCCCGAGAATCGCGTAGTTGGCGGGCGTGACGACGTACTGCAGGTTCGGCGTGAACGGCGGCCCGCCCTGGCGGAACGCGAGGAACATCGCCAGGGGCAGCAGCGCCAGGACGCCCAGGCCCGCGCCTCTGACCATGCGTGTGCGCCACGTGAGTCCGCGGGCCCTCAGCAACTCCAACAGCACAACACCCAGCACCACGGCCTGGAAGACGATGACGTGCTCTTTCAGGAAGCCGAGCGCGACGAGCGCCAGGATTGCCGGCCCGGCCACCCCTTGCTCGACGAACGCCGCGACGTCGATCTCGAGGCGCAGCAGCACGACGAGCATCAGCAGGACCACGGGGATTTCGATGTAGGTGAGGCTCGCGTAGAAGCTGAGGATGGGCAGCGTCAGGACGGCGACACCGGCCAGCGCGGCCTCGCCCCACGGCTTCCGCACCGCCAGGCGCAGGGCCGTCAGCGTGGCGATGCCCACCACGACGGCCAGCGACAGCAACCGGTAGAAGCCCTCCTGGTACGCGAACTGGCGGTTGCGGAACGCTTCAACCGGGACGGACACGACGGCATTAAGGTAGTAGAACGCCGCCGGGTAGCGCAGATACCAGGTCCGCGGTGCCCCAGTTGAGAACATGTACACCCCGAGCGCTGCGAAGGTCAACCCGGCAACCGCCAGCAGCCACCGTTGTCCCGTTCGGCGGAACGCCTCGAGCCACACGAGCGCGAGCGCGGCGAGGAGGAGCGCGGAAGGCCGGGCGAAGGCATCGATGACCGAGAGCGTGCTCGTCGTGTGATAGTCGCTGTCGCCATAGTAGGTGAGGCTTGCCGTGAGGCACGAGTACTGGATGGCCAGCGCCGCGGCGAAGAGCGCTGCAAACAGCAGGTGCGAACGTGGCGACGCGGACCAGGCCAGGCAGCCAGAGAGCCGCCGGAACGTGGCGACCAGCACCGCTCCGCCGGCGAGCAACGCGACGGCGGCCAGCGCCTGGCGGGCCACGCCGTCGCCACTCGCCCAGTACGGCACGGCGAGAAACGCGAACCCGTAGATTGTCCCGAGGAGCGCGACCTGACCCCGCGGAGTGATCGTCACGCCGCGACCGATCGCGTAGATGAAGAGGGTCAGCACGGCGCCAAGCGCGACCGCCTTCAGCGCCACAACCGGCACCAGCCAGTAGATCGCCAGGAGGCCGCCCACGGCGAGCATGCCTGGCGCGAGGGCGCGGTGTCTCTTCACGCGGCCATCCTCGAAACGGTGTACGCGTCGCGGTCTCTCACCGCAAGTACCCGAGCGCCCGCATCCGGCGTCTGGTGTCTTCGTCGAGCGGCATGGGCGTCGCGTCGCGCAAGCCGAGGCGCTGGCGCAACGCCGCCGCCTGCGCGAGGTGCGCGTTGGCCAGCGCCCGGCCGCGCGCCAGCGTCTCCGGCGCCACCAGCACAAGCGACATCTGTTCGCCGGGATCGCGCGACAGGTCGTAGAGCTCCTCGCGCCCGGCGCCGATGGAGCGGATGTACTTGAACGCTTCGAACAGCACGGCGAGACGGTCCTCGTTGGCGCCGATGCTGGCGATCACGACCGGCCGTGGTGCGACGCCCCTGCTGTCGCCCTTCAGCAGCGACTCCAGGGAATCCGCCTGGACCTCGTGGCTGTACGGCACGCGGCACAACCCGAGGACGGTGGGAAACACCGCCTGTGTCGAAACAGGGCCCGCGACGCGGACGCCGACGCGTGAGCCGGGACGCTTGACGATGAGCGGCACCTGCACCAACTCCGCGTACAACCCGTTGGCGTGCGTGGCCATGCCGTGCTCCCAGAACGCCTCGCCGTGATCGGCCGTCAGCACGATCAGCGCATCGTCTGCCACCTTCAGCCGTTCCATCTCGCGCAGCAGCACACCGACCTGCTCGTCCACCGCGCGGGCCTCGGCCGCGTACAGCGCCTGCGCCCAGGCCCGCTGCCCGGGCGTGTGCAGGTTGGCAACGAGCCCCGGCTTGCCCTCCGGGACCGGCGCCGGCACGAGGCCCTTCGGCGCGTACGCCGCGGGCGGTTCGTAGGGACCGTGGGTGTCCATGTAGTGCAGCCAGATGAAGACGGGCTCGTCGCGGCGCTGCTCGAGCACCCCGACAGCCTGGCGCGTCAGGTCTGCGGAGGTGGCTTGCGCGACGGCCGGGCTGAACCGCCTCGCGATCTGCGCGCCCAGCATGCCGTTGACGTCAAGCGACGCCGGCGCCGATTTGGTCGTCGCAACCGTGTAGACGGCGAACCCGCGCGAGAAACCCGATCGTGGCTTGAGGAGCGCATTCGCCACGACGGCGGTCGTGAAGTAGCCGGCATCCGACAGGAGTTCCGCCAGCGTCGGCAACTCGCGTGGCAGCGCCTCGCCAAGCACCGTCCGGTGCACCGTCGGGCTGAAGCCGGTCATCGCGGACGCGAGCGCAGGCAGCGTCCAATCGGAAGGCGCCATGGCGTCGGTGAAGAGGGCGCCGGTCGCCGCCAGCCGATCGATGTTGGGCGTCGGCCCGGCGCCCTCGCGATAGCACGAGAGCGCGTCTGCGCGGAGCGCGTCGATGGTGATGAGGACGACGTGGCGGGGACCGCCACCAGGCGCGACGCCCCGCGGCGCGCGCGTGGCGGCCGTCGGCACTGGCCGGTCGCTGCGATCGGAGAGCACCGCGCCAGCCACTCCGCCGCCCGCCACCGCCATGCCCAGAAGAACGACGCCGGCGATGAGCGGCGCCGTGCGCTTGACGCGGCGGAGCGCGAAGGCCGTCGCCCCAACGATACCTGCCGCCAGCAGACCGCAGGCGACCGCCGGGAGGCCGCGCGGGGCGAGGTACACGCTGGCCCACGCGAACGCGGCCATCTCGGCTGCCAGGAACGGCAGCGCCAGCAACGCGCGGGCGATCGCATCGCGGACGTCGGGATCCGTGCGCCCTCGGGTCTCGGCGAACCACGCGACCGCCAACAGCAGCGCGCTACCCACCAGCAACGGCAGGAACAGCCTGGCCGCGTACGGTGGGCACACCAGCATCTCCGGCCGGCAGTCGTGAAAGCCGAGCAGCGTGTTGTCCGGCGAGGCAAACCGCGCGGTGGACGCCACCAGTGCGGTCAGCGCGAGCGCGGGCGCAGCAACGCCAGAAGGGCGCAGGCGGGCCGGCAGCGCGGCGACCAACGCGGCCAGTGCGCCGAACAGCACGAGCACGATGCCGGCGGTCAGCGCCAGCGGCGGCAGCACCGCAGGCCAGGACGCGAAGTCTTCCGGCGCCGACAGGACACTGACGACCGCGTCCAGGAAACCGGCGGTCAGGGCAGCGACGAGGGCGACCACCGCCAGTTGTCGAGACTGCGGAACAACGTCGAGCGCGTCGGTCCGTGGTTCGCTCATGGCTGTCTGCTGCGGGCCCCGGGCCCTCTGATGCACGAGCGTGCGCCCGGGTATCGCCCGGCGTCGTGCGACGGTATCATAGGGCGTTTCATGACCAACGACGAGCGCGACCGCCTTTCACGCACCGCCCGGTTCGGCACCGCAAGCCTCGCTTTCGCCCTGCGGGCCGCGTTCGTCATCGTCCAGCGGTACTGGGCGCCGTTCTTCCTCGGCAGCGGTCCCGGCGACGCGACGCGGCACCAGTACCTCGCCGACTGCCTCCGCGATGCTCGCGCGGAGGTAGGCAGGGCTCTGAGACGATCAGCGGAGATACCCGAGCGCGCGCAAGCGGCGTTTCTGGTCCTCATCGAGCAGGCGCTGAGCGTCCCCGCCGACTCGGTACTGCCGCCGAAGGTCGTCTGCCTGCCCGAGGTGCTGGTCGGCGAGAGCACGTCCGGTTGCGAGAACGTCTGGCGACACCAGGGCAAGCGACATCTGCTCTCCCGGGTCGCGAGCCAGATCGAACAACTCTTCGCGGCCCGACCCGATCGACCTGATGTACTTGTACCGGTCGAACATGACCGCGATCTGCTCCTCCACGGCACCGATGCTCGCGCTCACCGTGAGCGTAGGCCACGCCGGACTGCCGGTGAGGAGCGACGCGAGAGAGTCGGCCAGCCCCTTTGGGGGAGGGGAAGGCACACCACACAGCGAGAGGATCGTCGGCGGCAAGGACGTCGTTGTGACGACGGCGTCGATACGCCGCCCGGGCGGGACCATCGGGTGTCTGATGATGAGCGGCACGTGCAGCAGTTCCTGGAAGAGCCCGTTGCCGTGTGTGGCGTAGCCATGCTCCCAGAACGCCTCCCCGTGGTCGGCCGTGAGCACGATGAGCGAATCACGGGCCGCGCCCAGACTGGCGAGCCCCCGCAGTAACCCGCCGATTTCGCCATCGGCCGCTCGGACCTCCGCGTTGTACAAGGCTTGGGCCCAGGCCTTCTGCTCGGGCGTGTGCAGGCTGGACGAGAGCCCGGGCTCGGCCTCGGGAACAGGCGCCGGCGTCAACGTGCCGGGCACGTAGCTTGCCGGCGGCACGTACGGGCCGTGCGGATCCATGTAGTGGATCCAGGTGAACGTGCCTGTGTCGAGGTGGTCTTTGATGAACGCAATCGCCGCGGCAGTGAGATCGGACGACGTCGCGACCGACGCCTTCGGCGCGAACACGCGCTGCAGGATTCTCGCGCCCAAGGGAGCATTGCCAGCCGCTTCTCCCCGCGGTTTCGTCTCGAACAGTGTGTAGTGGGTGAACCCTCGCAGGAAGCCCGATTCAGGCCCCAGAAGCGGATTGGCGACGAACGCGGCGGTATCGTACCCCGCATCCCGCAGCAATTCAGCAAGCATCGGAAGAGAGCCTGGTGGCCGGACGTACAAGGTTGTTCGATGTACCCACGGGCTGAAGCCCGTCATCATCGACCCGAACGCCGGCAACGTCCAATTCGCCGAGCTCATGGCGTTCATGAACACTGCGCCCTGCGCCGCCAGTGAGTCGATGTTCGGCGTGGGCCCCGCTCCGGGCCGATAGCAGGAAAGGGCGTCTGCACGTAATGCGTCAATCGTGATGAGGAGAACATGCTTGATACGGCGGCCTGCGGACGCGGCCGGCGCCGGCGGAAGCGCGCTCCGCGCGGGGCGCCTTGACTCGCGCGCGTGCTGCACGAGTGTCAGCGCCGGAGGGACTGCCCCGAAGGCGACAACCACCAGGCCCAGCGCAACTACTGCGCGGGCCATCCGGCCTGCCATTCCGAAACGACGGACCAGCAGCACGGTTGCCGCAAGCAGCGCTAACGCCGAGAGGTCGATGGCCACCGCGGCGAAACGCGACCTGCCGGCGTACACGATGAACCAGCTGGCCAGGCACATCTCACCCAGGAGGAAGGGCATCGCGAGCGGTACCAACGACGCCAATCGGCTGGCGTTCGCGTGCGTGCGCTCGGACCGACCAATCGCCCACAGGACGGCGCCCGCCGCGATCGAAGCGCATATCAGGGGCACAGCCAGTTTCAGCGCGTACGGCGGACAGAGGAGCGGCCCCGGCCGGCAATCGTAGAAGGAAAGGAACGTGTTGTCGGGCGATGCAAAGCGGAACAGCCCGGCGAGAAAGACAGTGATCGAGACCGCCGCCGGCGGCGCAAGTGCCCTGGCGCGGGGGACGACCGAGCCCACGGCACAAAGACACCCGCACAGTATGAAGGCCAGGATGGCCGTCGCACCCAGCGCAGGCCAGAGAGCGCTCAACGAGGCAAGGTCGGACGGCCCTGGCAGGATTGCCAGCGTCAAATCGAGAAACGCGATCGACAACGCTGTGCTCGTCGCCGTCATCAGAGCGGATGGGCCGACGGCCGTAACGCCGTGCAGGACTGGTAGCTGTGGTTTCATGAATCCGCCTCGCTCCTCCGCTCCCACACGTCCAGCCCAGCCACGTTCGCCCCCGGCGCGCGCTGCAGGAAGTGCGCACGAAGCCACCCCACGGTATCAGGAGTCATCTGCCACCACCCCCGGGGGCCGATGACAACGAAGCGAGCCTGCAGGAGGACTTCGCGCAAGCGCCGCTGAGAGGCGGGAGAGTGGAACGCCGACAGGTCACTCGGAAAGCGGTCCCCGCTCATGACAGCCGCCAACAACATGTCACCGTACGGATCGGCGATGATCGACGCGGATGGCCCCATCGCGGGCAACCGCCCACAGGCCAGAGCCCACGCAGGCTCGAAGGCAAAGACAGCGGCATCCCCGGGCGCCAAGGTCCGAAGCACGGCGCTGGTCGCCGCCACCCAGGGAGCGCGGACGTTGGACCGAACCGTGGCCACCAGCGAAGCCAGGCAGGCGACGGCCAGTGCGACGGCCGCGATTGCACGCCTTCTCCGCGACCCGCCGCGCAAGACCGAAAACGCAAACCCGCCGAGGACGGCTCCGGGCGGCAGGAGCTGGGCGAGATAGTGGTCCCAGAACACGGGAGCGCAGAAGAGCGAGGCCGCCACGACGAGGTACGCCAGAGAGAAGAAGACCAAGGCCCTGTTCGGCTTGGGTCTTCGGCCCCAGGCCAGGACAACTCCCGCCACAGGCAGGAGACCAGCCGCGAAACGGCCGGGCGTGAGGCCGAGGATCTGCCCCATCCGGCCCAGGGGGTCCAGCCCTGCGGCGGGACGCCACAAATGGAACAGGACCGTGTCCACCACGAAGGACCCGGGAGCAGAGAGAAGCGGAAGTGCGAGCATCAACACGCTGACAATTGCCCCCCCCCCAGCGAAGGCCCGCAGGGATGCCCGCCTGCAACCGGGAAGCGAGGCCAGGCAAGGGAACAACCACAGCGCCCCGGTCAGCTTCGTCGACACGGCCAGCGCCAGCGCCGCCCCTGCCAGGAACGAGTGGCGGATGGGGTTCTCTCCCTCGTGCAGCCAGTGGTGCGCCAGGAGGAGAAACAGAGCGTTCAGGACCGGTTCGAGCGTGACGCCTCGTTCAACGCCGGCCGCAATCGGGGAAAACGCGTAGAGTGCGGCCGCGGCGAGGGCTGCTGATGCCCCGAAGAGCCGACCGGTGAGACGGGCGATCAGCAGGATATTCAACGCCCCGACGAGTGTGGACAGCCAGCGCGCTGCTGCGAAGCCAATCGCTGGATCGAACATCGATGAAAGCGACGCCGCGGGCAGGAGGAAATACAAGAATCCAGGCGGATGCACGTACACGAAATCCCGATACGGAAGAGCTCCTTTGACCAGCGCCGCCGCGGACGCGAAATAGGCCCCGGAGTCGTAGTCGGCAAACGCGCCCGAGGGTCCGAAAAGGGCGAGAGGAGCAGCCCGCAGCAGCCACCCTGCTCCGACGATGATGGCGCACGCTACCGTCGCACGGGATTCACGAAAGCCGAACAGGCGCGAAACGCTCGCGGGCACAAGTGGCTTCGCAGGCAGGGCTTGGGTCAAGGTGGGAGTATCATACCGCCTCGTGGCCACTCCCCAGCTTCAGCGTCCCGTGCCGTGGCAGTTCGACGGCCCGCCAGGCGTGCCGCGCGCGCACGCGCGGCGCCGCTGGTTGTGGGGCGTGCTGGCTCTTGCCCTGGCGATCAGACTCGCGTTTCTCGTCGTGCAGGTCAATACGGGCTTCTTCCTGCGGGGACACGGTCAGGGAGATGCTCGCTTGTACGGACATCTGGCTGACAGCTTGATCGCCGGTCGCGGATTGTCGATTGGTGACGATTTCAGGCGCGGCGCACCATCGGGCTATCCCTTCCGCTCTGGTCCCACGGCGTGGGTGATGCCGGGCTACCCGATGTTTCTGGCGGGGTGCCGTTGGCTCTCCAGCGATCACCTGCTGGTCGTGGACCTCTTGCAGTGTGTGCTCGGCGCGCTCGTGTGCGTGTTCGTGGCGAAGATTGCCGCCAGCCTGTTCGGGCGGCGTGCGGGACTGATTGCCGGGATCGTCGCCGCAACCTACCCCGAGCTGGTCTTCAGCAGCGTGGGACCGTACACGGAACCGCTCTACATCTTCTTTCTGATGTACGCGTTGCAGGCGGCAGTCGCGGCCTCGCGCGACACCGGGATGCGCACGTCCCGCGCGGCCGGCGCGGGCCTCCTTTTCGGCCTGGCCGCGCTCGTGCGCCCGCAGACGCTCGGCCTCGCCGTCGTGCTCGCCTTCGTCGTGGGCCTCGTGCGCGCGCTCGACGCGGGGCGTGCCGCGGGACTCCGGGCCGGCGCCGTGCTTGCCGGCGCGTGCCTCCTGGTGCTGCTGCCCTGGGGCCTTCGCAACCAGGCCGTCATGGGCCGCTTCCTGCTGCTGTCGAGCGAGAGTGGCTACGTCATGTGGCTGGGCAACAACCCGGCCTACGACGAGGTGGCGTTCGACTTCGCGCGGTTCGGCGGCTACGCGCTGTCACCGGTCTTCAAGCGCCTGCCGCAGGCCGCGGGCCTGCCGGAAATGGAGGTGGACCGCGTCTACCGCGAGGCGGCGTGGTCGCACATCACCGCCCATCCCGTGAAGTGGGTGCTGCGCGCGCCGCACAAGCTGTGGAACATGTGGCGGCCCGTCGAGAGCACCGCCTCCTGGCGCCATCGAGCCGTGGCGCTCACCCTCTATCCGCCGCTGATGGCGGCGTCGCTGCTCGGGATGCTCCTCGCGTGCCGGATACGCGGCGCGTGGCCGCTGCACGCGTGCATCCTGGCGACGCTGGCGCTGCACGCCGCGTCGGCGGGCGTCCTCCGGTTCCGGCTGCCCCTGTGGCCGGCGCTGATCGTGTTCGCGGGATTCGCCGTCGATCGCATGGCGTCGAGGCTGCAGAGCGGACTGGCCGGTCAGCGCGCGTCGAAGGCCACGACGCCTCCGCGCTCGGACGCCCTCCCGTAGAGATCCCCGAAGAGGAACCGGCGTGGAGTGCTGTCCTCGCGACGCGCGGTCAGCAGCGAGATCGCGTACAGGTGGCGACGGTCCCGCTGGGGAACGCCCATCAGGTCGAGCAGCGTGGCCATCACGTTCCCGTGGCTGGCGCGGTACGCGGTGTCCACGGGCGGCTTCGCGCCGGAAATGAGCAACAGCGGCACCATCGCCTCCAGGACGCCGGGGCCGTTGTGCGCCCACGACTCGCCGTGCTCGCGCAGCGTCTGACCATGATCCGAGGTGTACACCACCGACGTGTGCGCCAGGATGGCCCGGTCCTTCAGGAACTCCCGGAAGAACCCGTCCACGTTGAATCGGATCGCGTTGTCGTACGAGTTCACGAGCGGCACGGCCTCGCTCGCGCCGTACCTGCGCGGGCCGACGTCGGCGATGGTCGGCCTCCACGCGCGCGCCGAGGCGGGATAGCTGTTGTCGTACGAGAAGTGGATGCCCTTCTTGTTCACGACGATGAACTCGCCGGTCCTGTCGCGAAGGCTGGCCGCCAGCCAGGTGGCGATCCTGAAGTCGGTGTGCACGTCGAAGCCGTACGCCTCGATGTTCCGGACGTCGTCGATGTACTGCAGATCGGCAGATGGAAACGCCCAGGCGTGGATGGTCTGCCCGTTGAGATAGGTGGTGCGGTAGCCCATCGCTTTGGCGAACTGGAAGATCGTCGGCCAGCGATCGGTCGCGTGCGCCACGTCCGGCAGGGTGGAGACGCCGGTCAGCAGCAACCAGTTCGACTGGGTGGTGGACGTCGCGCCCGCGCACGCATCGCCCCACGTGCGCAGCAGGGAGGCCGCGGCCAGCTCCTCGAGGAAGGGCGTCGTGGGCCGGGCGTACCCGTTGACGTGGAGATGATCTGCGCGGACCGACTCGTCCACGACGAGCACGATATTGTTAGCCGGGCGCGCGGATGCGCGAACCGGCACCGCCTCGCGGCGATCCTGATTGCTGGAGGCGCGGCTGCGGTACCACGGCACAACAACGAGCGTCCACGCGGCGTTGGTCATCGTGCGCGAGAACGCGGCCACCGACACGGTGGGATAGCGGCTGACGCCGGGCGGTAACAGGATCGAGTAGAACGCGAAGGTGAGTCCGACGCAGGCCGCGCCCGCCCGGAGTCCGAAGGCCGGCGACGGTCGGGGCAGGCCGATGAGCAGCGCCGCGTAGACCGCCACCGGCACGAGCGCACGCCAGTCGAAGAACAGCGCGACGGCATCGTGGTAGTAGTTCGGCGTGATGAAAAGCAGGTCGAAATCGGCCACGCCCAGGAACGCACCCTGGCCGAGCAGGTAGCCGTACTCGACCAGGACGATGAGGGCAAAGCCGACGGCGTAGAGCGCCTTCAACCAGGCGCGCGAACTGACGGAGACCCACACCCACAGGACAGCCAGCACGAGCGAGCCGGCAATGGACGGCAGCGACCGGTCGTGCTGGAAGTACGCGCGGTAGCCGATCGGGTAGAACCAGGCCTCGTAGAGGGCCAGCAGCGCGATGAAGGCCATCGACACGGCCACGCGGGGGGACAGGCGCCTGCCCGGCCATGGTCGCGGGACGCGACGCGGAGGGTGGCGGGCCGGCAGCGGCGGGGTGTCTGTGGTCAAAGTCGTTGCGCCAGACGCTGGGCGCGTGGATTGTAGCATTCGTCGGACGCTCGATCGTTCAACGCTGGCCCCCCGGCAACTTGACAGTCCCGCGGGCTGCAGGTACCGTCCGCTGGCCGGAGACACCGAGGCGGATGCCCTTCAACTCCATCCCGTTTGCCCTGTTCCTGCCGTGCGTCCTGCTGCTGTACCACCGGCTCGGACGCCGCGCGCAGAACGTGCTGTTGATCCTGGCGAGCTGCGTGTTCTACGGCTGGTGGGACTGGCGCTTCCTGGCGCTCCTGCTGGGTCCCGCGTTGGTGGACTGCGCCGCCGCGGTTCGCATCGCGGCGGCGACCACGCGAGGTCGCTGCCGCGCGTGGCTGGCGCTCAGCGTCGGCATGCACGTCGGCCTGCTCGGCTTCTTCAAGTACTTCGGGTTCTTCGCTGCCTCCCTGCACGACGCGCTGGCCGCGGTCGGCCTGCAGGTGTCGATGCCGTCGCTCCGGATCCTGCTGCCGGTCGGCATCTCGTTCTACACGTTCCAGTCGATGTCGTACACGCTCGACGTGTACCGCGGCGACGTGCAGGCCCGGCGCAGCCTGCCGACCGTGCTCCTGTTCGTCACGTACTTCCCGGTCCTGCTGGCGGGCCCCATCTCCAGGCCATCCACGCTCCTGCCGCAGCTGGAACGGGACCGACACGTCGGGTGGGCGCACGCGCAGTAGGCGTTCGTCCTGATCCTGTGGGGCCTCTTCAAGAAGGTGGCCGTCGCCGATACGCTGGCGCCGCTCGTGGACGTACGGTTCCAGTTTCCATGGCTCGTGTCCGGCAGCGACCTCGTCTGGGCGCTCTACCTCTTCTCGATCCAGATCTACTGCGACTTCTCGGGCTACTCCGACATCGCGCGCGGTGTGAGCCGGCTGTTCGGGATCGACCTGGCCCTGAACTTCCGCCAGCCGTACTTCGCCACGTCGATCGCCGACTTCTGGCGACGCTGGCACATCTCGCTGTCCACCTGGTTCCGGGACTACCTGTTCCCCGGCTCCTCCCAGCGCACGAAACGCTCGCGGTGGATGAGGCCGGTGAATGTCCGCCGTGTCCGGCACGTCCGTCGCGTGCTGGTGACGTTCCTCGTGAGCGGGCTCTGGCACGGCGCAAGTTGGGTCTTCGTCGCCTGGGGCGGGCTCCACGGCATCTACGTGTCGCTCCAGAGTCTGGTGAGCGATGCACGGGTGGGCGCGCGCATCGCCACCGTGGGCGCGGAGCCCTCGCGCCTGAAGGCGCTTCTGGCGATGGTCGCGACGTTCCATCTCGTCACGTTCACGTGGCTGTTCTTCCGCGCCGGGAGCCTTGTCGGCGCGTGGAACTACTTGGCGGCTCTCGGCCGCTGGCAGCCGGCTGGCTCGATCGCGCCGCTGAACATCCTGGGCGTGCGATTGCCGCTTCTCCTGATGACGCTGGCGGCCGGTGAGATCCTTCAGGAGAGAACCAGGAGCCAGACCCCGATCCTCGAGTGGTCCTGGCTGCCGCAGGGTCTTGCGTACGCCTACCTCGCGGTGGCCATACTCGTACTGGGAAACCCGAGCGGCGATGTCCCATTCATCTACTTCCAGTTCTGAAGCGCTGCCGGCGAAGGTGGTCGGAGCCGCGCGCTTCCTGAAAGCCGTCGCACTCGCGGCGGCTCTCGTCGTGTGCGCCGAGCTGCTCTGCAGGCTGGCCCTTGGTCCGCTTGGCCATTACTGGCAGTACTGGGACCTCGCGGCGGCCGCCAAGTTCGAGCACTTCCGCGAGCGGGCCCGGCAGGGACGGGCGCCGGCGCTGCTCGTGGTGGGCGATTCCACCGGGGCCAGCGACATCGATCCGGCCTCCGTGGCGTCGCAGTTCGAACCCGGCGTCGACGCGTACAACCTGGCGTGGCCGGCAGACTTCCCGCTTGCGTTTCGGGCGTGCACGCTGCCGCTGCTCCGCGAAGCCTCCCGGGGGATCCGGGTCGTCGTCGCGTCGTTCTCACCGAGAGGATTCGTGGAGAGCCCGGAAGCGGACCGGTTCGAGTCCGCCATCCTGAATTCGCTGATCTGCCGGGAGGTGCAGGGACGGCGGGAAGCCGCCCACTACGTGTACCTGGCGCGGGTCCGCTATGCGCTGCCCTTCCGCCGCAGTTGGTTCACCGGTGGCGGCCTGCCCGGGCCACCGGATCGTGCAGGCTTCATGCCGCTTGACGGCGGCAACCAGGAGCCGCCGCCCGCCCGGTCGGCAAGCGCCACCGAAGCGCGGGTCGGCATCGTGTCCCTCAGCGAAGAACGGCTGCGCGCCATCTTCGATCTCGCCGAACTGGGGCGCCAGAAGGGGTTTCGCCTGGTGGTCGTCATGCCTCCCATCTCCAGTGACGACCCGTTGGTCGCCGAGATCGAGCGTCAATACATGAGTCGGCTTTCATCGTCGAGAAACCCGGCCGTTGACGTGATCGACTTCCGGCGGCCGGACTTTCTGGCGCCGACAGACTACAAGGACGGCATCCACCTCTTCGCGGATGGAGCGCGCCGGTACTCCGAGCATCTCGGGCAAGCACTGCGAGAGAGGCTCTCCTCGCGATAGGCAGGACGCGCTTTCTGCCACCCGAGCGGATTCCCTCCATGGCAGATCCTGCGACCGCCCCCCGAATCGTCTCAGCCTCGCGCGCGCGATGTCGCGGGAACTGGCGCTCTCGCCGTCCCCACCCCCTCCGGCACGTTCTTCGCACGATCGACGATGGTAGAATGGCGCTCATGAGGGCGGAACGGCCGCACGTCTCCTACGCCGACCTCGAAGCGATGGCGGACGATGGGCGCCGTTACGAGATCGTCGACGGAGAACTGTTCGACGTGACGCCTTCGCCCAGCCCGCTCCACCAGCGCCTGTCCAAGCGCCTCCAGCGCCAGCTCGAGGCGTATTTCGAGGGCAGGCGCCAGGGCGAGGTGTTCGACGCGCCGCTGGACGTCATCCTCACCCCCCACGACGTCTTCGAACCGGACATCGTGCTCGTGGCCGACCCCGCCCAAGTGTCGGCGCGGGCCATCGAGGGCGCACCGGCGCTGGTGGCCGAGGTGTTGTCGCCCTCGACCACCAGCTACGACCGGACCACCAAGGGGCGCCGCTACGCGACGCTCGGGATTCCTCACTTCTGGGTCGTCGATCCGGTGGCGCAGCGGATCGAGTGCTACCGGGTCGAGAGCGGCGCGTACCGCCTGGTGGCGGAAGGCGGCGCGGCGGGAACGCTGCGGCACCCGGATTTCGCGGGGCTGGAGATCGATCTGGACGAGATCTGGAGGACGCGGGTCTGAAGACCCGCGCGACTGCCTGTGCCGGGACACCTCGGCAAGGCTGCCCGCCTTCGTTCACGGGCATCAGGTGAACTTCGGCGGGTCTCGCCAGAGCGCGGCTCGTCGTGCCGCCGCGCGGAGGCGGAAAGCCCGGCCCTGCCGGGGCCATCGACGACTGCTTGCCCTGCCCGCCCGGCCGGCGTACACTTCCTCTTGCCAGCCAGCGCAAACCAGGGTTCCGGAGGTGCACGATGCGAGGTCGGTGGGTTCTCCTTGCGATCGTGGCGGCCGTAGCCATCACCGCGCGCCTCGGCGTGTCTGCAGCGGGACAGCAGAAGCCCCAGCAGCCGACCTTCCGGAGCGCGGTCATCCTCGTGCCGGTCGACGTCCGCGTCGTGGACAACAAGACGGGCAAGCCCGTGACCGACCTCACGCAGGAGGACTTCACCGTCCTCGAGGACGGCGCGAAGCAGACGATCGGGCAGTTCACCGCCAACACGCTGTCGCCTGAGGGCGTGGTGGGCGCGGGCACGAATGCGAAGATGGCGATCCGCCAGACGGCCTTCGACCTGGGCCAGACCAACAAGCGCGTCTTCCTCTTCATGCTCGGACGCGGCCGGCTGCAGGAGCCGTCGAGGGGCCTCGACGCGCTCGAGAAGTTCATCCGCACGCAGTTGCTGCCGCAGGATCAGATCGCGCTGTTCGCCTACGACCGCGCCACCGAGTTCACCACCGACCACGAGCAGATCGCACGGCTCGTCGATCGCCTGAAGACGGCGCACCTCGACATCAACGTGCGCGTGGAGAACGAGACCCAAGCGGGCCTGGCCGGGCTCTACGGCTCGAAGAAGCTGCCCGCCAGCGTGCGGGCCAGGATCGACGCGGTGTTCCTGGGCGCGGGCACGCTGGCCTCGCGGACGCTCGAAGGCAAGCTCCCCGCCCAGACGGCCGGCCAGACCGCAGCCGACGCGCGCCGGGCCACCGACGCGATACAGCGGAAGGAAATGGTGGACGCGCAGAACGAATTGGTGAAGGACACCGGTATTCCCCCCCTGTCGCTGACGAACTTCGAGGAAGTCGAGAGCGGCGCGTTCTCGGATCTCCCGCTCGACGAGTTCGTCACCCGCAACGCGCAGACCCTGCAGGACCTGTCGAGCATCTACGCCTGCATCGAGTACCTGCGGCACTTCGACGGCGAGAAGCGCCTCGTGTTCCTCACCGAGCGCGGGTTGTGGCTGCCGCGCCGCGAGGAGGACGAGTTCCTGGCGAGGGTGGCCAATGACGCCCGCGTGGCGCTCGACACGTTCCAGACCGGCGGCGTCAGGCCGCAGGTGGGCGGCGGCCCCACCGCCGGCGGCTGGGACGAGACCTTTGCCTTCAAGGTCCTGCGGACGATCGCGGAAGAAACCGGCGGCGTCAGTTCGATCGCCGAGAACGGCACCCTCGCGATGGACCGCATCAATGCGTCCACGCTCACCGGGTACCAGATCGGCTACTACCCGGCCAACGGCAACTGGGACGGCGCCTACCGCAAGATCACGGTGAAGGTGACCCGGCCGGGCACGACCGTGCTCTACCGGCACGGCTATTTCGCGCGCCGCGACATCGCCGCGTTCAACCGGCGCAACTTCATCACCAGGCAGCGCATCACCTCGGCCATCACCTTCCGGCGCGAGATCAGCGACATCAAGCTGAAGCTGAACGCGGGCATCAGCAAGGCCGAGAGCGGGAGCGGCTACGTGCTGAAGATCCAGCTGAAGATCGACCCGACGAACCTGGCCTTCACGGTGGAGAACGGCGTCCACGTCGGCCGTGTGGACATCGCCATCATGGCGACGGACCAGGGCGGTCGCGTGATGGCGAACAACTACCAGAACGCGGACGTGAAGATCCCCGACGACGTGTTCCAGAAGATCAAGAAGGACGGGATCGCGTACAACGCGACGATCCCCATCAGCCCGTCGGCGCGCAACGTGCGGGTGGTGGTGTACGACTACAAGGCGGACCTCATCGGGCGGGTGGACACGACGGTGTTGTAGGGGCAGAGGGCGCGCGGGGCGACGCCATCGTCCATGGCCCGCCGTCGGTTCGGGTGTCAAGCCCCGAAGGGGCCCTGGACAGATTCCAGGGCGGTCGCGTGCAACCCTGCTTCAATGTTCACGACTGCCGCCCTGGAAGATGTCCAGGCGGGTCTGAGCCGGCTGCCTGGCCGCCAGCCGCTTGTATGCCTCGAAGATCCGGGCGCCGTGCTCGAGCAGGGCGGCCGGAGTCAGGTGGGTGGTGTCGGCCTTCTCAAGACCGACCATGGATGTCCTGGTGATCGCGCGGTCGGTCGCGGCCAGGCGCTCCTGCGCCGCGAGGACCTGCGGGTTCCTGACCACGAAGGGGTGCTGCTCGTCGAGCCCCAGGATGACGAGCAGCCTCGGGTTCCTCGCCACGTTCACCCGGAAATCGTCAATCAGGGTCTTCAGGTTCTTCCCGTACGCCGCGGCCATCG
>Ga0315273_10004274_pt1 | contig 17469 bp, 17 predicted proteins | sample YL17G02_0_MG_FD_205753 | JGI IMG/M metagenome (GOLD analysis project Ga0315273, IMG submission 205753) | Sediment microbial communities from Yellowstone Lake, YNP, Wyoming, USA - YL17G02_0 | ecosystem: Environmental > Aquatic > Freshwater > Lake > Sediment | place: USA: Wyoming | collected...
CATGTCCTCGACCTGCTCGGCGATGATCTGGAAATTGAGCGAGCGCGCGAGCTTGATCATCGCGGTGACCATCGCCTGGTTGACGTTGTCGGAGGCGAGATTGCGGATGAAATAGCCGTCGATCTTGAGATAGTCGAGCGAGAGATTCTTCAGGTTCGAGAACGAACTCAGGCCGCGGCCGAAGTCGTCGAGCGCGAAGCGGCAACCCATACCGTGCAGCACGCCGATGAAGCGCCGCGCGTGCTCGATGTTGGTGATGACGGAGTTCTCGGTGACCTCGAAGCAGATGCGGTCCGGTGCGACCCCGGTCCGGTCGAGGCAATCCACCACGAACTCGAGGAAGGCGGCGTCGCCGAGTGTCTGCCCGGACAGGTTGATGCACAGGCTGCGACCCGCGGCCAGGCGCACGGCGCCGCGACCCAGCGCCGCGAACACGGTCTGCACCACCCAGCGGTCCACGTGCGGCATGAGGCGGTAGCGCTCCGCAGCCACCATGAATTCGCCCGGCGCGATGAGGGCGCCGCTTTCGTCGCGAAGCCTGAGCAGCACCTCGAGCCCCGGCCCGAGCGCGACCTGCGGGTCGACCGCAACGATGGGCTGCGCGTGCAGCTCGAAGCGCCCGTCCTTGAGTGCCGACTGCAGCTGCTGCAGCCAGTGAATCTCGCCCCGCTGCCGGGCCGCCGCCTCGTCGCGCGCCGAGTAGACGTGCACGCGGCCGCCCTGCTTCTTGGCCACGTAGCAGGCCGAGTCGGCTGCTCCGATCAGGTCCTCGAGCGAACCGCTCTCGCGCGAGACTTCGACCAGGCCGACGCTCACGCCCGCGTTGAAGATCTTGTCCTTCCAGACGAAGCGATAGTCGCCGATCGCGCGCACCACGTCGTCGGCGATCTGGCGGGCCTTTTCCAGCGGGCAGCCGACCAGCAGCACGCCGAATTCGTCGCCGCCGAGGCGCCCGACCGTGTCCGAGTCGCGGACCGCGTCCTTGATGAGCGCAGCGACCTCGCGCAGCATGCTGTCGCCGGCCACGTGACCGCACTCGTCGTTGACGGCCTTGAACCGGTCGAGGTCGAGGTAGCAGAGCACGTGCCGCGCGGCTCCCGTGTGCGCGGCCTCGAGCGACTCCTGCAGCCGATTCTCGAACTCGCGGCGGTTCACCAGCCCTGTGAGCGCGTCGTGGCTCGCCTGGTAGGACATCTGCCGCGTCAGGCCGCGAAGGTCGCTGACGTCGCGCAGCGTGATCACGGTGCCGGAGACCTCACCGGCGGCGTCGCGCAGCGGCGAGACCGTGAGTTCGATCGAGCGCTCGCCGCCGCCGTCGTTGGACACCACCATCCCGCGCCGCCCGATGTGCACCCTCGCGCCGGTGGTCAGGCACTGGCGAACGGGGTCGCCGAGGGCCTTGCGGTCAGCCTCGTCCACGAGGTTGATCACCTCCTGCAGGCTGCGCCCGAGCGCTTCCGCCGCCGGCTTGCCGATCAACTGCTCGCCGGACTGGTTGACGTAGACGATCCGGCCCTCTGCGTCGGTCGTCGCAACGCCCTCACCCAGCGCGTCGAGCGCTTCCCAGGCGGTGCCGTGTCCGCGATTGGCCGGACCGTCCTCGGCCTGTCCGCTCATCTCGACGGCCGACACGAGCAGCGCGGGCCGTCCCTCGTATCTCGTTGGCTGGAACGCGAACTCGAGCCGCTGGCCAGGGCCGTCGGCCGAGCGCAGTTCGGCCTCGAAGCGCTCGGGTGAGGGTTGACCCTCGCGGTGCCGGCGCAGGATCTCGCCCAGCAGTTCGACAAAGTCGGGATGAACGAGGTCGACGAGCTTCCGTCCGGTGAGCTGCGCCGGACCCGTCGCGCCGCAGAGTTCGGCAAAACGCGCGTTGGCGAGCTGGATACCGTCGCAATCGACGGCCACGCCCTCGTGCATCGCCTCCGTCAGGCGCCGGTATACCTGCTCGCGCTCGACGCGCGCAACGCTCTCCCTCTGCAGCCGCGCGAGCAGCCGGTCCGCGCTTTCCGCGAGATCCTCCGCGCTGCCGCCGGCCGCGTGCGGGCCAAGCCGCTCGGCCAGGTCGCCCGTCGCGGCAACCGCCGCCAGGCGCTCGCCGATGTCGCGCAGGTGCCCCGCCTCGCGCTGGCGCCGGTAGAGGAGCACCGCGAGCAGCACCGCAAGCGGGCCCAGGACGACCAGCGCGGCGATCAGCAGGTCATTTGCGGGACTGGCCATGTCCTCCGGACCGGATCGCGCCAAATGCGCGAATTCCCCTGAAAATTGTTGTTTTGCGGCTGCGTCGCGGAAGCATAGCGGAACGGGTCGCGCGCACCCGCCGTATTCACCATAATCACACCGCAAGATCGGCTTGTGGCCCGCGATGCAAGTCCTTAACCTTCGCGCCTCGCCGGGCCTCCCGCCGCGAATTGCGCCATTCGGGACGATTCACTCATGTTCGATGTCGCCGCAGCCCGCCGCCAGATGATCGAACAGCAGGTCCGCGCCTGGGACGTGCTCGATGCCGACGTGCTGTCCGTCATGGGGCGCGTGCCGCGCGAGGAGTTTGCGCCGCCGGGCTACCGTGACCTCGCGTTCGCCGACATGTGCGTGCCGCTGGGGCACGGGCAGGCGATGCTCGCGCCGAAGCTCGAGGGGCGCATCCTGCAGTCGCTCGCGATCGGGCCTGCCGACAGCGTGCTCGAGGTCGGCACGGGCAGTGGCTACTTCGCGGCGTGCCTGGGCGGACTCGCACGGCATGTCCGCACGCTCGAGATCTTCCCGGACCTGGCCATTGCGGCGCGCGACAGCCTGGCGCGGACCGGGATCGGCAACGTCGCCGTGGAGGCGCTGGACGCGATGACGCTCACCTCCGGCGTGGAGTACGACGTCATCGCGCTCACGGGCTCCCTGCCGATCCACGACCCGCGCTTCGAGCGGGCACTTGCCATGGGCGGCCGCCTGTTCGTGGCCGTCGGCCAGGGGCCGGTCATGGAGGCCCGGCGGGTGACGCGCACGGGCCCGGACGAGTGGCTGCGCGAGAGCCTTTTCGAGACCGTGATGGATCCGCTGGTCCATGCCCTGTTGCCGTCCCGGTTCGTGTTCTGAGGCGGCCCCGGGGGCTAGCCAGCAGTCTGGCAAGTGATATAGTCTAGTAGAACACTAGTTGACCCAGGGCGGCCCGGCCGCCAGGCGGTGAGTGCATGCATAAGAAAGCCCCGGTTCTCGCCTTCGGAGTTGCGCTCGCGCTCCTCTCCTCCAATGCCTGGTCTGCGAACCTGCTGGACGTCTACCAGGCAGCCGCCAGGAGCGACCCCGTGATCCTCGAGGCCCAGGCGAGGCGTATGGCGGCGCTCGAGGTCAAGCCCCAGGCGCGCGGCCTGCTGTTCCCGCAGATCAACATGAACGGGCAGGCGGCGCGGGACAACACCCGCGGCTCCGCGACCTTTCCGCAGGCAGTCGACCTGGACAACAACCCGGCCACTCCGCCGGAGATCATCAACATCAGCAGCTCGCAGCAGAAGGACTCGGACTACTGGCGCTACCAGGCCCAGCTCACCCAGACCGTTTTCGACTGGAGCCAGTGGCAGACGCTCCAGCGCGCTGACTCCGAGGTCGCGCTGGCGGAGGCGAATTACCGCGCAGCCGAGCAGGACCTGCTGGTTCGCGTCGCCGGCCGCTACTTCGACGTGCTCGCGGCCGAAGATACGCTCGACGCGGCCGACGCGACCCTGCAGGCGGTGACCCGCCAGCTCGAGCAGGCCGAGAAGCGCTTCGAGGTCGGCCTGATCGCGATCACCGACGTGCAGGAGGCGCGTGCCGCGCACGACAACGCGACCGCCGGCGTCATTCTGGCCAAGCGCTCGCTCGCGACCGCCCACGAGTACCTGCGCGAACTCACCGGCGAGGACTACCAGGAACTGGTGAAGCCCGCGGACAACATGCCGCTCGACCAGCCGGAGCCGGGCGACCAGGGCACCTGGGTGTCCAGGGCCGAGACGCAGAACCTGAATGTCATCGCCGCGCGCTTCGGGGTGGACATTGCCAAGACGAACGTGAAGATCGCCGAGTCGGGCCACCTGCCCACGGTCCAGCTCTTCGCCAATTACGGGCAGTACACGTCGAACGCGACCCAGACGAACAAGCTCTCGGGCGGGACACCCGTCACGGGACCGGCCGATGCCAACCAGACGCAGGACACCGCCGGCGTACAGCTCACGGTCCCGATCTTCAGCGGCGGCGTCACCCAGTCGAAGGTGCGCGAGCAGGTGTACCTGCACCGCGCCTCGCGCGAGCGGCTCGAGGGTGCGCTGCGCGGCGCCGCGCGCGAGACGCGCGACGCCTGGTTCGGGGTCGTGGCGGAGAAGGCGCGGGTCACGGCGCTCAAGCAGGCGGTGGCGTCCAACCAGACGGCGCTCGAGGCAACCGAAGCCGGATTCGAGGTCGGCACCCGCACCACGGTGGACGTACTCGACGCGCGCCGGCGGCTGTTCGAAGCGCAGCGCGACTATGCGCGCAGCCGCTACGACTACCTGGTCAACGTCGTGCACCTCAAGTCCGCGGCGGGCGTGCTCGCGCCCGGCGACCTCGCCTCGATCAATGGCTTCCTGACGACCCCGGCTCCGCTGCAGCTGCCGAAGCCGAAGCCCTGAGCAGGGGCAGCACCATCGCGACGACGCGCTGAACCGCACCGCGGTTTTCGGCGACGGCCTCGCGCCCCTTCGCGCCGTCGGCGCGGGCATGCGCAGGATCGTCGAGGCACTCGACCACGCGGCGGGCCAGTTCCTCGCCGTCACGGACGATCGCGAGCGCTCCCGCGCGGGCCAGCAGTTCGGCGACCTCCGGGGCGTTCTGCGTCCAGGGACCCGAGATCACGGGCAGGCCGAGTACCGCGGGCTCGAGCAGGCTGTGGCCGCCCACGGGCACGAGGCTGCCGCCGACGAATGCCGCATCCGCGGCCGCATAGAACATCTGCAGCTCGCCGATCGTATCCACGAGGAACACCTCGTCGCCTGCGGCCGGCAGCACGCCCGCGCTGCGCCGCGCGTACGAGCGCCCGCCCTTGTCGAGCAGCGCCCGCACGGCCTCGAAGCGCTGCGGGTGCCGGGGCACCAGCAGGAGCAGCGCGGACGGATACCGCGAACGAACCGCGGCGTGCGCTGCGAGCGCGGCGGCCTCCTCGCCCTCATGAGTGCTGCCGGCGATCCACACCGGCCGCCCGGCTGCGCAGACGCTGCGCAGCTCCCGCCCCGCGGCAACCACGGGCGCGGGAATCTCGAGGTCGAATTTCACGCTGCCCGTGACGCGAAGCCGGTCGGCGGGCGCGCCCAGCGCTTTGAAGCGCGCGGCGTCCGCCGGGCTCTGTGCGCCGATCGACACGTCGCCCGACAGCGCGTTGCGGACCAGCGAGGCTACGCGCCGATAGCGATTCGCCGACCGCTCCGAGATGCGCGCGCTCGCCATCACGAGCGGTATGCCCCGACGTCCGATCTCGCGATAGAGCGTGGGCCAGATTTCCGTCTCGAGCACGATCACCGCACGGGGACGGATGCGACCGAGGAACCGGCGCACCGGTCCCGGCAGGTCGTAGGGCAGGTAGCAATGGCGTAGCTCCGTACCGAAGATCGCCCGCGCGCGCTCCGCGCCGGTCGCGGTCACCGTCGTCAGCACGAGTTCGATTCCGGGCACGCACCGTCGGAGTTCGCGGACCAGCGCCGCCGCGGCCTGCACCTCGCCCACGGAGACGGCGTGGATCCAGAGGCATCCCGGCCTGGGCTGCGGCAGGACGAATCCGAGGCGCTGCTTGAGGCGACCGCGCTGGTCGCGGTCGCGGAGCTCGCGCCAGCCCTCGATCGCGATGACGATCGGGGCAAGGAGATGGGTGAGCAGCAGGTAGACGATGCGCAAGGGGTTCCTTTTAATAGGGGACATTCCCCTATTTTCCCTGAAATAGGGGAATGTCCCCTATTTCCCGCCTGCGACGCCTTCGAGCAGCAGCCGCCACTCGGCGTCCCCGCAGCGCCCGGCCGGCAGGCCACCGGTCACCTTCGCGAGCGACCTGTGCAGGCGCTCGAGTACGCGGTCCTCCCACGCGCCGCGCGCGCGGATGCGGCCGCGGTCGAAATCCAACACGTAGACCTCCCCTCCGGCGCCGAGCAGCAGATTGTGCGCATTGAGGTCGGCGTGCTGCACGCCGCGCCCGTGCAGGCCGGCGATGCAGCGACCAACGGCGCGCCAGGTCGCGGGTTCGAGCGGCCCCGCGGCGAGGGCCCGGGCGAGCGTCAGGCGCGTCGGGAGTTCCTCGGTGATGAGGTCGGCGCGGTACACGAGCCCGGCGCGCACGTACCTCGCCGCGATCGGCACGGGGACCGGCAGGCCCCACTCGCGCAGGCGGCGCAGCAGCCTGAATTCAGCATGGGCCCGAGTCCTGGCGGCGCCCGTGTAGAGGTAGGTATCGTCGAGGAATCGCGCGACGAGTCCGCCGCGACGGTAGTGCCGGAGCACCCAGCGGCGGCCCGCGTCGTGCACGAAGGCCACCGTGCCCCGGCCGCCCGCGACTTCCTCCAGTGCCCCGCGCCCGCGCCAGTACTCGCGCTCGAAGGCGGCGAAGCCCGGCTGGTCCATGCGCGACGCATCGTATAGCATCGCGGCGCGCGCGACGCGCAGTTCGAGTTCCGGGCCTGCGCTCACAGAATTCATCGTTCCTGCCGAGTCCGGCCCGGATTGTTCACCATCGAATCGCCGCTGCCTACCATTCCCTCGCATGCAGCCCCCCCTGTTCGACTCCCCGCCCGACAATATCTGCGTGCTGCGGCTCTCGGCGCTGGGCGACGTCTGCCACGTGCTGGCGGTGGTGCGCACCGTCCAGGACGCCTGGCCCGGCACCCGGATCACCTGGATTCTCGGCGGGCTGGAGCACCGGTTGCTCGGGCACATCCCGGGCATCGAGTTCGTGGTGTTCGACAAGAAGGCCGGGCTGGCCGGCTACCGCGACCTGCGCCGCAGGCTCGCCGGTCGCCGTTACGACGCGCTGCTGCACATGCAGCTCGCGCTGCGCGCGAGCCTCGCCGCGTCGGTCGTCCCGGCACGCATCAGGCTGGGGTTCGACCGCGCGCGGGCGCGTGAGGGCCAGTGGCTGTTCACCACCGACCGCATCGAGGCGCGAAGCCGCGAACACGTGCTGGACAGCCTGTTCGGATTCAGCGAGAGGCTGGGCATCCGCAGCCGATCGCTGCGTTGGGACATCCCGCTGCCGCCGGCCGCGCTCGAATACGCGAGGCGCGTCGTCCCGGACGGGGCGCCAACGATGGTGCTGAGTCCCTGCTCGAGCCACGAACTGCGAAACTGGAGCGCAGAGCGCTACGCGGCGCTCGCCGATCACGCCGCGACCCGTCACGGCCTGCGCGTCGTCCTGTGCGGCGGTCGCAGCGAGATCGAATCCCGGTACGGCGCGCGCATCGAGCAACTGATGCGGAGCCCCTGCGCCAACCTCGTGGGCAAGGACACGCTGCCGGAACTCCTCGCGACGCTGTCGCGGGCGACGGTGCTGGTCTCTCCCGATTCGGGGCCGGCGCACCTGGCGACAGCGGTCGGTACTCCCGTGGTCGGGCTGTATGCGGCGACGAACCCGGCCCGCTGCGGTCCCTACCGCAGCCGCCAGTGGTGCGTGGACCGGTACGAGGACGCGACGCGGCGCTTTCTCGGCAGGCCAGCCGGCGAGATCCCGTGGACGACCAAGATCGAACGCCCCGGTGTGATGGACCTGGTCACGGTGGACGATGCAGTGGAACGCCTCGATGCGCTCATGGCGGCCGGCGCCCCGCGCGCGACTCCCGGCTGACGGCCCGCCGCGCCTCGGCGATAATGCGTCCCCAGCCTCCAATCCGGGGACGCGCCGTGACGGCAGAACGCAGCGACAGGCTCATCCAGCCAAACGCCCAGAATCACTACGAGGTGATGCAGGATGACCTGCCGCTCTCCTGCCCGATGCCGGGGATGCAACTCTGGAACTCGCACCCGCGCGTATACCTTCCGGTGGAGAAGACCAGCTGGGCCAAGTGCCCTTACTGCTCGGCGGAATACACGCTCAGGAAGTGAACTACTTCTTCAGCTTCGTGATCTTGTTGCCCTGGATGCCGAGGCCGGCCATCAGGCCTTTCTGCGAGAAAATGAAGGCGTAGACGTCTTCGGTATAGGTCTTGGTCGTCGTGGTCTTGGCCATGCCCTGGTCCATGACCACCACGCTCGGGCCGACACCGACCTCGAAGCCGTCGGAGGCATTGAGGGCGTCGAGGCCCTTCTTGTTCAAGAAGAACATCGCGTAGCCGTAGGTCTGCGCGCCGGCCTGCAGCCCGTAGGAAGCGCCCGAGGTGTTGTAGTACGCGACCGGCTTGCCGCCTTGCCAGAGCACTCCGTCTCCGTACTGGCCCCCGATCATGAAGCCGGCCTTGGTGATGCTGGGAAACACCAGCACCGCGATGGCCTTCGCGTGCAGCGCCTTGGCCGCGGGCGCCTCCGCAACGAGTTTGTCGAGCGCCTGCTTGGACGAGGTGTTCAACTCCGCCTTGGACGCGGCGAATGCCGGCGAGGGCAGCGCGATCGGCATCGCGACGGCCAGGGCGACGAGCAGGGTTCTGACGAATGCCGTGTTCATGGCGACTCCTGTTACCTGTTCCGGACAGCGCAGGCCATGGCTTTCGGCAGCTCCGGCCCGGCGACAGAACCCGAGTTTACGCCCGCAGCGCGGCGCGTGCGTTTCGGTTTCCCGCCCCCCGAACCCGCGCAACCTGCCCCGGGCCGGCTGCCTGCGCGCTAGGGCTGGCCCGGCCTGCGGTATTCAGCGTAGCTCTTCTCCTCGACCAGCGCGGAACCGAGCCGCGCATTGATGCGCTTCTTGATCGCCGCGCGCTCGTCGTTCGTGACGTAGACGGCCCGGGCGAGCTCGATGAACTCCGAGTCGAACGCCGACTCCCGTTCCTTGTCGCGAATGCGGTCCTCGATGTCCCAGAGGCGCTCGTTCACTGACCTCAGGGCCCGCCAGTCCGCATCGACGTCGTTCGCCGCGCACCCGGACGCGCGCCAGGTCGCAGTCAGAAGCTCGAGTTCGGTGCGCACGTTGCCAAGCTTCACCGCGTCGGTCATGCGCTGCGACTTGATCTCGAGGATCGTGATCTTGTCCACGAGCTCGCCGGGAGAAATCGGCACGAGGAGTTCGGGCATCGGCGGATTATATGGGGACATTCCCCATTTTTCCGGAAAATGGGGAATGTCCCCTATTCCATCGTCGCGCGCCAGATCGCGGTGACCTGCGCCCGCTCGGCCGCGAATTCCGCGGCCGGCACCACCGTCTCCGCACCGTTGAGCGACAGGTGGTGGATGCGCTGCCGGTACGCGCGATAGATGGCGGTCAGCGCGTCCACGGTGGCCTGCGGCACGAGGTCGATCGACGCCAGGCTCTCGAGCTGCCTGATGTTGTCCGAGTAGGTCACGAGCTCGGGGTGGCGATCGCACCAGCGCAGCGTCCAGTACTGCGCAAGGAACTCGATGTCCGTGATCCCGCCCCCGTCCCGCTTCAGGTCGAACTGCCCGGGCTTCGTGCTGCCGAGTTCCGCGCGCATGCGCTCGCGCATCCGGCGGACCTCCTCCAGCAGGGTCTCGCGGCGCACGCCGAAGCGCAGGACGTCGCAACGCACTGACTCGAAACGCTCGCGCAGCCCGGGCGGCCCGGCGACTGCGCGCGCGCGAAGCAGCGCCTGGTGCTCCCAGGTCCACGCCTCCTCGCGCTGGTAATCGCGGAAGCCCTCGAGGCTCTGCACCAACAGGCCTCCCTTGCCGCTGGGCCGGAGCCGCGTGTCCACTTCGTAGAGCCGACCCGCGGCCGAGTGCACCGTGAGCAGGTGCACGAGGCGCTGCACGAGGCGCAGGAAGAACACGCTGTTCTCCACGACCGCGGGACCCTGCGTCCGCTGCACCTCGCCCTCCGAGTCGTGCAGGAAGACGAGGTCAAGGTCGGAGCCGTATCCGAGCTCGATGCCGCCGAACTTCCCGTAGGCGACCACGATCATCCCGGCATCGCGCAGGTCCGGCTCCGCCGTCCCGTGGCGCGGCGCGCCGTGCCGCGCGACGATCTGGCCCCACGAGAGGTCGAGCGCCTCCCCGACGATGAGCTCGGCGACGTCGGTGAGCCGGTCGCTCACCTTCATCACCGGCAAACGCCCCGTCAGGTCCGGCACGGCGACGCGGAACATCGCGGCGCGCTGGAACTGCCGCAGCAGCTCCACCTGCCGCTCCGGATCCCCGGCGTCGGCGCCGGCCATGCGTGAGCGCAGGTCGACGGCGAACTCGGCGCGGGTGGGCGAGGCCTCGAACAGCCGCTCGTCGAGCAGTTCGTCGAGCAGCAGCGGGAAGGCCGCGATCTGGTCGGTGAGGAACTGCGAATGCGTGCAGAGCTCGACCAGACGACCGCGCGCCGTCGCGTTCTCGTTCAGCAGCGCGAGGTACACGGTCCGGCCGCCGATGCGCTCGAGCACGTGCAGCAGGCGCGCGAGCGCCGCGGCCTCGGACCCGCCGCCCGCCACCGCCTGAAGCAGGCGCGGCAACAGCGTCTGCAGTCGGCGACGTCCGGCCTCGTCCAGCCGCCGGTAGTACGAGCTCTCACGCAGGAGTTCGAGCTGCTCGAGGATGGCCGCCGCATCTTTCAGGCCCGCGTCGCACAGCGACTGCAGTCTCGACCCGTCGGCGCCCGGTTCGAGCAGCGTCTCCAGGGCCAGCGCACCGCGCTCGCCCGAGCCCGGCTGCTCCGGGGCGAACAGCACGCGGCGGAAATGCCCGCTGACCCGGTCGCGGTGACGCGCGATGTCGGCTTCGAGCGTCGCCCAGTCGGGCGCGCCCATCGCGCAGGCGAGCCGCGCGCGGCCGGCCTCGTCCTGCGGCAGGTCGTGCGTCTGCTCGTCGTTGCGCTCCTGCAGGCGGTTCTCGACTCGCCGCAGGAACCGGTAGGAATCACCGAGTTCCGCGACGGTCTCGGCCGGCAGCAGCTTCTGGCCCGCGAGCAACGGCAGCGCCTCGAGGAGGCTGCGCGTCTGCAGGCGCGGGTCTGCGCCGCCGCGAATGAGCTGGTAGGCCTGGACGATGAACTCGATTTCCCGGATCCCGCCCGGCCCGAGCTTGACGTTTCCCTGCAGCTCGCGCCGCTCGACCTCGCGCGAGATCAGCGACTTCATCTCGCGCAGCGACTCGAACACGCGGAAGTCTAGGTAGCGCCGATAGACGAATGGCCGGAGGACGTTGCGACGCAGTTCGTCGAAGCGCCCGGCGCCGAGCACCGGCCGCGCCTTCACGTAGGCGTAGCGCTCCCAGTCGCGCCCGTGCTGCTGCAGGTAATCCTCGAAGGCATCGAAGCTCACGACCTGCGGCCCGGAATCCCCGAATGGTCGCAGCCTGAGATCCACGCGATACACGAATCCCTCGGCCGTCACCGTGCCGAGGAGCTGCGCCACGCGCCGGCCGAGTCGCGTGAAGTACTCCTGGTGCTCGAGCGGCCGGCTGCCGTCGGTCTCGCCGTGCTCAGGGAACAGGAAGACGAGGTCGATGTCCGAGGAGAAGTTGAGCTCGCCCCCACCGAGCTTGCCCATGCCGAGCACGAGCAGCTCGAGTTCGCTGCCGTCCTGCGCGCGGGGCACGCCGCAGCGCGTGCGCAGGAGTCGGGTCGCGTGATCGCGGGCCGCGCCGATGCAGACGTCGGCGAGCAGCGACAGCTCGCGCAGCACCGGCTCGATGTCCGCAAGGCCCGCGAGGTCGCGCCACGCGATGCGCGCGAGCTGTCGGCGCCGGAACCGCCGCAGTCCGTCCATGAACGCCGCGTCGTCCGGATCCGTCGCGACTTCGGAGGCCAGGTCCGCCTCGAGCCAGTCTCGCGTCGCGTCCGCCTCGAGGCGTCCGGGCCCGGCGAGCCACGGCAGCAGCCGCGGATCCCGCAGGCAGGCATCGGCGACGAAATCGCTGCACGCCCACACCAGCGCCAGGCTGCGCGCCACGGCCTCCACTGCATCGCCTTCGGTCGGCGGTCCACCCTGGGCGGCCAGCGACTCGACCCGCCCGGCGAGCGCAGGCCGCAGCGGTTCAGGAATAGCCGAGAGGTCGAGCGTCACCGTACTCACTCCTTGCCGTGACGCGCTGCGCCGGCTCGGCGGCGTTCATCCGCGCATCAACCGTACTCGAGGACCGAGCGTACCGTGAAACCGCCGCAGCTGAAGCCCGGTGCGAGTCCGAGGTCGAGCAGCACGCCCATGCCGAGGAGTTCGTACCCCGCCTGCCGCGCAAGCGCGACCGACGCGCCGAGCGTTCCGCCGGTCGCGAGCACGTCGTCCACCAGCAGCAGGCGCCCGCCGCCCCTCTGCATCTCGAGCACGCCGGCCCCGTACTCGAGGTCGTAGGCGACGTCCACCACCGGCGGCGGCAGCTTGCCCTTCTTGCGGATCGGCACGAAGCCCTTGCGGTGCCGCTCGGCCAGCGCGGCGGCCAGGATGAAGCCCCGCGACTCGATGCCCGCGACCACCTCCACCGTCTCCCACTCCCGGGCGGAGAACAGCGCGTCCACCGCCGTGACGGTCGCGTGAAACCGCAGCCGCAGCAGCGGGCTGATGTCGCGGAAGAGGATCCCGGGCTTCGGAAAGTCCGGAATCTCGACCACCAGCTCTCGTAGTTCCTGCATGCTTACCTCGCTCAGCGAGCCTAGCGAAATTCCCCGGCGCCGGCGAGGATTCGTCCTCGATCCACAGGAGTGAAGATGGACGTCACCGAAGCCCTCGAATCGCGGATGAGCTGCCGCGCCTTCCTGCCCGCGCCCGTGCCGGAGGCGACGGTGCGGGCGATCCTGGAGACCGCGCGGCGCGCACCCTCGGGCGGCAATCTCCAGCCCTGGCGCGTGTACGCGCTCGCGGGCGAACCGCTCGCCGCACTGCTCGCCGCCGTGCGCGGCAAGCTCTTCGAACATCCGCGCGGCGAGGGATCGGAGTACGACATCTACCCTGCCGGGCTCGGCGAGCCGTATCGCTCGCGCCGCTACAAGTGCGGCGAGGACCTGTACGCGACGATCGGCGTGCCGCGCGAGGACAAGCCGGGACGCCTGCGCCAGTTCGCGCAGAACTACGCGCTGTTCGGCGCGCCCGTCGGGCTGTTCTTCTACATCGACCGGCAGATGGGACCCCCGCAGTGGTCGGACCTCGGTATGTTCATGCAGGGCGTCATGCTGCTCGCACGCGAGCACGGCCTGCACACCTGCGCCCAGGAAGCCTGGTCGGTGTGGTACCGCACGGTCGGCGAATTCCTGCGTGCGCCGCCCGAGCTCACGCTGTTCTCCGGCATGGCGCTCGGGCACCGCGACGACGCGGCTCCGATCAACCGCCTGCGCACCGACCGCGCCCCGCTCGAGGAGTTTGCAGAGCTGCGCGGATTCTGAAACCGGCGCAGGTCGCGGCGTGTCGGAAAACCTGACACACGGAAAGAGCGTCGCGAGTGCCGCTTATGTCATGGGCGCCCCGGTCCGCGCCCCGGGGACGTGGGCCCGGCCACGCAATCGACGCGGTGTTGGCCTGCCGCAACGATTCGGGCTGTCGCTGCGCTTTACTGCGGCCATTACTTAGTGACCGCGTGTCGTCCCGTCAGAACGGCGCAATCATTAACGATTACACTCTTACGAGCTGACTGGCACGCAATGTGCAATGGCTCACATGAGCGCAGCCGCGCTCGCACCGGAGTAGATCGGATGAGTCTCAGCTGGATCACCCATCGAAGCCTGAAGGTGTCACCCAGGGTCCGCCTCGTCGCCGACGAGGAGACTGAGGTCCTGCGCCGCAAGCTCGAGGCGCTGGAATGGAGGCCAGAGAACGGATTCCTGAAGGATCAGGTCATCGAGAGACCGCAGGCCAGCACGACGCGGGGGATGCGCGCCGCCTGATCTCGGTTCAACTCCGATCGCGGCGCCGGGCATCCATCGGATGTTCGACGCGTCGCAGCTTGTCGAGCACGTGGAGCAGGCTGAGCCACGGATGGCGCAGCGGCATGCGTGGCCCAGCGTAGCGCATGACCTCGCGCGCCATCTCCCGCTGCGCAGGCTTGTAGCAGTGGATGGGGCACTTCGCGCAGGTCGGCTTGTCCTCCCCGTACGGGCACTTCTCCAGCCGCCGCTGTACGTAGGCGAGGAACTCCCCGCAATCGGCGCAGGTCGCCCCTCGTTGCGACCCATGCCTGTCCGCGCAGTGGACCTCGACCATGCGCTGCATGGTGCGGAATTCGCGCGTGAGCCTCTTGTCCAATAGACCTGCCGCGTCGCCCGAAAGCGCGCGCCTCTGAATACGCCGCGTTTCAGGATACGTGATTCGGAACCGGCACGAATCTGCGAGAATGCCGGCCCTCGACCTCCCGGGTCATGCTCCGACAGGCCACGATGGCTGCCTCCTCGCACCAGACCGCCGCAGCCGCCCCGCACGCGCCCGGGCGTTCCGGGCTCGCGGCCGCGGTCAGCGCGTTCGCGATGTGGGGCCTGTTCCCGCTCTACCTGAAGCCGCTGGCCGACGTGCCGACGCTGCAGGTCATGAGCCACCGCATCGTGTGGTGCTGCCTGCTCGTGTTCGCGTGGCTGGCACTGCGCGGAGAGGTCGGCTCGGTCCGGGCCGCGCTCGCCAATGCGGGGACCCGGCGGCGCCTCGCGGCCTCGGCCGTCTTCATCAGCATGAACTGGCTCATCTACGTCTGGGCCGTGGCGAACGGCCACGTGGTGGATGCGAGCCTCGGCTACTTCATCAACCCGCTGTTCAGCGTCGTACTCGGCGTGTTCGTGCTGGGGGAGCGGCTGAACCGCACACAGTGGACGGCGGTCGCGCTGGCCGCCACCGGCGTGCTCTACCTCGCGGTCGCGCTGGGACGCCCGCCGTGGATCGCGCTGTGGCTGGCCGGCAGCTTCGGCATGTACGGGCTCATCCGCAAGGTCGTCGCCGTCGAGGCCGTGCCCGGACTCGCGACGGAAACCCTGTTACTCGCGCCGTTCGCGCTCGCGTTCCTCGCCTGGTCGCAATGGCAGGGCTCCGGCACGCTCGGGCACTCGGGCGCGACCGTCGATGCGCTGCTCGTGGGCAGCGGCCTCGTCACCGCGATGCCGCTCGCGCTCTTTGCCTACGGTGCGCGTCGCATCCCGCTGTCCACGCTCGGACTCGTGCAGTACATCGGGCCGACGCTGCAGTTCCTGATCGGCGTTTTCGTCTTCCACGAGTTGTTCCCGCGTGCCCGCGCCGCCGGGTTCGTCATGATCTGGTCGGCGCTCGCGATCTACGCGGCCGACGGACTCTGGCGCCGCCGCAGGAACAGGCAGCTCGCCCAGGCCTGACGGATGCGGATTCGGCCTAGGAGGGGTGCCGGAGGAGGGGTGCCGGTGTTACGGTTCGATTCGGTGGGACCTTCCTGTTACCGTAACCGTAACCGTAACACCGGCACCTAATCCCCACCTAATCCCTAATCTCGCGCGCCCTGCCGCGAGGTCCCGCGAACATGCCGAAACTGAAATTCTCGAGCCGCGCCGACCGACTGCTGCTGCACTACCAGATCCGCGGGAAGGCGTACCCGGAACCGCGCTACTGGGAACGGCTCTCGCAGATGCTCGAGGAGGAGGCGGAGAAACGTGGACGCACGCCACCCCCGCCGCCGCTCACATACTCGCTCGACCACGATCCGACGGACGAGGACAAGACCGAGCGCCTCCGCGAGCAGATTGGCTGGGCGGACCGCAATCAACTGCTGCATCGGGTCCAGATGTTCTTCGAGGCGATGCCGCCTTCCGGCTGGACCCGAGGCGAGAGGCGATGACGGGAGCTATCGGCGGTTCACCAGCCACAGTCCCGCGGCGCACAGCACGAGCCCGACCGCGTTCGCGGTGTTGAGTTTCTCGCGGAACACGGCGACGCCGATGCACAGGAGCAGCATCGCCGCCGCCGACTGCGTGACCAGCGCTCCCAGGCTGACGGCGTATCCACTGCGGTATAGGAACAGGAACCCGAGGTCGAGGCCGACGATCGCGACGGCGAGCGCAAGCGCGGTCCAGTTCAGCTCACGAATTTCCTGCCTCCACGCGAACTCGCCGGGCGCAGCCAGCAGGAAGGCGCCGAACAGCGTGGTCACCAGCGCATAGGTCACGAGCAGAGACAGGAGCGGGTTCACGCCGGCCGGCGTGAGCTTGAGCACGAGGTGGTAACCGACCGTGCACGCAATCGCGAGGGACAGCCAGGTGAGGGGCATGGGCGCAGCATAGCCGACGTCCGCGGCTTGGCGTATACAGTGCCCGTACGAACCAGCACAACGAGGAGGGGGTCGATGTCACGTCATCAATTGGTTCTGGTCAGAATGGCCTCGTGCGTCGCGATGGGGCTGATCTTGTCGGCAGGCTTGAGTGGTTGCGCGGCGAACCCGTCGGAAGCGCGCAGGGCGACGAAACAGGTGACGGTCTCCGTAGACAGCGATGGCATACCCGTGGCAACGCCGGACACCGTCAGGGCTCACGAGAATGACAAGGTGCACTGGGTCTTCCAGGGCCCGGCGGCCAAGGAGTTCGCGGTGAAGTTCACGAACGTGGCGAACTCGCCGTTCGAGTGGAGCGAACAGAAAGGCGCGTCGTTATGGGGCACGGTCAAGTCTGGCGCGCTCAAGGACAGGAAGGAGACGGAGTACAAGTACAGCGTCGATGTCGAGGGCAAGGCCAAGGACCCGAAGATCATCATCGAACCGAAGACGCTGTAATGAGGGATAAGGTGCCGGTGTTGCGGTTTCGGTAACTGTGCGAATCCGCGCGATTTGCAGCGGGTGTCGGCCGACCAACGCAGTCATGATCGCCAGATCGTCCATGGAAGGGCCATCCGATGCCACGACAGCGTCGCCTGCACGTCTGCGGCGGTTTGTACCATGCCATGCTGCGAGGCAATCACCGCCAGCCCATCTTCGGCGATCGCGACGACTACCTGCGCTTCGAGGTGATCCTGGCCGAATCGCTCGACCGCTACGGGGCAAGCCTGATCGCTTACTGCTGGATGCCGAATCACGTCCACCTCGCGGTCCGAGTCGCCGACGCACCGCTCGGCGACATGATGCGCGTCCTCGCCTCCCGTTACGCCCGCCGACTGCAGCGAGCCGTACCGACGACCGGGCACCTTTTCGAGCGGCGCTATCGGGCCCGACTGGTAGATGCGGATCGCTACCTGCTGGCTCTCGTGCGCTACATCCACCTCAATCCTGTCCGCGCGCGCATGGTGGCCGATCCGCGCGACTATCCGTGGAGCAGTCATCGCGCGTATCTCGGGGGCGCCTGTCCCGGCTGGCTTCGCATCGACTCGGTGCTCGGGATGTTCGGCGCGCCGACCAACGCGGCGCGCGTGGCGTACGGGCGATACCTGGGCGAGGTGCCGGATGCGTCGGAGCAGGATCAGATCGGCGTCGCGGTTCGGCCCG
>Ga0315273_10004275_pt1 | contig 17467 bp, 15 predicted proteins | sample YL17G02_0_MG_FD_205753 | JGI IMG/M metagenome (GOLD analysis project Ga0315273, IMG submission 205753) | Sediment microbial communities from Yellowstone Lake, YNP, Wyoming, USA - YL17G02_0 | ecosystem: Environmental > Aquatic > Freshwater > Lake > Sediment | place: USA: Wyoming | collected...
CCTTGGCGCCGATCGCATCGAACCTCGCCTTGGGAATTACATTGCCGTCAAACGGATTACGCAACCCCGTCTTGGCGTCGTAAGTCAACGGGTCGTAGATCTTCGTGGCCGGCAGCAATTCGGAGAAGTCCCCACCCACCATTCTCGGCGTTGGAATCGTGTTGTTTACCGTCCGGGACTCGCGGATCCGCGACGCCTCGTAATCGCCGAAGAAAAAGGTGCGGTTGCGAAGAATCGGCCCGCCCACTGAGAAGCCATACTGGTTGCGCTTGAAGGGCGGTTTCGGGGCGTCGGGCAGGTCGAAGAAATTCTTCGCATCCAGCTTTTCGTTGCGCAGGAATTCGAACGCGGTGCCGTGCAGTTGATTGGTTCCCGATTTCAGGCTGACGTTGACGATGGCGCCGGTGGCCCGGCCGTACTCGGCCGAAAAAGAATTCGTCATCACTTTGAATTCCTGGATGGCATCGACGTTGGGCTTCACGGCCTCGCCCTGCCGGCCCTGGTAGGCGATTTGTGCGCAGTTGTTGTCCACGCCGTCGAGCAGGTAGTTATTCTGCGTGGAGCGCATTCCGCTGCCCGAGAAACCGGCGGTGCGCCCGCCGGGCGCCTGCTGGTTGGTGCCAGCCGAGAGCAACGCCAGTTGAATGTAATCGCGGTTGTTGAGGGGCAGATCGACCATTTTCTGGTTGTCGATCACCTGCCCCTGCGTGGCTTCGTTGACGACCAGCAGGGCCGCCGCCGCCGTTACCGTCACTTCCTGGCTGACTTGCCCGACTTGCAGCGCGAAATCGACGACCGCAGTCTGCTGGATCTGCAGCACGATGCCCTCGCGGACGATCCGCTTGAATCCCGGCGCTTCGACGGACACGGTGTAGGTGCCGATGCGCAGCGGCGCCGATTCGTAGCTCCCATCGCTGCGCGTTGCCGCTTTGGAGCTGATCCCGGTTGCGGTGTTTGTGAACGTCACAGCCGCGCCGGGTATCACCGCGCCGGTCGGATCCTTGACGGTCCCAATTACGCGCGCAGTCTCCACCTGTGCCACCGCCACGCCACCGATGCACACGACTGCCAGTAGAATCAGAAAAAGTACGCCTCTCATAATTTGACCTCCGCTCCCTGTTCGCTGCGGCGTTTCCACCGCACGCATTTTCTTGCCAGGCCCCCTTAGAAGCATTCGAATCCTACACCAATCGGCGATAAAGCAGCAACCGGGGGCCGGCGGGGGGGCTGTCGGTGTGGGATTCCGGCCACCCGACGGCGCGGGTGTGGAGCCGCCTGCAGTCGCAGCGAATCTCTCCCGGACCCCGCGAGGTCTTCGCCACCGACCTGCACCCCGGAACGCGGGTGGTGATCAGCGGCATCGAAAAGCTGGCCAGCGACCGCGGCCACATCGTCCTGCGGGTTTCGCCGGGCGGCGGCGAGTATCGCGTGGTGATCGTTGACGACTCCTCCGAGAGCCACCGCGTCACCAAGGTCTTCGGGCCCTACCAGTCGCGGTAGCGGCGCGGGACCGCGGCGGGTTCTCGTCTGGGCACGGCAGTCGTCGCAGTTCGCGAGCTCACCCGCGGTCTTGACTTCCTTGAGGCCGGGCACCAGAATGGCAACGAGTGTGGAAACGTATCCGCCGGCTTGTGTGCCGTACCCACTCAGGGCTGCTGCCGTGCTGCTTTACGGGAGATGGAGATGGAGGGAATCGGACCCCGTTCCGCGAGACTGCAGGGGACACGAGGGGCGGGAGCCGCAAGACCCAAGGGACCGCACGGCGGACGGGCACCTTCCAGCAAGGGCTGGGCACAGTTTCCATTTTAGATTCATTGGCTTGCGGGCAATGCGGAGATAGACGTAGACTGCCAAGAAGAAGGTGATTGACTGTATATCTTTTTCGTTATACGCTCATGACAGAGTGGACGGTTTACGACTACGTGGATGTGCATGGCGCAAACCAGTTCAAGGCATGGTCGGAGTGTCTGCAAAAGCGCGAACTGGCCAAGCTGAACGCGAAGCTCGACATGCTCCAGCAGCACGGGCCGAGTCTTCCGCCCCGGCTTCTGGCCGGACCGATCAGGGGGCATGGCCACATCTACAAACTCGAGATCAGAGGGCAGGTGCAGCTCCGGCCACTTCTGTGTAAGGGTCCGATAAGGAACGACGAGGAATACAGCCTCCTGATCGGGGCGATCGAGCAGGGATGGAAGCTTCTCCCAACCGGTGCGGCTGCGGAGGCCGAGCGAAGAAGGCAGGAGATCACTACGAGTCCCCAGGCAAGGAGGACACTCCATGAACGAGTTCTCTAACGCGATCAGGCAGGGATTCCAGAACAAGGACTACCGGCACTCTTATGCGGATGAATTCTTGAACGAGACCATAGCCACGCAAATCAAGACGCTCCGCGAGCAGCACGAATGGCGACAAGTGGACCTGGCGCGTGAGGCGGGCATGCCGCAATCGATGGTTGCACGTTTGGAGAATGTCAACTACTCCTCGTGGAGCATCAATACTCTCAGGAAACTGGCGCGGGCTTTCGACGTTCGCCTTAGGGTAACGTTCGAAACCTTTGGTAGCATAATACACGAATTCGAGTCTTTCAGCCGCCAATCCCTACGAAGGGACCACTTCGACATTGACCCTGTCTTCCAGCGCCCGGTGGGACCCCATCCCGAGCGCACCGAAGCGAAGATCTTTGAGACCCCGGGCCGCTTCGGGAATGCGATCCCATCTGCGCCAGAACAAGCCCTGGCTGGGCGAAGGACGCCCGGGTGGTGGGGCGCGGGCGGCGGTGCGGCACCCCCCGCGCCGAGGCAAGCGCTGGCTGGGCAAGAGAAGCAGGCTTCGCGTGTCGACCTACATTTGTTGGGGCACGCTCATCGCGCTCAAGGAGGGTCGGCTAATGCAGCTTTCCGCGGTACTGCTGGCTAGAGTCGTCGCGTTCATTGAGACGTTCGATCTGACCCCTCGGGGAGGCGTGTACTATCCTGATCTCGTAGAAGCGCTCGTGCGGCGGTACGGGTTCCAAAAGTTTCCGCAGAGGATCGAGGAATTCGATGAGACCAAAGGGGTCGAGTTCCTTACGGGGAGGGACGGCGACAAGGTGATCGAGCGTTTCGTGATCTGGAATACGCTCCTCTTGCTCGAAACGCGATCATCTACAGACGACAGCAAGGACATCCTGGAGCGGGCACTTTCGTGGGGCGAAAAGGAGTTCCGATTGGCCTACCGGCCGGGAATGGTGAAGCGCTGGGCGTACGTCAGCAACATCACGTTCGAGACGGACTTCCCGCTCTTAGCCTCAGTCAGTGGGCCCCTGCGGAAGCTGTCTCTCGGTACCACGAATGCGCTCGCCGAAGCGATAGGAGAGCGCCTGGACTATGAGCCCACAGTCATCACCCTCACTCATGACCAGCTCGCGAGGAAATATGGGCTCGCCGGATTCACCATACAGCGACGCGTGGACGCTCCCTTCTCTGACAACAAGTACTTTTCCGAAGCGCCCCTCCCAACACAGACTCACATTCACCTGTTGGAGGCGTTCGAGGCCGACGTCCGGTCCGCCCTCGCGGCGCAGTAGCGCCTCTTCGTAGAGCCATGAGACAAGCCTTCATTGCGCTTGTCGCTGTGGTAGTGGTTTCTGCCGCTGGTGAAACCATCAACTTTGACTCCGCCAAACCCGGCACGGTCCCAGCGGGCTGGACCGTGGCCATGACTCATACGGGGGGCGCTCCGAGATGGGAAATCCTGAAGGCCGAGACGGCGCCCAGCAGGCCGAACGTGTTCGCCCAGGTCTCGGACGATAACACCGGCGCCCGGTTCCCACTCGCGATCTATGACAAGGCAAATCTCAAGGACGGCGCCCTGACAGTGAAGTGCAAGCCCGTGTCGGGCGCCGGCGACCAAACGTGCGGCATGGTCTGGCGCTATCGCGACCCCGACAATTACTACATCGTGAGAGCCAACGCTCTGGAAAACAACGTGGTCCTGTACAAGGTCGAGGGCGGCAAACGGGTCTCGCTGGCGCCCAGGGGGACGCCGCCCAAGACCTACGGCGTGAAGCATCCCGTCCCGTCCGGCAAATGGAGCACGCTCAAGGTGACCTTCCAGGGCGACCTCTTCACCGTTTACATGGACGGTCAGAAGCTGTTCCAAGTGGAAGACAGCACGTTCCAGAATGCCGGGAAGGCCGGGCTGTGGACCAAGGCCGACAGCGTCACCCTCTTCGACGACTTCCAAATCGACGGCAAATAGCCCCAAGCGCACAGGCCTTGAGCTCATGCGGACCTTGTCAGCAGCTTCCCAGAATTCCGAAAAAGTGATGGTCTCTCTGCGGCTGCTATCAATCTAATAGCGGGTGCAAGATCGTTTTCAGGCGTGATGGCCCTGCGGGTGACTTTGGTCATAGACGCAGGCATGACGGTATGCTAAAAGTCACCGCGGGGGGCGCGCTACTCTGTTGAATTGTGTCCGCTGGATGAGTGCGATGGCGTTATTGAAGGTCCAGATGCCCGGCGAGAACTACCACAGGGACCTGATCTCCTGCCAGGCAGCCTGTCCGGTGCACACCGACGCCCGCGGGTACGTTCGCGCCATCGCTGCCGGCCGGTTTGAAGAAGCCTACCTGATCGCCCGCGGCCCGAACCCCTTTGCCTCCATCTGCGGGCGGGTGTGCGGAGCGCCCTGCGAGGCAGCCTGCCGGCGCGGATTCGTCCCCCGGGTGGACGACGATGGCCACTTCGTGGCCCGCGACCTCCCGATTGCCATTCGGGCCTTGAAGCGGCTGGCCTGCGAGCTGGCCGGCCCCGAGACGCTCGCGCCCGCCGAGGTGCTGCGCACCGTCCATCTCTCTCCTGCCTCAATTGTCGCCTACCCCGATGAAATGGCGGCGCTCGTGCGCTCCAGCCTGGACGGGAAACTACAGAAGGCGGCGGGCGAGCGGGTAGCCATCATCGGCGCCGGCCCGGCCGGGCTGTCGGCGGCGCACGACCTGGCGCTGCTGGGCTTTCGGCCGATGGTTTTCGAAACCGAGCCGATACCGGCGGGCATGCTGGCCGTCGGGGTTCCATCGTACCGCTTGCCGCGGGAAGTCATTGCCCGCGAGGTCGCCGTCATCGAGGCCCTGGGAGTCGAAATCCGCTGTGGGGTCACGGTCGGCAAGGACGTGTCGCTGGCCGAATTGCGGCGCGAGCACGCGGCGGTGATCATCGCCGTCGGCGCCAAGTCGTCCCGGGCCCTGGGTCTGCCGGGCGAGCGGGGGCCGCGGGTGTACGGCGGCGTCGATCTGCTGCGCGCCGTGGCGGTCGGCTCCCGCCTGGATATCGGCCGTGAAGTGGTGGTGATCGGCGGGGGCAACGTGGCTTACGACGTGGCCCGGACCGTGCTCCGGCAGGTCGCCTACGACACGGCCCGCACCGCCGCCCGGCTGCCCGGCACGGCGCGCGTCCGCCTGGTCTCGCTCGAGTCGCTGGAGGAGATGCCCGCCGACACCATCGAGATTCTGGAAGGCGACGAAGAGGGCATCGAGCGGCTGAACGGCTGGGGGCCGCTGGAGATCCAGCGCGGCGGCGACGGCGCGCCGGCCGCCGTGCTGTTCCGCAAATGCCTGCGCGTCTACAGCGAGGAGAAGCGATTTGCTCCGGTCTATGACGATGCCGACCGCCGCGGCATTCCCTGCGACACCGTGCTGCTGGCGGTAGGCCAGGCGCCGGCGCTGGATTTTTTCGAGCAGGGCGGAGAGGACATCGAGCTGGCACGGCCCGGCTGGCCCAGGGTCGATCCCGCCACCCTGGCCACCACCGCACGGGGCGTGTTCGTGGCCGGCGACCTGGCCCACGGCACCCGGCTGCTCATCGATGCCGTGGCTTCCGGCAAGGCGGCGGCCCGCTCGGTCTACGAGCATGTGACGGGCCGCCGGCTACAACAGGACGCGGTGACCGCGCACCTGGTGCTGCCCCTGTACCGCCGCGAGCGCGGGTATGAAGCCATCCGGCGCCAGGCGATTCCCACGGCTCCTCCGGACGAGCGCCTGAAAGATCCCGACGCGCCGGTGGAAACCGGGTACGGCCGGAACCAGGCCGTGCGCGAGGCTTCCCGCTGCCTGGATTGCGGCGTCACCCCGGTGTTCGACGGCAGCCGGTGCGTGCTGTGCGGCGGGTGCGTGGACGTTTGCCCCACGCTGTGCCTGAAGCTGGTCTCACTCGACCAGGTGGGCGGTGACGCGGAGGCGGCGGCGGTCACCGAGAATATCCTGGGCCGCGACGCCGCCCTGGAGGAAAATTCCGCGATACTCAAGGACGAAGAACGCTGCATCCGCTGCGCGCTGTGCGCCATGCGCTGCCCCACGGACGCCATCACCATGGAGCGCGTCACGTACTGCGCCGCCTGGAGGTGCGCATGACGGTCAAGCCCGGGCCCCCTCGCTCGCGCCTGGACCCGGAACCGATGCCCCGCCGCGACCTGCTGGGCCTGGCGGCCATCTGGACCACCGTCTCGGCCTTGGTGTTTGCCTTGTTTGGCATGCTGCGGCTTCCGAAGGCGGCGGTGCTGCCGTCTCCGTCCAAGAAGTTTCGCGTGGCGCTGCCGGACGCGCTGGCGCCGGGCGAGCCCTACGTTCCGCCGGGCCGGCAGGTGGCGGTGTTTCGCGATGCGCAAGGCGTGTATGCCATCTCCATCATCTGCACCCACCTGGGCTGCGTGGTGAAACCCACGGCGGAAGGGTTTGAGTGCCCGTGCCATGGTTCGCGGTTTGCGCGCGACGGTGCGGTCACAAAAGGGCCGGCGCCGCGCGCCCTTCCCTGGCTGCAGGTGAGCGCGGCGGGCGGCAGGCTAATCGTGGATGAAGGCACGGCCGCGAAACCCGGCACCAAGGTGCAGGCATGAACGTTGCGACTCCTCCACGATCGGCGATGCGGGAGTTCCTGGAGAACCTGCGGGCGGCGCCCCGCCGCATCCTCCAGACGGCGGCCCGCGGCGGGGCGCCTACCACCGACCGCACCCGCTCCACGTTCATTTTCGGCAACGTCTTCCTGCACCTGCACTCGGTGCGCACCCACCGCTGGACGCTGCGCTGGAGCACCACGCTGGGGCTGGGCATCGCCAGCGCCGCGGCCTTCCTGATCACCCTGGTCACCGGGGTGCTGCTGATGTTCTATTACAGGCCTTACCCGGACGGCGCTTACCAGTCGATCAAGGACATCCATTTCGTGGTTCCCACGGGCCGCTTCATCCGCAACGCGCACCGCTGGGCCGCCAACGCCATGGTGGTGACGGTAATCCTGCATATGGCCCGCACCTTCTACACGGCGGCCTACCGCAAGCCGCGCGAGTACAACTGGCTGGTGGGCATGGGGCTGCTGGTGCTCACGCTGGGGCTGTCGTTCACCGGCTACCTGCTGCCCTGGGACCAGTTGGCCTACTGGGCCATCACCATCGGCGCCAACATCGCCCAATCGCCGCGAGAGGTCACCGACGCGCTGGGCATCACCGCGTGGTTTGACCCGGGCGGCTTGCAGCGGCTGATCCTGCTGGGAGCGGACACCGTGGGCCCGGAAGCGCTGATCCGGTTCTACCTGCTGCACGTCATGATCCTGCCGCTGGCGCTGGCGGGGTTGCTGGCGGTTCACTTCTGGCGCATCCGGAAAGACGGCGGGCTGGCGCGGCCGGCCGATGCCGACGCGCGGCTGGGGCCGCCCCCGGGCGACACCTACCCGGTTTTTACCGAGGCGCCGGCGAAGACCTACAGCCTGGCGGCCATTGTCCGCGGGCGCACGCCGCTGGTCAATCGCGGCCCGGAAAACACCGTGCCGTCGATGCCGCATCTCTTTTATGCGGAGATGGGCGTGGCCATGCTGACGCTTCTCATCTGCCTGGCCCTGTCCATGATCTCCGACGCGCCGCTGAAAGAGTTGGCGAACCCGGCCGTTCCCGAGAACCCCGCCAAAGCGCCGTGGTATTTCCTGGGCCTGCAGGAGCTGGTTTCATTCTCCGCCTTCATGGGCGGCATCGGGATACCGGGAATCGTGCTCATCGGGCTGGGACTGATCCCCTACCTGGATCGCGAGGAGGCGGGAAGCGGGGAGTGGTTCGGCGGTCCGGGGGGACGGCCGCTGGTGTGGCGGGCCATGGGGGTCGGCCTGCTCGCTCCACTGGCCATCGAAGCCTTCGCCATACGCTTCGGGTGGCTTCGCGAGTGGTTCCCGAACATCCCGCAGCTTGTCATTACCGTGATCAACCCCGGGACGTTGCTGACGCTGGTCTACGGCGCGTATTCGGTCTGGCTGGTGCGGCGCTGCCAATCGACCCGCGCCGGAGCGCTGGGGCTCTTCACCTGCTTTCTGTGCGGGTTCCTGGTGCTGACCGTCATCGGCACTTATTTCCGCGGGCCGAACTGGGCTTTCTACTGGTCGCCGGCCGATTGGCCGAAACATTGATAGCGGGCGCCGCATTGTATGGCGAAGAATAAATACCTGCTGCTCGGTTCCAGCCTCGGCGTGCTCGTGCTTTTGATCATCGCCGCCGTGCAGGAGAACCTGCTGCGCGAGTGGCGCCGGCTGCAGGCCCAGATGCGCGCGGACGAAGGTCCCATCAAGGTCCAGCTCCGGCAGATCGTGAACCCCGGGCTGCGGATCAGCGACCGCTGCGTCTCTTGCCACGTGGGGATGGCGCCGGGGGAGCAGAGCCTTGCCGGAGCGGCAGTGGCCAGGGCGCACAAACCTGTGGTTCACGATCCGGCCGACTACGGCTGCACGGTCTGCCACGGCGGGCAGGGACAGGCCACCGAGAAGGCGGACGCCCACGGCAACGTGCACTTCTGGCCCGAGCCGATGATTCCGGCACGCTTCAGCTATGCGGGGTGCGGCGCCTGTCACGTTGCCATCCGCGTTCCGAACCAGCCGCACCTGGCCCTGGCCCGCGTGGCATTCGAGCGGCTCGACTGCCTGGCCTGCCATCCCCTGGACGGGCGTGGCGGGCTGCTGCGGCCCGGTGGCGGCGGCATGGAAGGACCGGACCTGTCTCGCGCGGGAATCAGCGGGTACGACGCCGACTGGTATGCGAAGCATCTTCGGAAATCGGCTGCGGTCTCCGGCGGCCCCTGGAAGACCTCGTTTGCTCCCATCAGCGAGTCCGACCGCGATTTGCTGGCCGTTTTTCTCGCCACCCGCATGGCGGCCGCGCCACTGATCGAGGCCAAGGCCGCGTTCCATTCCCATGGCTGTTTGGGCTGTCACAAGGTGAGTGGCGTGGGCGGTGACGAAGGGCCCGATCTGTCCCGCGCCGGCGAAAAGGACCCGGGGCAGTTGGACTTCGCGGAAGTGCCCGGCAAGCCGACATTGGAAAACTGGCTTGCCGAGCATTTCCGCGCTCCGGGCGCCCTGGTGCCCGGTTCACAAATGCCGCCGGTGCAAGCGGCGGAAGAGGACATCCGGTTGCTCACCATGTACGTCCTCTCGCTTCGCCGCCGCGACCTGCCGGGGACCTTCCTGCCCAAGGACCGGCTGCGGGTGACGCGCTTGGGCGAGCGCGAATTCCAGCCGGAGGGCGCGACCATCTTCGGCGCCTTCTGCGCCGGCTGCCACGGGACCGAAGGCCAGGGGAGGCGCGCACCGGGCATGCAGCCGTTTCCGGCCATCGCCAATTTGGATTTCCTGAGCCTGGCGCCGGACGATTTTCTGGCCCAGACGATTCGCAAAGGACGGCCCGGACGGCGCATGCCGGCCTGGGGTGAAAAGGACGGCGGCCTGCGGCCCGGCGAGGTCGCGCAGGTGGTTTCCTATTTGCGCCGGCTGGGCGGAGTTGAGGCCAGGCCCGAGAGCACGCCGCCGCGCTGGATCACCGCCGAGGCGGCGCCGGGCAAGCGGCTGTTCGCCGCCGCCTGCTCCGGGTGCCACGGCGCGCGTGGCGAGGGCGGCGAGGGTCCGGCGCTGAATAACAAGGTTTTGTTGTCCGCGGCCACCGACACCTACCTGGTGCAAACCATCGCCCGCGGCCGCCGCGGCACGGCCATGGAAGGCTTTCTGAACCCGTCGCCGGCCCGCCGCACGCTGTCGGCCGCGGAGATCGAGTCGGTCGTGGCCTTCATTCGGTTATGGAGCGCTGGCGTCCCGCCGGCCCCCGGTCCCCCGGCGACTCCATAAGAAGCCCGGTGTGAGTAGGAAGGAAAGGCAATTATGAACAAGCGACTATCGCGGCGCGGGTTTCTGGGCACGGCCGCCGCCGGCGGCCTGGCGGCGTTCGTGGAATCGGCGAGGCAGGCCTGGGGCCTGGACGACGTGTCCAATCCCCTGGCTGCCTACCCCGACCGCGGCTGGGAGCGTGCCTACCGCGACCTGTGGCAGTTCGACTCGAAGTACGTCTTCCTCTGCGCGCCGAACGACACGCACAACTGCCTGCTGAACGCCTACGTGCGCCAGGGAGTGATTACGCGCATCGGGCCGACCATGCGCTACGGGGAAGCCTCCGACCTGGCCGGCAACCGCGCCAGCAACCGCTGGGACCCGCGCGTCTGCCAGAAGGGCCTGGCGCTGACGCGGCGCTTCTACGGCGACCGGCGCATCACCCAGTGCATGGTGCGCGCCGGGTTTAAACAGTGGTTCGACAAAGGCTTCCCGCGCGAGAAAGACGGCCTGCCTCCCCGCGAGTATTTCCAGCGCGCGCGCGACCAGTGGGTGCGCGTGCCGCACGATGAGGCGGCGAAGATCGTGGCCGCGGCTCTCAAGAACATTGCGCAGACTTACAGCGGTGAGGAGGGGAAGCGGCGGCTTCGCCAGCAGCATTATGACGAGGCCACCATCGAGGCCACCCAGGGAGCGGGGACCCAGGTGCTGAAGTTCCGCGGCGGCATGCCGCTGCTGGGCATGACGCGGGTGTTGGGCTTGTATCGCATGGCCAACTCCATGGCCCTGCTGGACTCGCAGATCCGCCAGGCGCCGCCCGACAAGGCCCTGGGCGGCCGCGGCTTCGACAACTATTCCTGGCACACCGACCTGCCCCCGGGCCATCCCATGGTCACCGGCCAGCAGACCGTGGAGTTCGATCTTTCCGCTGTCGAGCACTGCAAGACCGTGGTCGTCTGGGGCATGAACTGGATCGCCACCAAGATGCCCGATTCCCACTGGCTGACGGAAGCGCGCCTGAAGGGCACCCGCGTGGTGGTCATCGCCTGCGAATACTCGTCCACCGCTTCCAAGGGCGACGACGTGCTGGTGGTCCGGCCGGGTACCACTCCCGCGCTGGCCCTGGGCTTCGCCAACGTCATCCTGCGCGAAAAGCTGTACGACCCCAACTACGTCAAGCAGTGGACCGACCTGCCCATCCTGGTGCGCATGGACACCCTGAAGTGCCTGCGCGCCCAGGAGGTGTCCGGCGACGCGCCCGCCGAGTTGAAGCGCGCCCGGGTGCTGAAAGAGGGCGAGAAGGAACCGCCGCCGGTCGCCCAGAAAGAGATGATCATCCCCGAAAAGCTGCGCCTGGAGTGGGGCGACTACGTGTGGTGGGATCGCGCCGGCAACGGCCCCAGGAAGCTCACGCGGGATATGGTCGGCAAGAACTCGACGGTCGGCGACCCGCTGCTGGAAGGCTCGGTGGAGGTGACGCTGGCCGACGGCAAGAAGGTGCGCTGCCGCCCCGTCTTCGACCTGGTCCGCGAGTACGCGGCGCACTTCGATCCGGCGACCGTCGAGGAGATCACCTGGGCGCCGGCGGCCGCCGTGGAGTCGCTGGCGCGCCACTTCGCCAAGGAGCCCGGCACCACGCTGTTCGCCGTCGGCATGGGCCCCAACCAGTTCTTCAACAGTGACAACAAGGACCGGGACATCTTCCTGCTGGCCGCCCTTACCGGCAACGTCGGGAAAATCGGCGGCAACGTGGGCTCCTATGCCGGCAATTACCGCGTGGCGCTGTTCAACGGCGCGGCCCAGTACATCAACGAGAATCCGTTCGACATCGAGCTGGACCCGGCCAGGCCGGCGCGCCCCCGGCAATACTGGAAAGGCGAGTCGGCGCATTACTACAACCACGAAGACCGTCCGCTGCGCGTCGGCAAGAAGCTGCTGACCGGCTCGACGCACATGCCGGCGCCCACCAAGTCGCTGTGGTTCGCCAACGCCAACTCCATTCTCGGCAACGTCAAGTGGCACTACAACACGGTGGTGAACGTGCTGCCGCGCATCGAGATGATCGCGGTGCAGGAGTGGTGGTGGTCCACGTCGTGCGAATGGGCCGACGTGGTGTTCGGCGTCGATTCCTGGGCCGAGCTGAAGCACCCGGACATGACGGCGTCGGTCACCAACCCCTTCCTGCAGGTCTTCCCGCGCACGCCGATCAAGCGCATCTTCAACACCCTGGGCGACATCGAGGTGCTGGCGCTGGTGGGCTCGAAGCTGGCCGAGCTGACCGGAGACCAGCGCTTCAGCGCCATGTGGAAATTCGTGCGCGATGGGCGCACCGACGTTTACCTGCAGCGCATCCTCGACCATTCCACCAACACCAAGGGCTTCAAGATCGCCGAGCTGGAGGCCAGGGCCAAGGAGGGCATCCCGGCGCTGCTCAACAGCCGCACCACGCCCAAGGCCGTGGGCTTCGAGCAGGTGACCGATTCGCAGCCCTGGTACACCAAGAGCGGGCGGCTGGAGTTCTACCGCGAGGAGGATGAGTTTATCGAGGCCGGCGAGAACCTGCCGGTGCACCGCGAGCCGGTGGACTCCACCTTCTACGAGCCGAATATCATCATCGCGCCGAAGCACGAAGCGCTGCGGCCGGCGGGGCCGGAAGCCTACGGCGTGTCGCGCAACGATCTCTCCTGCGAGACCCGATGCGGCCGCAACGTGGTGTATACCTGGGCCGAGGCCCGCAAGACCGTGCACCCGCGCATCCAGGAGGGCTTCAAGTTCATTTTCCACACGCCGAAGTACCGGCACGGGTCCCACACCACGCCCATCGACACCGACATGGTGGCGGTGCTGTTCGGCCCCTTCGGCGACCTGTACCGCCACGACAAGCGCGCCCCGTTCGTCACCGAGGGCTACGTGGACATGAATCCAACCGATGCCCGGGAGCTGGGCGTCGAGGACGGCGACTACGTTTGGATCGACGGCGATCCGGAGGACCGGCCCTTCCGCGGCTGGCAGAAGAACCAGCGCGACTATGAGTTCGCGCGCCTGCTGTGCCGCGCCCGCTACTACCCAGGCACCCCGCGCGGCGTCACCCGCATGTGGTTCAACATGTACGGCGCCACGCCCGGCTCGCAAGAAGGGCAGCGGTCGCGGCCCGACGGCCTGGCCAAGAACCCGCGGACCAACTACCAGGCCATGTTCCGCTCCGGCTCGCACCAGTCGGCCACCCGCGGCTGGCTGAAGCCCACCTGGATGACCGACTCGCTGGTCCGCAAGAACACGTTCGGGCAGAGCATCGGCAAGGGGTTCCTGCCCGACGTCCATTGCCCCACGGGCGCGCCGCGCGAGGCCATCGTGAAGATCACCCGCGCCGAGCCCGGCGGCATCGCCCCGGACGCGCTTTGGCGTCCTGCCGCTCTCGGCATCCGGCCGCGCTATGAGTCGGCCGAAATGAAGCGGTATCTCTCCGGCGAATTCATCACCGCGCACCAGGCGCCTTCGCCTGTCCGGTCCCCCGGACGGGCCCAGGAGCCGGGACGCGCCCGGAAGGAGAAGTAACTATGGCGCGTGTCTTCAACTGGCAGATCGGACGGGAAATGTCTTACTGGTATCCGGGGAGCCGTCCGGGGCAACAGTTTGCGGCCGTCTTCGACATCAACAAGTGCATCGCCTGCCAGACCTGCACCCTGGCCTGCAAGACCACCTGGACCTCGGGCAAGGGCCAGGAGTACATGCTGTGGAACAACGTTGAGTCCAAGCCCTACGGCTGCTACCCGCTGGCCTGGGACGTGAAACTGCTCCAGATGCTCGACGGGCAGAACTGGAACGGCAGGGTGTACGAGGGCCAGACGATCTTCGAATCGGCGCCGGCGGGCGAGCGCGTGCTGGGGTGGCGGCCGGAATCCCGCGACTATGCTTATCCCAACGTCGGCGAGGACGATTGCGCCGGCCAGGTGGATAAGGGTGCGGCGCTTTCCCTGCCCCACCACAACTGGTTCTTCTACCTGGCGCGCATCTGCAACCACTGCACCTATCCGGCGTGCCTGGCTTCCTGCCCGCGTTCCTCGATCTACAAGCGGCGGGAAGACGGTATCGTGCTGATCGATCAGGGGCGCTGCCGCGGCTACCAGGAGTGCGTGCGGGCCTGCCCCTACAAGAAGGCCTTCTACAACCCCATGACCGGCACCTCGGAGAAATGCATCGCCTGCTTCCCCAAGAACGAGCAGGGCCTGCAGCCGCAATGCTTCGTCAACTGCATCGGCAAGATTCGCCTGGCGGGCTGGCTTTCGACGCCCGACAAGGCGCGTGCCGACAACCCCATCGACTACCTGGTGCACATCAAGAAGGTTGCGCTCCCGCTGTTCCCGCAATTCGGGCTGGAGCCGAACGTGTATTACATCCCGCCGGTCCACGCGCCGCTGCCGTTCCTGCGGCAGTTGTTCGGGCCGGGCGTTGACGATGCCGTCAGCGCCTATCGCCAGGCGCCCAAAGACGCGGACCTTTCCGGCCTGCTGTGCCTGTTCGGCTCCACCGAGAAGATGGTGTGGCGATGGAGCCGGCAGGGGGATTCGGTGGCCGGCGTGGACCAGCACGGCGCCCAGGTGGTGCGCGTCCCGATCAGGGAACCGGTCTATGTCCGCGCCGCGTTCGACGCCAAATACCAGGTTGCCCGGGTGAATTGCCCGTGACGGCAAGGAGAACCCTATGCGAACGTTATCCCGGCTGGCGCTGCCCGCCGTGATCCTGTGCCTGCTTGCCGCGGCAGGCTGCCGGCGAGCGCCGCAGCGAACCAACGAGGTGGTGGCCGTCTCCCAGGCGCCGCCACTGAGCCCCAACGACGCGGCCTGGAACCAAGCGCCCGAATACCTGGCCAAGCTCCTCTTGCAAGACCTGGTCGAGCCGCGGTTGATGACGCCCTCCACCCCCGAGCTGCTTGTCCGAGCGATCACGGACGGATCGGACATCGCCTTTCGGCTGCAGTGGGCGGACCCGGCGCAGAACGATTTGCCCGGCTCCGGCCGGTTCCTGGACGCCTGTGCCGTGCAGCTCCCCAAGACAAACGATGCGAAGCCGCCGGCCCCGCAGATGGGCGAGCCCGGCCGCCCGGTCCAGATCACCTTCTGGCGGGCCGACTGGCAGGCCTCGGTGAACGGAAGGGGCGACACCATCCGCGACCTCTATCCCAACGCCAGCATCGACCACTACCCGTTTGAAGCCTCATCACTGGAGAAGGGCTCGACGGCCCAGAAGGAAATGGCGAAGCGCTACGCTCCGGCCGAGGCGGCCGGCAACCGGCGCGTCGGGCCGCGCGCCATGCCGGTCGAGGACATGGTTGCCGAAGGGCCCGGGACGCTGGCGCCCGCCCCATCATCGCGATCGAAGGGCCAGGGGGTGCGCACGCGCGAGGGATGGGCGGTGGTGATCGTCAGGCCCGTGCCCGACGGTCTCACGCCCGGCGCCAGGACCGTGGTGGCCTTCGCCGTCTGGGATGGAGGCCGGCAGGAAGTGGGTGCGCGCAAGATGCGAACCGGCTGGATACCGCTGCTGATGCGTGCCGTAAAGTGATGGGGGGCCTAGCCGCAGATTCCGCAGATTCCGCGGATTTGACTTCCGAATGAGCACCGCAACCGAGTCCGAGGGGCCGGGGGGCGATTCGCGCCAGGGGCAACTGCTCCGGGAAGCGGCTGACTGGCGCTTGCTGGGCCTGTTGTTCGAATGCCCCTCGGCAAACTGGCGCCACCAGGTGGAGGGCCTTGCGGCGGAAACCGCGGATGCCGAGCTGCGCGCCGCGGCCCAACAGGCGCTCCAGGACGCCACCGAACCGCTCTACCATTCCATTTTCGGCCCGGGCGGGCCCGCGCCGGCCCGCGAAGCGAGTTACCGCGAGTCGCTTCAGCTCGGCTACCTGATGTCGGAGTTAAACACCTTCTATGAAGCCTTTGCGTATCGCCCGGCGACCCCGGAAGCGCCGGACCACGTCTCGGTCCAGATCGGCTTCATCGGCTACCTGAAGCTGAAGGAGGCGTTCGCGCTGGCCTCATCCGACGCCGGGCACGCCGCCATCACCGCGGAGGCCGCCGGCCGCTTCATCTTCGAGCATCTTTCGGTGTTGGCCGAACCGCTGGCTGCCGCCCTGCGGAACTCGGGCGTCCACCATCTGGAGCTGGCCGGCGCGGTTTTTCTGCGCCGCGTCGGACCCCGCCCCCAAGCTGAAAAATGATTTGCGTGCCTGCTCGCCTGACCACTTGATGGGCGAGTTCCACGGTGGTTGCGCCCCCGCCGATGGTTGTCGGCACAACCGCCGGCGTGCTGGGCGCCCGGACGCCAAAGCCTCAGCCCTCGGCCCAGCTCTCGGTGCGCAGCCCGCGGACCCGGCTGAAGTGGCGGGTGTTGTTGGTCACCAGAACCACGTTAAGCGCCACAGCGTGGGCGGCAATCAGCGTGTCCATGTGGCCGATCGGTGCGCCCCTGTCGAGCAGAGCGTTCGCCAGCGGCCCGAAAGCGGCGGCGGCGTTCTCGTCGAAGACCACTGGCCGGACGGACGCCACAAACGTGTCGATCAGAGAGTGCAGCCGCTTCGAGCGCTTCCGGTCAGCACCGAAGCGTAGTTCGGCAAGAGTCAAAACGCTGATGCAGACCTCGGACGGGTGAAGCTCAAGCAAGCGACTTCGGACGCTATCTACGCCGCGCAGGGCGAAACTGACCGTGTCCGTGTCGAGCATGAAGCGCGCACTCACCTCGACCCCCTGCCGAGCGAAGAGACAGGCGTCTGGGGCGGCCTCTCGATCTCCTGGGGCCAGGCGCCAAGACAGTGCAGGAACTCGGGCGGCCAAACGTCAGCCGGCTCGATGATGACCCGGTTGCCCTCCCTTCGGACCAGGACCTCCTTCTCATCGTCGGAGAACCGGCAACTTTTGGGCAGGCGAACCGCCTGGCTGCCACCATTACGAAAGAGCTTGGCGCATTGCGGCTTCATAAGCTGCAAGTATATACGTGCGTCTATACTCAGTCAAGGGGCGCCCGACCTTGTTTCGGAAACTGGCCCACTACCGCGGTTCCCGAGCCGCTTCCGCCTTGGCCACCTCGACGGCGAAGATGTACGTCGCGCCGAACATGTTGGAGCGGAATACAACCCACTTCTGGTCGGGCGTGAAACTGACGTTCGGTTCCAGCTTGTACTGGTGCTTGGACATGTTCACCAGGCGCTCGGCGCGCAGCACCCCGGGCTTGACGAAGCTCTTGTCCTCGGTGCCGCGGTTCTGGATCAGCTCGGGACGAAACAGGTAGATCCACTTCCCATCCGGGGCGCGGGCCACCTGCCCTTCATCACCGCCGTCACCGCAGATGAGCGAGCCATCGCGCGTGACGTT
>Ga0315273_10004277_pt1 | contig 17466 bp, 19 predicted proteins | sample YL17G02_0_MG_FD_205753 | JGI IMG/M metagenome (GOLD analysis project Ga0315273, IMG submission 205753) | Sediment microbial communities from Yellowstone Lake, YNP, Wyoming, USA - YL17G02_0 | ecosystem: Environmental > Aquatic > Freshwater > Lake > Sediment | place: USA: Wyoming | collected...
AATCGGAACCTCTCAGGAAAAAAAGCGGGTCGAGCGTGACATGGGCCATCAGTTTGGTGCCGGCAAAAGTATAGAATGACGAATCTTTGTAACCAGTGATGGTAGTACCCGTAGAATCGTATAGGGGATTGCCGACAGCGTACAATGTCGTGTTGTCTACTCGTGGAGTTGTAAATCTGCTGTTCACGGAAATGGCATGGGACATGTTGACTCCAAGACCGACATCCACGACTTTATTGAAATTGAAATCAACCACCCCAGCAAAAGAAATATCGCCGAAAGGCCGGATCTCACGTTCGGTAAGGACAAATGCATCGGCAGTAAGGTCGCAGAATGAAGTATGCTGCCGGTAATTCAGACGGAGGCCCGAAAGCCGGTTCTGCGCAAAATCGAAGCCGTTGAAAATGATCCCGGGATAGCACATGCTCCTGAAGAGATATTCACCGAGGTTTTTTACTTCTGTATTGTACTTATATGGAATAATACCGAAGCTGAAATCGAGAGAACGATTTTCATCCTTCAGAATCGAATAAATCCCCTGCGCCTGATACACATAAAATGCCGCATAGTTTTCAAGCCCCTGATGTATGGCGTTTACCGCGAGTTCCTGCGGGTAATTGCCCAGCCACCATCTGCCTTCAAAGGTAAGAAGCAGGCTGGCGCGTTCGTTCAGCGTTACATCGGCGGTAAGATTGCCGATGGTGTTTCCACCCCAGCGGTGGTCAACAAGGGGAGAGCCCCTGAAACGTCCGGCCACGATCTCCTCGGTTTCAAATCCCATATAGCCGTGGAACTTGACCTTGACGCTGTCCTCCTCGACAATACCCGCAACAGCCGCGGCGATGCAACCCATCCCAAGAACCATTGCTGCCGCGATCTTCATTCCGTATCTTTTCGCCATACCAAAACGCTCCTCCCTGAAAGATCCTGATTGTGGCTATTTTGAATGAAACCGTATCTCCTTCTTATTTAAAGACAACCAGCGCATCACTCGCTTTCTGATTCATATAGCTCAGTTTTATCCAGTCCGCCGACCGTGCGGTCTTTGATACCTGAAGCTCGTCAATCAATCCGCTGTAAAGGGCGTCAGCAGCCCAGTTGCTCTTTGCGATATAGCTGGTCGCCCTGTTCGCCGGCAGCAGCCCGCCGGGGTTAGAAATAGAACCGACAAGGGCCCCGTTTTTATAGACATGCATTGCAGTGCCATCGTACGTTCCGGTGACATAGACCCATTGATCAAGGACAAAATATCCAGGAACAGCAATCGATACTTCCGTTGTCGTGTCTTTCCATATGCCCCAATGCAGGGAGTCGGAAGTATAGACATTGGAACACACGATATTGTTGTTGTTGTCGCCGTTGACGCCGAAATCGATCAACCGCGAATAGCTTTTGAAAGAACGGTACTTCATCCAGCCGCAGACCGTGAATCCGCCGGTGAAGTCGGTGGTAATGGTCGGGAGGGTGATATAGTCGTTGGTACCGTCAAAATTCAGGCATTTGCTTACGTTGCCGTCAACGCTGGCGCTTGCGTTCATGCCGGTCGGCGTACCGTGATACGCGTTTTTGGTACGGTCCCTGATTGAGCCGACACCTGCCGGATATTCGTTCATATGCCATACACCGGCAAACCCGCTTCCCGTGTCAAAAACAGTGGCGGCATCCGATTCACTGCTCACGTCGCCCCCGCCCCAGTACATCTCTATGTATTGCGCGTTGTTCGCTCCATAAACCGTATCGACTTTGACCCAGATTTCCGCCTTTTGATTCACTGAATCCCAACGTTCGATTTCATATGACAACGAATTACCGTTCGGTTTTGAAAAGCGAACATCATCGCCGTTCATATTCGTCTCACTGAAAGCAAAACTTGTCCCCGTTAAACGGACGAGTACCGGAAAATTCACCACATTTCCTCCCACATCCGCTCCGGTAGGAGTAGTATTCAGATACAACCGGCACGAATATTTCCACGAAGGCTTAAAAATCATTGTAGCATCTCCGGATGTTACCGGAACATCGTAACGGATAACGGCAGTAAGAGAGCTGTTTCTGGCGGAATAATTGACGGAAGGTATTATTCCCGGCGGTACCGAATCGAGGACGACGAAGCCGCCGTTCTGGTTTCCGCTTAAAAAGGTTATAATATCCGTCCTTGGAACATATACATAGCCCTGCACGGTATCGGCATTCAGCGGAACCGATACTTTTATTGTACCGCATTGCTTCAACGTCGCTGTTGATACGATAGTGTGATGGACTGCAATGGTGATACTGCTGACCATCGCTCTGGTCCTGTCGTCGCGCTGTACGGCGACCATGGTATAGGTTCCATAGTGAATTCCCCAAAATTGATACAAGCCGGAATCATCGGTTTCGGTAACCGGGACGGTATCGTTATATTTCACTGAATCATAGTCGGCAGGATATAGGGTAACAATCGTTCGGGCGGCAGGTGTACCGTTTTCATGCACCAGCATTCCAACAACACCGTTGGTCGTCTCTTCGCCCGAGCCCCCCACATCGGCGCACTTGAGCAGCAAAAAACTCACGATACAAATGGCGGACAGCAGGCTATTCCTTTTCATCGCCCCGCCTCTTCCCGCCGTCTGCCGATCGGAATCATCTGGATGTTTATATGATATGCCCCGTTCGGCTTTTCCTGACGGTTTGCGAGTTCCATCATGTCATGCCTGAACTGCCGGATGCGTTCCGCAGCTTCCTTAAAACCTTCGTCAGAAAGCGTCATCGTTACCGTGGAGATGTCGCGAAGCGCTTTGTCGACCGTATCAAGCGCTGAGTGAGCAAGCATGATGGTGTCCTGCTGAAATCGACGTATGGCGATCTTCTGCCACTGTTCACCGGTAGTGAGAAACCGATCGGTTACCTGAAAAGTGCCTTCCGGCGTCTTCTTGATGAATCCACAGGAGCGGAGCAGGCCGATGGCCTTTTTTACTTGCGTGACGCTGATCTCCGGAACGGTCATTTTCGCAAGTGCGGCATAATCGCCGTTAAAGGGATAGTACGAAAGAATCTGGCGTATGGCCGCATAGTACCATTTAGTGTAATATTCGTACTCCCGGGTTTCAACTTTGCGGGCGGACACTTCGCTGTACGAAAGCATTTTTTCAAAGTAGCGCCTGATTTCGTCGTTGGACTTTGCTTTGGTGTAAAAAACGAGCAATTTAAAATACTCGGATTCACGTTTGTTCAATCTCAGAACTTCCGCGAGCAATCCTACCTTTTTCATCGGCAGCGGCTTCGACCCCTGGAAAACCTTATAGAGGTACCCCGGGTCGATTCCGGTTTTATTCTGGATATAGCGATAGGAGAACCAGCGATCAACGCCATGGCGCTCTTCATAGTAGTCGCGCAGATATTTGACGCAGTCTAAATAATGGAAAATATTCGGAAGGCTGTTCGATGGCATGGTATTCAATATAGACGATAAAAGTGAAAAAGTTTATATTATTCTTTAATTGACGTTAAAAATGTAGTACAAAAGGACTACAGTAAGTAAAAGAATTTTAATATAGGGACGCCTACCTGCCGCCATTTACCCGGATACTATTTTCATCTCCCGCAGCACAGAACAAGGAGGATTTCCATGCCCGGTCTTTACCGCTTCGGCATCTCGCTCGAAAAAACGCTTATCGACGACTTTGACCGCCACATACGGGCGCGGCGCTACAAAAACCGCTCCGAGGCGATCCGGGACCTCATCCGGGAAGAGTTGACGCGCAAGAAACTCGCCGAGGGCGGCGTTGTGGCGGGCGCCATTGTCATGACCTACGACCATCATAAGCGGGAGCTGGTCACCAGGCTCCTTGACATCCAGCACGATTACCAGCCGCTCATCATCTCCACCCAGCACGTGCACCTTGACCACCACCACTGCCTCGAGATCATCGCGGTAAGGGGCAGGGCGCGCGAAATAGAGAAGCTCGCCGATTCGATCAAATCGCCCGTGGGAGTAAAGCAGGTAAGCGTGAGCGTTGCCAACGCCGGCAGGTAGCTATTTCTTCTTTTCCGGCGTCTGCGTCTGAATTATCCCGGTTCTTATGGAAATCTCCGGTTTGTCCGGATGGTTGGTTTTGATGATGAGATTGCCGTTTTCACTGGCCGAGAACTTCGGTACGGAAATATTCAGCGCGAACGGATAAAAGCCGTCGAGACGGGCAGAATCCGCCGCCGTCCAGGTGTACTTGAACGGCAGGGGAAGCTCCTTTTTCCATTCCAGGGCGTCCTGGGCGCTCTGGTTCTGATTCGGGTTCTCGTCCGCCCGGAAAAACACCTCCGAAACCCGAAGGCCCTTCATTTTAGAGGCCAGTTTTATTGCCTTGGTAGCCGCGGTGTCATTGCCGCCGAGCGTCAGGTTTACTTCCGGGACATCGATAACCGCCACGATCGTGGCCTCAATGCTGAGCCGCACGACCGAGTCATTTTCGGCGTTGGAGGTCACGGTGATTGATTTTGAAATCGTCGAGGCATGGTAGCCCTTGATGTTTACATCGGCCTCGATCTTCGCTGTCTTGCCAGGCTTTATCGTGGTATCGTACTTGACCACGGTGCAGCCGCAGCCGGGCCTCACGTTCGTCAGTTTGAGGTCCGCGTTGCCGGTGTTCTTGATATTGAAAACAGCGTTGAGCCTTTCAACCTTACCCTCAATGACCTCCCCGCATTTGAACGTCCTGGTGTCAAAATCGATCTTCGGACCCGCGTAAAGGGACGATGCAAGGACCGACACGATGAGCACTGCCGCGAATCTGGTGGACGCCATAAAATTTCCTTTTTTTTCCATTATTACGTTCAGCTTGGAGGTTAATTGTGCTAGGGTAAAATACATTGTCCAGCCCGGTGCCGCCACAACCCATCCACCGATAATCCCCCGCAGAGCGTTACCGGCATATCAACATATGTTAGACGTTTCAGTCCGACTTTTCCGCTCCACCTGCTGTTTGCGGCCTATTTTTTAATACCTGTCAGCCGCTTCGCCGCGGCGCGGCGGACGTTGTCGTTGCGGTCCCCGGCGGAAATCCTTTCCAGCAACTCCTCGTCAAAAAGATGCTCCGTTGCCAGAGAGCGGACCTGCCAGTCCGCGTCCTCCACGGCCGCCTTTTCGAGCACGGCCTGGTCAGTGCACTTTTTCACCGCGGCGGCGCGGACCACGCGGTCCGTGTCCTGCACGGCGACCACGGCAAGCACCGCTTCGTCGACGAGCTTTTCCACCGCCGCGATGCGGACGTCGCTGCTCCGGTCCTCCACCGCCGACCGTGCGACCGCGAGTTCATTAGTCAATTTCTTCACCGCGGCCCTGCGCACGCCCGTGCTGCTGTCCTCAGCGGCCACCTTTTCAAGCACGGCCTGGTCGGCAAGCTTCTGGACCGCGGCGCGCCGCACCTGCCAGTCCCTGTCGCTCTGCGCAAGCACGGCGAGCTTTGCCTGGTCAAGAGGCAAAGCACTACGGCCCGCGGCCGGCACCGGCTTCTGGGCCGGCGGCCTGCTGCAACCGATAATGATGAGCGCCGGAACAACTGACAAAAAGCAGAGTGTCGCGGCACAGGATTTTATCGCCCCTGGTATATTTCTGAATATTTTTATTCCCCTCTGCATTCCTGTCTCCCCTTGCCCGGGTTTTACACATATGAAAATTGATTTATAATCAAACAGCTGTCAAGATCTCGATTTTATCTGATCGAACGACCTAATCTCATACCGTTTAAGCCGGAATATGATAACTTACTATAGATTATATCGTTACAATACTCCTTCAATTGCTGATCTCCGGCAGATGTGTTAATTTACCATTGGCACATTTGTTGCTTTTTTATTTAGTGAAACCTCTTCAAATGAGACGCTATGGCGCAGGAAACGAATGACATGAATTTCAAAAAGGATGTGCTCGATTCCGCGGTCCCTGTCCTGGTTGATTTCTGGGCACCGTGGTGCGGGCCGTGCCGGACCGCGGGCCCGATCATCGACCGGGTCGCGGAGAAAGCCGGCGCCAGGGCAAAGGTGTATAAACTCAACGTCGACGAAAATCCGCAGGCTGCGGGCCAGTACGGAATCACCGGCATTCCTACCGTCATAGTGTTCAAAAACGGACAGGTCGAAAAAACCTTTGTGGGCGTTCAGCAGGAACAGGTGTACATTGCCGCGCTTGGCGTTTAAAAGGAGGCTGTCATGATAAAAACTGTCTTGGGAATAGTGATCGGCGCGCTTGCGGGGTTCGCGTTATATAAACTGGTCGGGTGCCCGGCCGGCACCTGTCCCATAACGTCAAGCCCGTTCCTCTCCACCTTTTTTGGCGCTATGGCCGGGCTTCTCGTTTCGGAAATAAACTGGAAGAAAAGGGAAAATGACGGTAAAAAAAAGGTTTGAAGGAAGACCTTCAAACCTTTTCATTGCTTCCGCTGCCGAATGCGCAGTTACAGATTGTACCGGAAACCGAGCAGTATCCCGGAAAAACCGATTCCCGTGGTCCCGTCCTTCATTTCCTGCCAGCTTGTGGAACTCCCCGGCCCTCCGGACTGATTAAGCTCCTGGCTGGGAGGATTTATTCTGACGGAAAGGCCATAATTTGAAAAAATCTCCATGTTCCCGCCAAGCTTGAAACTGGGTTCAAGGCCCACAAAAATAGTATGGAAGATCATCGAATAATAATCGTATTTCGTATTCACCGATGCGTCCACATAGGTGTCACCATCCTGTGAAAAGGAAATCCCGTACCGCCCAAGGAACGACAGACTGGTTTTTTCCCCGCTGTGCACCTTGGCAGCCAGCCCGACCGTAGCGCCAAAACTGAAATATTTCTGTTCGCCATACTGCCCGATTGAATTGTCATAAGGTACTTCACTCAGACTTCCGAAGCCGAGCAGCAGATCGAACGCCGTAGAACCGGCGCCGCCGACCCGGCAGCCGATTTTCGTACTTATCATGTCAGCGTTGCCGAACATCAGATCGGAAATATTCAAGGTCCCCACTTCCGCCTGGAAGCCGACACCGGCGAACACGCCGGACGCCGCGACAATGGCGGCCAGCACCGATGATCTGAACTTAAACATACGCACCTCCGCAATGGTTGATGTGAAAGTCTCCCTCGCAGCTATGACTGACAAACAAGATAGATATTCTCCGTGCAAGGTGCAAGTTTCCCTATCGGATCGTTCATCGCGGGATACGCAGCGCCGTGGGCGGAAATTAATAAAAAGCGAAAAGGGTTGACATCGTTGAATAGTGGTGATAGTATCATAGATAGAAGGAAATGAAGCCATCTCTCGATTTTTTTTTGCATACTCGTTGCCGCCTAAGGAAGAGACAAAAAACATGAGCATCCAAACGAAACGCCACGATACCTACCAGATGATCCGGCTTGAGTCGGACATGGTCATGGAGTCCGATGTGGACGCCGTAAAAAACACCGTGGAGCAGGCACTGCAGGTCGGCGTCAAGCGGTTCGTTTTTTCGGTTTCCATCGGGCCGCTTGCAAACCGGATGGTAATTTCCCGGCTTCTCCTGTGGTGCAAGCAGGCGATCATGCACCAGAAAGGGCAGCTGCTGTTTGTGGAGAAGAAACACGGCGGAGAGAGCGTTTTCGGCACGCTCTGCGAGTCGCTGCATATTCCGATGTGCCAGGACTGCGAAACGGCCGTAGTGGTCGCGGACGAAAGTGAAAAAGGCCCCAAAACGTTTTTCCAGCCATCAACGACAGCTCCCTGAACGTTCAGGAACGGATCCAATCGAGCGAAGACCTCAAGAAACCGTTTTATCATACAAGAGCCCTTTCGTGGAAAAAATTAAGGGCACTTTACAGACTTAAGGGCACCTCTAAAAATTAATCTCATGGTTCGACAGGCTCACCATGAGCGGCATTTTCTGACGAATTTCAGCAATTTTCCGTTCATCCTGAGCTCGTCGAAGGATGATGTGGCAATTTTTAGAGGTTCCCTTAAGTTAATTTTTATTCTTCAGCAGGTCTCTGATTTCCGCGAGCAACACCTGGTCTTTCGTCTGCGCCGGAGGGGCCGGAGGCGCGGCGACTTCCTTCTGCTTTGATTTCATTATCCATCCAAGGAACTTTACGATAAAGATAAACAGCGCGGCCGCGACGATCAGGAAATTAAGCACTTCGCCGATAAACAGGCCGTACGGCACCTCTTTGGCGCCGACCACGAGTTTCCAGCCCAGATACCCCTGCTCGCCCGGCATGACAAGCGCCACGAGGGGCATGATGATGTGCTTGACAAGTGAGGCAATGATCTTGCCGAACGCGGCGCCGATGATGACGCCGACCGCCATGTCGATGACGTTGCCTTTTAACGCGAACGTCTTGAACTCCTCAACGAGGGAAAACACCTTTCCCGCCGGGTCAATGCCGGAAACCTTCTGAATTGGATTCATGAAAATCTCCTTGTTTAGTTGTGTTAAGAGTCAACAAGATTTAGTAAAAAATATTCCAGTTTTTTAAAAATATAATTTGCTCTGCGGCCTGGTCACTTTGATACTGACGTGCAGAAAAATATATTTTATTCATAAGATTCTTGACCGGCAACGCGAGAAAATTCACCTCCACCGTTTCAACTCAAGAGGCCTATGATTAAAAAATTAGTATTTCTGTTCGTCATGATTGCTGTCTGTCCTTGTACCCACGCGCAGGAAAAAAAAGTTGTATACGATTTCATGTGGATCAACGGAGGCTTCGGCGGAGGGGGCGTGATAAGCACCAATATCATCAATTCCGGGGCAGTGCTTCCGTTTTACGCGGAGTTCTGCCTGCAGAAAAGCCGGACGCGTTTAGGGTTCGGCATCGCGGATGAGATATACCTCACGCCGGAAAATCTCGGTAAATTGCTCCTCGGTAACAGCTCCAATGTGCAGAAAATGTATTTCACCTGGGAATGGATGCTGCTCCCGAATTTTCCCATCAATCTCGGGCCCTGCGCCCAGATCGGCGGGTTTCTGGTCGGCAACGAAGTCAAGGAAAAGAACAAGACCGGAAAAAACATTGACGTGCCCAACACCAATTTCTTCTTCAACGTCGGTTTTGTCGGGGAAATCGGGGTCCGCCCGGTCTTTCTGTTTTTAAAGCCCTATTTCGAATTCAAGTCGTACGGCAGCTTTCACAAGGAACTGATCGTCGCCGTCACGCTCGGGGCAAAACTGAAACTGCTTACCGAAGAAGAGAAGGCCCGCCGGGCCGCTGCGAAAAAATAGTGACAATGGTCACTGCCCCTATAGGTCTTCCTGCTCACTGAAGGCGCAACACCCCGCGGCTATTTTTTAATGACGATTTTGAAGGTCTGGATCAGATCGTCGGCCTTGACCACGATCCCTTCCGCAATGCCGCTGACCGTGCTCTCGTCGCACACGCTGATCGAGTGGTACATCGTCGCCTTGTATGAGGAGGGCCTGGCGGTAAAGGTATACAGAACGGAATAGGCCGTGGAAGGGGCCGACGCTTCCCCGGAACAGGCCGGGATCATGAGCGTGATGATTTCGATCTGGACGTCGGAATTTCCTTCAAGCGGCGACAGCACCATGCCGTTCGACGCCCGGATGTTTTCCTTGACCTTATAAATAAGTTTTGATCCGATACGGTCCCCGTCCTGCACGTTGTATTTGACCGCTACCCTCACCGGCTCCTGGGCGAAACAGAAGCCAAACAAGACCGCAGCAAGCATGAAGATCCTTCCCGTCATAAGCCTCTCCTTTTGGTTGTTGTTGTTGTTTCCTGCTTTTCCCTGTTCCTGAGTTCTGCCCACAGCGCTTTGAGCGAATCGTTTTTACCCTTTGTCCATTTTACCGTTAGGCTGTGTTTTTTTGTAACCGTGACGCGGTCCTCCATGTCCGGGTGCGTTGACGCCCAGGTCAGGTATTTGGGAAGACCGCCCAGCGGCTGCAGTCCCTTGAGCAGTTCCACCATCCCGTCCGGGTCTATGCCCCGCGCCGCGAGCATGCCGGCGCCCTTGAGGTCCGCCTCCCGCTCCATGCCGCGCTGGTAATGAAGGTTCTGGAGCATATTCGCATTATCGATAAGCGTAGCCGTGATACCGGAAAAATCGCCGAACAGGACGGAAACGAACGCATAGGAAGCAATGCTGCGCGCCATCATTTTGATGGTATGGTGCAGCTCGACATGCGCGTATTCATGGGCCAGGAGCGCGGCCATGGTTTCGTACCCTTCCATGAGGCCGATAATCGAGTCGTACACGACCACGTGCCCGCCGGGAACCGCGAACGCGTTCGCGGTCTTTTTCTTCACGAGCACCGGGTCAAGCGGAAAATTTCCGGAAAAGCCGAACTCCCGGCAGAACGACCGGAGAATTTCTGATCCGGCCGTGTCGATATTCTCATCCTTAAGGATTTTATTAATCAGAAGATCGCCGATTTTCTTTTCGGCCGCCGCCGGGATATGTCCCGCGGCGAACAGCGATACGGCAGGCAGCGCCCACAGGTAAAGTCCGGCAACGGACGCGGCCACCAGAAGGGCCACGACCGCCAGACGGTCCCACCCGATGTTCTGCGCCCATATGTCAAGTCTGCCGCGAAGCCGTTTCCGACCGGGCTGGAGGTCGATTTTCCGCAGCAATTGCGGATCATCAACCTCAAGCGAGGCGTTTGTGTCTGTTCCACAATGAAGAAGAAAACGTCCCTTCGAGAGCGATTCGACCTGTTTTATGCCTTCAACCGGCAGACAGAGTTCCCGTCCGAGGTTGAACTGCTCTTCAAACCTGAGCTTGATCTCGGACCACTCAACTGTGACCTGCACCTTCCACGGTTTCGAGGTGACGCCGTCGAAATAGGTACCCTGCACCGGGGCGTGCAGGGTAATGCCGGACTGTTCATGGTGTCCGTTCATCTATCAGCCGAACATCATTCCGCTGTCAACATCCAGCATGGAACCGAGTTCTTCCCCTGCGGCGCCGATTTTGTCCTTGGCCCCCTGGACCAGTGCATCGGGATCAAAATCGCCGGTGACTTCCATGTTATCGGCAAAAAAACGTGTGGCGCGCATCATGACCCATGGCATGCCGAGACCGAGCGTTACGATGACCAGCAGCATTGCCGGAACGGCAAAACCGAAGAATTTGCCTCCGGTCATGGTCGCGTTGAACCTTGCCCTTTTAGTCCCCTGTTCCACGTCGATATTGCCCCAGATAAAGTTGAACTGGTTTGCCGTGAACCAGAAAGTGTAAATCCCGAGGGTCAGCATGGTAAGCAGACTGCCTTTGAACACTATCCAGAAAAAGTCGCTTCCTTCGCCGGTAAACTGCAGACGCGCGCCGCCGAACCTGATATTGCCTAAAAGACATTTCCGCAGCCTGACCTGAAAAAACGGCGCGTAGAGGCCGAGGGTAATAATAAGGAGCGGTACCGCCTTGAGATAAATCAGGTAGAGTTCCTTGAGTGTCCCGGAATACCCGAACCTGATGCCGCGCCACGAGGTGCGTGAAAAACGGTAGCGCATGGTTCCGTAAAGGGCGAGCGGGACAAGCATGGCGATTCCCGCATAGGCGATTAGAAAAAGTACCACCCTCAGCGCCTGTCCTTTAACGACATACGCAATCATGATCAGCAGTATGAAAATACCGAAGACGCCGATGGCTTTGAGCATGCCGATGAACATCTCTTTGCCGGTACCGTGAAAAGCAAAGCGGCTGCCCGCGAATTCCATATTATTGTAGATGTATTTAAGCGTCGCCGCCCGCGCCCACGCCCAGTAAATCCCCAGAGTGACAATGGTAAGGAGCGCCTGCACGAGCTTCATTTTGAAAAATGCCAATCCCTCGCCGTGGAACGATATTCTGAAACTCTTAGCGGTTCCGGGCGCGACATTCCCTGCACCTTCAATCGGCATGCTGGCCATAGGGGCTCTCCTTGGATAAAAAGTGGATGATGGATGAGTGCGGACGTATGGCAATAAACTAATAAATGGCTGGCAGTCAAACGCGCCTGCGCACCTGAGCCGGGGAATGTATTTGACCAAAATACCAAGAAATGGCTATTTTTGACCATCATGGATTTATCTTCGATTCTCTTCGGGACTATCGCCCTGGTTTCCACCATGACCGGCGGGCTTTTAGCGGTCCGCTTCAGGAAAAATTCCGGCGCCCTCAACGCCTTCGCCGCCGGAGTTCTGATAGCAGTGGCCCTCTTCGACCTGCTTCCCGAAGCTCTCCAAATAGCACAGGTGAACGGCATGACTTTCCAGCATGTCATGATCGCGGCGGCCTGCGGTTTCATTTTCCTTCTGGTTCTGGAGCGCTACATCTCGATCCACCATATCTGCGAACCTGACGGGACCTGCCGTAACGTCCGCCACCAGAAAGGCGGCGTATACGGGGCGCTGGAAATTTCGGCACACAGCTTCATAGACGGCATTGCCATCGGCATCGGTTTTCAGGCCTCTGCCGGTGTCGGCATCGTGGTGGCCCTGGCGATCATCGCCCACGTTTTTTCCGACGGCATCAACACGGTGACGGTCATGCTCCGCTGCGGAAATTCCCTGCGCGCTTCGCTGAAAATGCTGTCTCTTAACGCCGTTGCCCCGCTTCTCGGCGCCGCCTCGACCCTGCTTATAGCCATTCCGGCGCGAACGCTGGTGTACATCCTGCCCTTTTTCGCCGGCGGGTTCCTTTACCTTGGAGCAAGCGATCTCCTGCCCGACGCCCACGAGCGCAACGCTCCCCTGCCCATGATCCTCTTCACGCTTGCAGGGTTCCTGTTTATTTTCTGCCTGACCCGGTTTCTCGAGGTCTGAGCGCACGAATCGCCGCGCATTGTCCGGAAGGGTTTCGGTTGCTTGGATGGTAGCACGATTATTATTTTTGTGCTATCATAGCTGTTTTTTTTGTTGAAAAGAACAAGTACCACATTATGCACATCCCTGACGGTTACTTAGGCCCCGCCACCTGCGCCGCGAGTTTTGCGGTCATGGCGCCCGTATGGGCACTGGCCTCGCATAAAGTTAAGAAATCCCTGCAGGCAAGGCAGGCCCCGCTCCTCGGCATTGCCGCCGCGTTCTGCTTTGTCATCATGATGTTCAACATCCCGATTCCGGGCGGCACCACCGGCCACGCGGTCGGCGGTGTGCTGGCGGCCATACTGCTCGGCCCCTGGGCCGCCTGCATCGCCGTTACCGTCGCACTTGTTCTGCAGGCGCTCCTGTTCGGCGATGGCGGCATCACCGCGCTCGGCGCCAACTGCTTTAATATGGCTCTTATCATGCCGTTTTCCGGCTACGCCGTCTATCGCTTGATAAGCGGCAACAGCGCCATGACTTCGGTGCGGCGGGTGGTTGCCGCCGGTATCGCCGGGTATATAGGCCTTGTCGTCGCCTCGCTCTGCGCCGGGATCATGTTCGGCGTCCAGCCGCTCCTGCACCATACGGCGTCCGGACAACCGCTCTACTGCCCGTACGGCCTTTCGGTCGCCATCCCGGTCATGCTCGGTGAACACCTGCTCGTGTTCGGATGGGTGGAACTCATCGCGACCGCGCTGGCCGTCAGGTTCCTGCAGAAATCGGAGCCGGAGATTCTCATGGCTGCGGGCGGCAGACTTCCGGCGAAACTGTGGATCGGGCTTGCCCTGCTGGCGCTCCTGTCCCCGCTCGGCGTATATCTGCCTGCCAGGCTTTCAGCAGGAACGGCATGGGGCGAATGGGGAGTTGACGAAATAAAAATCCTTGTTGGCTATCTGCCGAAGGGCCTTGAAAAATTGTCCTCTTTCTGGAATGCGCCCCTCCCTGATTATGCCTTCAAAGGTGGGGGACAGGACTCCGCCGCCTATCTCCTTTCCGCGCTGATCGGTATTGCGCTCTGTGTGCTGGCGGCATTCATCATTGCAAAGGTCCTGACGATAAAAAAAAACAGCGCCATGGAACGCACGCTCAAGGGAATAGTATCGCTCCTCAGGGAATCCATGGCCGCCGATACGATCGCTTCGCGGAATGGCTTTCTGCAGCGGCGCGACCCGCGGCTTAAAATCGTCACCCTACTCATGCTTCTCATAGCCGTACTGCTCTCTAAAAGCATTTTTGTGATTGTTACGTTGTATTGCGTCTGTCTGGCGCTCGCCGCACTTTCGGCAACCAGCCTCGCCTATTTTCTCAAACGTACACTGCTGTTCATACCGCTCTTTGCGCTGGTCATCGCGCTGCCCGCTATTTTCAGCCCGATCACGCCGGGCGAACCGGTCGCCATTTTTTCACTCCTGTCAAGGCGTATTTCCGTGACCAGGCAGGGAATCGATACGGGGTTTTTGTTTTTCATGCGCGTACTGGCATCAGTGTCATTTGCGGTCCTGCTCGTCATTACCACAAAGCAGCACACCCTGCTCAAGGCGCTCCGCGTCTTCCATGTTCCCCGTCTCTTTGTCATGACACTCGGCACGTGTCACCGGTACCTCTTTCTGCTCCTTGACATAATTCAAAATACCCTTGTCGCGATCAGGGGCCGTGCCGGATTCGTAACGTCGTCGAAAACCGGCAGACGCGTTATTGCCCTGAACATGGCCGGACTCTGGCTGCGCTCGTACCGGACGCATTCACAGGTGTACGAGGCGATGCTGTCGCGGGGCTACACCGGAGAACCGGTGATGTTAAACGAGTTCCGCGCGCGTAAAAACGATTACCTTTTTCTGCTGTTCTCACTTATCATACTGATCGGAACCTTATGGCTGAACAGATATTTTCCTTGACCGGCGTCTCATTTTCGTATCCCGGCGGCATTGCAGCGCTTTCCGGCATTTCGCTTGCAATTAACAAGGGCGAACGCACCGCCATAATTGGTGCGAACGGCACGGGAAAATCGACCCTGCTTGCCATGCTCGACGCGCTCATTTTCCCGCAAAAGGGTCTCTGTACGTTCAGCGGAAAAGAGATCTCCGGGCACAGCATGGACGACGCCGCGTTTCAGAAGAAGTTCCGGAAAAAAGTCGGCTTCGTGTTCCAGAACCCGGAAATCCAGCTCTTCTGCCCTACAGTAAAGGAGGACATTCTTTTCGGCCCGCTCCAGCTTGGCATTCCCAAGGACGAAATGCTGAAACGGTTCGACCGCACCGTCAATCTCCTGAAACTTACTACCCTGCTCGAACGCCCGCCGCACGCCTTGAGCATAGGCGAAAAGAAAAAGGTGGCGATAGCGTCCGTGCTCGTCATCGAGCCCGAAGTCCTGCTCCTCGACGAGCCCACGGCAGGGCTCGACCCGCAGACCGTGCGCGACATCATAGGAGTGCTCCAGCACGCGCACGAAGCCGGAAAAACTATTGTCTTTGCCACGCACGATCTGCATATTGTCGAGGAGATCGCCGATGTGATTCACGTGTTCGGCGCCGGCCGGAACATTATCCGCAGCGGGCCGCCGGAAGAGATTTTATCGGACAAGGGATTTCTGCAGCACCACAACCTCGCACACATCCACGTGCACCGCCACGCACACTCCGGACACGTGCATGAGCATTGAAGTTGAAAACAGTGGTAATACTTTTCTTGGAAATGTTTTTAACGAAGGCGTGTCCTGAGCCGCTTTTTAGATAGTCTTCGAATCCCCGTGCCTTATCAGCAGTTTCAAAGGCGAAATAATTGGCAAGCTTCCAAGGAACGTACTTTGCAGTATGTGGGGATTTTCCGCTGTAATGCTCTTCAAGCCGTTTCTGCATATCGGCAGTAAAACCGATATAGCGCTGGCCGGGGGATGACATGCTGTTAAGAATGTAGCCGTAGAACATTATAACGCAACTGTCTGTAAATGGCCCTCCTTCGCGCGATGCGCTTCGGAGAGCATACTCCATAGCTCTCTTTGGGAGCGACGGAGTATGGAGGTGAGGAGAATTTACATTTCCCCCATTTTCCCCTATGATAGTTTTTTAGCTGATACAGATTTGCACCAAACGAGTGCAAAAAAACACCTTCGGCGGTTTTCCGAAGGTAAAAAAGTACATGGTTAATATACTCTACGCCATGCGCGTGTCAAGCGACGCTACAGGCGTCTGCGGCGACTGAAACAGTTTACCGTTTTTTAAACCACGCTTCGACCTCGGACTTTCTGTATCGGCATGGCCTTCCGTGTAAATGCGGTATTTCCCTATTGTGCTTGTAAATTGTTTTTTTCGGCACACCAATGGCCGCGGATAGCGCATCAATCGTGATCCACGGCTCCGGCGCGTTCGTGGTCGCGATGATCTTCTCACCAATCAAATCGGCCAAGCGCTTGAGCGATGTTTCGCCTAATTCAATGACGGTGTTCCGGTTCTCTGTTGCCGAATTGCCACCGGGCAAGGAAACAGCCTTTTGAATAACATGGTTTTCGTAGCTGGTGCGCGACAATCTGTTTACCTCCCCTGCTGTCATTTCGCTTGAATTATTCATAAATAACCCCGTTAAAACTGAAAGGCCCCGTGACAAGTCACGGGGCCTCATGGCCTTCGCTTACCGCTCCTCCTCAATCTCTTCTTGTATATCAGAGAATAAGGAGCGGGCGTCGTCCACGTCCGGGAGCAACAGATGGTTCTCCTCCCCATCTTTTTTTTCGAAGACGACACAGAGGCCGCCATGCTCGATAATACTGACCACGTGGCCTTTGCCCCCCTTCGGGTCATAATCGCCGAAGGTTTCGATGGTTTTGCCCTTATCGAGCACTTCTTTGACAAGAGCATCAAGCTTTGGCTTAAGATTCATAAGCCGACTCCTTTCAAATAAAGGTTTAAGTAGTAACCCCCGTTTGGGGGCCTCTACTAATACCGGGAAACCTAAAGGGGGGGACCAAAAATGGCGATTTTGAAGCGGAAAAGGCAGGTAGCTTGGTAGCCTAAGCTACCGGGAAGCTACTTTTCAAAATATAGCTGAGGTGGAAATGTGTTTTAATCGAAATACTTTATGAAGACATTTCTTCTTCTCTTATTTTTTGGTGGTCATTGAACGCAGCATTGCGGCGGTCAAACCTGGAACGTTGGTTTTGGATTTCAAAAGGCATCGGCTTGTTTTTTCCGAAAAAAAGTATTTTCGTGTTAAATATTTTTCTTAAAGTGTTATTAATATCTTGAAGTTGAGATTTATTAAAATCAACAGCACTTCTTTTCCCAAGAATTATGAGCACCCTTTTCCATGTTTCCGTGTCTTTACCATCTGTTTTCTTTCCAAAATCTTCCGGCGATAAAATTATAGACGGTCTCTTACCGATAAAATGCACTTCAATTTTCATATCATTATAGTTAACTTTCCAATAGTCGATTTCTTTTAAGTCAGATATCTTAGCTTTTGCTGCCTTGCTTTTACTTTTCTGTTTAACCTTTTCCCAAGCCTTCTGAAAATCGTCGTTTCGCAAGCATTCTAAGGCGTTTTCGAAATCAATATTTTCAAGCCCGCCGTTCCCGGATAGTATCTGTGGGAACGGATTTTCAAGATTTAAGCTCTCAATCTTTTCTGTTTTTACTGTTCCTACGCCTTTAAACAATTCATTCAATTCATCT
>Ga0315273_10004278_pt1 | contig 17465 bp, 15 predicted proteins | sample YL17G02_0_MG_FD_205753 | JGI IMG/M metagenome (GOLD analysis project Ga0315273, IMG submission 205753) | Sediment microbial communities from Yellowstone Lake, YNP, Wyoming, USA - YL17G02_0 | ecosystem: Environmental > Aquatic > Freshwater > Lake > Sediment | place: USA: Wyoming | collected...
CGCCCCCCCGGGCGGGGGGGGCCCGCGCGCGCGCGCGCGCGCGCCGACGCCTCTCCCCTCGTCCCTCCCGCAGCCTGCTCGGCGTCGTCGGCGACAACACCCCCCTGCAGGACGCGTTCCTGCTGGCGGACGACGTGCTGCGCCAGGGGGTGCAGGGTGAGGGGGGGGGAGGGGAGGCGGGCGGAACGAAAAAACACGCGCAAACACAAACTCACCGCGCCCCCTCCTCCCCCCTCTCCAGGCATCTCCGACATCATCACCATCCCCGGCCTGGTCAACGTCGACTTTGCCGACGTCAAGGCCATCATGGCCAACTCGGGCACCGCGATGCTCGGCGTCGGCGTCGCGTCGGGGAAAGACCGCGCGACGGAGGCGGCCACCGCCGCCACCTCGGCCCCGCTCATCGAGCGCTCCATCGAGCGCGCGACCGGGGTCGTGTACAACATCACGGGCGGGTCGGACTTGACCCTGGCCGAGGTCAACCGCGTCTCCGAGGTCGTCACCTCGCTCGCCGACCCGTCCGCCAACGTCATCTTCGGCGCCGTCGTCGACGACGCCGCGGCCGGCGAGATTCGGGTCACCATCGTGGCGACCGGGTTCCCGCCGTCGTTCGAGGACGACCTCCTGGCCGGCAAGTCGGGCGCAGGGTCGCGCGCGCGCGCGCCCAACGCGGCCCCCACCCCCGCGCCGGCCGCGCGCGCGGTCAAAGCGCCGCCCTCGTGGAACGTGTGGTGACGAGGGGACAGGAGGACGCGGCTCGGGGCTGTGTGTGACGGGCGCGGCGACGGCGCGCGCGCGAGCGGGAGAGCTCTCACACACGCCGCACCCTCCCGCGGCGGCGCGCTCGCTCCCGTGCCAGCGCCAGCGCCAGGTGAGGCGCCTCCCCACCCCGCCCGCGAGCCCGGCGGGCTGCCAGCGCCAGCGCCGTTGAGCGGCAACCGCCGGCCCGGTCCCCTCTCGGCCTCCCGCGCCGCCCCACCGCCGCGGGCGGCAAGCCAGCATCGGTCCCGCATCGCGCCGAGGGAGGGAGGCCGCGGTCGCGGGTTGCGGAGCCCGCGCCGGCCGCACCCATCGGCGACGCCAATCCCCATCCCCTTCCCCAGCCCCCTTCACCACCATGAGAGCCGGCTCCCAGGGCGACCTGCGCCTGCGCGCCGCCGGCGACGACGTGGAAGCCGGGGGCGCGGCCCGGCCGCCCCCCAAACCGCGCGCGCCCGCCGGCCGCGCGCCGCTCGCCGCGCTCGCGACGGCTGTGGCGGCCGCCGACCCCAAAGCGTTGGCCGGCGCCGGCGCGGTCGCCGCGCTGACGCTCCTGTGGGTGGGGTCCCGCGCCGGCGCCCCGGTGGTCTTCGTCCTGCTCGCGTGCGCCGCCGCGCTCGGCTACGCCGCCCACCTCGCCGCCTGGGTCCTGGCCCGCGACGAGGGCACGCCGGGGATGCAGGCGGTGTCGGACGCGATTCGGGAGGGGGCGGAGGGATATTTCTCGACGCAGTATGGCACGATCGCCCGCCTAGCCCTTGCCGCGGCCGCGTCCATCTTCGTCGTCTACTTGTTCCGCGCCGAGACCAAAGAGCAGGCGGCCGTGGGGCTGTCCCGGTGGGGCACGAGAACGGGAGGGGGTTGTGGCCGTTCGGTTTCGCGGCCCCGTCCCGACCCCCCCCCCCCCCCTCCCCAGCTCCACCCTCGCCTTCCTCACCGCCACCTCCTTCCTGCTGGGCGCCGCCTGCTCCTCCGCCGCGGGCTACGTCGGCATGTGGGTCTCGGTGCGCGCGAACGTGCGCGTCGCGGGCGCCGCGCGCCGCTCCTCGCGCGAAGCCCTGGCGGTCGCCCTGCGCGCGGGCGGCGTGTCGTCCATGCTGGTGGTGGGGATGACGGTGGGCGGGGTGACGTGCCTCTACGCCACCATGACCGTCCTCTTCGGCGGCGGCCCCGCGCGCGGCGGGTTGGCCCCCGCCGACATCCCCCTCCTCCTCGTCGGCTACGGCTTTGGCGCCTCCTTTGTCGCCCTGTTTGCCCAGCTGGGGGGCGGGATCTACACCAAGGCGGCGGACGTGCGCGCGGGGCGGGGGGGGCGGGGGAGGGCGGGCAGCGCGCGCGGCCGCGCGCGCGGGCGGGGCCGCCGGGGCGGGGGCCGGGGGGGGGGGGGGGGGGGGGGGGGGGGGGGGGGGGGGGGGGGGGGGCCCCGCGCGCGGGGCCGCGCGCGGGGGCGGCCCACCCTCCCCCCCCCCCGGTCGCCAGGTCGGCGCCGACCTCGTGGGCAAGGTGGAGCACGGCATCCCCGAGGACGACCCGCGCAACCCGGCCGTGATCGCAGACCTCGTCGGCGACAACGTCGGCGACTGCGCCGCGCGCGGGGCCGACCTCTTTGAATCCATCGCGGCCGAGATCATTGCCGCCATGATCCTGGGGGGGGCGCTCGCCAAAAAGGCGGGCCTCGACGACGCGTCCGGCTTCATCCTCTTCCCGCTCGTCGTGCACGCGACCGACCTCGCCGTCTCCGCCGCCGGCATCGCGTCCATCGACCCCGCGCCGCGCGGCGGGCCCGGCGGCGTCGAAGACCCGTACGACGTGCTCAAGGGCGGGTACCGGGTGTCGCTCGGCCTCGCGTCGGTCTCGTTCGTCGTCGCGTGCCGCGCGCTCCTCCACTCGCCCGCCGCCCCCGCCGCCTGGCTCCATTTCGCGGCCGCCGGCGGCGTCGGCATCGCCACCGCGGTCGCGTTCGTCGCCATCGCGCAGTACTACACCGACTACAAGTTTCAACCCGTGCGGTCTGTCGCCGAGGCGGGCCTCACCGGCCACGCGACCAACGTCATCGCGGGCGTCGCGCTCGGCCTGGAGTCGACCGCGGCGCCCGTCCTCGTCATGTCCGTCGCGCTCGTCACCTCCTACTGGCTCGGCAACTCGTCGGGCCTGACCCCCGCGTCCAACGCCGACGGCCTCTACGGCACCGCGGTCGCGACCATGGGCATGCTCTCCACCGCGGCCTACGTCCTGGCCATGGACGTGTTTGGCCCCATCGCGGACAACGCGGGCGGCATCGTCGAGATGAGCGACCAGCCCGAGGCGGTCAGGGCGGTGACCGACTCGCTCGACGCGGTCGGCAACACCACGAAAGCGACGACCAAGGGCTACGCGATCGGGTCCGCCGGCCTGGCCTCCTTCCTCCTCTTCTCCGCCTACCTGGACGAGGTGGCGGCGTTCACGGGGGCGCCCTTCGCGGTCGTCGACATCGCGACGCCCGAAGTCTTTGTCGGCGGCCTCCTCGGCGCCGCCCTCGTCTTCCTGTTTGCCGCGTGGGCGTGCGCCGCGGTGGGGCGGTCTGCTGCCGCTGTCGTGGCCGAGGTGCGGCGCCAGTTTGCGGAGCGGCCGGGGATCATGGCGGGGACGGAGCAGCCCGACTACGCGCGCTGCGTCTCGATCGTCGCCACGTCGGCGTTGCACGAGATGGTCAAGCCCGGCGTCCTGGCCGTCGTGTCGCCGGTGGTCGTCGGCGTCGTCTTCCGCGTCGCGGGCGCGGCGACCGGCCAGCCGCTCCTCGGCGCGAAAGCGGTCGCCGCCTTCCTCATGTTCTCCACCGCCGCGGGCATCCTCATGGCCCTCTTCCTCAACACCGCGGGCGGCGCGTGGGACAACGCCAAGAAATATGTCGAGGGCGGGGCGTGCGGGGGGAAGGGGTCGGCCGCGCACGCGGCGGCGGTGACGGGCGACACCGTCGGCGACCCGTTCAAAGACACCGCGGGGCCGTCGATCCACGTGCTCATCAAGCTGGTGGCCACCATGTCGCTCGTCATGTGCCCCATGTTTCTGTGACGCGAGGGGAGGGGGGGGAAGGGAGGGGCGGGTGTCACGTGTGTCTGCCGTCGAGCGCGCCGGGTCCAACACAGATCGCTCTCGGCGCCGCCTCCTCCGCCTCGTCTTCCCTCGCTCTCCCCTCTCCCCCGCTCAGAACGCCATGCCCTCGTCGTTGCCGCGTTTCCCCGAGGTGAGCGCCTTCCAGAAACCGTTGGTCTCTTCGATCACGTCGAGCGCAAACGCTTTGTTCTGCGTCTTGTTGTTGTACCCAAACTTGTTCTCCGGCTTGCCGTCGGGCGTCTTGTAGTCCCGGAACCAGACCCGGACGCGCTCCAGCTCGCCGGGGAAGACGCGCTCGACGTCCTCGACGTCGTTGACTTCCGCCGCGCGCGGGTCGGCGGCGTTGATGGCGATGACTGCGGTGGAGGGGGCGCGGGGGGTGAGGCGCGTCGGTGGGTGCAACAAAAAGTGAAAAACGACCCCACCCCACCCCCGTGCCCGTCACCCCTCCCCCTACCCTTCCAGTCGAGCTCGCCGTCGTCGATCATGGCGAGCACGCCCAGCGGCTTGACGGCCGTGACGGTCCCCATGCCGAGCTCGGCGGCGCCGATCTCGACGACGTCGACGGGGTCGTTGTCGCCCTGGGGACGGGGGGGGGGGGGGGGGTCCGGGTTTTGGGGGTCGGGTCGGGGTTTGGATTCGGGTTGGGGTGGCCGCCCAAACCGCACTCGATTGCCCCCGTCGGCATTGCAGAATCGATGGGTCGCGCGTGGGGTGCGCGTGGCGCGCCGTGTGTGTGTGTGTGGCGCCGATGGCGTGTCGTCGTCCGGGGGGTCGCGCGCGCCCTTTCCCTCCCCTCCCCCCTCCCCCACCGCACGCACCGCGACCTCGAGCTCGGGGTGGATGACCGCGGGGTCCTCCCATGTCTGGGGCAGCATGCCTGGGCGGGGGGGAGGGGGTGTGGGGAGGGGGTCGGTTCCCCGCCGCGGCGCGCGCCGCCCTCGCTCCCGCCCCCCGCCTCGCCCGCCCGGTCGCGCACCGTAGTTCCAGTTGATGTTGTACGGGTAGAAGCTGGGGCGGGATCAAAAAGGGGGAGGCAGGGTGTGGGAGGCACCCCGGGCGCACGACAAGAAAGCGGCCCGGCCGTCGCCCCGCCCCCCCCCCTCGCCCCTCACCGCAGGGCCCCCTTTTTGATGTCCTGCTTGATCGGGTTGCGCGCCTCGGTCGTCGCCACCTCCATCTTGGCGGACGACTCCTTGGGGATCTCGCAAATGAAGTTGAGCTGAGAGGGTCGGGGTCGGGGTCGGGGTTTTTAGGGTTGCAGCTCGGGTCGGGGCCCGGGTTGTGGCCCTCCCCGGCCCCGCACCGTCCCGTCGTCGTTGCGGAGGGGGATGTCGTGCCACCAGGACGCGGGCGCGCCCTTCGCCTCGACGAAGATGCGGAAGTCGGTCGTCGACCGCTTGCCCTGGGGGGGGGGGGGGGGGCGCCCGCGGGGGTCGGGCGGGGCGGCGCGCGGCGCGCGGCGTCTGCCCTCCCCACCGCCTCCCCGCGCCAGCCTCGCGCACCTCCTCCTTTTTGATGTAGGCGGACGCGACGGGCAGCGACCGCGCGGCGCGGCGCGCGGTCATGGCCTGGGGGGGGGAGAGGAGACAAGAGGGGTCGCGGGGTCGGCCGCGGGTCGGGCGCTGCCGCCGGCGCGCGCGCGCGCCGCGCCCCCGCGGCCGCGCATTTTGCCCGCCCGCCGCCCGCCACGGTCTGGCTGCTGCCGCCCGCGGCCGGCCGGCCCCCGATTGGGGCGCGCGGCCGCGCAGCCGTCGCCGCGCCGCGCGGCGCGCGGCACACTCTCGCCCCGCCTCACCCGCGCGGGGCGCAGGGCCAGCGTGGAGCGCATGGCGAGGGCCATGGTGGGCAAGCGGGAGGGAGTGGGGGAGAGGGGCGGGTGTGGGGGACAGCAGACGGCGCCGACAAAAATCACAGCCCCTGGCTCCGCCCCGCCTCCCCGTCGCACGGATCCAACGCGCCACACGCCACACCGCACCTCAGAGCGCGCGCGCGAGATCGTTGGTGCTGCTCCCAGACCAGGGCCTGCCACTGCGCGTGCGCGCCGGTGCCGCACCCCACACAACCCCGCCCACCATGGCCGGCTCCGGATGGGCACTGGCCCGGTGAGTTCGTGCCCCCAGCGTCGTGTGTGCGGGCCGAAGCGGCCGCGCCGGGGCATGGTTTCTCATGCACCTCCCTCCCTCCTCCCTGCTCCCACAGCGAGGCCGGCATGCTCGACCGCTTTGGCGCGCCGCTCGCCGGCCCCGATTTGGGGGGGGAGGTGGACGCGCTGCGCGTCGAGGTGGGCGCGGCGGGATGCGCGCGCGCGGCGTCGCGCGCGCGGGATTGGGGGTCGTGCGTGCGCCGGCCGTCGCGCCGCGGCTGCGGCAGCCTGTCGGCGCACCAGCTGGTGCGCGGCTGACGCCTCTCCTCCTTTCCACAGCTCGCGACCGCGGCCGCTGCCCTCGACGCCGCGCGCGCCAAGGAGGCCGCCGTCGCCGCCTACTGGCAAGAGTTGCGCGACTACGAGGACGACATCCGCCGCAAGCTGGACGAGGGGGAGGCGGCGTGGGGGGCGCAGCGCGGAGCGTGGGCCGACGCGTGCGCCGCGGCCGAGGCGGAGAGGGACGCCGCCGCGGCCGCCACCGCCGCGGCCCGTGCCGACGCCGACGCCGCGGATGCGTCCCGCCGGGACGCGGCCGCGGGCGAGGCCGCCGCGCGGCGGGAGCTGGCCGCCGCTGAAGCCGCGTGCGCGGCCGCCCTCGCCGACGCGCGCAAAGCGGCCGACGGCGAGCGCCGTGCCACCGCTCGCGCGGCCGCGGCCGACGCGGAGCGGCGGGCGGCCGAGGCGGCGCGCGACAAGAGCGCGGCCGCCGCGGCGGCCGCCGCGACGGCCGCCGCCGCCGCGCGCGCGGACGCGGCCGCCGCGCGCGCGGCGGCCGCCGCGGCCGACCGTGCCGCGGGCGGCGCTGCCACCGACGCGGCGGCGGCCAAGGCGGAAGCCGTCGCGTCGCGCGCCGAGGCGGGGCTGGCGCGCAGCGACGCGGCCGACGCGGACAGGAGGGCGGCTGTTGCGGCCGCCCGCGCCGAAGCCGCCCCTGCTGCCCTTGCCCGCTCCCCTCGCCGTTCCCCCCCCCGGCGCACGCCCGGTTCCGCCCTGCGCGCCGTGTCCGACACCGTGGGACGCCTGCTGGGCCGGCGGGCGGCGGCCGAGCCGGCGGCGGCGGCTTCCCCGCCGCGCGCGGTGCGCGCGGCGCTCGCGGCGGCCGCGGCCGCCCCGCTGTCGCCGCCCAGGGCCAAGGCCAAGACCCCGGTCGCCAAAGCGCCCGCCTCGAGGCGCGGCAAGGCGGCGGCGGCGTCGCCAGCGCGGCGGCGCCCGGCGCGCGCGGACTCGGACGACGACGACGACGCGTTTGCCACGCCCGCCGCCCCGCCCTCGTCCGCGCGCCCGTCGCGGCGCGCCCCGGCGTCCAAGGGTGCCGCGACGGGGACCCGCAAAAAGGCGGCCGCGCCACCGGCGCGCGCGACGACAGGCCGCAAGGCCGCGACGACGGGCCGCAAGGTCGCCACCACCTCGACCTCCCGCCCGCGGGCGCCGCCGTCGGGCGAGTCGGGCGAGGCGCCGCGCATGTCCACGCGCAGCACGAGGAGGGGGTGACGGAGGGCGGGTGGAGGTTGCGACGACCCACACACTGCAAACGAGACGCCCCCCAACGCCCCTCGCCTCTCCTGCCTCTCACCACCACACCGGGTCGGCCGTCGCGCGTGCGGCCGCCGCCGCGGCGCGCGCGGCGAGCGCGCCCGCGGCGAGCGTCGCGGCGGCGCCGCCCCAGAAAGTGGTTGCCGCGACGCCGGCCCCCTCGGCGCGGTACATGTCGAGCCGGGGCACGCCGGCCGCCCAGTTGGACTCGGCCCACACCGCGCCGGGCGGGAGGGCCGTGGCGTTGCGCCAGGGCGCGGTGGCGTTGGTGGGGCGCCACGCGGCGGCCGCCGCGCCGCCGTCGCAGCCCGCGCACTCGAGCTCGAGCGGGTAGGCAGCGACGTACGCCACGGTCACCGGCATGCAGTGGCCGCCGCCTGCCCCGCCGAGCCCCGCGCACGCGGCCCCCGCGCCACACTCTTTCCGCGAACGGCACGCGCCCCCGGCCGGCCCCGCCGCCAGGCCGCGCGCCCAAAACTCCCACAGGAACAGGGCGTACCCCGACTTGGCCGCGGGATCCGGGGATTGGGGGTCGGCGGTGATCGTGGCGATCGGGCCGGCGTGGTGCGGGCCGCCGCCGACCGCGGCGGCCGCCGCGCCGCGCGCGCCCAGCAGCTCGCGCGCGAGGCGGCAGGAAGCCAGGCCGGGGTCTTTGGTCGCGATGCAGGCCAGCAATTCGTCCACGCGGGGGGTGAGGGCCGCTGGCGTGGCGTTGGCCGCGAGCGCCGCGACGCCGAGCGCCCCCGCGACCGCGCGCGCCGCCGCGCTCGCCGCCGCCGCGACCGCGCCCGCGTCCAGCCGCCGCGCATCGTCCCACCGGGACGCCCACAGGGGGCCGCCCAGCGTGGCGGCGTGGGACGAGAGGGCGATAGAGGGGAGGGCGGGGAGGGCCGCGGCGAACGGCCACAGCGCTCCGGGCGGGGGGCCGGGCGTCGTGTTGGCGGGGCGGACGGCGGCCGAGACGCCGCCACCGGCGGTGGCGGCGGCCGCGGCCGCGGCGGCGGCGGCGGCCGAGCCGGGCGCCGTCCCCGGGTGAACCCACAGTGTCGGCGCCTCCGACGCGTTACCGCGCTTGCCAGCGTCGCCCACGGGCCCGATGTCGATGAGCAGGGTCACGTTGGCCAGCGGGAACCCGCCCGCGGCGTCGTCAAAGGGGCCGGGAGGCGGGCCGGCCGCGCTCCGCGCCCGCGCTTCAAAGAGGAGCCGCCGCGACCCGACGTAGCCCCACCGCTCGCCAGCTAGAGCGGCGACGATGAACCTGCCGGGGAGCGGGGGGGCGCCGGGCGCGCGGGTCGCGTTGGCCAGCGCTTCGCCCGCCGCGAGCGCGGCGATCAACCCCCCGAGCGCGCCCGCGCCGGCGGAGCCGCCGTGCAGCAGTTGACGCGCGTCGGCGGGCGCGGTCAGAAGGACGGTTGGGGGGACGGAGGAGGCGTTGCCGGGAGGAAGGGCCACGCCCAGCGGCGGCACTGCCCCCCACACGCTGTGCCCGCCCACCGGCGCGCACCGCCCGCCTGCCAGGCAGGCGGTGGAGTTGGCGTCGTCGACCGCCGCCATTGCGGCGTCCAGCGTGGCCAGCTGGGGCGAGGCGGGGGTGGTGGCCGACGGGTCGGCGCGCGCGCGCGCGTCGTCCGCGGGGCGCCCGTAGAGCGCGATGACGGGCACCGGCAGCCTGGCCACCATGTCCCCGGTGCAGCCGGGGACCCAGGTGAAGTTGGCGAGCGCGTACGGCGCGTGGTCAGCCTGGGAAGGAGAGGGCAAGAGGGGAGGGCGGTCTCGACCCCGCACTCGCTTCCCGCCACGCCACCATTCCACGACACCTCCCTCCACCTGCCTGCGGGTTGCACTCGTCCGGGGACCAGGGGCCCGCCGGCGGGTCGCCCGGCAGCGCGACGACGCCGGCGACGCGCGCCGCGGCGGCCGGGTCTGCGCGCAGGGCCGCGATCGTCGCCGTGTCGTCACCAGCTCCCGATATGACGACCACAGGGCGACTCACGTTGTGTGCCGGGATGGCGGCGGCGACGGGAGAGGGCGAGGGCTGCGCACCGGACGCGCACCCCGCCTGCCCGCCCGCATGCAGGAAGAGCACGCACCCCGGAGCGTCCCGCGCGCTCGTCGCCACCGCGGCGCGCAGGTCGGCGATCGAGCGGGGGGGCCAGGGGGCGGCGGACGCCGCGGCGATGGCCGCGGCGATGAGCGCGGCGCGGCGCATCTGGAGCGCGCCAAGTGTCACAACCAATGCGCCAAGTAGAATCGCGACCGCGGCGCGGCGGTCGGCGGGGAGTGGGGGCGCCGACGCGCCGGCGCGCGGCCTCGCTCCCCGCTCTCCGCGCTCCGCTCACTCTCCGTCTCTCCAATCACTCCTCCGCCCCCAGCGCCCGCCCCAGCGCCCGCGGCGTCATGACGCGCGCGGGCGACCCCCACAGGCGGGCCGGCGACGCCCAGCGGTCGCCGCCCTTGGGCGCGGCGCGCGCGGGCGACCCCGCCGGCGACACCGCGGGCGACGACCGCGCGGACGCGAGTTTGGCGGCGCCGGCCAGCATCCTGGAAAACCAGTACAGGTTGAGGCAGCACATGCCGACGTTGGCGACGTTGTACGACCAGAGGACGGCGGGGGAGACGCCGCGCGGCGTCGGCGCCGCGAGCTCGCGCGCGGCCACCGCCCACCACCGCGCCGAAGCGGCGAGGCCGAACGCGATGCGGGCGCCGAAGAAGGTGACGATCATGGAGATGCCGGCCGCGACGTAGGCGCGCGAGTGGGTGAGGCCAGCTGTCGCGAGGAGCCACCGCGCGTACACGGCCGGCGTCGACGCCTCCCACAGCAGGAACACGGCGCCGTAGTAGGACAGGAAGCCGGTGTGGGTGCCGTACATGAACGCGGTGGCGCACAGGGCGCCGTGGAACAGGAAACCGGGGGACGGGGCGTCGTCCGTTTTGGACGCCTTGGCCGACGCCACGCGCGCCCCGAGGGACCACACGTCCCACAGGAAGTAGCCCGTGGATATGGCGACCGCGGCGTGGGACGCGGGGGTGGAGGCGTAGAGGGTGGCGGGGTTGTCGAAACCGTGCGCAAACGCGGCGTCGCGGATCACGGCCAGGCACAGCGGCAGTTGGATGGCCAGGTGCACCGTCCCCACCAGCTTGACAATCGCTTCCGTCGTGGCGACGTCGAGGGCGCGGGGGGTGAGGCGCGGGTTGGTGCGGGCGAACCACGCCTGGAGGGGAGGGGAGGGAGGGCGTGGGCGTCCGTGTCGCGGGCCCAACCTGTTTCCCGCCCACCAGCCCGGCCACAGCCCTCGTGCCTTGATGTGGGACCGGAAGGCGCGGTCCAGGGCGATGTCAAGAGCCAAAAAAGCCAGCGTGCACGCGGCCGAGGCGCGGGGAAGGCCTGCCGGGGGCGGCGGCGCCGCCAGGGTGTACATTGTCGACAAGAATGCGACCCGGCTGGAGATGAGGGGAGTGGCGTGGGCGGGCGGCGACGGGCCACGCGATGCTGGCGCGGACGCGCCATCCCTGCTGCGCCGGCCCTCGCGGCCGGCGCCCGCCACAGTGAAAAGGGTGCGACACCAAAGTGGCGACCCCTGGCGTGCGCGCAGGGGTCGACGCCCGTCGCGTCGGGTCGGCCAGCGTCGGGCCGCGCCCGCCCGCCGCGCGTACGGGCACGGGCCCGGCCCAGCCCCGATGCCCGGCCCCGGATCGTACCTGGTGGCTTGATGCGTCGGACCCCGGTCGGCTGCGGGCGCTAGGGCGTTGCTGGAGTGGCGCAGACCGGGTCGCCGCTGCTAGCTGTGCCGGCACACATCCACCATGCCCCCCCGCCGGGGCGCCCCCCGCCGCGCGCGCCCCACCTCTGCGCGCGCTGCCCCTCCGCCGCCCCGGGTGGTCGCATTGGCTGACGTCGCCCACTTTCGGCGAGTGCTAGCGCGCGCGGGAGACGCGGTCGTCTGCGTCGCGTTCACGTCGGTAAGAGATTAGAGAGAGTGGTGGATTGAGGGAGAGAGATGGACGCCGGCGCGCCCCGCCGCGGCGCGCTGGCCGCCGCCGGCCCCCATCCTCCCTCTTCCTCCTAGACCTGGTCGGCCAACGCGCGCCAGCTGCGCGCCCATTTCACCGACATCGCGCGCCGCCCGGCATTCACGCACGTCCGCTTCGCCTCGGTCGACCTCGGCGGCGCGGCCGCGACGGCGCTCGCAGACGCCCTGGGCGTCACGGCCTCGCCCTGCTTCCAGGTCTGGAAGGGTGGCGAGTTGGTCGCCGCTCTCGGCGGCGGCGACGCGGCGGCGCTGGCTTCCGCGCTGGCCGCCGCGGCGGGGCCGCCGCCGGCCGGCGGGCTTGCGAAAGCGCTGCGCTTCGCCGCCGCCGCCGCCATCGGCGCGGCTGCGTTTGCGTTGCGGGCGCACCGCGCGGAGTCGGCCCGCCTGGCGGGGCTGCCGGCGGCGGAGCGGGAGCTGGCGGCGGCGACGGGGGCGGCCGCGCGCGCGCGCGCGAAAGCGGACGCGGCGGCTGCCGCCCGCACGCCTTTACCCGGGCGCCACCCGGGCGCCGCGCTGCGCGCGGACGAGGACGCCGAGCGCAAGCGGGTCGCGGCGTCGGTCGCTGCGGCCGAGAGCTGCGCCCCCGTCGCGGCTGCCGGCGGCGCCTCCGACGGCCGCGCCGCCGCCGCCGACGTCGTCGCCGCCGCCAACGCGGCGCGCCTGGCCGACGTGGCGCGCGGGCTGGCGCGGCGACGGGGGGTGGTGGTGGTGGCGCACGGGTGAGTGTCGCTTTTCTTCTCCGCGCGTGCGACGACAACAGGCCCCGCCCCGCCCGCCTCCCTCACCCGCCGCCCGCCACCCCCGACTCTCGCAGCCATTTGGGCGAGTAGGGGACCGGGAGGGCGTCGAGGCGGGCCGCGAGAGCGACGTCGGCGAGTGTCACCCCCCCCGCCGCGTGCGTCGTCAGCACGACCCGCACCAGGTTGTACTCCGTGATGTGCAGGTCGGGGTGGTGCCCGGCCGCGTTGGCGGCGTCGGCGGCGGCGGAGACAAAGGACGCCGCTGCAGAAAAGTTCTTCACCCGGAACGAGCGCTCGATCCCGGTCCCGTCGGGCGTCACGCGCCAGGCGGGCAGGGCGCGCATGCGGGTGGCCAGGTCGGCGGGGGCCAGGAGCGGGGTGTCGCTACAGGGAGGATGGAGGAAGGTCGGCGGGCGCGGGTCGAGCGCCGCTCATCTCGCCACCGCTCCCGCCACCCACGCATCCTACCGCGAGCACGGCCCCACGCACAGCGCCCGCAGGTCGGCCGCGCCGGGGCCGGAGAAGTCGGGGGCAGGGGGCGCGGGGTCGGTCGCCATCGCCCGAGCTGGGACGCGGGCCGGGCGGGGTGCGCGGCGGCTCGGTGCCGCGGCCAGCAACGCGGGCGCGCGGGCGGCGGCCAGCGCGCGGCGGAGCAGCATGTCTGCTGCCCGGTGTTCGGCACCGCCGTCCTCACTGTCCCGCGCCCGCCGCGGTGCGCGCGGTCGCCAGACGACGCTCGCGATTTCCCCGCTCCTGTCCATGGCGCTGGCAGCCGCCCGCCGCGCCGCGGCCGCCGCCAACACGCACCGGCGCGGACGGCGCGGCGCGCCGCGGTGGCCGCCGGCGTCGGCAGCTCGTGCACGGTCTTCCAGGGCCGCCGCCACCCCACCAGGCGCGGCTGAGAGCGCGCCGCCCCACATTCCAGTTTTGCTCGACGCCGTCCTCGAAGCGTTCGCCCCGCTCCGCCTCGCCACCTACCTGGACGGCACCCTGGGCGCCGGCGGGCACGCGGCCGCGGTGGCGGCCGCGCACCCCGAGCTCGAGGCGGTCGTCGGTTTAGACGTCGACGCCGGCGCGCGCGCGCTCGCCGCCGCCCGCCTTTCCCCCCTCGCCTCTGCCTCCGGCTTCCGGCTGGACATCGTGGACGCCAACTTTCGCGACATGGGCCGCGTGCTGGCCGAGTTGGGGGCGGCAGGCGGCCCCCCCGCCCCCGCCGCCCCCCCGTCCGCCATCCTCCTCGACCTCGGCTTCTCCTCCATGCAGGTCGACGCCCCGGAGCGAGGCCTGTCCTTTGCCCGGGACGGGCCGCTGGACATGCGGCTGGCGGCGGGCGGGCCGGGGGGGGGGGCAGGGGGCCTCACCGCGAACGACATCGTCAACACGTGGACCGAATCCGCGCTCGCCGCCCTGTTCCGGGCGGCGGGCGAGGAGCGGCACGCCGGTCTGGCTGCGCGCCGCATCGTGGCGGCGCGGGCGGGCGGGCGGCTCGAGAGCACGCGCGCGCTGGTCGCGGCGGTCGGCGCGCTGGGCCCTCCCTCGCGCGGCAAGGCCAAGGTCCTGCACCCCGCCACCCGCGTGTTCCAGGCGCTGCGCATCGCGGTCAACGACGAGCTCGGGGCGCTGGAGCAAGGGCTGCCGGCCGCGCTGGAGGCGCTCGCGCCGGGCGGGCGGCTCGCCGTCATTTCGTTCCACTCGCTCGAGGACCGCGCGGTCAAGCGCGCGTTCCTCACAGCCGCGGGGCGGCCGCCGCCAGACGAGGGCGGGGACCGGGTCCAGCGGTGGCTGGCGGCGGCGCGGGACGCGGAGGAGGCGCCGCCGCCGGTGCTCGGCCGGATCGTCACGCGCCGCCCCGTCGCCCCGACCGCCGCCGAGGCGGCGTCCAACCCGCGCGCGCGGTCGGCCAAGCTGCGCGTGTTTGAAAAAGCAAGGGCATGAGGGGCGGAGGGAGAGGGTCTCTTGTTTTTTTTCGTTCTCCGTCCAACACTGAAAACCACGTCGCGCCCCCCCCCCCCCCTCACGCGCCCAGCCCGATGGCCCGCGCCAGCAAGCCGGGCGCCCACTTGCCGCACGCGGCGACGAGGATCCAGGCGGCGAAGACGGGGTTGAGCAGGGGGTGGTCGAACCCGCACAAGGCGACGCCCAAAGGGGCGACGACCGACGTAAACACGTTGGCGGGGGCCAGCACCATGTAGGGCACCGCCAGCGCAAAGGCGGCGGCCGCCCGCAGCGCCCCGGCCCACGCCGCCGCCTCGCGCGGCGTCGCCGCCTCCCACGCCCACAGCGCCCGCGCCTCCCCCGCGCGCCACGTCCGGTACTCGGCCGTCGTCTCGGCGGCGGCGTCGGCGAGGCGGGCGCGGGCGGGGGCGGTGGCGGCGGCGAGGGTGGCGGCCGCGGCGCGCGCGTGCCGCGGGCCGGGCGCGTCGCTGAAAAGGAAGAGAGGGGTCGGCGCCACGCCTCCTCGGCCGTGGCCAGACTCTCCACACCTTCCCACACTACGCACAGCACCCAGTCGCGCGCCGCGGCCAGCCGTTCGCGCGCCTCGCCCGTGAGCGCGCGCCAGCGCGTGGCGAGCGGGACGCGCTGGCCGGGGCCGCCGCGCCCCGGCTTCTTGGCCAGGGAAGACACGTTGCGCCGGGCCGGCGCCGGCGGCCGGCGGTGCGGCGCCGCGGGCGCGCGGACCGGCGCGGGCACCGGTCGCCGCGGAGGCGGCAGGGGGGCGCGCATTGGGGCGGCGCGCGGCGGCGCTCGGCCTACAGACCGCGCGCGAGGGCCGGCGGCCGCCGAGCGAGGCAGGCGGCGCGCGAGAGTGTGGCCGGCGCCGCCGCCGCCGCTCCGCCCCCTCACACTCCCGCTCCCCGCCGCTCCGCCGCCAGCGATGCGGGCGACCTGCTCCACTGCCGCCCGGTGCGTGGGAACGGGGGGGCGGGATGCGCGGGGCGCGGGGGCGGCGCGCCGGCCAGCACGCGCCGCGGTGGCGCGGGCGCGTGGAGGCGCCGTCCTCCCGCATCGCGGTCGCGAGAGCTCGCTCTGACGCCCCACCTCCCCCCACCCCACAGGCCGGCGGCGGCGGTGCGCGGCCTGCGCGCGCTGCCGGCGCGGCGCGTGGCGCGCGGACGTGAGTGCTGGGGAGAGGGGGTGGCGAGGGGGCGCCGTGGGTGGTTGGTGGCTGCATGCGTCCCTGCGGGGCGGCGCGGGCGGCCCCGGGGCGGCGCACGCTCGAGCCCGCGCCGCGCGCCCACGCCGCCCACCCCTTTCGCCCCCCAGCCCTCCGCCGCCCCACCCCGTCCGCCGCCCTGCCCGACCGCCTGGCGTCCCTGGCCGTCCTGGCCGACGTGGACCCCGCAGCGGCGACAGCCGCGGCCGACGCGGCGACCGACGCGGCCGCCAAGGACGGCGGCTGGCTCGCGCCGCTCGCCAACGCGTTTGAATCGTTCTTGGGCCTCCTCCACACCGGCCTGGAAGCGGCGCACGTGCCCTATTCCTACGGGTTCGCCATCATCCTGCTCACCTTCCTCGTCAAGGCCGCGACGTTCCCGCTCACAAAAAAGCAGATGGAGTCGACCGTCGCCATCCAGGCGCTGCAGCCGCGCGTCAAGGAGATTCAGGACCGGTGCAAGGGGCGGCCCGCCGAGGAGGCGCAGGTGGAGGTGGCCAGGCTGTACAAGGAGGCCGGCGTCAACCCGCTGGCCGGCTGCCTCCCCACCCTGGCCACCCTCCCCGTCTGGATCGGGCTCTACCGCGCGCTCTCGGCCGCGGCGGACGACGGCCTCCTGTCGTCCGGCTGGTTCTGGATCCCGTCCCTGGCCGGCCCGACGTCGCTCGCCGCGCAAAAGGCGGGCGCCGGCTCCGCCTGGCTCTTCCCCCTGGTCGACGGCGCGCCGCCCATCGGGTGGCACGACGCCATCGCGTACCTGATCATGCCGGTGCTGCTGGTGGCGACGCAGGCCGTCTCCATGCGCGTGATGTCCCCCCCCTCGGACGACCCCGCGCAAAAGCAGACGCAGGCCATCCTCAAATTCTTGCCCCTCATGATCGGCTGGTTTTCGCTCAACGTGCCGTCGGGGCTGACGCTCTACTGGCTCACGAACAACGTGCTGTCCACCGCGCAGTCGCTCTGGCTCAAAGCCACCATCAAGCCGCCCGCCGCCGCGGCCGCGGGCGCCGGCTTTGGCGGCACGGTCGTCAACGAGCCGGTCATCGACATCGGGCCGCCCAAGCCGTCGGGTGGGGGGGCGGGGGCGGGGGCGGGGTGTGGGGGCGCGCCCCTCGCCGTGCGCGCACCCACACGTTGCCGCGCGGCCGCCCCGCCGTCGGCCGCGCCGGTATGCGCGTGTGCCACAGCGGCGCCGGCCGGCCGCGAGCGAGGCGCGGGGCGCGCCACCGCCCGCGCCGCGCGCGGGCGGCCGCACACGCGCGAGGACCAGGCGGCTCACGCCCTCCCCACCCTCCACCCTCCAGGCCGGGACCTCAACGCGCGGGGCAAGTCGCGGGGGGCCAAGTTCCAGGCGCTCAAGGCGAAAGAGGCGGCCAAGAAGGCCGCGTCGCAGGTCGGAGGTGGGGACGACGCCGGCGGCGGCGGCTCCGGCTCCTCTGCCCCGCCCACGACGGCGATCGCGGACAAGCCGCGCGTGCCGGACGCGCCGCCGGCGCCGTGAGGGGGGGGGGGGGGGGCGTGTTTTGGGGGAGGAGGGTCAGACGGCGGGGCGGGGGGCGGGTTGGGGCGCGGGGCGCGCAATGTGGGCGCGCGTGCAAGCGCCGGTCGGCGCAGAGACGAAAGAGGGACAGAGGGACAGAGGCGACCCTCACGCCACGCTCGCGCGAACGCGCCGTTGCAGTGCTCCCTCCTCACCGGGCCCACCCCGCCACCCCGCGCAGCACGCCGATACACTCCTCTTGTCTCTCCTCTTCACTGCTGGGGCTTGCCGCCGGGGATGAGCGCCGCGACGTTGTTGCCGTTGAGGAGAATGTGCGCGAGCTTGGTCTCCACCACGCCGCCGCTCCCGTCCGGCGCTGCCTCGGTGACGTCGTCCAGTACCATGTTGACAAAGACGTCAAAGCCGCGCAGGGTGCCGACGAGCTCCCTGCCGCCCTTCATGAGGACCCAGACGGACGAGCCGACGCACTTGTCGATGAGTTCGGCGGGCAGGACGTGGGACGGGT
>Ga0315273_10004279_pt1 | contig 17465 bp, 19 predicted proteins | sample YL17G02_0_MG_FD_205753 | JGI IMG/M metagenome (GOLD analysis project Ga0315273, IMG submission 205753) | Sediment microbial communities from Yellowstone Lake, YNP, Wyoming, USA - YL17G02_0 | ecosystem: Environmental > Aquatic > Freshwater > Lake > Sediment | place: USA: Wyoming | collected...
CATTGTCGGCCGCTGCCCGCGAGCGCGATCCCTACGGCAAGGGGTTCGAGGGCATCATCCCGAATCTCCGGCGGCGCTACGAGAGCGCGACCTGGGTTGATCAGGCCGATATGGAGCCCTACCGGGCACTGCGCCCGTGCCGGAGCTGCCACGGCGAGCGCCTTCGTCCGGAGAGCCGGGCGGTGCGCGTCGTGGATCGGACGATTTCGGAGTACGTCAATCTGCCGGTCGCCGACGCGCTCGCCGCGATGACCGATCTCATGTTGACCGACCGGCAGGAGCTGGTGGCCGGACGCATCCGGCGCGAAATCGTCGACCGCCTGCGATTTCTGGTGGACGTCGGTGTCGGGTACCTGACGCTCGGCCGCAGCGCGGCGACCCTGTCGGGAGGGGAGGGGCAGCGCATCCGGCTGGCGACGCAGATCGGCGCCAACCTCAGAGGCGTGCTCTATGTGCTCGACGAACCCTCCATCGGCCTCCACCAGCGAGACAACCGCCGGTTGCTGACGACACTCAAGCGGCTGCGCGATCTGGGCAACACCGTGATCGTCGTCGAGCATGACGAAGAGACCATTCGGAGCGCCGACTACGTGATTGACCTGGGCCCGGGTGCTGGCGAGCATGGCGGGCACGTGATCTTCCAGGGCACGCCCGGCGCCTTGCTGGCAGACGCCCGCGACTCGCTCACCGGGCAGTACCTGCGCGGCGAGCGCGCCATCTCGGTGCCGGGCTCCAGGCGTCTGCGGCTACGCGGCGACCTCGTGGTTCGCGGGGCCCGCGCCAACAACCTGAAGAACATCGACGTGCGCATCCCGATCGGCATGCTGACCGCGGTCACCGGCGTGTCGGGGTCGGGCAAGTCCACGCTCGTCAACGATATTCTCTATCGGGCGCTGGCCCGCACACTCTACCGCGCCACCGACGAGCCCGGAACACACACCCGCATCGACGGCATCGATCTGATCGACAAGGTCATCGAGATCGACCAGTCGCCGATCGGTCGCACGCCACGCTCCAACCCGGCCACCTATACCGGGCTGTTCACCTTCATCCGCGAACTGTTCGCCTGGCTGCCCGAGGCCAAGGCTCACGGCTTCAAGCCCGGCCGCTTCTCCTTCAACGTCAAGGGCGGCCGCTGCGAATCGTGCCAGGGTGATGGCGTCATCGCCATCGAGATGCACTTTCTGCCCAACGTCTACGTGACGTGCGAAGAGTGCAAGGGACGCCGCTACAACCGCGAGACGCTCGACATCAAGTATCGCGGGCGCTCGATTGCCGAGATCCTCGATCTGACGGTCGACCAGGCGCTGCCGCTCCTCGAGCCGTTTCCGCAGATTGCCAACAAGCTCCGCACGCTCCAGGACGTGGGCCTGGGCTACATCAAGCTCGGCCAGTCAGCGACCACGCTCAGCGGCGGCGAAGCCCAACGCGTCAAGCTGTCGAAGGAACTCTCGCGGCGCGGCACCGGCCGCACCCTCTACATTCTCGACGAGCCGACCACGGGCCTGCACTTCGACGACGTCAAGAAGCTGCTGGACGTGCTGACCAAGCTGGTGGACCAGGGCAACACCGTCGTGGTCATCGAGCACAATCTGGATGTGATCAAGACGGCCGACCACCTGATCGACCTCGGACCCGAAGGCGGCGAGGCCGGTGGGCGCATCGTCGCCGAAGGGTCGCCCGAAGAGGTCGCCGCCATCGCCGCGTCCGACACCGGCCGCGTACTGAAGGCCTTCCTGCTAGGCAGGGCCGGGTAGGATGATCCGGCGTACGCCCCGTCGCGGCGTGTCAGATCGACGAGGCGTGGGCCACGTGGTGGCGTCGCAGGACGCGTTCGGCGGCGACGACGCCCCGGTACTGCGCTTCCTCGAACAGCGACAGCCCGCTGAGATCTGAGTGCGCGAAGTGCAGTGGGCCGTTCAGCCCGGCCACTCGCTGTCTCGCCCGGCCCCACACGAATCCCGGTCGCGGTGAAATCATCGCGTGTCCCCACAACATCATGTCGAGGTTGGTCACGAGCGACGCGATCTCGGGATGCGGGCGCGACAGATCCCCGATGATGAAGTCGGCCCACTCCGCCCACCCGCGCGAGCGCAGCAGCGTTCGCGCATCCGAGGTCGGCCGGCCAGCCAGCGCATGGTAGAAGGTCAGCACCGTCTCGCGCGGCCGGCTCTGCAGGCTCTGATGGGTCGCCACCACGTACCCGAGCGTCGGGCTCTTGTAGACGACGTTGTCCCACGCGATTGGCACGCCGGCCCGTGACGTCGGAAACGCGCGGAGCGTGAGGTTGGCGACCAGCCACGGCGCATAGTCGAACTGGGCGAGGTCGTGCCGCACCTCCGCCGCGAGCGTCGGGACGAGGTAGTTCGCAAATGACGACGGACACGCCAGGATCACATCATCGGCCACCAGCCTGGTGGTGACGCGATCCCGCGCGTTGTACGCGTCGACGGTGACGCCCGTGCCGGTGGGCGTGATGCGAAACACGAGAGCGTCGCGCGTCACGTGGCGCTCCAGCGAGCGCGCGAGGCGTGTGACGATCCAGCCAAGGCCCGCCGGCCAGGTGAGCAGCGTGGTCTCCGATACTCTCGCGCTCTCGCCCTCGCGGCTGGCGAAATAGTGCACGCCAGCCCACGCCGACACGTCGCTCGAGTAGCTGCCGTAATCGTCGCGACAACAGTAGTCCACATACCAATGCAGCGCCGGGGCATCAAGCTTCTGCTCGAGGAGAAAGTCGCGCATCGAGATCCGATCGAGCGCCATCAGATCGGGATCGCGGGCGCTCAGCTCCATCGGAATCGCGAACGCCGGCCGGCCATCGGCATCGCGCCGGTCGCGGTAGCCGGCGATCAGCTCTTTGAACCGATCCAGCTGGTCGAGTTCCCGACGGCTGATGCCCAGCGTGGGCACGAGGCCGTCCTGCCACTTGCCGTTGATGTAGAGCCGTTCCTCGGGGGCACCGCAGACAAACGTCTCCTCGTAGACCGGTTTGCCCGCGGCGTCGTAGCCCTGGATGATGCCGAGTTCCTGGAACAGTTCCCGCACGGCGCGCGACTCACGCGTGGGAAACGGCACGTAGTGGGCGCCCCACGGGAATGCGCTCACCGCGTTCTGTCCCGATCGCGCGTTGCCGCCGGCATCGGTCTCGAGTTCCAGTATTTCGAAGTCCGTGAATCCGGACTTACGGAGCTTCCAGCCCGCCGACAGGCCTGCGATGCCACCGCCCACGATGATCACCGGTACGCGCCGCTCAGCCTTCGGCGCCGGCAGGCCGCCCTGCCTGAGCAGATGTCCGACGCCTTCGTTCGCGCCCACGATGCGCCCACCGAAGGCCAACCGCCGGCCTGGGCGTCGCGAGCATCCCGACACCGCCAGGGAGGCCGCCGCGCCAGCCGAACTGATCAGGAATTGTCGTCGCTTCATCGTACCCACGGGACCACCGATGCGGATCGGGCCGACACGGGGGTCGGCCCCTACGGCTACCAGACGGACCGACACGGGGGTCGGCCCCTACGGCTACCAGACGGGCTGACACGGGGTCGGCCCCTGCGGCTACCAGACGGGCCGACACGGGGGTCGGCCCCTACTGCGTGACCTGGTGCCATTCGGCATCGTAGTACTGCACCAGGATCTGATTGTCCAGGCGGTTCACCTCGACGGCCACCGGCTGCATGTCCGGGGGAAACAGGAACAGCTGCCGCAGCACGTCGACGGTCAGGAACCGCAACCCCGGTGGCATCGTCGCCGGCACCCGGTACGCCCGCCGCGACGCCATCACGAAACCCCATTCGCCAAACGAAGGGACGTAGACGTGGTACGGGACGATCGACAAGCCGACCGACTCGATGGTCCTGGCAATGCACCAGTAGGACTGTCTGGCAAAGAGCGGCGAGGTCGCCTGCACCGCGATGATGCCCTGGCTGGACAGGTGGCGCTCGAGCAGGCGATAGAACGCCGTCGTGTAGAGCTTGCCGATGGAGTGGTTGGTGGGATCGGGAAAGTCCACCACGACGAAATCGTAGAACCCCGGGTCCGATTGCAGCCAGATGAAGGCATCCGCGTTGATGACCTTGACACGGGGATCGGCAAACGCCCCCTGGTTCAACGCCCGGAGCGCCTGGTTGGAGGCAAACAACTTCGTCACCTCCGCATCGAGATCGACCAGCGTGATCGTGCCGACGTCGGGCCGTTTGACGATCTCCCGCAGTGCCAGGCCGTCGCCGCCACCGAGCACGAGCACCTGCGTCGGACGTGCCACCGACTGAAGCCCCGGGTGCACGAGGGCTTCGTGATAGCGGTACTCGTCTTTCGAACTGAACTGCAGGTGTCCCCCGAGGAACAGCCGGATGTCGTTCTGCCAGCGCGTGACGATGATGCGCTGGTACGGCGTGGTTCGTGCCAGGATGATCTCGTCGGCGTAGAGCCCCTGTTCCGCGTACGTGGTGATCTGGTCGGCGAGCCCGAAGCCGCCCGCCAGTACGACGACCGCGATGATGCACTGGCTGGTCAATGCGCGCGCGCCAGGCAGATCGCGGCGGAACATCCAGGTTGTCGCCAGCGCCACGACCGCGTTCAGCAGCCCGAACAGCAGGCACGTGCGCACCAGGCCCAGCTTCGGGCCGAGCAGCAGCGGAAACAGCAGCGACGCCACCAGCGCGCCCAGGTAGTCGAACGTCAGCACCTGCGATACCAGGTCCCTGAACTGGATGCGCGACCTCAGAATCCGCAGGAGCAGCGGGATCTCGAGGCCCACCAGGATGCCGACGGCGAGAACGAACGAGTACAGCACGAGGCGCAGCGAGCCGAGATACGAGAACGCCAGGAACATCGAGGCCGCAGAAAACCCGCCGACCAGTCCCACGCCGATTTCGATTTGAATGAACCGCGTGATGAGCCCGCGGCCGATGAACCGCGAGAGGTACGAGCCCACGCCCATCGCGAACAGGTACGTGCCGATGATCGTCGAGAACTGCGTGACCGAGTCACCCAGCAGGTAGCTGGCCAACGCGCCCGACACGAGCTCGTAGACGAGCCCGCACGACGCGATCGCGAGCACCGAGAGCAGCAGGGCGTAGGTCATGGGTACTGCTTACGACGCCAGCCCGGCCAGGGCGGAAATGGGGTCAGACCCCTTCTTCCGGCTCATCCGTGAATCGCGGCCGCGATGATGACGCAGATGCCGAGCGACATCGCGGCGACCACAATCGCCAGCGCCACGTTGTGGTCCTCGATGATCTCCTTCCACAACGCGTAGGGCGTCAGCCGGTCAATGACCACAAACGATAGTGCAAACACGATGATGCCGAGGAAGGCATAGACCACGGCGTTGACGACCGCGGCGAGGGTGGTGATGCCAGTCATAGGGTTGTCCTCACGGAAGCGTGACCGCCGTTTACTTGTGATAGAAGCGCTGGTACACCGTCCGATACGCGCCCGGGTTATCGCGGATCGATTTCGGCACGTTCTTGACCTCGTCGTAGCTGGTCATGCTCCACCCGGTGAAGTTGGCCCAGCCCAGCAGCCCCAGCACGACCGCCCCGTACGTCAGAAATGCCCAGATGCGTCTCACGTCGTCTTCTCCAATCCGCCAGCCCCGAGCGAAGGCCGAGAAGGTGAATAACCAATCCCGGATTGATTGTTCACGCTGATGGACCCGGATGAATAATCAATCCGGGATTGGTTATTCACTCCGAATCGTCCGCGGCGTCGCTCGAGACCGGCGCGTCATCGCTTTCCGCCCATCGCTGCGTTTCGAATGACCGGCTCCGGAGCCAGAAGATCAGCGGGTAGAGGCTCAGGGCGACCAGGGCGACCGGCAAGAACCAGAGCGTCGGGACGTCACGGGACACCCTGACGACGTAGTTCACGGGAGGCGCATCCGAGTCGGGCTCGATCCGAAGGTAATACTGGCCTGCCGGCACGTTCGGCAGGACCGCCTCGTCCGACCGTCCCCCTTCGGACCACGACTCGCCGCCATCGACACCATGGTAGTAGCTGACCTCGCGGCCGAAGTCGTACGCCTGACCGCTGTCCAGATTGATGAGCGCCAGGCTGAAGTAGATCCACTTGTTCTCGATATCGGCCGTCGTCTCGACCACGACGTTCGACGCGCGTCCGGTCAGCGCGAAAGGCACTGTGACGAGCGCTTTCCCCCGCTCTTCCTGGGTAAACGTGTACGACTGCTCGAAGACCTTTCGATTCTGCGCCAGCGCGCAGCTCGCCATCTGGACGATGAGAGCCGTCGCCGCCAGGCCGGCAAGCGCCTTGCCGAGCAGGCTCGCCTTCGCCGAGTACGGCGAGGGCTGGTTGGCGTAGACGCCTGTCCGAGCCGGCATCCCGGTCTTCACGCCGAAGGCCTGCGCCACCGCGTCGGGTTCGACGTACTCACCGAGCGACCACGTGGTCTCTGCCGCGGTCTCCTCCTTGCTCAGCATGAGCGGAGCCGTCACGTAGTCGGACACCCGCGCCTTCTCGCCTACCGAGACGCGCCAGTAGAACTCGCCGAGCACGTACCTGACCACGGCGTCCGCGCTCTGGAAGTGCTTGAACGTGCTGCCGAGATACGTCACGGTGGAATCGGCGCCGTCCTCGGGTTGGCCGGTCGTCGTCTTGACGTCGTTCCAGTGGCCGTTGTACTCGGTGAGCCAGCGGAATCCCCGGTACGGATTGAAGAGGAGGTACTCGCCCCACTCGTAGTCGGTCCCGTCAACCGCGATGGCCCGGCATATGAAGCCGATGACCTCGTACGGATCGCCGCGCAGCGTGCCGCGCGTGCCGAGTGGGATGACAGGCTGGCGCGTGACGCGAGCGTCGAATGTCGAGATGACGCGCAGGTCCTCGCTCGAGACGTCCACCACCGATCCGCACGACGAGCAGGCAATCGTGGTCGTCTGACCCAGCCCACGGACGTCGAGCCGGCCGGCGCACTTCGGACACTGGAGCGCCCGGACCGTCGGCGCCTGAGGCGTGGCGAGTGGCGACGGACCGGGAGGGATATTACCAGCCATCGATCCGCCTCAAGCCGGACAGCCGAAGCGCGTCAAACTCCACATACGCGCCAAGAAAGACGATCGGCGGATCCTCGCTGTAGTCCAGCGTGGCGAACGACGCCTCGGCGCCGGTCAAGTCCGCGACGGGAGCCTCGTATCCGCCGCCAATCACAAATGGCAATTCCCCTTCGCCTGCCACGCACACGCCGCGCTCGACGTCGGTGACCCGGAACGCGCGGCGGTCCAGCACCACCTGTTGACCAGGCTTCAGCGCGTCAAACGGTGGAATGGATTCCGACACCGGCGTCGCGAACGAGACGGCGAGCGTGCCCTGCGCTTCTCCCAGCCATCCGCTTCGCGCGTCGTCAAACAGCAGGTGCCACTCGTTCCACAGGCCGTGCTCGTAACGGAGTTGAATGCGGCCGACCGTCGTGAAGTGCACGGACCGGTACCAGCCCTGGACGCCCAACTGGAACGGCGAGCCGTCAAGCTGGAGTTCCGCCATGCGCCCGAGATTCTCCACGTCGAGATCCTTGCGGAGAATGGTGGAGCGGCAGTACGCGCAGACGGCCAGGATCGAGATCGACGACTGGAAGGTGTTGGGTCCGCCGCAGGTGGGACACGCGAAGCTGCGGCTCATCGCCGGCTCACTTGACGGCCCGGCTGCGCCAGCGCCGACGACTGATCCGTGGCGGCACCGTAGTCGCGCGCGTGCTGCGTCGCCCGCACCGAACAGGACCCGAGCGAGGGCGTCAGCAGTGATAGCCAGTCGGGGCACTCGCGCGGCGTGCAGCAAAACAGATTCAGGCTCGCGGATGCGAACTCGGGGAACGTGTGAATGGTGAGGTGCGACTCTTGCAACATCCAGACAGCCGTCACGCCGCCGGTCGTCGGAAACTGGTGCCACGCCGGGCGTCCGATGGGCCGCAGTCCGACGCGATCCACAATCGTCTGGAACAGGACCACCATCGCCTGCGGATCCCGCAGCGGCGCCACGTCGCACGCCGACACGTCGATCAGCCACTCCACGCCGTTCACGCCGCGAGCCGTCCTTTCTCCGCACTTGCTGTCGGCGGCTCGTACACATCTCCCCAGAGAGGGGTATGACCGGCCGGCTGCCGAAAGGTGAGGGTCTCTGATACCCTACGGGATCGCGACCGGCGGATCAACAGATTTCAAGCCCTGAGCGCATGTCGGAATCTCGACACCCCGACAAGCAACGCAATGCGTACCGAAGGGATCCCACTGCAAGATGAGCGATTCGGCGATTCGTTGACTGTGGCAAGAAAACAACAGTGACACCCGAAACGACCGTGGTATGGAAGCCACAGCCGAGACCCAGGCCAGAACTACTCGGGGCACGCGATAATTGTATAAGCCGTGTAATCACAATTACTTACACGCGTTCGTGACATTCGAGCCGTGTCGGTATGCAGATTGCTTTGTCCAGCATGGTCCACCTTGGGGACCGATGAACGAACAATGATATTTCAGCGAACGCTTCGACATAAGGTGGCTTGTGCCGGTATCGGCCTCCACTCGGGACAAAAGGTGACGCTCGGTCTGAAGCCGGCTCCCGCGGACTCGGGCATCCGTTTTCGGCGCAGCGACCTGGGCACGGACATTCCTGCCTCGGTCGTGCACTTGAGCGGGACTAATCACGCGACGGGGCTCTCCCGCAATGGGGCGACGGTCGATACGGTCGAGCACCTCCTGGCGGCGCTGGTCAGCCTGGGCATCGATAATGTGACGGTCGAACTGGATCGCAACGAAGTGCCGGTGATGGACGGCAGTGCGGCGCCATTCGTGTACCTGTTGCAGGAGGCCGGCACCAAGACGCTCAGCACTCCGCGCCGGTACCTGAAAGTGCTCAGGCCGATTACGGTGTCGAGGGGCGACAAGATGATGTCGCTCTACCCGGCCGAAAATTTCAGGGTCACCTACAGCATCAGCTTTGATCACCCACTGCTGCGGCACCAGTCGCAGACAATCCAGATGACCGAGGCGTCCTTTATCGACGAGATTGCGCCGGCCCGGACGTTCGGCTTTCTGCACGAAGTCGAATTGATGCGCCAGCAGGGGCTCGCGCTGGGCGGTTCGCTCGAAAACGCCATTGTCCTGAGCGAGACCGGCGTCCTCAACAACACACTGCGGTTCGAGGACGAGTTCGTACGCCACAAGATCCTCGATGCGATTGGCGATCTGGCGCTTCTCGGCTATCCGATTCTTGGTCACCTGGTTGCCAGCCGCGCCGGACACGCGCTGCACACGGCGTTCGCCAAGCAGTTGCTGTCAGAACCGGACGCGTGGAAGATCGTCGAGCTCCAGCCCGCATCAACGTCGGTGGCCGTCCCGGCTGGCGTGCCCGTCAGGGCCTGACACCGACCCTCCTCCAACCTCCTCCTTGGGGATTCGGGCCGCGGGACCACAAACCGCGGCCCGTGTTTCGCCGTGCGTGCCGGCGGCCGCCGGCACGGGCGCGTCAGTCCTTCGACGCCAACTTGCGCATGTACGAGCCGAGGCGCTCGTTCTCGTAGGTGACGGTGTTGAGGAACAGGCTCTCCAGCAGGTAGGCGCGCCGTTCCTCGTCGGTCATCTGGTCGATGAGGACCTGGATCTCCCGCATCATGTCCTCGAATGATCGCTCGAGCTCGCGACGGGCTGTGACCTCGTGGAAGAGCGTCTCCATGACGGTCAGCAAGTCGCCGTCGAGCGCGATGTCGGTACCCGTGCTGGTCTTGATGGTCCGCATGGTTACCCCTCGAAGCTGGTGAGCGCGCTGGCTTCGTCGGCGAACAACTGGATGAAGTTGTGCGCGCCTGTCATGGTCAGCATGGTCTCGACGCGTTTCTGCACCGAGGCGAGCTTCAGCGCGCCCCCGGCGGCCGCCGCCTGGCGGTACAGGTCCATCAGGCAGCCGATCGTGGCGCTGTCGATGTAGACGACAGGAGACAGATCGACCACCAGCTTTCTGGTCCCCCCGGTGATGAGCGAGAGCACCGTGGTCGAGAAGTCGGAGAGCAGCGGGTACATCAGCCGGCTCTCACCCACACGGATGACGGCGACGTCGCGGACGTGATCGATGGTGTGCTTCATTCTCGTGCTCCAGACCGGCCTCGCTCGCTGTGGGCTGGCACCGGTCGCGATCGCTCGCGCAGGCGGCGAATCTGACGCGCCAGCTCGTGGCGTCCTCTGTTAATCCGGGACTTGACAGTGCCTTCCGGCAACCCGAGCCGAAGGGCGATCTCCTGATACGACAACTCCTGCATGTCGCGCATCACGACCGCCGCGCGCAACGTCTCCGGCAGGTGCCGCAGGGCCTCACGAAGCTGCTCGGCGAGGTCTCGGCGTTCGAGCGCGACGAGTGGGCTCACGTCGGGGGACGCAGACGCGAGGTCGTCGCTCCTGACGTCGCGGTCGATGGTTTCACGTTCCTTCCGCACGCTGCGATAGTGATCGATGCAGAGATTCCGGCTGACGCTGATGAGCCATGTCTGAAAATTCGCCCGCCGATCGAAGGTGGCCAGCGAGCGGAAGACTTTCAGAAACACATCCTGCGTCAAATCCTCGGCCTCGTCGTGCCGGCCGACGAACTTGTACGCCACATTGAACACCCGCCGCCAGTACTGACTGACCACAGCCTCCCAGGCCGATTGGTCGCCCTGAAGGCAGCGTTCGATGAGGGCGTCGGACTCGAGCGACGCCGCTGTGGGCTCGTACGGATTCATGGCATCAGATGGCGTCACAGAGTACCGCACGGTCGTGGGGGTGTCAAACGGGCGCAGCCTCCGGTAAGATGCCTCGATCGTGACTGAATTCACCTATCGTGACGGTTCGCTGCGGTGCGATGACATCTCGATTCCGGACATCGTCCGCGAGGTGGGCACGCCGGTCTACGTTTACAGCGGCTCGGCCATTCGCGGCGCGTTTGCCGCGCTCGATGCGGCGCTGGCGGGCTCGCGCCACACTCTGCACTACGCGCTGAAAGCCAATTCCACGCTGGCCATCCTGCGACTGCTCCGCCGATTGGGCGCCCACGCCGACGCGAATTCGGGCGGCGAGATCGAGGTCGCCAGGCGGGCCGGATTCGATCCGGCCGAGATCGTGTTTACCGGGGTCGGCAAGACCCGCGATGAGCTCGAACTCGCGGTGGCACTGGGCGTCAAGGCGATCAACATCGAATCCGACGGCGAAGCCCGTCGTATCGACGACCTCGCGCGGGCGCGCGGCGTCAGGGCGCGCGTGGCGCTGCGCGTCAATCCCGACATCGATCCGAATACGCACGCGCACATCTCGACGGGGCAGCGCTTCAACAAATTCGGCGTGCCGATCGAGCACGCACCACTGCTGCTGCGCGAGATGGCGCGTCGGCCCGGACTCGACGTGGTGGGCCTGCACGTGCATCTCGGGTCGCAGATCGTGGAGATGGAGCCGCTCGCCCGTGCGGCGCAGGCGCTCGCCGGGCTCGCGCGTGAGGCGCGGGACATCGGCCTGACGTTGCGGCACCTCGACCTCGGTGGCGGTCTCGGCATCAGTTATGACGGCGCGCCTGCCCCCGATCCGGCACGGTACGCCGCGGCCATCGCTCCGATCGTGGAGGCGACCGGGCTCGACTTGCTGCTCGAGCCAGGACGCTGCCTGGTCGGTCCGGCCGGCATTCTGGTGGGCCGCATCGCGGACGTCAAGTGCTATCCGGGCTCGCCCCGGTTTATGGTGCTCGACACCGGGATGACGGAACTTGTCCGCCCGGCGCTCTATGGGGCATACCATCGGATGGAGGCGGTGACGCCGCGGGCCGGCGACCAGCAGGTGTACGAAGTGGTGGGGCCGCTGTGTGAAACCAGCGATACCCTCGGGCACGAGCGACGGTTCGGTCCGGTTGAGGTCGGTGACGAGATCGCGATCTTCGATGCGGGGGCCTACGGGATTGCGATGGCGTCGAACTACAATCGACGGCGGATGCCCGCCGAAGTGCTGGTCGACCAGGGACGGTGGGAGATCATCCGTCGGCGTCAGAGTTATGACGACCTGATGCGGCTGGAATCGTAAACACTGGGGACGTGATGACGGGACTGCTGATTGTGTTCGAAGGGCTCGACCAGAGCGGCAAGCAAACGCAGGCGCGGTTACTGCGACAGAGGTTCGAAGCGTCCGGACGCCGGGTCGAGTCGATCGCGTTCCCGGACTACACGTCGCCAATTGGCCAGGAGATCCGCACGGCGCTGCACGGCGGACGCGACTACGCCGCCGATACGATCCAGTTGCTGCAGATTGCCAATCGCCATCAGTGGAAGCCTCAGATCGAGCGTTGGCTTGCCGATGGGCGCGTCGTCATCAGCGACCGCTATGCCGCATCGAGCGTAGCCTACGGCGAAGCGCAGGGGCTCGACCCGTCGTGGCTGACATCGACGCAGGTATACCTGCCGCAGCCGGCGACGACCGTACTGCTCGATATCGCTCCCGACGTGGCCGCCGCGCGCAAAGCCCAGAATCGCGACAGCTACGAGCGGGATCTCGCCATGCTTTCGCGCGTGCGCGTCAGCTACCTGCGCCAGGCCGCGCAGCCAGGCTGGGTGGTGGTCGACGCCGCCCGGCCGGTCGACGTGGTCGCCGCAGACGTTACTCGCGTCGTCTGGTTGCAACTCGCGCCGCGGTAATCGCCCGCACCTGCTTCGCGCCGGCGCGCTTCACCGCGCGCGCACACGCCTCGAGCGTGGCGCCCGTCGTGCTGACGTCATCCACAAGGACGACCGTCAGGCCCGCCAAGCTCCCAGTCACACGACGTCGCAGCCACCCTGGCCAATGCCATGCGTCCCGCCGCCGGGGCGCGAAGGCGCCTTCCACGTTGGCATGCCGCTCCCGGGCTGGAAGCTCGATCTGCGAACGCGTGCGGCGCACCCGCCGGAGCAGGTGGCCGACGGGAAGACCGAGTTCTGCGGCCAGCAACTCGGCCTGATTGAAGCCACGCCAGTGACGCCTCGACCAGTGCAGCGGCACCGGCAACGCGACGTCCGCACCGGCCAGGACGTCGGCGCCATGATGGCGCATCAGGCGGCCAAGTCGCGGGGCGACCGATTGGCGCCTGCCGTACTTGAGCGCATGGATGATGTCGCGCAACGCCCCGTCGTAACTGCCGATGGCACGGGCGCGATCGACGGTGCCTCGACCAGCCGCGCAGCGAGCGCATACCGGTGGCGCACTCGGATCGGCCGGTCCCTGAAACAGGGCCGGGAGACTATTCTCGAGGGAGAGACCGGGTCGGGTCACTTTCTGGTCCGGACCAAAACCCAGGAGGACGGGATCTCCTGTTCGCGGAATTCGGGGCGGGTCGCTTTTCTTCTCGGACGTTTCCGAAAAGTGACCCGACCCAACTCCAGGCCCGACTTCCGCGACGACCAGGCCAAGCCGGCCGAGACGCTGGCGGAGCGACGGCAGGGGGTCACCGCACCGATCGCAGACGGGTGGTGTAGACGGCCGGATCGCCGACCAGCAACCCTCGCAAATGGAGCCGCGCCGGAGATGCTGAAGAATCGCGCCACAGGTGGCGCACGACGGGGCGAGCAGCACCAACGCCGTGGCCTCGGCGCATCGCGCGAGGCAGCGCGCGAGGTTCCGCCACCGATCAGGCCGGCCGGTCGGGCACGCTGACGGGTTCGGCGCTGCCCCAGAGCCGCTCCAGACTGTAGAAGCGGCGCTGGTCGGCCGTGAAGACGTGCACGACAAAATCGAAGTAGTCGAGCAGGATCCAGTCGGATCGGTCATAGCCCTCGATGTGCTCGGGTCTGGTGCCGGATGTGCCGAGCGTCATCTCGATCGCCTCGGCGATGGCCTTCACCTGTCGGCGATTCTGACCCGTGCAGATCAGGAAGTAGTCCGTGAACGACACCTTCCCGAGATTCAGCGCCACCACCTCGGTGGCCTTCTTCCCGTAGGCGGCTCTTGCCGCCTGGAGGACATCGTCGGGCAGCGCGTGCTCGGTCGGTTTCGGGCGCGTCTGGGTTGTACTCATGCAAGTTGCCCGCCGCCTCGAACCCCAGCCGATGCGGGCTCGGGAGGAGCGCCGTACAGGCCGTGGCGGCGAATATGTCTGTCGATGGCGGAAGGCACGAGGTCTGCGATCGGTCGGAGGTCGCGCGCCCGTGAACGGATGTCAGTCGAGGACACGTCTGGAGTGGGACAATCGAGCAAAAACACGCGTGGGGCCGTCTGGTCGGGAACCCTCGCCCCCTCGTCATGGACCGTCAGCATGCGCGACGCAAGGTCGGGGAGGCGCGCCGGCAGCTCGGCGGCCGAGATGCCTGGTCGAGACGAGACGACGAAGTGGGCGAGCGAGAGCACGTCGGGGTATTCGCGCCAGGTGGCAATTTCTGCAAATGCGTCCGCGCCCGTCAGAAAGAAAATCTGCCAGGCGGCATACCCGGCCGCGTGCAGGCGGCGAAGTGTGTCGGCGGTATAGGACGGCCCCGGCCGAACGAGTTCAATGTCGCTGGCGACCAGATAGGGGTGCGCCGCGCACACCATCGCGACCATCGCGAACCGGTGAAACGGAGAGGCCGCCGGACCCGCGGCCCGGTGCGGCGGCACGAGCGACGGGATAAGCAGGATCTCGTCGAGTGCGAGCATGCGTCGTGCGGCGTCGGCCACGGCCAGATGGCCGAGGTGGATCGGATCGAAGGTGCCGCCGAGGACGCCCGTGCGTCGAGCGGTCGTCACCGGTCAGGAGCAGGCGTGGAAAGGTGGTGCCACATGGCTTCGACCAGTCGGCCGACGCCTTCGCCGGTGACGGCTGAGATCCGATAGAACGGAACGCGCAGCGTCGCCAAGTGCGCCTCCAGCCGGTCAACGGCGTCCGGATCAGCAACCACGTCCATCTTGTTGGCGGCCGCCAACTGGGGTTTGTCGGCCAGTTCCGGGCGGTACATCTCGAGTTCGCGCCGGATCGTGTCGAAGTCTACCACCGGATCACGCTCGGTGGCACCCGAAACATCGATCAGATGAATCAGAAGACGCGTCCGCTCGAGGTGCCGGAGAAACTGATGACCAAGCCCCAGTCCGCGGTGCGCGCCCTCGATCAGTCCCGGCACGTCGGCCACGACGAAGCTGCGGTCGTCGCTCAGTGCGACCACCCCGAGATGCGGCGTCAAGGTCGTAAACGGATAGTCGGCGATCTTCGGTTTGGCGGCCGAGATGCGGGCGATGAGCGTCGACTTGCCGGCATTCGGGAATCCGACCAGACCCACGTCCGCCAGCAGCTTCAGCTTCAGACGCAGCTTCTTGACCTCGCCAGGGATTCCCGGGTCGGTTCGCCTCGGCGCCCGATTGGTAGAGCTTACGAAGCGCGCGTTTCCGCGGCCGCCCTGGCCGCCGGCGGCAATCCTGAAGCGCTCGCCCGCCACCGTCAAATCGGCGACTTCGACAGGCTCGCCGCCGTCCTCGGGCACTTCCAGCACAGTGGTGCCAACCGGTACGTCGAGCACGCGGTCCTTGCCGTTCTTGCCGTGCATGTTCGAGCCCATGCCGTGCTGGCCTCGCTGGGCACGGTATTCGGGATGGAAGCGGTACGACACCAGCGTGTTCATGTGCGGGCTGGCAACCAGGAAGACCGAGCCCCCGTCGCCGCCGTCACCCCCGCTTGGGCCGCCGAGCGGCACGAACTTCTCGCGCCGAAACGCCATGCACCCGCGGCCCCCGTCGCCTGCGGCGACGACGAAGTCGACTTCGTCAACAAACATGGGGCCTCACGGTAGCACAATCCACAAACGCTTCAATCTGGCTGAGCATGAAAAGGGGCGTGGAGAAACAGGGTCTGACCCCATTATCCGCGTCCGTACACACGAAGGCCACGGGTGTGGACCCCGTGGCCTGTCGGGCGCTGATTACTTTTCGACGATCGGCATAATACTGATCGCGCGACCGCTGCGGCCGTGGTCTTCGAACTTCACCACTCCGGCGATCTTGGCATAGAGCGTGTCGTCTTTGCCCAGGCCGACGTTGAGCCCCGGTCTGAACTTGCGGCCCCGCTGCCGAACCAGGATTGACCCGCCCGACACGATGTTGCCGCCGAATCGCTTGACGCCGAGGCGCTGCGAGTTGCTGTCGCGGCCGTTGCGGGAACTGCCCTGTCCTTTTTTGTGTGCCATCTCTGATCGTCCTGACTACCTTTCGACTCAGTAGTGTCTTGCGCAGCATGGGCACGGCATGCCGTGCCCCTACATCTGCCTAGACCTGGATCCCGGTGATGCGCACGCGGGTCTGGTCGGCGCGGAACCCGTGGGTCCGGCGTTCCTGCTTGCGGCGCTTGCTCTTGAACACCCGGATCTTCGGCCCGCGGGTCTCGTCCTCGACCACGCCGACGACCCTGGCACCGGCCACGTAGGGCGCACCCGCCACGACCTCGCCGCCGTCCTTGGAGATGTACAGCACTTGTTCGAAGGCCACCTCGGCACCCTTGCCGCTGGCCATCCTGTCGATGGTCACGACGGTTCCGGGCTCCATTCTGACCTGATGTCCGCCATTCTGAACGATCGCGTACACGCGTCACCCCTCACTGATATCCGCGCCTGACGCTCTTCGGAAGGCTCCGTCGGCAGCGGCGCAAACACTGATACTAGCAGAAATGCGGTGCGCGGCGCTAGTGAGTTTCCGCGTCTTGGTCAGGGACTAGGGATTAGGGATTCGGGATTGGGGATTAGGGATTGGCGGGCGGTCGCAGGCGCGCCGGATGGCCCCAGACACGCGTGACCGCGGCGGCGGGAGGACGGCTTCCGACGCGGCCCTTCGAAACAAGCCGATCAGCGAAGTCCTGAGCGTAGTCGAAGGGCGTGAGTTCGCAAGACGCACCGCGAGGGCCAGAACTGGTTCGGGCGGGCACGGGGGCCCGCCCCTACGGCGGATGTAGGGGCAACCCCCCGTGGTTGCCCTACGTCCGACCTCCCGGCAAGGTGCGTCTTGCCGGCTTGCGTGAGCGGGGACGCGGAGGAACCGTCGTCCCGGCGCGACGCGGGAACGTGGCGGCCCCAGTCGGTGTCGCGCGGGTTTCGGCGGCGGGAGGACGGCTTCCGAAGCGGCCCTTCGAGCGGGACGGACAGCAGCGGGTAGACGGTAGATGGGGCTCGGGGGACGGATTCGGAATTGGGCGCCAACCCCTAATCCGCAACCCCCAATCCCTACTTCAACAGCGTCCTGGTCCCCTTGATCGTCTGGCTGCTCAGCGTCGACAGGAACGAGGGAACCAGCCGGTCCATCAGTTCGAAGTAGGTCGACAGGGCCGGGTTGCTCTGCTCGGCGCTATAGAGCACCTCTTCGCGGAACGTCTCGGTGTAAAGCACCACACCAGTGCGTCCGTCGATAAAGATGAACTTCGGCTTCAGGATAAAGCCCTTGCGCTCCATGTACGTGCGGGTCGGGACGACCTGGCGGCGGCCGAATGTGTCGTAGACCTCCTGCTCGCGCTGCACATACCCGGTTGTGGCCTGC